>Ga0315272_10001479_pt1 | contig 11682 bp, 7 predicted proteins | sample C3_middle_MG_FD_203918 | JGI IMG/M metagenome (GOLD analysis project Ga0315272, IMG submission 203918) | Sediment microbial communities from Yellowstone Lake, YNP, Wyoming, USA - C3_middle | ecosystem: Environmental > Aquatic > Freshwater > Lake > Sediment | place: USA: Wyoming | collected...
TCACACTGTTTGCAGTAAGCGGGCAGAGTAAGTGACTTAGCCATTCCAAAAGTAATTTGCCTGTCACTGTCGAGCAGATCAGCAAGTGAAGTTTCCCTGATATTTCCAATCAGATGGTCACTGCTGACATAATGATCGCATGAATAGAAGTCACCATTATGCTCAACTACCGGGACGCCGCCGCAATTCACCCTGAATATACATAGTGTATGTTCCTGATTAAAAGCGCATCTGGCTGCCTCCTCAAAAATTTGTACCTTTATATCTCCAACGTCTTTCTCTAACCAGTCATCAAAAATAGAACTCAGAAAATAACCAAACTCTTCAGGAGGAACAGATTTTTCACTCACTCCCACGTGTGTATTAACATCACGTTCAACCAGAGGCAGAAAGGTCATGAATTTTGCGCCGGTTTGCTTAAAAAAATTATAGATCTCCAGAGGATATTTTACATTTTCGGAATTGACCACACAGAGTATTTCAGGGATTATTCCCCATTTCAATAAATTATGGAATCCGTTTACGACATTGTGCCATGTTCCCTCACCGTTCTTCTTCTTCCGGAAAAGATCATGCAATTCTGAGTCACCATCTAAACTGATGCCAACAAGAAAGTTATTTTCAGAAAAAAACTTAGCCCATTCTTCATCAATCAGAGTCCCGTTTGTCTGAATACCGTTTATAATGGTCTTCCCTTCAGGTTTGTGCTGTGACTGATAACCAAGAGCTTTCCTGTAAAAATCAATACCAGCCAGTAAAGGTTCGCCTCCATGCCATGAGAAGCTTATGAGTTCATCATCAGACGCCTCAATGTTCTGAATTATATATTTCTCAAGAGTATCATCATCCATTAAAAAATGATGTTCCTCGGGGAATAAGGCTTTTTTTTCAAGGTAGTAGCAATAGCTGCAACGCAGATTGCAGAACGTTCCCACCGGTTTGACAAATACCTGAAATTCACGGAATTTTTCTTTCATATATATCCAAAAATCTTAATCTGCGTCCCAGTCCAGGATATTCTCTTTTCCCTGTTCCGGCAGGTTCATTCTTATCCTCCATTCCACAGGAAAATAGTTATTGATCCTGTTACCTAAATTTTTTATAAACCCGAGGTTCACACCCTTATATGTTACAAGATTCCATCCGGTTACAGCAATATCAATCGGGAAATTATCCCTTTTAAGGAATGCAATTGAGTCTCTCAGGCTTAACTCTTTGCCAGGGAATGCTCCCGGCTTCATTGATTGTGATAAAGCAAGTTCATGAGCCGGCAAAAAGTCATTCTTTTTAGTAACAAATAATTTTGTACCGGCTTTTACAATCTTCAGATTACGAAATAAGTGAGAATATTCATCCATGCTGCAGGGAACAGCGATCAGCTCCTCTCCCCATCTCAGTATCCTGTCATCTGCAAAAAATGTACAATTTCCGGTAACTGACAGATCATTCTTTGATGGTTTCAGGTCACTGTTTTTCTGACTTTTTACACGGAGCTTCTCCTGAAAGGCTTTCTTCCTTATTGCTGAAATAAATAATCCTTCTCCACCTACCTTATCAGGATAAAAACCATAACCATATATTCCCTCATAGTCAATTTCAACAATCCCTTTGAATTTTGAAATATCAATCCGAATGCACTCAGCTTCCTGCTTATCTATCAGCCATCTGACATTTTCTTCATTTTCTCCAGGGTTGAAAGTGCAGGTACTGTAAACAAGGATCCCATTCTCTTTGAGTGCGGGCCAGACATCTATGAGTATCCTCTTCTGTCGCTCAGAACAATGGGCGGTATTGCTCACCGACCATTCATTAACTGCCACCTCTGTTCTGAACATCCCCTCCCCCGAGCAGGGAGCATCTACCAGAATAATATCGAACATCCCCGATAATCTTCCGAATGAAGAAGGATCATTCTGAGTTACTATAGAGTTAGCAGCTCCCCATTTTGTGAGTGTTTCAGCCAGGATGACAGCCCTGCTTCTGATCGTGTCATTTGCAACAAGCAAACCATCTTTGCCTGTCAGCTCTGAAAGAATGGTGCTCTTCCCTCCCGGAGCTGCACACAGGTCGAGTACCATCGGTGGCACGGAACTATCTGTTGTTTGCCTGATCACCTGTTCCAGAAACATGCCTGAAGCTTCCTGCGGATAATAACAGCCTGAATGAAACAGCGGGTCAAGCGTATAGGATGGCCTTTCACTGAGATAATATCCCCGGGTACTCCATGGCACCGGCGTTGAATTAACCGGACTATGGTCCCATTTTGCAGGGTTGATCCTGATGCTCACAGGAGATGGCTCCCCCAGAGCTTTTATCAGATCAGTATGTGCTATATATTTCTGACTGGAAATTCTATTTATAAATTCTTCCGGGAACATGTGAAACATGAATTAATTAAGCTTCCAACTTATTGCCGCTGAACTTCTTCCATAGAAAGTAAACCGGAATACCCAGTAAAACGATACCCAGACCCGGGAAAGTATATCTTGGTTTATAGATCAGAAGAATGACCATTATTGTTATAGTTGCAAGAATGTAGAGCGACGGGATTACAGGGTAGCCAAACGCTTTATATGGCCGGGGAATTTCAGGCCGGTTGACCCGTAAAATAAAGATTGCAAGTATAGTAAGCGTAAAGAATATCAATACCGCGAATATCACGTAATCAAGCAGGTTTCCATATGTTCCTGACAAACAAAGCAGAACAGCCCATACTCCCTGAACCACCAGGGCAAAACCGGGAACATTGTTTTTATTTATATCTCCGACTTTCCTGAAAAACAGGCCATCCTTTGCCATTGCATAATAGACTCTGGGTCCGGCCATGATAAGTCCGTTGTTGCACCCGAATGTACTTATCATAATAAATACTGCCATAATCACCGCGGCTGAATTTCCGAATACGACATTCATAGCTGAGGTTCCTACTCTGTCATCAGTGGCATATTGTATGCCTCGGCTTAATGCATCCACACCATAGGGGGAACCGGCCAGGGGAAGAATTTTAATATAAATGTAATTCGTCAGCAAATAGAGCGCTGAGACTATCAGGGTTCCAAAAAGAAGGCTTAGCGGAACATTTCTTTTTGGATTTATAACTTCACTTGAGAGATAGGTGACATTATACCAGGCATCAGATGAAAACAATGAGCCGACAAGTGCCGATCCGATTGCCGCCAGAAGTGCGAATCCGACAAGGGGGATTGTCTGATTCCCAGGGCCAATAGTGCTGGCATGCCAGAAAATCTCTTTGTTTATCTCCAATGAATTGTTATGCCTTGTTGCAAAGAATCCTATCAGAATAAATCCGACAAGTGCAATTACCTTGATTGAAGAGAAAATATTTTGAATTGTTTTACCGGTAACTATTCCTTTCGTATTTACCCATGTAAGAAAAATAATCATAGCGATAGCAATTACCATCGTACTTTTTATTTTCAGCGGACCTATTGCAAGCAGAATGTTTTGTTCTGAGATCCACGGAAAAAGGACACCGCTGAACTTGGCAAATGCTACTGCAACGGCGGCAATAGTTCCGCACTGAATAACAAGAAAAGTGGTCCATCCGAAAAGAAATCCCACCAGGGGATGATATGCTTCTTTTAAATATACATACTGTCCCCCGACCTGAGGCATCATTGATGCCAGTTCTCCGTAGCTCAGAGCGCCGATGATAGTCATGATCCCTGAAATAAGCCAGACGACAAGCAACCATCCGGGCGAACCGACATTCCTTGCAATATCGGCACTGACAATGAAGATACCCGATCCAATCATTGCACCGGCAACGAGAGATATCCCGTCAAAGAGTGTGACACGCTTTTCAAGGAAATTGTTTTCTTCAGCCATATTTTCTGTTTATATATACAAATTTAATGATTCGGATGATACTAGAGGATCAAACAAGGGCAAGGGTAAAGATTTAATAAAATTTTGTCGCGACGCAGAAAAAAACGGATAACTTTGTTTACATCAGCAAGACAACTCATGTATATAAATCAAATAAATTCCCGAAATGAAAAAACTTATAGGATTTTCTGTTGCCATCTTAATTTTTCTTAATGTCTCGGCACAGAAGTACGATCAGCTGGCAAAAACTCCTCCGATGGGATGGAACAGCTGGAATAAATTTGGCTGCAATGTCAGCGAAGCCCTGATTATGGGAGTAGCAGATGCAATCAGCTCGAACGGAATGAAGGAAGCGGGTTACCAGTATGTGATTATTGACGACTGCTGGCAGGTCGCTAGGGATGAAAACGGAGAAATTGTTGTTGATAATACCCGGTTTCCTCATGGAATGAAGTTCCTGGCTGACTACATACATTCAAAAGGCCTAAAGTTCGGGATCTACTCCTGTGCCGGTACTCTTACCTGTGAAGGTCGTCCCGCAGGAAGAGGGCACGAATTTCAGGATGCCAGGACATATGCCCGCTGGGGTGTCGATTATTTAAAATATGACTGGTGCAACACAGGCTCTCAGGATGCTAAAAGCTCATATACAACTATGCGTGACGGCCTGTTTGCGGCTCACAGGCCTATCGTATTCAGTATCTGCGAATGGGGATCAAACAAACCATGGGAATGGGCCGGAAGTGTAGGTCATCTATGGCGTACCACCGGTGATATTACAGACAGCTGGAATAGCATGATCGGTATTTTCGGACTTCAGAAGGATCTGGCAAAATATGCAGGACCAGGTCACTGGAATGACCCTGATATGCTTGAGGTAGGCAACGGAGGAATGACAACGGAAGAATATAAAACACATTTCTCATTGTGGTGTATGCTGGCTGCACCTCTACTGGCCGGAAACGATCTTCAGAACATGACTGCTGAGAATAGAGCTATCCTTACAAATAAGGAAATTATTGCAATTGACCAGGATACACTCGGGAAACAGGCAACCTGCTGGAGGGACAATGGGAACTATCAGATATGGATAAAGAGACTTGCCAACAATGAAAAAGCCGTTTGCCTTCTCAACAGCAGTGATGAGAAAAAGACTGTTCTTGTTGATTTTACAGCCCTCGTACAGGCCAGTTCCGACTGGGGTGGCAGAAATGCATCAATAAAACTTGAAAACTATACAGTCCGCGATCTCTGGGATCACAAAGACCTTGCTCTGAAGGAGACTTCAATGTATATCGACCTTCTACCACATGCTGTAAAAGTTTACAGATTTGTAAAGAAGTAGGGTTAATAAAAATAAAATCTGATCCTTTAGTTTGCAAAAGGTACTTCCTTACCGGTCAGCTTAATTCTACCGGTAAGTACCTGTGTGAACTGAGGATCCTGATAACCTTTGAACCCCGGTTGTTTTCCTCCCACTGAGATCGTAAAGTATCCTGGTTCAATAACGCGTTTTTCATTTTTATTAATTAATGAGAACTGGCGAGGTTCGAGACTGAACTCAACGACCCTGCTCTCCCCCGGCTTAAGTGATATCCTGGTGAATCCCTCAAGCTGCCTTATTGGTCGCGGAGTTGATGCTTTCTCATCTGTAAGGTAAAGCTCAACGACTTCATCTCCTTCAAGCTTTCCGGTGTTTGTAACCTTTGCTTTCACAACTATCTTATCACCGGCATTAGCCTTTTCAGGTATTGATAAATCGCTGTAGCTAAAAGTAGTATAGCTTAGTCCATATCCGAAAGGATATAGAGGTTCCTGCGAAAAGAACCTGTATGTTTTGCCTTTCATATCGTAATTTTCGAAAGCCGGAATCTGGTCTATCGACTTATAATATGTTACCGGAAGTCTTCCTGCAGGATTATAATCACCAAAGACAACATCGGCCACAGCATTGCCGCCTTGCTGACCTCCATAACCTGCAAGCAGGATAGCTGATGTCTTTTCCTGAGCTTTGTTCACAGACAATGCTCCTCCGTTTGTCAGGACCACAATTACAGGCTTACCAACTGCAGTGACCGCTTCAAGTAGTTTTTCCTGTGCAGCAGGAAGATTCAGGTTAGTTCTGTCTCCCCCGCTGAAACCTTCAATCTTTATTGGCATCTCCTCACCTTCCAGACGTCGGGAAAGTCCAAGGACAAGAACTACAGCATCGGAACTTTTTGCTGCCTGTACTGCTTCCTCAATAAGATTTGGCCGGGGAGGTGCCCACATAAGCTGGATGCAAGCGTCGCCAGCCAGGTTTTTATAATTTACCTCTATCTTGTATTTTTTTCCTGCCTGGAGCTCAACCGGTGTTTCAATCAGAGAGGCTTCATGCTCATTTGTTGTCGAAATGAGTCTTTTCCCCTCAAGTAAAATCTCATAACTCGATGAGCCCATACTTCCGAGAGCATATGTTCCTGTAACAGGAGGAACAAGGTAGGTAGTCCATCTGACACCGAAATTATCATCAGGCATATCGAAACGCGGAGACAGATGTTCCCAGTAAAAACTGATATTATCGTCAGTTCTTGTAAAAACCGGCTTACCATTCATTTCCATGTCACCAAAATATTCGCCAAAAGCTCCCTGTTTCCCTTCACTTGTCTCAAGATACCTTGACGGGATTGCAGTCAGATTATGAATTCCGTCAGCAAGATCGCTTCCCTCAGCATAGATTACTCTTGTACCAGGGGTCAGTTTACCGGTGATACCTCTCAATATTGTAACCGGATCCTTCGGGATGCCATTATAGTTGCCTATCAGCGATTCAAAATTATCAGCATTTGGACCTATAACTGCCAGTGTTTTGATGTTTTTTGAAAGAGGAAGAATGTTATTGTCATTTTTCAGAAGAACTACCGACTCTCTTTCAGCCTGACGGGCAAGGGAATTATTATAATCAGAACAATTTACGAAAAACGGGATCTGTGCATATGGCACTATTTCATCGGGGTCAAACATTCCAAGTTTAAGTCGTGCAGTGAATATCCTTTTTGTGGCAACGTTTATATCCTCCTCAGTGAGAAGTCCACGCTTCATGGCTTCCACAAGGTTCTTGTAATCTGCTCCGCACTCAAGATCCGTACCAGCCTTAACTGCCTGAGCTGCTGCCTCTGCAGCATCATTTGCAAAATGAGTGAACCTGTAAAAATCAGATATTGCCCAACAGTCGGAAACAATATAACCTTTGAAGCCCCATTCATTCCGAAGTATGCCATACAGAATAGGATTTGCACAACAGGGGTAATCCCTGAACATGTTGTAGGCTCCCATTACCGAGTAGACTCCCGCATCCACTACCAGCGTGCGAAAGGCAGGCAGATAAGTCTCTCTCAGATCAATCTCGCTTACTTTTGCATTAAATGAATGTCTTAGTGGTTCCGGACCAGAATGTACTGCATAGTGTTTTGCAGTTGCAACGGTTTTAAGGTACTTTGGATCATCACCCTGCATGCCTCTGACAAATTCATAACCCATCCTTCCTGTCAGAAACGGGTCTTCACCATAAGTTTCATGTCCTCTTCCCCATCTGGGGTCCCTGAAAATATTAATGTTGGGAGACCAGAAGGTTAGTCCCTGGTAAATCCCTGTCTTTCCTCTCCTCTGAAATTCATGATATTTTGCTCTTGCCTCATCAGAAATAGCGTTGGCAACGTTGAACAGCAGAGACTCATCCCATGAATTGGCGACTGTGATTGATTGAGGAAAAACAGTCGCATAACCTGCCCGGGCCACGCCATGCAAAGCTTCATTCCACCAGTTATAGGCAGGAATACCAAGCCGCGGTATCGCAGGCGCTGTATAAAGCAGCTGATCGGCTTTTTCCTGCAGAGTCATTCTTGAAATAAGATCATTCACTCTTTCTTCAGTCGAAAGTGAAGGATTCCTGAATGGAAAGGTACTTGCAGGCTGCTGTCCGGACAATACTAAAGAATTTATAGTCAGTATGTAACAGAGCAGGATTAAAACTGATTTTTTCATGATCTTCAGGTTTTATGGGAAATAAATTAATAAATTTTAATTATTATGATTGGAATAACATCGGATTTCTCATTAAATGACATTCACTTGTTAACTACATTGACTGGCTTACCTGACAAATAAGCAGAAAGATTAGCTAGGGCAGCATTCATCAGGCGTATTCTTGCATCGACCGTTGCCCATGCAAAATGGGGAGTAATTATACAGTTTTTTGCCCTCAGAAGAGGATTATCTTCGGATGGAGGTTCATCGGATAATACATCAAGACCCGCCCCTGCTATCAGATCATTGTTAAGTGCAAATGCCAGATCCTCCTCAACAACCAGAGGCCCTCTTGAGGTATTTAACAGGAACGCTGATTTCTTCATCTTCTTCAGATATTGAATATTAACCAGCCCTTTAGTTTCAGGAACCAGCGGGCAGTGCAATGATACTACATCGGAAGTTTCAAATAATTCATCGGGAGTTACCCATCTGAAATTGGAACGATGCGATTGATCAGTATGAGACTTGCTATAGCAGATAATATTCATTCCAAACGCAGTTGCTATATCAGCTACTTTGCGTCCAATATTGCCGAAACCGATTATTCCTATGGTTTTGCCCATGAGTTCAATGAGAGGAAAATTCCAATATGAAAAGTCAGGTGATTTAACCCAGCCGCCTTCAAATACTGAATCGCTGTGACGCTGTACATGCAAACTTAATTCCAGAAGTAAGGCAAATGTAAGCTGTGCAACAGATGAGGTGCTGTATGCAGGGACATTTGTGACAATTATTCCACGGGCTTTTGCTGCCTCAGTATCAATCACATTATATCCAGTTGCCAGTACGCCAATGTATTTTAATGACGGCAGCGAGTTCAGAATAGTTTCATTGAGAAGAGTCTTGTTTGTCAATAATACCTGTGCATCAGCAGATCGTTCCAGTATCTTTTCCCGGGGAGTTCTGTCATATATTGTTACATCTCCCAGATTTTTAAGGGCTTCCCAGGATAAATCGCCGGGGTTCAGGGTATAGCCGTCTAAAACAACAATTTTCATAGATTTAAATTTACAATAAAAACATCCTCCGCCGATCAGATTCAGTCAACTTAATTTTACTCCATCATGTCAGTGAATAAAAAGAAACCGGAAATGAAAAGAAAACTCTCAATTCATTTCCGGCAAATGCCTGATTACATATGTGATCAGAGAACTGGCAATTTCCAGGGATCCCTGTAGTTCGGAATCAGGAAGCTGTTTGCCTCTGTATCGTTAGTAAATTTAGTACCGTCCCAAATAAGTTTTTTGCCTGTGCGATATGCAATATTCCCAATGGCTGAGAATTTGGCTATATGAGCGCCGATTTCTATGCTGGCGTTTGTATTTGGATTGCGGCTGTTAATACACTCCAGGAAGTTTCTAACATGGTTATTCAACCCTTTGCCTGTACCTTTAGCAAGAGGAACTGCCTGCATGCGAAGCTTGCCATTGACATCTTCAGGAATTACTTCCCATCCGTCGCGGTCAACAACGAGTGTTCCGTTTTCTCCGACAAAACCTAATCCATGGTTACGCCCGTATGCGCCGTCATTAATACCAATGGCATGATCCCACAATACATTGAATCCGTCAAATTCATAAATAGTCTGCAAACTGTCGGGAGTTTCACATGCATCGGTTGGATAACCATATTTCCCACCCATTGCCATAACAGATTTTGGTGTTGTAACATCCATGCCATAAAGAGCATAATCAAGAAGATGAACGCCCCAGTCAGTCATAAGACCACCAGCATAATCCCAGAACCATCTGAAAGTAAAGTGGAAGCGGTTACGGTTAAATGGACGGCTTGGTGCCGGCCCGAGCCACATATTGTAATCTACTCCTGCCGGTACCGGTTCATCCGGCAGCACTGGTATTGAAGGACACCAGCCCTGATATGAGAATACTCTTACAAGTCGGATTTTGCCAAGCTTGCCTGAACGGATAAAATTTACAGCATCCTGCCAGTGAGGATCGCTTCTCTGCCACTGCCCCACCTGAACAACAGTCTTGTTCTTTTTAGCAGCTTTTACCATAAGGTTGCATTCCTCAATTGTTCTTCCTATTGGCTTCTCTACATAAACATCTTTTCCTGCTTCACAGGCAGCTACCATCATCATGCAATGCCAGTGGTCAGGGGTACCGATTATCACAACGTCAATATCTTTATTATCAATCAGCTTTCTCCAGTCTTTGTATAGATTTGCCGGTTTCTTGCCTCTCATTTTTTCTACATCTGCCGCTCTTTTGTTAAGGACTGACTCATCCACATCACATAATGCAATACATTCAACATTAGGATGATCCAGAAATGCTGTAAGGTCAGAAAAACCCATCCCATTACATCCGATAAGACCAACTTTTATCCTGTCGGATGGAGCACATCCTGCCAAAGAACCGGAAAGAGTAGGAACTAATCCCAACGCTGCCGTTGCCATCGCGGTGTTTCTAATAAAAACCCTTCTTGTTGTCATTTTAAAAATTATTATAATTATTTTATCTATTTAACTGAAAATCTGTATATTGTAGTTGTTTTTAATATTTCTCCCGGATTTAATATTGTAGACGGGAAATCAGGATGATTGGGGCTATCGGGATAATGCCCTGATTCAAGGCACATACCGGTTCTGAAGTTATACTGTTTCCCGCCATGGCCAATCTGTTTTCCATCGAGGAAGTTGCCGGTATAGAGCTGCATTCCGGGCTGGTCAGTTATAACTTCAAGCATACGTCCGCTTGCCGGTTCATAAACCGTTACATCAACTTCTTCCTTATTGTCGAGGATATAATTATGATCGTATCCTTTCCCCAGCACAAGCTGATCATATTTATCCCCGATACGCTCACCTATTGCATGAGGGGAAGTGAAATCAAAGGGGGTCCCGGCAACAGGACGAATCTCACCGGTTGGGATCATAACCGAATCAACAGGGGTAAATGCCGACCCTTTAAGGGTAAGAACGTGATCCAGAATATCGCCGTTTCCTGCTCCGTGAAGATTGAAATATGCATGATTAGTAATATTTACCACTGTTTTCTTGTCTGTGGTACAAACGTAATCCATCACTATTTCATTGTTGTCGGTCCATGTATAAGTTATAGCAGCATTGACTGTACCGGGAAATCCCATTTCCATATCGGGACTTACATAGGTAAATTTCACTGAAGGGAATTTAGAATCCTTAATGATTTCTGTATCCCAAACAACACTGTGCCAGCCCAATGGTCCGCCATGAAGGGTGTTTGGCCCGTTATTCGTCGGCGTAGTGTAAGCAACCCCATCGATTGAGAATTTACCTCCTGCGATTCTGTTGGCATACCTGCCGACAACAGAACCGAAAGACATATCACCTTTAAGGGTCTCATCAAAAGTGTCATATCCGAAAGTAATATTTTCTTTTTTGCCACTCTTGTCAGGAACTTCGATCCAGTTTATTTTTGCTCCGAAGTTGGTGAGTTTAATTATATTCCCTGCTTTGTTTGTAAGGGTCAGCAAGTAAACTTCTTTCCCGTTGTGATTTCCAAACAATTCCTTTTTTACCGTTTCTGAATTTTTCTTTGTCTGGCTGCAGGATGCAAGAATCATTGCACCAAGTATGAATGATATTATCTTAATATTTCTCATAATCTGTCTTCTTTTTTTTTGCTAAATTAATAAAGTTTCTGTTGGCTGCCCAAAAATCAAAAATCAGGGCGAATCATTGAAAAAGTCAAAATTTATCTGTACGGAACTGCCATCCCGGCAAACCGTCTTTGTTATACAGCGAAGCCTGCGCTCCGTTTC
>Ga0315272_10001480_pt1 | contig 11681 bp, 10 predicted proteins | sample C3_middle_MG_FD_203918 | JGI IMG/M metagenome (GOLD analysis project Ga0315272, IMG submission 203918) | Sediment microbial communities from Yellowstone Lake, YNP, Wyoming, USA - C3_middle | ecosystem: Environmental > Aquatic > Freshwater > Lake > Sediment | place: USA: Wyoming | collected...
ATTATCGGATGGCGCACCTCAAGCAGGTAGGTGACATCGGAAAAATCCTCTCGTGTCACGATCTCAAAGTTCGACATTGCGCAGTTACCTACATGTTCGGCCAGCCTTGGCTGACGGGTATTCTGAAATTACGGGTATCCGCCAACTTGCCGCTTTTGGTCGTCACTGACAGGATGTGAGCGAGTTTCTTCCCAGTGGCCAATGGAGGTTTTGATGTAGATCAAAGCATCAGAACAAATCAAAAAAAAGCACGCAATCTGCATTCGAATTGTTGCGCGCGGCGCACCTGTCCTGCATCCAAGTCCGGTCGCTCAAGGTCGAATCAAGACTGAACCCGTTGTTGGAAGGGCCTGTTGTTCGCCAAAACTCGCCAGCTTGGCCTTGAGCGCTGGCATTTGCAGCGTTGCGGCCCGTTCGCCTTCGAGCACCGCGTTGTGGCGGGTGGTGAAATCCACGGAACCAAGCTGCGTGATATCGGGCCGTATCACCACGTCGGCCAGCGGCAATTCGTAACGCGCAACGGTCTGGCCCATAATGGTCACGGCCTGCATCAGGATGTCAAAAGTGCTGCTCAGTTTGCCATTGGTCGGTCGGTCAGAAATATCGACCGCAATCACAAAAGTGGCGCCCATTTCGCGCGCAAACCTGACCGGTACCGGACTGGAGAGGCCGCCATCGACATACTCGCGGCCACGAATGCGCACCGGCTGGAAGATGCCCGGCACGCTGCTGGATGCGCGCACCGCAGTGCCGGTGTCGCCGGTGCGAAAAAGCACCGGCTCACCGCTGGCAAGATCGGTCGCCAGTGCGCCAAATTTCTTTGACAGTTTTTCAAGCGGCCGGTTGCCCACCGCCGTGTTGACGAACTTCGCCAGCGCCTCGCCTTTGATCAGGCCGCGGTCCGGCAAGACCCAGTCGCTGACCTGAAACTCGTTCAGCGGAATCGCCAGCGCTTGCAACTCGAAACCGCTTTTGCCAGACGCATAGAGCGCGCCGACCAGCGCACCGGCGCTGGTGCCAAGCACCAGATCCGGCACTATGCCCTGGGCCTCAAGCGCCTTGATGACACCGATGTGGGCAAAGCCTTTGGCCGCGCCACCGCCCAAAACCAGTCCAATGACCGGTTTGATTTTGACCAGGGCGGGCGGCTGCGGTGATAACACTGGCGCGCTGGGCGCGCTGCCACAGCCGCCCAGCAGCAGCGCTGCGGCCAGCAGCGCGGCCAGCCACCACGGGAGCAGAGCAGCATCACCCTGAATGGCCGCGGCCTTCAGCCTTTGCATGAACCGCCCCCCTTTTCGTCATCGCGATTGCCGCGCTGGTCGTCATTGCGATTGCCACTTTGTCCGTCATTGCGATTGCCACTTTGTTCGTCATTGCGAGCGTAGCGCGGCAATCCATGACCCCGGACTTCATGGATTGCCACGTCGCTGCGCTTCTCGTAATGACGGTGCTTTTTCATGTTTCGGAGTGACCTCAATGCGATGAGAGTCAGGTGTGAAGCACTTTGGCCACCGGGTTGTGGCGCAAACGGAAGGCATCCGGCATGGCCGATCCCAGCAGCGGGCGCAGGTACATGCGAAAAGCGTCGGTCACATCGGTGCCGCTGGCGCTGATGAACTCGTCTTCCATCACGCGCGTCTTGCCGGCCACGGCATCGAGCGGCAACAGCTCATAGTCCACCGAATAGAAACCGGTGCGCTTGATGGCGACCGAGCCGTCACAGGCACCCCACATCGCAAACTGCACCGCTTTCTCGCCAACTTCACGCGCTTCGCGTTGATCGACATCGGAGACGCAGCCGATAAAGGAGCGTTGCAAATAACCAAAAGTGTCACCGCGCACGCGCTTGATGTTGAGCTTTGCCTTGATCTCATCGCAGAGCAGATCGGCCAGCGCACCGTTGCCCGAGAGCTGCACATTGCCGTGCGCATCGTGCTCCAGGTCTTTGGCCAGCGAACTGGCGATGGGCGTGCCGGATGCATCGTGAATGCCTTCCGACACCGCAATCACGCAGCGACCGAAGCGCTCATAAGTGGTCTTCACGTCAGCCAGAAATTTCTCCAGCACAAAATTACGCTCGGGCAGGTAAATAAGGTGCGGGCCGTCGTCGGGGAATTTTTTGCCCAGCGCCGAGGCCGCCGTCAAAAAGCCGGCATGGCGCCCCATCACCACGCCCACATAGACGCCGGGCAGGGCAGCGTTGTCCAGGTTGGCACCGGCAAAGGCTTGCGTCACAAAACGCGCCGCCGACGGAAAGCCCGGTGTGTGGTCGTTGCCGACCAGGTCGTTGTCAATCGTTTTCGGGATATGGATGCAGCGCAGCGGGTAGCCGACCTTTTGCGCCTCCAGGCTGACGATGCGCACGGTCTCGCTGGAGTCGTTGCCGCCGATGTAAAAAAATTGCTCGATCTGGTGCGCCTGCAACACCTTGAATATTTCCTGGCAATACGGCACGTCAGGTTTGTCGCGGGTTGAGCCCAACGCCGAGGAAGGGGTGTTGGCCACCAACTCCAGGTTGTGGCTGGTCTCCTGCGTGAGATCGACAAAGTCCTCATTGACAATGCCACGCACGCCGTGATGCGCGCCGTAAATGTGCTGTACCTGGCCGAAGCGCCGCGCTTCCAGTGCCACACCCACCAGCGACTGGTTGATCACCGCAGTGGGGCCGCCGCCTTGCGCGACGAGTATTTTTCCGGAAGTCATGGCCTGTCCTTGGTTCGCTAAAGTAAATCGATTTTACTGGCTTCGGTGCGCGGGCCAGCCGGTTCGTTTAGCCCCGGATTGCCTGGGCCTGTGGCATCGAACTGCGTTGCAGAAACTCATACGTTTTTATTCGTTTTCATTTTGGCCCCACTCTATTCCCCCGCCTTTGTATCTTCACCCGCCTTCCAGCATGGGAGTATTTGACAAGCTTATATTCCTTCTTTTTTTGGCCCCACTCACTCTCCCCGCTCTCTCCCGCCCCGCCGGGCGGAAGAGAGGGCTAACAGCCATATTTGGCCGCGTCCATAAACGAAGGAAGTACACGCGCCACGGTGCGTTGAGACCAACAAATCAAATTTTTCCTTTCCCAACGTGCTTATCGAACGGGTACTTCTTCGCTTTAAACACACGCCAAAATATGGCTGTTAGCTCCCTTTCCCGCCCGGCGGGGCGGGAGAGGGTTGGGGTGAGAGTGGGGCCAAAATGAAAACGAATAAAAGCCTATCAACCACTGCAACGCAGTTCGATGCAACAGCCGAGGGCGTATGGGTATGCGGGCATTTGAGATTCAAACCCGGGTTATTGGGGTCAGAGCCCAAATTCGCGCCGCCTCCGGCTTGCTCGAAATTGCGATCTGACCCCATTAACCCTCGCTGACCAGCTCGCAAGAGGGTGTTTACTTGCTGCCCATCACCCAATCTGGCAAACCGGTGACGATGGCCGGAAAGAAGCACAGCATGAATACCGCTGCGAACATCAGCCCGACAAACGGCATGACGCCCCAGATCACGTCCTTGAGCGCAATGTCGGGGGCCACGTTTTTGATGACGAAAATATTCAACCCGACCGGCGGGTGAATCAAGCCCATTTCCATGACGATGGTCATCACCACGCCAAACCAGATCAAGTCAAAACCCGCCGCCTTGAGCGGCGGCAGGAGAATCGGTGCGGTCATCAAAATGATGGACACCGGCGGCAGAAAAAATCCCAGCACGATGACCATCAGCAAAATCACCGCCAGCAGCAACCACTTGGACAGGTGCATATCGACAATCCATTGCGCCGCACTCTGGCTGATGTGCAGATGGCTCATGACGTAACTGTAGAGCAGCGACATGCCGATGATGAGCATCAGCATGGTCGATTCCTTGAGCGTTGAAGTCAAAATGGGGGCCAGGTCCTTGGGCCGCCAGATGCCGTAAATCGTGGCAATCAGGACCAGCGCCAGCAAGCCGCCCAGGCCGGCCGTCTCAGTCGGTGTGGCAAAGCCGCCGTACAAAGCGATCATGACGCCGGTCAGCAGGATCACAAAAGGCAGCACGCGCGGCAGCATTTCTACTTTTTCGGTGAGCGTGAAGTGCTCTTCCTCAAGATAGGCCGATTTGACGCCCCCGCTTTGATAAACCGCCAGCGCCTGTTGGTACTCCTTGCGGGCCCGCACTACCGCGTAAGCCGCGAACAGGGCAACCAACAGCAAGCCCGGGCCAATACCGGCCAGGAACAAACGCCCGAGCGACTGCTCGGCCGCCACCGCGTACAAAATCATCACGATCGAAGGCGGCAGCAAAATGCCCAGGGTGCCCCCGGCGGCAATGATGCCCGCGGCAAAACCGGGTGAATAGCCGCGTTTGCGCATTTCAGGAATGCCCGCCGAGCCAATCGCCGAGCAGGTCGCCGGCGACGAGCCCGCCATGGCGGCAAACAAGGCGCAGGCAATCACATTGGCAATGCCCAGGCCGCCGGGTACTTTATGCAGCCAGACATGGATGGCCCCGTAGAGGTCTTGCCCGGCGCGTGATTTGCCAATGGCGGCGCCCTTCATGATGAACAGCGGTATCGACAGCAACGTGATGGAGGCCATCTCTTCATAGACGTTTTGTGTCACCGTGTCGAGTGAGGCTGCGGGCATGAAAAAATACATGAAGGTGACCGCTACCGTGCCCAGCGAGAAGGCGATCGGCATGCCCGAGAACATCACCAGCAAAGTTGCCACGCCATAAGACAGGCCGATGGAGAGTTCGCTCATTGGGGCGCCTTTTGCGGGTCGGTGTCGGCGATCTGGATGGCAGACTGAAGGAGCAACTGGAGCGTGAGCAAGGTCATGCCGACGGCCATCAGGCTGTAGGGTATCCACAGCGGTGGTGCAAAGCTGCTCGAGGTGGTTTGGCCTTCTGCCCACGCCTCATGGAACAGTGCCCAGGATTTCCAGGAAAAAAAACCGCAGAACAGGGTGGAGGCGATGTCCACGGCAAGCAGCCGCACCCGGTTCACGCGGGCTGGCAAAACAGCCGACAGCGCTTCGATGCCGACGTGCCCGCGCTGCGACTGGACATAGGCGGTGCAGATGAAGATGGCACCCACCAGCATGAACACCGAGGCTTCGTCCTGCCAATCGGTCGCCACCTTGAACAAGTAGCGCGTCACCACGGAATAAGTCAGTACCAGGGAGGTCAGCACCAGCGCCAGCATCGACAGGCGCAGCGTCTGCCGATTGAGCCAGTTCAAACTTTTGCTGAGCCGGCGCAGCGTGGGGTTCTGAGGTAGATCGACACCCGGGCGCACGCCCGGTTCAAGTTCAAAATCGTGACTCACAATGTTTGCTGTGCCAATGCCAGCAGCTTGGCGCAACCTTCATTTTTTTCGCCATAGTCCTTCCAGGCGGTTTTGCGGGCGATGTCCTGCCATTTTTTAATCGAGGCGGGCGTTAAATCGACCACCTTGGCACCGGCCTTTTGATAAACCGCAGCCACATCGACATCGTCTTTCTTGGCCGCTTCAAGTGCAAAACTTTCCATCTCGGCACCGACTGCCATGATGGTGTCGCGTTGCTCCTTGGGGAGTTTGTCGAAGATCGCCTTGGACATCAGCAAGGGTTCCAGCATGAACCAGTAAGCGCCGTTGCGGCCGGTGGTCAAGGCTTTTGCCACCTCTTCCAGGCGGAAGGAAATAAACGAGGTCGATGAGGTCATCGCCGCATCCATCGCGCCCGTTTGCATGGCCGCGTAAATTTCATTGGAGGGTAGCGTCACCACGGCGGCGCCGGCATCCTTGAGGATCATGTCCATCTCGCGCGAACCGCCGCGAACCTTGAGGCCCTTGGCATCTTCGGGGTCAACGATGGGCTTGCCGCGTGAGGCGACGCCACCGGCCTGCCAGATCCAACTGACCATGACGATGCCCTTGTCCTGCAACACTCGGGTGAGTTCGACCCCGACCGGCTTGTTTTTCCAACTGTAGGCCTGTTCGTAGGACACCACCAGCGCCGGCATCAGGCCGATATTGAGCTCGGGCACCTCGCCACCGGCGTAAGACACCGGAAACAGCGACAGATCGAGTGCACCCTTGCGCATGGCTGAGAATTGCGCGTTGGTTTTCATCAGCGAGGAGCCCGGATAGATGTCAAACTTCAACGCCCCCTTGCTGCGCTTTTCGACTTCGGCGGCAAAGCGGCGCACCAGGCGATCACGAAAATCCCCGCTGGTGACGGTGCCTCCTGGAAATTGATGCGAAAGCTTGAGCGTTGTGTTTTGGGCCAAGGCCGCGGCAAAAGGCATGGTCGCCAGGGGCAGGCTGCCCAGGGTCTGAAGAAGATCACGACGGTTCATGGTGTTTTCCCCCCTTGGAATTCAGAGACGTCAAAACGATGAATATACTGTGCGCGCTTCAAGCCGGTAATCGGTAAATACCCTGTCGAGCAGTCGCTGCTGGCTGACCGCTTGCGTCACAGGCACGTGCCTGTGATGGTTGTGTTTTCAGTGGGAGATTTTCTTGCGGGCCGAACTGGCAGCCGAGACGCTTTGGACCGCGCCCGCCTATCGCTGAACACGGGCCGGCGAGCCAGCCTATGGTACCCTGGGTCGGACTTGAACCGACACGCCTTGCGGCAACAGATTTTGAGTCTGTCATGTATACCAATTTCATCACCAGGGCAGGAGAGAATGCAGGCGAGAATTATGGCACAGTGTGGGCTATGAAATATCCAACCATTGAAGATTCCATCGGAAAAACCCCGCTGGTGCGTTTGCAACGCATAGGCGCGAGCAACCACGGCGGGCACGGCAACGTCATTCTGGGCAAGCTCGAAGGCAACAACCCGGCCGGTTCGGTGAAAGATCGCCCGGCCTTGGCCATGATTGCGGGGGCCCAGCAGCGGGGCGACATCAAGCCTGGCGATACCTTGATCGAGGCGACTTCGGGCAACACCGGCATCGCGCTGGCAATGGCCGCGGCGATCAAAGGCTACCGCATGATTCTGATCATGCCCGAAGACCTGTCGGTTGAACGCGCCCAAACCATGAAGGCGTATGGTGCGGAGCTCATTCTCACACCCAAGAGCGCAGGCATAGAGTACGCCCGCGATCTGGCCGAGCAGATGCAGCAGGATGGCAAGGGCTACGTGCTCGATCAATTTGCCAATGCCGACAACCCGCGCTCCCACTTCGAGACCACGGGTCCTGAAATCTGGGCCGATACCCAGGGCCAGGTCACGCACTTTGTCAGCGCCATGGGCACCACCGGAACCATCACGGGCGTGTCGCAGTTCTTGAAGACCAAGAACCCGGCGATCAAAATCATTGGCGTGCAACCTTGTGAGGGCTCGCGCATTCCCGGTATCCGAAAGTGGCCGCAGGAATATTTGCCCAAAATTTACGACCCGGCCAATGTGGATGAATTGATTTACGTGAGCCAGGAAGACGCCGAAGAGATGTGCCGGCGCCTGGCGCGCGAGGAGGGTATTTTTGCTGGCGTTTCAGCTGCTGGCGCGTGCTGGGTGGCAGAGCAGATCGGCCAACGTGAAACCAAGGCGACCATTGTGTTCATCGTCTGCGACCGGGGTGACCGCTATCTCTCCACCGGCGTTTTTCCGGCCTGATAGATAAGGGCACTTCAATCGATTTACTTCTACGTCATTGCGAGGAGCGAAGCGACGCGGCAACGCGCTGCGCTCGCAATGACGAATTTCAAGAAGTCCTCGTTAAATTTGTTTAACTCGAAAGTAATTCAATGCAAATCGACAAGGAACTCGATGCCCGTGGCCTGAACTGCCCGCTGCCTATCCTGAAAGCCAAAAAAGCGCTGGCCGAAATGCAAAGCGGCCAAACCCTGCGAGTGGTCGCCACTGATGCCGGTTCGGTGCGTGACTTCCAGGCGTTTGCCAAGCAGACCGGCAACGAACTGCTGGAGCAACAGACCGCAGGCGGCGACTTCATCCACATCATGCGCCGGCGTTGAAGGGTTGAATCCATCTTGTATTTCACTGTCCCGGGTGCCTTGCCGGCACGGTTTCGACGCGAGCGTGTTCTGATCGTCGGTTGTGGCGATGTCGGTTTGCGCCTGGCGCAGGCGCTCAGGCCGCGGGTGCGCTTGCTCGCGCTGACCTCCAGCCCCGAGCGCGTGGATGAATTGCGCGCCCATGGCATCACCCCACTGCGCGGCAATCTGGACCAGCCGCTCTCGCTGCGTCGCCTGGCCGGTGTGGCCACCCGGGTGGTCTGCCTGGCGCCGCCGCCGGGCCAAGGCTGGCGTGATACTCGCACGGTGGCTTTGACGCGCGCCTTGCGCCTGCGCAGTTGGCCGACCGCCCTGGTCTATGGCTCCACCAGTGGTGTGTACGGTGATTGCCAAGGTGAGGTGGTGGTCGAGACCCGAGCGACGCATGCCGCCACCGTGCGCGCGGCAAGGCGCGTGGATGCTGAAAATTCCGTCCGGTTTCTGGGTCGTGCTACCCGGGTGCGAGTGAGCATCTTGCGCATTCCCGGTATCTATGCACCGGATCGCGAGGGCGGCACGCCGCGTGCACGTTTGCTGCAAGGGACTCCTGTGCTGCAGGCGGCGCAGGATGTCTATAGCAACCATATTCACGCCGACGACCTGGCGCGTGCCTGTGCGGCCGCGCTGTGGCATGGCCAGACGCAACGCGTTTACAACGTCGTTGATGACACCTGCCTCAAGATGGGTGATTATTTTGACTTGGCAGCCGATTTGTACGGCTTGCCGCGTCCGCGCCGTATCACCCGCAGCCAGGCCCAAGACCAATTGCCGGCGATGCTTTTGAGCTTCATGAGCGAATCGCGGCGCCTGGACAACACACGCATGAAGCGCGAGCTGCGCCTGAAATTGCGCTACCCCACGGTGAACCTGGGCCTGCTCTGAAAAATCGCGCTACCGCAAGCGTGCCAGCTGATCGCCCAGTTGGGCCAGCGTGGCCGTGAAGTCAAGCACGCGCTGGCGTTCTTGCGCAATCACCGCTGCAGGCGCCCGGGCCACAAACGACTCGTTGCCAAGCTTGCTCTGGGCTTTGGCAATTTCACCTTGAAGCCGATCTTGTTCCTTGCGCAGCCGCGCTTTTTCGGCCGCAATGTCGATTTCCATGAACAGGCAGATGCGTGCGTCGCCGACCACCGCCACCGGCGCCGCTTGAGCGGCGGCGGTCCAGGCGGCTTCATCGTTGAAGATACGCACTTCACTGAGTTTGGCGAGCGCCTGCAAGACCGCAGCCGAAGCACTTAGAAATGCGGCTTCCTGGTAGGAGCCGGCGATTACGAACAGGGGCAAGCGGGTTGCCGGTGAAACGCTCATCTCACCGCGCAGATTGCGACAGGCATCGACCAGCGCCTTGAGTTTGAGCATTTGACTGATGGCATCTCCATCAATGCGTTCGGGTTGACTCAGCGGATAGCTGGCAATCGCTACCGATGCACCGGCACGCCCGGCAACGGGTGCGACTTTTTGCCAGAGCTCTTCGGTCACAAAAGGAATGACCGGATGCGCCAGACGCAGGATGACTTCGAGCGTGCGAATCAGGGTGCGGCGGGTGGCGCGTTGCTGGGCCAGGCCGGCAACGCGGTCCTGGCAGTCCCGGCCCTGCTGGATTTGTACCTTGGCGATTTCCAGATACCAGTCGCAAAACTCGTTCCAGACAAAGTCATAGATGGTGCTGGCCACATTGTCGAGCCGGTACTCTGCAAAACCTTTGGCGACATCGGCTTCGGTGCGTTGAAGCAGCGAGGTGATCCAGCGGTCGGCCGCGCTAAAACTCAGATACCCATGGGCGCTGCCGCCCACAGCGCATTCCTCTTGGGTGTGTTCGTTCAAGCCGCAATCCTGGCCTTCGCAGTTCATCAGCACAAAGCGGCTGGCGTTCCACAGCTTGTTGCAGAAATTGCGGTAGCCCTCGCAGCGCTTGGTATCGAAATTGATGTTGCGGCCCAGGCTGGCGTAGCTGGCCATGGTGAAGCGCAGGGCGTCGGCGCCATAGGCCGGCATGCCGTTCGGAAATTCCTTGCGCACACGCGCCGCCACTTTGGGTGCGGTCTCAGGCTTGCGCAGGCCGACGGTTGACTTTTTGACCAGGGTCTCGATGTCGACACCGTCGATCAGGTCAACCGGGTCCAGCACATTGCCCTCGGACTTGCTCATTTTCTTGCCCTCGCCGTCGCGCACCATGCCGTGGATGTAAACCGTCCTGAACGGCACCTGGCCGGTGAAGTGCGTAGTCATCATAATCATCCGGGCGACCCAGAAGAAGATGATCTCGTAGCCGGTGACCAGCACGCTGCTGGGCAGGTAGAGGTCGTAGTCGCTCAGGCTGTTTGGGTTGGCCCCGCGCTGCGCCGAGGCGGGCTCGGCCTTGCTCATACTCGCTTCGCTCACCAAATCGCTGCGTCCAAGCCCACCTCGTCCCAGCGCTGCATCTTTGCCCCAACCCATGGTGCTGAAAGGCACCAAAGCGGAGGAGTACCAGGTGTCTAGCACGTCTTCATCACGGCGCAGGGTTTTACCCGGTGCCTGCGCTTGCGCCTCAGCCTCATTGCGGGCGACATAGACCTTGCCGTCTTGGTCGTACCAGGCCGGAATCTGATGACCCCACCAGAGCTGGCGGCTGATGCACCAGTCCTGGATGTTGTTCATCCACTGGTTGTAAGTGTTGACCCAGTTTTCGGGCACAAACTTGACCGCGCCGGACTGCACGGCGTCTATGGCTTTTTGCGCGATCGATTTACCGGTGGGGTCGCAGGCACTGACCTTGCTTAGGGCCACAAACCACTGGTCGGTCAGCATGGGTTCTATCACCTGGCCGGTACGCCCGCAGATGGGCACCATGTTTTTGTGCGGCACCGCTTTTTCCAAAAATCCTTGCGCTTCCAGATCTTTGAGCACGGCCTGGCGGCAGTCGTAGCGGTCCATGCCCTGGTAGGCGGCCGGGCCGTTGGCGTTGATCTTGGCATCCAGCGTGAAAATCGTGATCAGCGGCAGGTGGTGGCGTTGCGAGCAGGCGTAGTCGTTGAAATCGTGGGCGCCGGTGACTTTGACGCAGCCGCTGCCAAATTCGCGATCAACAAAGTCGTCGGCGATCACCGGGATTTGCCGGTTGCACAGTGGCAGATCGACCATTTTCCCGACCAGGTGCCGGTAACGATCATCCTCCGGATGCACCGCCAGGGCACCGTCGGCCAGCATGGTCTCGGGGCGGGTGGTGGCAATGTGCATGCCGCGCATAGGCTGGCCTTGGGCATCGAGTTGGGGACCGTCGCTGAAAGGATATTCGATGTGCCACATGAAGCCGTTGCGTTCCTCGCTTTCCACCTCCAGATCGCTCACCGCGCTTTGCAGCACCGGGTCCCAGTTGACCAGGCGTTTGCCACGGTAAATCAGGCCTTGTTCATACAGGCGCACAAAAGTCTCGGTCACCGTTTTGGAGAGCTTGTCGTCCATGGTGAAGTATTCGCGGCTCCAATCGACGCTGTCGCCCATGCGGCGCATCTGGGTCGTGATGGTGTTGCCGGATTTTTCTTTCCACTCCCACACCTTGCTGACGAAGTTCTTGCGGCCAAGTTCGTGGCGGCTGATCTTCTGCTCCTGCAACTGGCGCTCAACGACGATTTGCGTGGCGATGCCGGCATGGTCGGTGCCGGGAATCCAGACGGTGTTAAAGCCACGCATGCGGTGGTAGCGCGTGAGCGAGTCCATGATGG
>Ga0315272_10001483_pt1 | contig 11667 bp, 6 predicted proteins | sample C3_middle_MG_FD_203918 | JGI IMG/M metagenome (GOLD analysis project Ga0315272, IMG submission 203918) | Sediment microbial communities from Yellowstone Lake, YNP, Wyoming, USA - C3_middle | ecosystem: Environmental > Aquatic > Freshwater > Lake > Sediment | place: USA: Wyoming | collected...
TGTCGTTCCAGACTCCCTGGAGATTGGCGGGCAAAGATCCCGGGCGCGAGCAACTGATCAGCAGATAGCGGCCGAACTGGCAGAACAAGGCCTCGAGGGCTGGATCAGCCGTAGTGTTCTTTACGTAATCCTCCAGCCGCGCCAGTGTGGTCCTGGCCAGCAGGTCCGGCGCGGTGGTTCCCAAATCGAGCGAAAAACGGCGGAAGAGGGATTGATAATCTTTCTCATGCCGCGCCAGCAGCTTCGCCACGCTCTGCCTGGCGGCGGAATCCACCCGCTTCGTGACGGCGGCGTGGGGATGCGCGCCCAGCCACTGCCTGGTGTGATCCTGGAGGAAGTTCGTGCCCGCCCCGAGGATCAGGGTCACGCTGTCGCATTGCTCGAAGGCCAGGCTGACGCCGGGCACGACGGTGTTCCATGGGTTTTTGGCGAAGGCATCGTCGTTCTTGACCGCCACAATCCCATTTTTATTGAGCACGAGCAACTGGGCTTCATATTCAAAACCGTTCCCGAGCTTGCCCGCCGAGCTGAGCTTGTTGCCTGCGGCGGTAATCCCAGCCTGGTGCATGTCCGCAAGCTGAACGCGGCCGGTGCAGGCGGCGGGCTTGTTCGCCGTCAGGTGGATCACGATGACTCCGTCGGGATGGCTGGCGAAGGCGGTGCGTTGATAGCGCACGCCGTTGTATTCGTAAGTCACCTGATGAACGGCTCGATCAATGTCCAGTTCCTGCCGGTAATGGGTCACCCCGGCAAAGTCATGGCCGAGATGGATGAGGATGTCGCCGAACGCCTGATAGGCGCCCAGGTCCTGGCCCTCATCATCGAGTCCCTCGACCGCCATGCGGGTTCCGGACCAGAGGCTGATCTCATTGAACTGGACACGCTCAACTTCTGTGCCTCCAAAGAGCATGGCGCCCATGGGGCCGTTGCCAATCGGCAGGGCTTCCGTCATCCACGCTTTCGCCGGCCGATCATACCACAGGCACAATTTTCCCGAAGCGTCCGCCCGGGCAGGGTTCCCCCACGCCGGCGCGCCCATGCCCGTCAGTGGTTCAAAGCCCAGCGCGGTCGCCGCCAGAGAGGTGCCCAACAGGAAACGACGCCGGGAAATGGCGTTCTTGAGTGTGGTTGATTTGTCGATCATGATTGTATTGGCTTCGTGTTGTTTTCCGCCCGCAGGCCAGCCCTCAGCACAGCCGCACAAACTCGGTTTGCATCTCGCCGGTCACCCGCGCGCCGTGTTCCTCGACAAACACGTTGACCTCCGTCCTGACCCCGAAGGTCGGCAGGTAGAGCGCCGGCTCCACCGAGAAACACGTCCACGGGATGACGGGCCGTTCGTCGTGGGTCTCCATGTTGTCCATGTTGGCGCCCACGCCGTGCACTTCACGCCCGATGGAATGGCCGGTCCGGTGCCGAATGTTGGGCCCATAGCCATGAGTCTGAATGTGGCCCGCCACCGCGTCATCCACTTCACAGCCCCGCAGCGTGCGGCCCGCCGCCATGGCTTCCCGCACCAGCTTGATGCCGGCATCACGGGCGCCCACCACGACCGCAAACGCCTCGCGCATCGGCGCGGGCACCTCCTCCCCGCAAAACGCCATCCAGGTGATGTCGTAATAGACCGCGTCCGGCTCATCGAGCTTTGCCCACAAGTCCAGCAGCACCAGGTCGCCCCGGCGAATGGGGGCGCTGCCGGTGGCGGGTGGCGAGTAGTGCGAGTCCGCGGCGTTGATGTTGGCGCCCACGATGGGAGCCCAATTGGTGACCAGTCCGCATTCCTGGAAGCGCCGCATGACGAACTGTTGGACGCCGTACTCGTCCAGCGGTTGCCCGGCGCAGGTGGCCTGTTTGATATGCTCGAAGGCTTCGTGCCGGATCCGGTCCACCCGCCGGGCCGCCTCCAGGTGCATTTCAAATTGGGCGGGTGTCCACTTCGCCTCAAAGATCTGGATCAACTCGGCCGAACTGACCACTTCCACCCCGAGGCTGCGGATCCATTCCACCGTGCCCGCGTCCACGTTGGCCACATACGGAACGGCGCACCGGGGCGAGTATTGCATGGCGACCCTTTTTGCGTCTTGCAGCAGGCTCCGCAACCCTGCCTCTTGCTCCTGCCAGCGGGCATACGGGATCCTGGCGCCGGGCAAGGGATTGAGAACATGCGGCTCCACTTGATGCACCAGCCCGCGCGGTTCGCCCCGCGCGGGAATGAAATAATACCAACGCCGGCTGACATGTCCCGGCGGTTTGAGACCCAACACCCGGTAAGCGAGCGGGTCGCGCTCGTGATGGTCGAAAAAGAGCCAGCCGTCGAGACCGGCCTTCTCAATTTCGCCCTGGATGGATTCAAGGTTCATGATTTTCCCATTTGTGCGCGCCGGCCTTCGGGAAACCCAGCCAGCGCAGTTTTGAGTTGACGCAGTTCGGCGGCGGTAGCCGCGCGCAACGGGGACCGCGGCGCGCCGACTGGACGCCCCATCAAACCGCAGGCGGCTTTGACCCATTGAGTGTATTTGCCTCCGTTTTCCATCAGGCTGAGCAATGGCAGCATCTGAAAATACAGTTTGCGGGCCGCCGCAAAGTCCCGTTTCTCCACCATCAGCCGATACAACTCAATGTGCGAGCAGGGCACGACGTTGGCCACTCCACCCACCCACCCAATGGCGCCCAAGGCGAGACTCTCAAAAGCCACGGTGTCCCCGCCGCAGAAAATGCCCAGGCGGTCACCGCAGCGCCGCAACAACGTGCTGATGCGCCCAATCTCGCCGGTGCTTTCCTTGACATATCGCACGCGGGGCAGGTCGGCCAGTTTTTCGATGAACTCCGGCGTCATGTCCACTCCTGTTCGGCCCGGGTAGTTGTATAGAATGATTGGAATGCCAATGGCGTCATTGACCGCCTTGATGTGGGCGCGGAGTTCGTCCAGCCGTGGAAGCGAATAATAGGGCGGCGCCAGCATCACGCCGGCGCAGCCAAGTTCCTCCGCCTCCCGGCTGAAGGCGACCACGTCGCGCGTCGAGCCGGCATTGACCCCTGCCACCACCGGGACGCGCCCTCCGGCGGCTTCCAGCACCGCCTTCAGCACGGCCCGGCGCTCTTGGGCGCTCAGGGCGTAAAATTCGCCAGTGCTGCCAAGCGGAACCAGGCCGTGAATGCCTGAGTCAACCTGGGTCCCGACCTGCCGGGCCAGGGCGTTGAAGTCAACATCCCCGTTCGCCTTCATTGGCGTGACGAGGGCGGTGAAGACGCCGTGAAATGCGGAGCCGGTTTTTGGTTTTGTTTTCATTTGTGGTTTGTTCAGGTCAGTTGCATCCAGATGGTTTTCAGTTCGGTGTATTGTTCGTGCGCCCAGATGGACTTGTCACGCCCGGCGAAGCCCGATTGCTTGAACCCGCCGAAGGGAGTGGTGATGTCTCCTTCCGAGAAGCAGTTCACGGACACGGTGCCGGCACGAATGGCGCGGGCCACCCGATGCGCCCGGTTGAGATCGCGCGTATAGAGGGACGCGGCCAGGCCGTAGTTGGAATCGTTGGCCATCGCCACGGCCTCTTCCTCGGTTGAGAATGGAATCACCGACAGCACCGGGCCAAATATTTCCTCGCGCGCAATTTTCATCCGGTTGCTGACTTCGTCGAAGATGGTTGCCTCTAAAAAGTAGCCGCCGGTTTTTTCCAGGATGCGCCGGCCGCCGAGGATCAGCCTGGCGCCCTCGGCTTTGCCGGCCTCGATATAGCCGAGCACTTTCTCGAGGTGCGGCTTTTCAATCATCGCGCCCAGGCGATTTTGCGGATCCAGCGGATCGCCCACCTTCCAGCTCTTCGTCAGTCTGGCAATCTTTTGCACCAACTCGTCCTTGATCTTCTTGTGAACAATCAGCCGGGAACCGCAACTGCAATTCTCGCCCATGTTCCAAAAGGCCGCGGCCACCGCGTGGTTCGCCACAACGTCGAGATCCGGCGCGTCGGCGAACACGATTTGCGGGCTCTTGCCGCCGCACTCCAGGGCGATGCGCTTGAGGTTCGATTCCGCGGAATACTTGAGAAAATACCGTCCGACTTCTCCCGAGCCGGTGAAGGCGACCATGTCCACATCCGGGTGGCGTCCGAGGGCCTGACCCGCGGTTTCACCCAGGCCGGGAACGACGTTTAAGACGCCGGCCGGCACGCCTGCTTCCGCGGCCAGTTCAGCCATGCGAATGGCGCTCAGCGAAGTCAATTCGGCGGGCTTGAGCACCACGCTGTTGCCGGCCGCCAATGCCGGTCCAATTTTCCAGGCCGCCATCTGTGCCGGGAAATTCCACGGAATGACACAGCCCACCACGCCTGCTGGTTCCCGCAAAACCAGGGCCAGGTTCTCCGGCCCTGTGGGCGAGACGTGATTGTAAATCTTGTCAATGGCCTCGGCGTGCCAGCGGATGCAAAGGATGGCGTCGGGAATGTCCATCGTCGCGCAATCGCCGATGGGTTTGCCCGCCTCCAGCGTGTCGAGCAACGCCAGCTCGCCGGCGTTTGCTTCCAGCAAGTCGGCAAATGTCAACAGCATTTTCTTCCGATCGGCTGGTTTCATCCGAGACCAGACGCCGGCTTCAAAGGCGCGGCGCGCGGCCTTTACCGCGCGGTCGATGTCATGGGTGTCGCAGGCGGCCACCTGCGCCAGCGGCCGGCCCGTGGCCGGATTTTCGGTGGTGAATGTCTTGCCGCTTTGGGCGCTGACGAATTTGCCGTCAATGAACGCCTGGGTCCGGGACTTGAGTTTTCGCGCCGCGCTCTTCACGGCTGAGTATTCGAGTTCCATGGTGCAGTTTGTTTTTGGGTTTCGTTTGTAATCGAACGGCCAGTCAATGCCCCGCCCGCCAGCGGGGCATCGGTTTCACAAAAGAAAAAAAACAGGCCCTCATCGACAGTGAGAGCCGCAACGGCTGCCGCAAGAGGCCGCTTTCCTGGCCGCCAACCGTTGCTCAATTGCCTGGGACGTCGGGGTGATTGAAAGTCCGCCCAGCGCCGTGCAGCGCAACTCGCGCGGCATCTGGCCGGCAACGCGCCGGGCCGCCTCGATGACTTCGTCCAGGGGGATGACAGGGTCGTAGCCAGCCAACGCCATGTTCGCGCAGGCCAGCGCGTTGCTCGCCGCCATCACGTTCCTGCCCAGGCAGGGCGCCTCCACGCGGTTGGCAATGGGATCACAAATCAGTCCCAGCATGTTCTGAAGCGCCATCGAGGAGGCGGCCACCGATTGCGCCAGCGTGCCGTTGGCCAGGGTCACCAGCGCCGCGGCCGCCATGCACGCGGCCGAACCGCCCTCGGCCTGGCAGCCGCCAACCTCCGCCGCGAAGGTCCACCGCGTGGCGATGAAGACGCCGATGAGACCGCTGGCCAGCATCGCCTTTGCCATCTCCTCCTCCCCCAGTCCCAGCGTTTCCGCCATCGCGATCACCGCACCGGGCAGCGCCGCGCAGGCTCCGGCCGTGGGCGCCGCAACAATGATGCCCATGGAACTCATCACCTCCATCAACGCGCTGACATGAAGGATGATGCGGTTCAATGCGCCGCCGTCCAGCAGCCGGCCGGCTTTCAACAGATCGCTGAACCGGCCGCACTGATGGCCGAGCACACGATCTTCGTAGTGCGTGCCGGCGATGCCTTGGGCGATGGACCGCCGCAGGATGCGAACGATGTCCGCCATTTGGGCGATGACCTCCGCTTCGGTCAGGCCGCCCCGCGCCATTTCGTATTCCACCGCCAGCCTCCACAGCGGCGTGTTTCGCCCCTGATCGTGGCGCAGCATTTCCGCGCAGGTCGTAAAGGGCACGCACGTTTCTTTGCGCGAGAGCACCGGCAGCGCCGGGGACAATCGTCTGACGGCGCAAATTGGAAAAGCCCCCTTCAGCCGGGCGATTGTCTCACCGTCCACGAATTGACCCGACTTCACCTCCACCAGTTGTTCACCGGCGGCCTCATGCACAAGGACGGCATGGGCGGACACCAGCGTCGTGAGTTCCTGCGCCAGTTTGTGGCCCTCGCGGCGCACCCACAACAGGGTTTCAAAGCAGTCGCCAGAGATGGAAACCGTGAAGGCATCGACATTGATAATCTCCATCATGCCGCCGCCGGTTGAGATCGCGCGCACGAAGTGACACTCCTGCCCGTGGCGCAACGTGAGGCGGTAGGTGTTCGGGTGCGGATCCCCGGCGTCCACCGTTTCAATGCGGATCCGCACGCCCAAGTCGCGCAAAACCTGCGGCGAATCGGGGAGTCGCTCATCGGCGGCTTCCCAGCCCATCAATCCACCGAACAGCCCCATGTCCGAACCTTGCGAGTCGTGGGTGGTTGGCAGCGACCCATTGCGGTCGAACTCGACCAGCACCTCGTTGAACTGACCTCCCATGAGGTCCCGGGCCAGCCGCCCGATGCGGAGCGCTGCGGCGCAATGGGAACTCGACGGTCCGCGCATCACAGGGCCGATCACGTCGTTGAATATGCTGACTGGCAATTTAAAACTCATGCGAGGCAGGGTTTCATCCGCATATCACCCTCCGGCTTGGCGAGGGTGCGGGAAATTATTGGGTAAAGAGTCATCGGTCGATTATTTGGGTTCATCAATCGGCGACCACCCGGGCGTCGGCCCAATCGCCAAGGGCCTTCTTGCTCTCACATTCCAAGATGAGGCAATCAACGCCGGTGACGTCAACATCCACGGCGGCGGGCGCCGTGTCCCGGGTCATTTTACCGCTGTCGTAAAGCAGGGAAGTTGGGCCGATGGGATCCAGGTTGCGGACCTTGAACCGGCACGAATCGTCGGCCTGGCTGGCGGCGTCGAGGCCAACAACGGCACGGAAGCGGTGCGCTTTGCCATTCAGTTTGAACATCGCCTGGCAATGGCCTTTGAAACCGAGACCCCGCTGATAAGGAGTCCCGCCGATGTCAATGGGCCGGCCCTCAGAGTTGCTGTCGTATCGAGGGGCCTCGCCGGAGCGCCAGACGTAATAGAGATCGGAGAGATACGTCCTGCCCTTGCGGGTAACCATGTATTTCGCGGGGGCCACAGCCAGGGGCAGAGGCAGCGGTGACCGGCCTGGAGTGCCGATTTTAAGCAACCGGTGGTCGTGTTGAGGGAGGGCCTTGGCGGTGAACTGGTTGGTGTGGATGCCGAGATCCTTGCGCTGCCAGAGATCCCTGACGGGCTGAGGACCCTTCAGGCCGATCTGATCCCAGGAGACGGTTAGATCGGAGTCTTTGGCCCCCTTGTTGAGCAGGAGAACGGCGGTCGCGCCGTCGGAGAGAGGTTTGTTGTAAACCTCGTGATCGCCATCGTCGAAGACTTTATACCCCTGGACACCCCGCGGATCCTGGTCAATCCTGATGACTTCAGTGGCGGTAAGGATGTCGCGGACGGAAGCAGTCATGGATCTCAGGTCGTTTCCGGCCATGAGCGGGGCGGCGAGAACGCACCAGAGGGCGAAGTGGGTTCGATTTTCGCGATCCGATTGGAGGTTTCCGACCTCGAGCATATCAGGGTCGTTCCAGCGTCCCGGGCCGGCGAACTGCCACAGCCCGTTGAACGCGGGGTGAATGACGATGTCTCCGGCGGTGGTGTCGGCGCAGTAATAGACGGATCCCATGCTGGGTCCGATGTCGTAAGAAGTCCGCCAGAGGTGGCCGATCCGGCCGCCGCCCCAAGCCCAGGAAGGATCGGTGTAGTTGGCCATGCTGAGGATCATGGGTCGGCCCGTTTTGATGATGCAATCCCTATAAACAGCGTAATCAGCGGCGCTGAGCCGGCCATTGATCTCCGCGAAGCAGCTATCGAGTTTGAGATAGTCAACGCCCCACGCGGCGAAGAGGTCCATGTCTGGTTGCTCGTGCTGGAAACTGCCGGGCAGATTCATGCAGGTGGAGTGGCCGCGATCCTGATAGATGCCGAACTTGAGGCCCTTGGAATGAATATAATCGGCGAGGGCTTTCATGCCTGAGGGAAACTTCACGGGGTCGGCGGCCAGGTTGCCGCCGGTGTCGCGCTGGCTGGCCATCCAGCCGTCATCAAGCACGAGGTATCGATAGCCGGCATCGCGCATGCCGGAGGCGGCCATGGCATCGGCGATGCCGCGTATCTTTTCTTCATCGAGCTTGCCTTGAAAGACGTTCCAACTGTTCCACCCCATTGGCGGTGTCATCGCCAGGCTGTGGTAGAGCGCCTCGGTCGAGCCGGAAACCGGGGCCTTTGGGGAGGCTCCGGCGGTGCAGGAAGCGGGTGACAACAGCAAGGCTGCCAGGGCTGCAAGGGTGGCGGCCGGCTTGAACAGACCGCACAGTATTCGCTTCATTGGGACGACAACCAACATCCTGCCCGCCGTGCGGGTCGTTCCGGAGCGATCAGTGCCTGCTATAAACATCGAGTTCATAAATGGACCAATGATACGTGGCGTTTGTTTCGGTCTGCGTGATCCGGATATATCGCGCGGTCTGTGCCGGAAAGGTAATGGTGGTAATGCCCAATTTTCCGGAGCCGGTGGCAATCGGGATGGACCAGGCGGCACCGTCGTTGGATACCGACACGGAGTATCTCCCGGGGGAATCCCAAAGAGCCCAGGTTGTATCCAGCACAACCTTGTCAAAGGTCTGCTTTTCCTTCATATCGACCTGAAACCACTGCCCGGGATATTGGGTTTTGGTCATGTCGCGCCAGCCGGTCCAATGATCGCCGTCGATGGCGTTGGCCGCAGAGACATCAATCGGGATCTTGTCCCCGCTAAAAAGAAATGAGCCGTCAGGCACGGAAGCCCAAGCGGTCCATGATTTCTTGTCCAGGAGCCGCTCATTCGAAGCTGGCTGGGGTAACGGCTTCGGCGAGGTGAGTGGCAGGGTTCCGCGACCAAGAAATCTCCATGCGCCCGGAGCCGCCTCGAACATAACGTAGTCAGCATCTTCACCGTGCCAGGCAACGCCGCTTACCCCGCCCCGGTACGCGCCGTCCCAGATGGTAATGTCGTTCGCCTGGATGGCTTTGAGCGTGGAAAACGGGCGCTTCGGTATCCCCACGATGGCTGTGGTGCCGGCGGGGGAAAGGAGCTTCAGCGAATATTCAGACGCGCTCTTCGTCAGGTCCACCGTGACGTTACCCTTGATGGAGGGAACGACGACTTTTATTGCGGTCAGAAAGGCCTCCTTGGGCAGAACCTGATACGTGCTCCAGCCCGGCGCCAGCGGGGATACTCCGGCAATGGTTTGGGAAAGGAGGAGCGCCGGTGGATTCCATCCGTGGTTCAACGATGAGGCGTCGTCAAAAGCGTCAATGTGTGAGGCCCACCAGCGGTCGTAATGTTCCCACAGGGTGGTGAAACTGCACGGGATCATGGTTTTATACCGTTCGTACATTCGAAGCAGGGCATATTCTTCTTTTCCCATCCTGCAGAGAGCCTCGAAGACCCAGCGGTCAAAGAAACAGCTCGCATACGTTTTCTTCGTTAAAACATTTTCATAGATCGCCTCCCATTTTGAACGGTCTGCCAGTCCTGCATTGACCGCCATGGCATTGGCCCGGTCATCGGGGGTGTTCACCTGGGAAGACATGTAATAGTTGCCTTTCCAAAACCGGCTGTCGAAATTGGTTTTGATGTCTTGCAGCTTCCGGTCGATGAGCGCGATATCGCCCTCGTGTCCGGTCACAACCGCCATGTTCCTCAGGGTTTTAAGGCAATTGTAATAAAAACAGATTTCGATGACGGCGGTGTCCTTGACCTCTTTTCCCCAGTCAAACCATGTCCCTCGATTGCCAAACTGATAAGTCTCAAAGAGAAACTTTTTCGTTGGCTCATACACAGCCTGGATCGATTCCAGATCGCCGGTCTGCAGGAAGTAGAACCACAGACCATACTCTCCGAGGAACTCCAGGTGCTGGCCCGGGTAGAACTTGGGCTCCAGCTTCCGGAGAACCAGTTCTTTGCAGAGTTGATGCGATCGGGTATCGAAAAGGTAGAAGCACTGGTCCAGCTCCGGGGTTCCATCACCCCAGAACCCAACCCGCTCGCGATCCGGGCAATCGTAGAAATGGTCTCGCATACAAACGTAGGCGGTCCTGGCCGCTTTTCGCCAGAGGATGTTAAAGTCCTCGTCGTTGCATGCGAACGAACCCGCAAAGGCCGTATCGTATCCGGTTTCACGATACTTGACGGCTTTCACGGTGACGCCCGCGGGGATCGTGTAGATGGCGCCTTCACCGCTGACCCAATTCTTTGCCTCGTGGCTCTGAATGCCGGAGCCGGTCCTCCAGGTTTCCGTCTGGGTCAGGTACAGGACCAGCGGATTGCTCGAGTTGAAGCGGATTACTCTGTCTGCGGGAGCTTCGACTTCGATCCAGGGTTGAAAATGGCAGTTGTATGGGATCGTGCAGACGAGTTTCCAGGTATCGTTCTCGGAATGGGGCAAATCCCTTGAGATGCGAACATACTCTTTCAAGCCATAGTCTCTTATGCCCGCCAGTCCCTGCGTGGCGAAAAGCGCCGCGGTTGCGAGGAATGCAAGTTTGAGGTGCTTCATAAGACTATTTCGCGGCTTCCTGCCGCGTGACGATCGGAACATAACCAACCTCCAGACCCTTGGGTGGCGTGACCAGCAAGGCTGGATCGAGCGAAACCAGTTTTCCCCGCGTGGGCGGGGCCATGTAGTCGCGATCGACCGGCCAGTTCGCGTGAAGCTTCTCCACGAATGACTGCAGCTTTGCCTTCTTCTCCACGCTCCAGTGGTATTGCTGGAAGGACGGCTGGTCCACGAAACGATACCAGGAGTAGGTCACCACCGAACCATCAATGAGCCGGGCCGTGAAAGATCCCAGCTTCGGGCCGGGTTCCGCCCAGGCGCCGACGCCGGGCGAGGTGTAGGGGGCCCGCATCGAGGCGTGCTTGAATTCCCGGGTGAGCAGTTTGGTTTCCGCGGGCACCGCCGCGGCCGGCACGGCCACGCGCTCTTCGCCAACATGCTTGTAGTATTGCGGGAACAAACCTTTCGCGACGATGTCGTTGGTGGACCACTGCAAGCCCCAGACGTTGCCGTCGAAGATGCGGGTGTCGAAGGCGCTCTCCACACCGGTGATTTTTTTACCCGCCTGGTCGTAGCGCGTCGTGTGCGTATCAAGCCTGGGCTTCCACCCGCCCTTGATATTTATTTGACCGGAGCAGGCCGGGCCGCCATCCCGCCAGGCTTTGAAGGCGTCGTAGAGGGCCGCCTTCGAGTAGTAGGTCACGTCCTGGACCAGAAAAGCGCGGCCTTCCGCGTCCACCGGAAAATGCAACCTGGGTATTTTGGAATAGGCCACCCCTTGGGCGTCCCTGCCATCGAAACGCGGCACGGTGTTGATCTCCATCGCGCCACCGCCCATGATGCCGGGGCGCGCGTCGAGGCCGCGGCCGTGGATGAAAGGATAGTTGAACAACTTGCCGATTTTGCTCCATGTCTCCGGGATGTAGTAGGCGATCGGGCCTTTGAAGTTGGCGGCGCTCAGGAAGCAGGTCCAGCTCTGGTCGCCCGTCGGCGGATCGACAGTGGTGGGATCGGTGAATGGCAGTGCCATCCAGGTGTAGCCGAGGAACTCGCCCTGGGGATTGCCCTGGAACGGCAGCGCATCCGGAGGAATCAGGAGGCGGTTGCTCAACTGCGCAATGCCGAGCTGGTG
>Ga0315272_10001485_pt1 | contig 11658 bp, 9 predicted proteins | sample C3_middle_MG_FD_203918 | JGI IMG/M metagenome (GOLD analysis project Ga0315272, IMG submission 203918) | Sediment microbial communities from Yellowstone Lake, YNP, Wyoming, USA - C3_middle | ecosystem: Environmental > Aquatic > Freshwater > Lake > Sediment | place: USA: Wyoming | collected...
GACCGGTGTCGGTAAAACCGAGCTGTGCAAGGCCTTGGCCGGTTTCCTGTTTGACAGCGAAGACCACCTGGTTCGCATCGACATGAGTGAATTCATGGAGAAACACTCGGTGGCGCGCTTGATCGGTGCGCCGCCCGGCTACGTGGGCTACGAGGAAGGTGGTTATTTGACCGAGGCCGTGCGCCGCAAACCGTACAGCGTGCTGCTGCTTGACGAGGTGGAAAAAGCCCATCCCGATGTGTTCAATGTGCTGCTACAGGTGCTCGACGATGGCCGCCTGACCGACGGCCAGGGCCGCACCGTTGATTTCAAGAACACCGTCATTGTGATGACCAGCAACATCGGTTCACAGATGATCCAGAACATGGTCGGGCAGGACAGCGAAGACATCAAGGACGCGGTGACCGATGAGTTGAAGAACCATTTCCGGCCCGAGTTTCTGAACCGCATTGACGAGACCGTGGTGTTCCATGCGCTGAGCGCCGAGCATATTGCCGAGATCGCCGCGATCCAGATCAAGGTGCTGCAAGAGCGCCTGGCCAAAATGGAGTTGACGCTGGAAGTCTCGCCAGCCGCGCTGGCCGAGCTGGCCAAGGTCGGTTTCGACCCCGTGTTTGGTGCCCGGCCTCTGAAGCGTGCGATTCAGCAGCGCATTGAAAACCCACTCTCTAGGCTGCTGCTTGAAGGCAAGTTCTTGCCCAAGGACGTGATCCCGGTCGATGTCGATCCCATCCGCGCGCCCGGGCAGTTCAGCTTCGAGCGGGTGGTGCATCGAGTGCCCGCATGAGAAGCGGCTAGTCTGCGGCGTTACGTCGGAATTTGATCCTTGGCCCGGGTTGACGCAGGTTTTGTGCAGGCCATGAAGGCGTTGTGGGACTGGAACGCTCGACCCGCGATAATGGAACGCATGACGTACACTCAAAAAATAGCTCATGCTGACGATGTTTGTGCTGCTGATGACGACAAGATTCCGCCAGGATTTCGGCTCGTAAAAGTTGGCGGCCCTTTCTTGTTTCACAACGGCCCGCTTTACGGCAAATGGACGGGACAGCGCTTGCAATTGGGGTTTCGTGTGCAAAAGCGCCATACCAACCCGCTTGAAAATTGCCACGGCGGCATGTTGGCAACGTTTGCCGATATGCTGATTCCCTGTGCCGCCATGTACCAGTCAAAGATGGATCTGCATTTTTTGCCGACCATCAGTTTGCAGGTTGATTATCTGGGCGCGGCAGCGCTGGGTGCCTGGGTGCAGGGTGAGGCAGACGTGCTCAGAACCACACGCAATTTGTTGTTTGGCCAGGGTCTGGTGCAAGCCGACGGCCATCCTGCCTTGCGCGTGAGCGGGGTCTTCAAGATCGGTCATCTGATTGGCGACGGCAAGAACACCGATTCGCTGGGCTTGAAATAAGCCTGGTGTGCAGGCGCCATGTTGGTTGATTGAGCCACAATCACAACATGACCGACGTGCCGTTCCAGCAGCCCCCAGCGCCCAAGCCCAAACCACTGTCTGCACCGCAAAAGGCCTTGCGCAAACTCGGTCTGGTGCGGCCGATTGACTTCGCGCTGCACCTGCCGCTGCGTTACGAGGACGAGACCCGCATCGTCTTGTTGCGTGATGTGCGTGAAGGTGATACCGCCCAGATTGAAGGCGTCATCACTGCCTGCGAGGTGCGCCAATCGGGTCAACGCCAACTGCTGGTAACGCTCGATGACGGGTCAGACACTTGCCTGCTGCGCTTCTTCACTTTTTATCCCTCGCAGCAGAAGGCGCTGGCGGTGGGCAATCGGATCCGGGCGCGGGGTGAGGTGCGCGGCGGTTTTCTCGGGTTCACGATGATGCACCCGGCGTTCCAAGCCGCTGGCGCAGCGTTGCCCGTGGCCCTGACTCCCGTTTACCCTAGCGTAGCGGGTTTGCCGCAGGCCTATTTGCGCCGGGCCGTGCAGGGTGGGCTGGCGCAGGCGGATCTGGCCAACACCGCCGAGCTTGAAACGCTGTACCAAATTGACCAGCAACCCTTGTGGACTTTGCGTGCAGCACTTCTGTTTTTGCATTATCCGGCGCCCGATGTGGCCCTTGCCACACTGGAAGACCGCAGCCACCCGGCCTGGCAGCGGCTCAAGGCAGAGGAACTGTTGGCGCAACAGTTGTCGCAGTTGCAGGCCAAGCGTGAACGCGCGTTGCTTCAGGCGCCCGTGCTCAGGGCCGTTGCGATGACGCCTGGTAAAGGTCTGGCTTCACGTTTGCCCTTGCAGCAGCAGTTGCTCTCAGTCCTGCCCTTTAGCTTGACCGCTGCCCAGCGCCGGGTGTGCGAGGAAATCACCCGCGATCTGGCCCGTCCGGTGCCCATGCACCGCCTGCTGCAAGGCGATGTGGGCTCCGGCAAAACCGTGGTGGCAGCGTTGGCCGCGGCCATTTGCATGGATGCAGGCTGGCAGTGCGCTTTGATGGCCCCGACCGAGATTCTGGCCGAGCAGCATTTTCGCAAGCTCATCGGTTGGCTCGAGCCCTTGGGTATCAAAACCGCATGGCTCAGCGGCAGTCAAAAAGCCAAAGAACGCCGTGACATGCTGGCCTTGATTGCCAGCGGTGAGGCTGCTTTGGTGGTGGGCACGCATGCCGTCATTGAGGACAAAGTGGTGTTCAAGAATCTGGCGCTGGCCATCATTGATGAACAGCACCGCTTTGGTGTCGCGCAGCGGCTGGCTTTGCGCAACAAGCTCAGCGATGGCAGCCAGGAACCGCATCTTTTGATGATGACGGCAACCCCGATTCCCCGTACGCTGGCAATGAGTTACTACGCCGATCTGGACGTTTCCACCCTAGATGAACTGCCGCCCGGGCGCAAGCCCGTCGTCACCAAGTTGGTCAGTGATGCGCGCCGCGACGAGGTGGTGGCGCGCATCCGCATGCAACTGGCGCAAGGCCGGCAGGTCTATTGGGTTTGCCCCTTGATTGAAGAGAGCGAAGCGCTGGATTTGCGCAACGCCACCGAGACCCACGCGCAATTGAATGCGGCCTTGCAAGGCAGTGCGTCCGTGACAGTTGGCTTGTTGCACTCGCGCATGTCTGTGCCGGAAAAAAAAGCCGTGATGCGCTTGTTTACCAGCGGCCAGATGGGCGTGTTGGTCAGCACCACGGTGATCGAGGTTGGCGTGGACGTGCCCAACGCCTCATTGATGGTGATTGAACACGCCGAGCGCTTTGGTTTGTCGCAGTTGCACCAGTTGCGCGGGCGGGTCGGGCGCGGCGCGGCAGCGTCGGCTTGCGTGCTGCTGTTTTCCACCGGCGATGCGCCGCGCCTGGGTGAGGTAGCGCGCTCGCGGCTGAAGGCCATGATGGACAGCAACGACGGTTTTGAGATTGCCCGGCGCGACCTGGAGATTCGCGGCCCCGGCGAGTTTCTGGGGGCCCGCCAGTCGGGCGCTGCGCTGTTGCGTTTTGCCGATCTGACCACTGACACGGGCCTTTTGGATTGGGCGCGCCGCTTGGCGCCGCTGGTGCTGGAGCGTTATCCGGCACAGGCCCAGCAACATATTCAACGCTGGCTCGCTGGCAAGGCGGAATATTTGAAAGCGTAGTACTTTGTGGGACCGACCGCAGCTAGCAATCGAAAAACTTGTGGGACAGACCGTAGTACGCGAAGCGACAAGCTCTGTCCCCAACAAATTGTCAGATGTCGGCTATCTGCCAGCTCTGTCCTCAAGCAGTACCGGGATGTTGGATGTTCGATGAAGGCGTAGTGGGTCGCCGCGGCCCGCCAATTTCTGAACCCATAAAATCAGCGCTTCACTCAAACACCGTCAAAAAAGTCGATTCAGAATGTCAAAACTCTATTTCCGCTACGCCGCGATGAACGCCGGAAAGTCAACCATGCTGCTGCAAGCCGCCTACAACTACGTGGAGCGCGGCATGTCAATCAAGGTGTACACCGCTGAACTTGATACCAGGCACGGCATTGGCATCATTCGCTCGCGTTTGGGAATCCAGCGCAGCGCGCTGACCTACAACCAGACAACGTCCTTCGACGAACGTCTTTTGGACAGGGATACCGCCTGCCTGTTCGTCGATGAAGCGCAATTTCTGACCGGTCCCCAAGTTCATCAGCTCCATCGACTGGCGCATACCAACAAGGTTCCCATCATTTGCTACGGCTTGCGCAGCGACTTTTTGGGAATGCCATTTGAGGGGGCAGCCATCCTGCTGACGCTGGCCGATGACATTGAAGAGATCAAGACCATTTGCGCTTGCGGAAAGAAGGCGACCATGAACGCGCGCATCGACAGCGCGGGAAATCGGGTTTGCAAAGGTGAGCAAATCCTGATCGGCGGCAACGCCAGTTACATCGCCATGTGTCCCGATTGTTTTTACGCCGACACGGCCGATCAAGTGCCTTAAAACTTAAAACAAACCCGAGGCAATATTGATCGTCAGCGCGACCAGCGTGGTATTGAAGAAAAACGCCAGCACGCAGTGCACAAGCCCCGTTCTGCGCATCTTGCGGTTTGTAAAACTGACATCCGCAGTTTGTCCGGACGTTCCAATGACGCAGGCAAAATACAGAAAATCACCGTAATCCGGCGGATGGCCGCCCGGAAAATCGAGTCCCCCATGCTCGCCATGTATCTCCGTCGCGTAGTAGTCATGCGCATAGTGCAATGCAAACATGACTTGTGTGAACGCCCAGGATGAAACAATCGTCAGCGCCGCCAGCCCCATGTGCTCATAACGAGGGGTGCCATGCAGGTCCTTGGCAACGGCCAGTTGAACCACAATGGCACCGACACACATCACGGCAGCGGTGACCACCAGCACCAACACCAGCATTCGGCCCTCGTCGTGTTGCAGCGCGCGTGTTCGCATCCGCTCGTGCGTTGACCAGAACATCATCCGGCTCGCCAGCAGCAGGTAAAGGCAAGCCCCCACATTCCAGCCAATGATGCCTTTGGTTATTGCCTGTTGGGCCCAGGCTTCAGGTAGCCACAAGCTTGTTGCCAAGCCAACCACCACGCAAATCAAAAGGCGGGGGCGGGCCAAAACCAAACGCATGAGGAATGGTTTTGACTGGTAAGGATGAACCGGGTTGGGTGTCATGGCGTGGTCCAATGTCATGGTCGCAGCCAGCCGCGTGTGCAGGCGGCGGCCACGAAAATGTCTTACTCTGGCTTGATATTTCCTTCCAGGATGACCTTGGTCCACTTGGCGCTTTCGTTCTGCAGCGCTACGGCAGCGTCCTCAGGCGTCGTATAGCTTGCGATGACACCCTGCGCCAGCAGCGAGTCTTTGACATCCTGCATGCTCAGGATGGATTTCAACGCCAGGTTGAGCTTGCTGACGATAGAGGCAGGTGTGCCAGCAGGCGCGGCAATGCCGAACATCGAGCTGACTTCAAAACCCTTCAAACCGGCTTCGGTTGCGGTCGGCACATCAGGAAGCGTCGGTACCCGCTGAGCCGAAGCGGCGGCGATTGCGCGCAGTTTTCCTGCCTTGACATGAGCTTGCGCGGCTGGCGCGGTCTCAATCATGCTGTCAACCTGACCGCCTATCAGGTCAGTCATGGCCGGACCACTTCCCTTGTACGGTACGTGCAACATATGGACGCCTGCCATGCGTTGGAACATTTCACCGGCCAGGTGCTGGGGCGAGCCGTTGCCGGCGGAAGCAAAGCTCAGCATGCCCGGCTTCGATTTGGCCAATGCGATGAATTCCGCCAGGGTGGTGGCCTTGATCGAAGGATTGACGACAAACACCAGCGGCACCGTGCCAACGATGGCGACAGGTGCGAAACTCTTATTCATGTCAAAGTTCACCTGCTTCTTGTACAGCACCGCGCTGATGGCGTGACTTGTCATCGCCCCCATGAGCAGCGTGTAGCCGTCAGGCGGTGCTGCTGCCACAACGGCAGCGCCTATGCTGCCGGCCGCACCGGCACGGTTGTCCACGATGACCTGCTGGTTTAATGCCACCGACAATTTTTGCGCCATCACGCGTCCAATGACATCGGTCGCGCCTCCTGGTGGATAGGGCACGATCAGCTTGATCACTTTGTTCGGGTAATCCTGGGCCATGGCTGGAGCGGCTGCGCCAAATACGGCAACGCTCGCCAAGGTCGCCAGCAGAACGCGCCTGGCGCGGGATGTTTTTACAGGGGTATCGCGAAATTTCAATGGAATCTCCTTGGTTGTTTGAAATAGGAACTGCACGAAGATGAATGATGGAAGGTGCTTGCCACATGAACGCCAACGCGGCTTGGTTTATTATTGATCATATTATTGACAATTAGATCCGCATGACCACACAAAAATCGAGCGAAGGCCCTTCGTCCCATTCCACCAAGCCCGAAGATGCTGAATTCGGCTTGGCCAAGGGCTTGACCAATTACGGCGACAAGGGTTTTTCCCTGTTTTTGCGCAAGGCATTCATCAAGGGTGCCGGCTACACCGAGAGCGCGCTGGAGCGTCCGGTCATCGGCATCGCCAACACTGGCAGTGCCTACAACCCGTGCCACGGCAACATGGCGCAACTGATAGAAGCCGTCAAGCGCGGCATCATGCTGGCCGGTGGATTGCCCATGGATTTTCCGACGATCTCGGTGCATGAAAGCTTTTCCCAACCGACCAGCATGTACCTGCGCAACCTCATGGCCATGGATACCGAAGAAATGATTCGCGCCCAGCCGATGGACGCGGTGGTCTTGATCGGCGGCTGCGACAAGACGGTGCCGGCGCAACTGATGGGGGCAGCTTCCGCAGGCATTGCCACGATTCAACTGGTGACCGGCTCCATGCTGACGGGCTCGCACCGCTCGGAACGCGTCGGCGCCTGCACTGATTGCCGTCGTTTCTGGGGCAAGTTCCGCGCGGACGAAATCGACGCTGAGGAAATCACTGCCGTCAACAATCAACTGGTCGCCAGCGTAGGCACCTGTTCGGTCATGGGCACGGCCAGCACCATGGCCTGCCTGGCCGAAGCACTGGGCATGATGGTGCCGGGCGGTGCATCCGCCCCCGCCGTGACGGCCGACCGCATTCGGATCGCCGAAGAGACCGGCACGCTGGCCGTGCAGATGGCCAAAAGCGGTTTGACGATAGACCGCGTCCTGACTGCCAAGGCTTTTGAAAACGCCATGCGCGTGCTGCTGGCGATTGGCGGCTCCACCAACGGCATCGTCCACTTGACGGCGATTGCCGGCCGCCTCGGTTTCGAGGTTGACCTCAAGGCGCTTGACTGCATGAGCCGCGAAACGCCAGTGCTGCTCGACCTGAAACCTTCGGGGCAGCATTACATGGAAGACTTCCATAAGGCCGGCGGCATGGCGTCCCTGTTGCGCGAACTCAAGCCGCTGTTGCATCTGGACGCCTTGACGGTGACCGGCAGAACGCTGGGCGAAGAGATCGAGCTTGCCGGACCCGGCTTTGCGCAAGACGTGGTGCGACCGCTGTCCAACCCGATTTATCCGCAAGGCGGTATTGCGGTACTGCAAGGCAATCTCGCCCCCGGTGGCGCCATCATCAAGCAGTCGGCGGCAACACCGGCGCTGATGGAGCATGAAGGCCGCGTGGTGGTGTTCGAGAACGCGCAAGACATGGCGCAGCGCATTGACGATCCCGATCTGGACGTCAACGCCCAGGATATTCTGCTTTTGAAAAATATAGGCCCGGTCGGTGCGCCGGGCATGCCCGAGGCCGGTTACCTGCCGATTCCAATGAAGCTGGCGCGCGCAGGCGTCAAGGACATGGTGCGCATTTCTGACGGACGCATGAGCGGTACCGCCGCCGGCACCATCGTGCTGCACGTCACACCGGAAGCCGCCATCGGCGGACCGCTTGCGCATGTGCGCAACGGCGACCGGATCCGCTTGAGCGTTGCCAGACGCGAACTGAGCCTGCTGATCTCCGAAGAGGAGCTTGCCGCGCGAGCAATAGCCAGCCCGATCACGCGTCCCATCGCTGAGCGCGGTTACCGCAAGCTGTTTCTGCAGACCGTGACGCAGGCGGACCAGGGCGTGGACTTCGATTTCTTGCGCGCAGCGACCATGCGCCAGACCATCCCCGGATCCAAATAAGCAAGGCTGCGTGCTTGCCATCAGCCTGAAATCATGAAGAACGATAGTAGCGTTTTGCCTGATCCTTGCAGCGTCACTGAAAGCAGCGAGGGCAGTCCCATGGCCGCCATGACGGCGACCCTGGAAGAAGACATCATCTTCGGCCGGCTGCATCCGCGCGAAAGGCTGGTCGAGGAAGAGCTGATGCAGCGCTTTGGCAGCAAGCGTTATGTGGTGCGAGAAGTGCTGACCACACTCGAGCGTATGGGGCTGATCGAGCGGCGCAGGAATGTCGGTGCGCTGGTGCGCTCGTTCACGACCCGGGAAGTGGCTGAACTGTATGCCGTGCGTGCGCTGCTCGAAAGCGAAGCGGCGCGACTGATCCCGCTGCCGATTGCGCCCACTGCGTTGGCCCGGTTGGTCGCAATTCAAGCGCAGCACGACGAGGCCGTGTTGGCCAGCAACCCGGCCCAGGTGTTTCGTGCGAATCTGGCCTTTCATCAAGCCTTGTTTGAACTGGCCGGTAATGAGACGCTGCGCCGGGCGATCACAGAGTACGCGCGCCAGACGCACCCGATACGCTTCAGTGCGCTGGTCGGCGCCGGCTACCGGGAGCGCTCGCGCAGCGAGCACTGGCGCATGATTGAAGCGCTGCGTGCAGGTGAGCGCGAAACGCTGGTTGAACTGTGTGCACAGCACCTCTTGCCCTCCCGCGATGCCTACCTGGTCGCGCACGCGCAGCGCCTTAAAGCGGCTTGAAGATTTGCACCTGACGGTCTGAAACCCATTGCAATAGGCCAACTCAAGCTCTGCGAAACTGCGCGCGGATCTGGTCTGCGCTGGCCAGCGGCCGATGGAGCACCCGAGCGCCTTCCACTACTTGTCTTGCCAACGCGGCATTGCTTGGCGCCGTTGTCCCGTCGCGCAACAGCAGGTTGTTTTCGAAACCGACGCGGGCGTGACCGCCGAGTGCCGCCGCCGCGATCGCGCAAGCATGCTCTTGCGCGCCAAACGCACACATGGCCCATGGATAGGCGCCGTCGTGAAGCGACAGGAAAGGCAGCAGGTCCGTCGGTGAGGAAGTCTGGCCGGCGCTGTAGCGACCCAAGACGAACAGCACGAACCACTTTCCTTCAGGGATCACGCCCCGCGTGCGCAGCGCATTCCAGTCCAGCACATCGGCTTCGTCGTACAGGATTACCTGGGTCATGATGTCAGCATCGACCAGCCAGTGGAAGAACGACCCCAACGTTTCATCCGATACCTCCGGCCCGCGCAGTTCGCGCAAGCCTACCGATACCGCCTCGGGATGCACCGCGCGCACCACGGCCATCTGCGCCGGTGGCGCATAGACCTTGGCCGCTTCGGTAGTGATCTGGATCACCATTTCGGAACCGACTGCCTGGCGCACCGCTGCGGTGGCAGCCAGGTAGTCAGCGGCATCCAGGCTGTGCGCGCCGTTTGGCTTGCGAACATGCATGTGCAGCATGGCCACGCCAACATCGAGGCACTCGCGCGCGGTCGCGGCCAGGGTGTCGGGCGTCATCGGCACGGCCGGATGCTGGGCATGGGTCTTGTAGGCGCCGTTCGGCGCGACCGTCAGGATGAGAGGGGATGTTGTCATCGTTGGTTCCATTTTTTATTTCTGATCGTCTTCAATCTGAGGCAGTTCCGGCGCCAGCAGGCGCAGGCCGGCCATCAGCAAACCGTCATAACGTTTGCGCTCAGTGGCGATGGTTTCAGGGGTCCAGGGGAAAAACCCCTGCATGGTTTTCATGCCAAGTCTGCCACTGGCCACGCGCTCTGATAGCGCCTTGGCCGGCACGGTATTGGCAGCGAGCGACGGATACATTGTTGCCGCTGCCGCGCAGTGCACGTCGATACCCGCATGGTCGCGCTGAAGCACCGGTCCGGCGGCAAGAAAGCGAAAGCCGAAGCCAAACCGCACGGCCGCATCGACATCTTCGGGTGTCGCCACGCCGGCATCTATCATGGCAAAGGCTTCGCGCGCCATCGCATGCTGCAGGCGATTGGCGAGAAAACCAGGCAGGTCTTTTCGCACCAGCACCGGCACCATGGCGCAGCCGCGCATGAAAGCCGACAAGGAATCGGCCAGCCTGGCGTCAGAGCGTTCACCCAGCACCACTTCCACCAGCGGCACGAGGTGCGCCGGCATGAAAAAATGCAGGCCCAGCATACGCTGCGCGGTATCCAATCCCTGCGCAATGGCCGAGATCGGGAAACTCGAACTGTTGCTGCAAAGGAACGTATCCGTGCGCGTGCGCTGAACCAACTGTGCAAACAGCGCCTGCTTGGCTGCGAGCTTCTCGGGAATACATTCAATCACCAGATCAATGGACGGCCAGTCTATGTCGTCCATAGCGGCACAAGCACAAACCCGGTCGCGTTTGTGCTCGACCCCAAGTGTGCGCAGGCCGTTCGTGAAATACGCATCCAGACTCTGCCGGCGCGCCGCGTCGGGCTCCAGCACCACGGTGCGGCAGCCGGCGCGCGCCAGCACCAGCGCCACGTCGGCCCCCATGGTTCCGCCGCCAACGACGAGCGCGCAAGCGCGTGAAGGTTTGGGCAGTTCATTGGACTGATCTGCAAGCGCTGGCGCATTGGGGTTCTGGGTGTTCATGAATGACTGAGTAAAAAAAGAAACCGAAATCGAGTTTGCGCTTCGATTGTTTATCTGTAAATGGCAAAGTTTCTATAAACTTATCGATTATGGAAATAAATATATCGGCACGCGATATTCGTGCCTTTCTCGCCGTTGCGAGAACCTTGAGCTTCAGCCAGGCGGCGCAGCAAATTCATCTTTCGCAATCCGCACTGTCAACCCTGATCGGCAAACTCGAAGCTGCCTTCGGTGCCCGCTTGTTCGACCGCACGACACGGGCGGTGGCGTTGACGGCCGCCGGCGCGGTTTTTGCGTCGCACGCCGATCAGGTGCTGTCCGATCTGGAGCGAACGGCCACTGCAGTGCGGGATGTTGCCACGCTGCGCAAAGGCAGCGTGGCGGTGGCGGCCCTGCCATCGCTGGCAGCGCGTATCGTCCCGGCGTTGTTCGGTGCCTTCCATGAAAAATACCCCGACATCAAGCTTTCGCTGATCGATACCTTGTCCGAGCCGGCATTTGAGTTGGTGCGGGAAGGTCGGGTCGATTTCGCGCTCACCGCAGCCAACCCGGCCTACGCCGATCTGGATTACGTCCCGCTCACGACCGACACTTTCGTGCTTCTGGCGGCAAGCAGTCATCCGCTTGGACTCGGAAAAGGAAGTGTGCGGTTCACCGACACATTGGGCTGGCCGCACATCTCGATGCCGCGTCCGACCAGCGTGCGCCAGTATGTGGATGCCGCCGCGCTGAAAAACGGCATCCAGTTTCATCCAGCCTATGAAGTCAGCCATCTGGCGACCATAGGTGCCATGGTGCTCGCACAATTGGGTGTCGCTGCACTTCCCGCCATGGCAGCCGATGTGATCAGTGGCACGGGCATCGTCTGGCGGCCGTTGGTCAGTCCGGTGATTCACCGATCAATCGGTTTGGTGAGGCGCAGGGACAGCGCCTTGTCTCCGGCGGCGCAGGCGATGCTTGCCTTGCTCAAGCATC
>Ga0315272_10001488_pt1 | contig 11648 bp, 14 predicted proteins | sample C3_middle_MG_FD_203918 | JGI IMG/M metagenome (GOLD analysis project Ga0315272, IMG submission 203918) | Sediment microbial communities from Yellowstone Lake, YNP, Wyoming, USA - C3_middle | ecosystem: Environmental > Aquatic > Freshwater > Lake > Sediment | place: USA: Wyoming | collected...
ATCTTGACGCCGGAGACCGGCTTCTCCAATATCTGTATTTGAGTATCATCGGTGATTATTAAGACGGCGTTTGCCGGCTTTGTCTGAACTACTTGAAACGTAAGAGGCTGGCTTAATACGTATATCTGTAACATGTCGCCTTCAACCACCACGTACTCTCTTAACCGCTGTTTAATGTACTGTAGAAAGTTCGCATCTACAGCTATTGTCATAGATACAGGCGCGAGCTTTACAAAAGCTGCGGGCTTAGGTTCTGTCTTTCTGACTCTCACAGTCTCGTTAAGCGACACGTCTGCGTTTTTACGTAGTATGCTATTCATCCTAATCACCCCCTTGCCTCTGTCCTCAGGCAAGCCGTTCCAAACCTTAGCTGCCGTCCTCCTCCTACCCATGATCTCCACAACATCTCCAACTACAATGCCAGCTCTCTCCATAGCCTCAGGGTCTATTCTCACCACAGGACGATTGGCATCACGGGCCTTACTCTCAAGAACCCTAAGCTCAACCCATTCAGACACGGCCTAAATACCGAAATAGGTATAAAAACTTGAGCCAAAATCCAAAAAGGAAAATCTCTACAATGTGGCATATGGTATGACGTACTATTTAACGCAGAAGAGTCCAATTGGCGCCGGGGGTGGGATTTCTAGGCGGGGTGCCCCTGAACCCACGCCCCCTTGACGGGGACGGGATCTCTTGGCCAAGCCCTCGAATCGGGGACTTCTCCGTCCCGCGCCTTGGGCCGCTCGGCCACCCCGGCTATGGACTATTACACCCATGGTTTTAAGTTTTTCTTCACTATCGCAACTCTCCGCCATACCTACCTCTTCGCATAGTGCGGCAAGACTTCACCGACAGCTATAAAAACGATGAGGAGATGAGGTTGGCTAGAGGATATAAGAAGACCAACTGGGGTTGAATCAAGGGAGTAAAATCGCGATACAACGGCGAGCTCTAGGCGCTATGTGTAGTTGTGGCTAAAAACTCAGACGTGAAAAGTACTCAAGCTCAAAGCCGCCTACGCCTTCTACGGATCTCAAAAGCTCTTCAACCTCGTCGGAGCTATATTCTTCAGACTCCGGCATCCTAACGAAAAACCTTAAAGCCTTTATGCCGAAGCCTATCTCTTCTACTTCCACCCTATCTACCTTATACTTAGGCGATAGTTTGTTAATTATGGCGGTTTTTAACTTCTCCACATCTACTTCTGCGCTCTCAGGTAGTACCCTATAGACCAACGCCACCTCCGCCGACATAAGCCTTCCACATGAACCACCTATTTAAAACTTATGCCTAAGGACCAACAAAACCGCATTCAGGACAACGATAGGGCACGCCTAGTTTTCTCGATCTATGACTTCGTATAATTGTAGTTTTGCCACAGTTGGGACACGCAAAGATAACGCCTCTCTCAAGCGGCGCCAATACCCAATTAGTCGTGCTGTCGGAAGGCGGTGACGGGCCGTGTAGCTTAGCCCCCCTAATCGACATAGACGTCAAAAAGGCCACTGTATATAAAATTATCCCCTGCAACTGCCGCCTTTAGGACCTGCACCCATCTCATGGCTACTTGCCTCACCATAGACAGTTGGAACAGCGTATACCCTTGGTCCTCTTTAGACCTTACAACCACATAACGCTTAAAAGCCTTCAGCTATGTGGGCCAGCCCTGCAATCTACACGGCGAGATGTCTTCAGCGCGCTTACCTCGTTGCCGCCGCTACTGCTCTTTATGGCGCTGGGAAGATGCTTCATAAGAGGTCTCTTCGTCTTGGGATCAGGCGGGGGGTACTTCGCAGCTCGTCGCCTCGCCCCATTGGTCGAACGTCTCTGGTCTCACACGTCTCAATCTCTGGGTGAGGTTGTGCGCCACCCGGATAGGGTATACGTCGCCGCTTTTACACAGTCTCTTCACGAGCTCCACGGAATCCTCTAGGGTTGCGTAAGAGCCTACAGAAACGTATTTCTTTCCGCCGCACCTCACCACTTGGGCCAGCACCTCTCCTGTGGCTGGATCAAACACGGCATCATCTCTCTCCTCGCCGTAAAGCCTGGATTTGGCGACTCCGATTGTTGGTTTCTTCAACACGACGCCTATGTGAGAAGCGATGCCGAATCTCCGCGGATGTGCCACTCCGTGCCCGTCGACCAAGATGGCGTCGGGCTCTGTTTTCAGCTTAAAGTACGCCCTTAACATAGGCGTAAGCTCTCTGAAGGCGAGAAACGTGGGGACGTACGGAACCACGTTCTTGGTGATGCTACATGCCGAGTCGACCACTTGAAGCGAAGGGAGTCGTACCACCACGGCGACTCCATAGGCTAAGTCTCCGCTGTATGCCACGTCCAGACCTCCTACGGTCTTTAGAGGAGGGAGAGGAGAGAAACTGACTCGTAGACGTAGTAACTCCTGAACTCTCTTGGCGGCTTCAACATTGAGAGGCATCGCCACAGAAGGTGGCCACAATCTTCTGAATGATCTTCGTCGTGCTACACAACTCGCATTGCTTAAGCTCCGGCAGACGAAGAATCTCCGCGTCTACACCTCTCTTCTTCGCTTCAGCTCTCACCATGTCCTCGGACACGTTCTGGTTAGGACCCAGAAGAACAACGTCGGGCTTCACCTCTTCAAATATGTCAAAGATGTCGCCTGGCCTACCTTGCACAACTCTGTGCACGTAATAAAGCGAGGACAGGACCTCCGCCCTCTGCTGTTGAGGAATTACTATTTTCCGCTTCTTGCTCCGCTCGGCGTTTTCGTCTGAAGAAACTACAGCGACGACGTAGCCAAGCCTCCACGCCTCTCTTAGATATGCAAGATGACCTGGATGCAGTATTTCAAAAGTCCCAGCAACCATAACGGTTCTCGTGTTTTTTATCTCACTTGGTCTCTTCCATACAAAGGCGGCGGCGCCGATCATCTTCAACGCATCGAGAAGCCCCTCGGCGTAGGACACGGTCGCAAGGGCGGTTTCTTTATCGCCTATTGAGTAGTAATATTTAGAATCTTTAAGGTATGCGCTGGCGAGTTCTACGATGTGCCTATACGCCGAGTCCTTCAAGACAAGGCTCTCTAAAGCCTCCTCAAGGTTTTTAATATAAACGGCGACTCGATCCACGGCTCGACTATACTCCAAGCTTAAAACATTTAAAGAGACTCTTTTAAGCGTCACATGGCAGAGGATGTCCAAGCAACTGCTGCTAGGCTTATAACACGTCTACGAGAGGCAGAGAAGATGGCAACGGATGGCAAAGTCGCGGAGGCCAAGGCTATTTTGAAAGAGGTCGTGAAGGAGGCGCGCGAGAAGGGCCTCGAGAAGTCTTTACGTCACCTGATTTTGAGGGTGAAGGCGGTCCTAAGGCGAAGAACTCAACAATAGCGAAGTCTTTCCCTTTGCAGCTCTTCCTGCCGAGCACTTTGACGATCTTGATCTTCTCGCCGATCCTTACCACATCGGTAGGGCAGTCTTCACAGCCTGCACATTCTCCTTCAAACGTTACGATCACACCCTCCAGCGCCTTGTTCAGAGGGAGCAACCCCACTATAGGCGCCTCCTCCACTACCACAGGCACCATTTCTCCATCTGTGATCTTGCACCTCTGGCCCATCGACGGCCTCACCTCTACAACTTTGTAACTTCTCCCCACGGTCAGCCTCCCCAGACACACGGGGAAGAGCCGGCACGTCTTGCATTCATCAGGGATGTTGACCACGCGGAATCGGTGCCCGACCTCCGCCTGTTCTTTTGAAACCAGTGTGACGATTCTTTTCACATTTAAACCTCTAGGAGACGTTTTTTAATGTGATTAAGAGCGTCGTTGAGGCGTACAGCCGGCTCGCCAAGAGAGACTTGAGAATATTGAGGATCATCGAGGCGGGGCACCGGAGGTACGAGTTCGTCCCCCAGAAGCTGGTGGAGAGATGGGCAAGATACAGGAAGGAGGAGGTCCGCGACAGCGTGAAGCGTCTCCACTACCTCGGCCTACTTAGGCGAAATCTCTCGCCTTATCTTGGCTGGAAAATCACTGCGGCGGGCTACGACGTGTTGGCCTTACACACGTTACGTATAAGGAAGAAGGTTGCGAAGCTGTCGCCGACGCCCGTGGGAGTAGGCAAAGAGTCCGTGGTGTATGCCGGTGAGTCTCCTTCTGGCTTTAAAGTTGCGGTGAAGTTCCATCGAGGTGGCGTGTCTGTGTTTAGATACGAAGAGGCGTTTAGTGCCAAGGTCAGGAGGTACCAACATCTACGACAGGTTTACGAGACGAGGCTTTCCGCCTTGGCAGAATTCTACGCCTTGGAGAAGGTGTTCGAAGCAGGTGGACTTGTGCCAGAGCCGTTGGCGTATAACAGACACGTGGTGGTCATGCGGTTCATAGACGGAGTCGAGCTTTACCGACTTGACTCAGGCGACCTTGAACAGGTGGTTCAAGACCTCTTGGAAACTCTTCACGTGGCTCTGCGTCTAGGCATTGTTCACGGCGACCTTTCACCATTCAACGTCATAGCCAGCAATAGGACGTATGTGATTGACTGGCCGCAGTGGATCCCCTTGGGGCATCCCAGCGCCGAGACTTACCTCAGACGTGACGTCTCCAACATTGCTGAGTACTTTAGGGAGAGAGGCGTCGAGTTCCCCGGAGACGAACTACTTAAAGTTGCCAAAGGAGGCAACGATAGCGGCAGACGTTTTCTCGAATATTTAAAAAAGTCTTTACTATAATGTGGCTATTCTGGGCATAGACGTCACACCCGGCGGTTCTTTCGCCTACGCCGTACTGGAGGGCGGATCTGTGGTAGAAAAGGGGGTCTTGGACGCACGTGGGTTGGCGCACCTCTTCAAGCGTTATAAGGTCGAAATTTTAGCCGTGGACAACGTAGGCGAATTGTTTCAATACGGCAGACCGGTGGTGAGGTTGCTAGGGAAGTTGCCCTATACAGTAGATGTGGTGGAGGTTACCAGAGGCCCCGAGGGCTATAGGAAGGTTGAGGATCTCGTGCGCGAGCGGTTCGCCGTCGTGAGGAGCAGATTGGAGCCTCTCGAGACTGCGGAGTATTTAGCAGTTCTCGCAAACATGGGCACGGGGACTTCGGTCAAACTCTTCGAGGAGGAGACGGTCATACTGATTTACCGGAGAATCTCAACGGCGCCTGGCGGGATGAGCAGAAACCGCTTTATGAGAAACGTCACCCATAGGATCAAGTCGCTGGCGTCTAAAATTGAGGCTAAGCTTAAGGAGGCGCGGCTTGATTACGATTTATTTATTAGAGAGGAATCTGGAGAGGTTGCCTCCGCCAAGTTTGTGGTATATGCCAAGAGAGAAGTTGTACGGAGATATGTAAAGCCCATGCGGAGTATAGACGTGGCGATTGCGATATATTCGGCTCCGGTCAAAAGAGGGGGCGTTGCTGCGCGTGGCCGTCTTTTGATTCTGGGCGTCGATCCTGGAGTTGTGACAGGTTTGGCAATACTTACGCTAGACGGCGAGGTGCTGGACACGGTTGCCCGTAGAGGCTTCTCGAGAGGTGACGTGATGAGGTACGTCCAGCAGTGGGGAACGCCGGTGATTGTCGCCACAGACGTAGCGGATCCACCTGAATTTGTGAAACGCCTGGCCGCCATGAGCGGAGCCGTGTTGTATACGCCTAGCCGCGACCTCTCCTCTGAGGAAAAGACGCAGATACTTGACAAATTGAAATGGCAAGCCAAGACCAGCCACGAGCGAGATGCCTTAGCTGCCGCCTACAGGGCATATATGGAGTACAAGCCGAAGTTCGAAAAGATAGAGAAAGAATTCGGCGACATCTTGAAGTCTGACCAGTTGGAAGAGGCCAAGGCCTTGGTGATCCGCGGCTACTCCATAGCCCAGGCGGTGTCTGAAGCGTTGAAAAGACGCGAGGAGAAGGAGACGAAAGTGGTGTATGTCACAGTTGAGAAGCCATGCGCCGCCAGAGACGAGACGCTTAACACGCGGATTAAAGCTCTTGAATATGAAAATCAGCAACTACAGAAGGAGCTCGACGCTTTAAGACGTGAATACGCCCAGCTACGTAGATACGTAGAGGACGAAAGGTGGCGCGACGCCAAATACAGAGAAATGCAGAATAGGTTAGAGATGCTTACGGAAGAGCTTGCGAAAAAAGAAGCAGAGATAGAACAGCTGAAAAGAACCTTCATAGAGATCTTAACCAACTACGGGTCCAGATATCGACTTGTACACATATCAGAAACCGCCGAGTGTAGAGGCGACGAGCCCGTGGGCACGCTCTGTAGAAATCTACAAACCGTAGAAGAAGCAGTTGCCAGAAAAACTTTAGGAGTACCGCTTAGACAAGTCACAAAACTTGAGATAGGAGAATTCTACGTCGTAGATCTAGACGCCCTAAGGGAACTTGTAAATCAGATTAGGCAGAAACTCGACGAGAAGAAAGAGATAGATCTACGGAAGTTAGTGGAACAGTACCGGCGTGGTTTGGCGTAGAGCCGTAACCCAACTGCCGCTCCGCAGAGGAATGCGTTGAACGTGTTGTCGAAGACTACAGGCGTGAGGTGAGAGACTTAAGGAGCCGCCTAGGCCGGCGGTTAGGACGCCTGACCCAGTGGAGGAGCTTCTGCGTGGAGCGGGCTAGGGCGTGGGTAAGTACTTTAGGGAGAGAGGCGTCGAGTTCCCGGAAACGACTACCTAAAGCCGCCAAAGGTTTTAGTATAGTGAAACTTCTCCTCTTAGTATAAGCTCGGTGATATGCGTAATTCTGCTGAGTTCCTCCTTGGCAATTGCATCTACCTCGTTCTTAACCTCGCCGGTGAGTTCGCCGTCTTTAATGATTTCAATATTAAGAATCTTCGGCTCGTTTATCGGCTTTCCGATCTGGGACACGATCTCGACGTAGACCTCGGCGACGCCGTTAACCTGCTTGTAAATCTTATCGGCAATTCGTTGCGCAACTACGTTGTATATCTTACCCACGTGGCTAACCGGGTTCTTCCCAGCGGCGGCCTCTAGCGACATGGACCTCATGGGAGTGATAAGTCCATTGGCTCTGTTGCCCCTTCCCGTCATTCCGTCATCGCCGTGCTCCGCTGAGGTGCCCGTGACAGTGAGGTAGAATATGCCGTGTTCCGGCTTGTCGGCGGCGTTTATCGTGACCTCTACGTTGTACTCCGGAGCGACTTTGGCGGCGAGGTCTTCTACAGCCCTCTTTACGTCCTCCTTAACGGAGAGATAGTGACTCTTGTCTTTTGTTAATCTGCTTATCATGGCAGCCGCCACAGTTAATTTGACGTCCTTTCCAACTCTAACCCCCATCACTTTTATATCCTCCCCAACCTCGGGATACTTAGCCTTAAAGTCCCGCGAGTTGAGAAGTCTCTCTGTCTTATAGACAAGCTCCTCAAGCGGCGTAAAAGGCGCGTAGCCCACGCCAACAGACGTGTCATTTGCAAGCGGCACACTCTTAACGCCGAGGTCATATATGCCGACTAAGTCGGCAGAGCCCTGGCCGATTCTGTAGTCAATCACCGTATGTAGATCAGGGTCGAGATAACGGAAGTGTTGTTTTATCCAGTCTCTGGCCGCCTGCACTACCAAGGGGCCGAGCGGTATTTTGACAATGCCGTCTTTAGTCCTTACCTCATAGGTCGCCCTGCCGGAGACAAGTATATAAATTGGCTGTAAGACCTCGCCGCCTCCAAACCGCGGGGCGGCTTGGCCCCCGACGACTAAAGTCTTGTCGACGTTGTGATGAAGAATTACGCCAAACGTCTCTAAATAATACCTAGACAAATACCTACTCACCCACTCGGAAATGCCGTCAGCAATATAATCTGGATGTCCCTGCCCCTTCCTCTCCACAATTTCAACTAGGCGTTTGGCAACTGGGGTCTTGTCAACCTTCTCTACGACGATCATGGCGCCACTTCAACAGCAGATATATAAATCACTTGAGACCCTCTTACCACTATTCTGCCGTATCGCGTAAGCGGCTCGCCAGATTTGTCAAGTTCTGCGGCATTGTCAAGCACTAAGTTCATACAGCCGTCGTACGCCGTCAAGACGCCTTTGACGGCTACCCCACCCTTAAGCCTAGCCACTACCTCTTTATTCAACATTTTAGTCAACACCTTAATTGGAGAGGGCAACTTTACCTGCGGCGAGGCTTTCGACATAGAAACGCCAGTATTTGGCGATATATAAAATTATCTCCTAGCTCCGCCTTTCGTAGAGAAGAACGTCGTCTATCCACTCCACATGTGCCATCAACGTCCTGCGGCAACAGTACCGCACGACACCTAAGGAATCCAGTACTTGCGCAGGTGACTCTCCAGCTAGGATTCTACGTTTAAACGTATAATAGAGATGGCCAAGAGGTCTGCCACAGGTGAAACATCTAACTGGTATAATCATCTATACGCCTTCTGTCTCTTACTCCTTGCATGTTTAATACCAGGCTTTTTAGGCTCCGTCCGCCTAGGGTCACCCTTCAACATGTAGGAGTCATATCGCTCGTAGAGTTCTTTAAGCTCTTGGCTTTGGAAATACGCCACAAGTCCTCTAGCTATGGCGATTCTTGCGGCAATTGCTTGACCCATGTAGCCGCCGCCCGATACGTTAACGTCGATATCTACCTTCTTTGCAAGTTCTCCAGCTAAGATTAGAGGCTCGGCTATTTTCATACGAGCCATTTCAATAGGCCAAAGCTCAAGCGGGTATCCATTTATTCTGACTCGGCCAATTCCAGGTCTTATAATGGCTCTAGCCACGGCGGTCTTCTTCTTACCCACAGAGATAACCACGCGTGGAGTCTCCTGCAGTGTAAACGCGCCGGGGGTTCTAAGGTCCATGGCTACTCAGTACTTTGCTGTTTTATCTTTTTTTCCCATAAATCCCTAGCCTTTTTCCACTGCGTCCACGCGGCCGGGTCTATATTACGCCAGACCTCCTCTAACGTTACGTAATCAAGCAAAGGTCTCAGCCTAAGTTTTGCCTTCGGCACCTCGTAGAGAATTAGCCTCTTTCTCTGGGTAAACTCTATAGGAATAGACATATAAACCCTAAGCCTCTTTAATGCCATACGACTTGTCTCTGTCTTTTTTGGCAACATCCCTCTAACAATTCTCTTGAAAATGCGGTCTGGTCTTCTCGGCACCTTCGGCCCAGCCTTCTCTGGGTTGTAATGCGTACGCCACTCACTTATCTTTCTCTTGATCCATTCAATAACCATCTTTTCGTCGCCTGTTATTGCTAACTTCTCTACATTTACCACAACGACCCGTAGTTCTGGTTTTTCGAGTAAGGCCTTTGCGACATACGTGGCAAGTCTACCTGCCACGTGGCCCTCTGCGTCGATAATTATCTCTCCCCTCTCAGGCAACTGCGAGATGTCAACTAATGAACGCCTTATCGTGTTCATATTACTATCTTAACCCTGCTCCCCCTTGGAAACCTCCTTACAAGATCTGGAATTGTCAAAACCTCGCCACCTGCCTCTACAACCTTCTGAACGGCCTTAGGCGACGCATTCACAGCAGCCACAACAATTCTCTTAGAAAGCTTCCCCCCGCCCAACAGCTTACCTGGCACCACCACCACGTCTCCCTCCTCAGCTACACGGTTAAGCTTTCCAACATTAACAACTACTCTCTGTCTTCTCGGCTTCCCGATATATTCCGCAACCTCTCTCCAAATATTTGCAGAGTTTGCCACAGCAGCCTTCCTCAGAAACCTCACTAACATCCTTAACTGTCTATTGGTCGGCCCAGTCGGATTAGGAGGCATACCGCCAACGCAACATCATCAGTATTTAAAGTTTATGCATTTCAGCACGTTCCGTATATGCTTATTTAAGTGATGGTGTTTTTCTAGAAGTGTTTAGAGTCGTTAGGATAGACCTCTCTAAGTTAGTTTGGCAAGTTGAAGAGGTGAAGATCAAAAGTTTCCTGGGCGGAAGAGGGGTAGGGTCGTGGCTTTTTTACAAACTCGGCGGCTACTCCGTTGAGCCTTTCTCGCCGGAGAACCCATTGATAATAGCCTCTGGACCTCTCGGCGGTACGAGAATCCCCATGGCCACCAGGGCCTATGCGGTATTCCGTTCGCCTCTTACTGGGATTTTAGGCGGTAGCAACGTGGGCGGGACTCTAGGAGCGGTGATGAGATGGGCTGGCGTAGATGCCGTGGCTATCGTAGGCAAGGCGGAGAGGCCAACGTACATATTATTCCAAGAGGGACGTGTAGAGTTTAGAGACGCCTCTCATCTCTGGGGGAGAGATGCCATTGAGACAGAGATAGAATTAAAGAAAGAACATGGACGTAACGCAGCGGTGCTCACCATCGGACCTGCAGGTGAAAACCTCGTACGTTTTGCCTCCATAAATCACGAGTACTGGAGACAATTTGGGAGGACAGGCGGCGGGGCAGTTATGGGGTCGAAGAAACTTAAGGCGATGGTGTTTGTTGCAGATAAAAGAGAAGTGAAGACGGCTAAACCAGACGCTTTAGACAAGTGGATAAGAGAATTTCTGCCTATGTTTCTAGAGAAATCTAAAGCGTTGAGAGAAGGCGGCACGCTTAGATTAATCGACATTGGAAACTCCATGGGGTTTTTCCCAGCATACTACTGGACTCGTCTATCGCTAGACGGCTGGGAGGCGCTTTCGTGGAGCAGTAAGATTAAGCCTGAATATTTCTTAAGGCCGGAGGCATGTCTCTACTGCCCCGCCGCATGTCACAGACCTGTAAAGAGTGTTAAATTCGGCGTCACAGTTGATTTGGAGTATGAGACGGTCTTCGCCGTGGGCGGTCTCGCCGCGGTCAAAGACGTGGATTGGGTCATAAAAATAAACGACCTTGCAGATAGACTCGGTCTCGACACGATAAGCCTCGGCAACGTGCTTGCCTTTGCCATCGCGGCGTCTAAAAACGGCAAGTTGTCTTTATCTCTTGAATGGGGAGATGGAGAGGCGCTTGCAAAGTTGGTCGAGGACATAGCTTTTCGGCGTGGCGTCGGCGATCTATTAGCTGAGGGGGTAAGAAAAGCCGCGGAGCGGATAGGCGCTGTGGATATCGCCGTCCACGTGAAAGGTCTAGAGCCCGCCGGCTACGACCCGCGGGTGTTGAAGGGCATGGCGCTTAACTACGCCATTGGGTATAGAGGAGCCGACCACTTGGCCACTATGGCATATGCGTTAGATATACCCGGCAAGTACGGCGGCGCCGACTATCTAGGCCCAGAGAAGATCGAGGCTATTGTACATATGGAGAACGTGGCTGCGGTAATGGACTCCTTAGTGCTTTGTAAATTTGGCAGAGATGCATACGACGCGTATCCAGGCGGTAGATTTTACGACATAGTAGCTCAACTCTTGACTTGGGTTACTGGCGAGGAGTGGAAAAACGCCGAAGTTAAAGAAGTTGCGGAGAGGATCGTGTTGTTGAATAGGGTACTTAACGTAAAGATGGGTGTAGATGCGCGGCAAGACGATCTGCCTACTGCGCTTAAGAAACCTCTCATGTTAGAGGGCAACATTAAGAAGATTGAAGACGACGAGTTAAAAATGGCGATTCAACACTACTATAGGATAAGAGGCTGGGATAGAGATGGAATCCCCACTCAAGAGACTATGAAAAAACTACTCCCTGAACTAACCTAAGCAGTT
>Ga0315272_10001490_pt1 | contig 11632 bp, 7 predicted proteins | sample C3_middle_MG_FD_203918 | JGI IMG/M metagenome (GOLD analysis project Ga0315272, IMG submission 203918) | Sediment microbial communities from Yellowstone Lake, YNP, Wyoming, USA - C3_middle | ecosystem: Environmental > Aquatic > Freshwater > Lake > Sediment | place: USA: Wyoming | collected...
AGCAGTCCGAGGTGCGAGATTTTAGCCGATACAAACAGCATTGCCGACGCGTTCGGGCAGGCTGCCACGCACGCGCCGCAGCCAATACAGGCAGCCGCGTCCATGCTCAGGTCCGAGCACTTCTTGTTAATCGGCAGAGCGTTGGCGTCCTGCGGACTGCCGGTGTTCACGGAGATGTAGCCGCCGGCGGCGATGATGCGGTCGAAGGACGAGCGGTCGATCATCAGGTCGCGGACCACCGGGAACGCCGCGGCCCGGAACGGCTCCAGGTACAGTTCCTCGCCATCCTTGAAGTGCCGCATGTGCAACTGGCACACCGTGGTGTTGCGCTGCGGCCCGTGCGGCACGCCGTTGATCATGAAGCCGCAACAGCCGCAGATGCCTTCGCGGCAGTCGTGTTCGAAAACGACAGGATCCTCGCCCTGCTTGATGAGCCGCTGATTCAGCACGTCGAGCATCTCGAGGAACGACATATGCTCGTTCACGTCCGGCACGTCGTACTTCACCATCCGGCCCGGCTCGCTAGCGGATTTCTGCCGCCAGATATTAAGCGTGAGTCTCATTCCCGCTTGCCTCTCTATTTGTAATTCCGCTGCTGCAGGTGCACGTTGTCGAACGTCAGTTCTTCCTTGTGGCGCACCGGTTCCTTGTTATCGCCGGCGTACTCCCACACGGCCGAGTGGCAGAAGTTCTGGTCGTCGCGCAGAGCTTCGCCTTCCGGCGTCTGGTACTCTTCGCGGAAATGCGCGCCGCAGCTTTCCTCGCGGACGCGGGCATCCCGAACCAGCAATTCGCCGAGCTCCAGGAAGTCGGCCACGCGGCCGGCTTTTTCGAGTTCCTGGTTCAGTTCGTTCCCGCTTCCCGGAACGCGCACGTTCTGCCAGAATTCTTCGCGGATCTCGGGGATCCGTGCGAGCGCGTGATCCAGTCCTTTGGCATTGCGGCCCATGCCGCAGTCTTCCCAAATGACCTGGCCCAACTCGCGGTGGAACTCGTCGACGGTCTTCTTGCCGTTGATGCCGAGGAAGGTCTTGGTGCGATCCTCGACGGCGCGTTTGACTGCAACGCATTCGGGATGATTCGCATCCACGCCGCCGGGCTTCACCCGAGCCAGGTAGTCGCCCATCGTGAAGGGGATCACGAAGTAGCCGTCCGCCAGGCCCTGCATCAACGCCGAGGCGCCGAGCCGGTTGGCTCCATGGTCGGAGAAGTTCGCTTCGCCCAGCACGAACAGACCCGGGATCGTGCTCTGCAGGTGGTAGTCCACCCACAGCCCGCCCATGACGTAGTGCGAGGCCGGATAGATCCGCATCGGCGCCTTGTAGGGATCCTCGCCCGTGATGCGTTCGTACATTTCAAACAAATTGCCGTAGCGTTGTTCAATGGCTCCGCGGCCCAGACGACCGATCGATTCGGAAAGGTCGAGGTACACGCCGCGGCCCGACGTTCCGACGCCGCGGCCTTCGTCGCAAACGCGCTTGGCGGCGCGGGAGGAGATATCGCGCGGGGCGAGGTTGCCGTAAGCCGGATACATCCGCTCGAGATAATAGTCGCGCTCGTTTTCGGGGATCTGGTCCGGCGTGCGCTTGTCACCCACCTTGAGCGGCACCCAGATGCGGCCGTCGTTTCTGAGCGACTCCGACATCAGCGTCAACTTGGACTGATAATCGCCGCTCACCGGGATGCACGTCGGATGGATCTGCGTGAAGCACGGATTGGCGAAGCCCGCACCCTTCTTGTAGGCACGCCAGATGGCCGTTGTGTTGCAGCCCTTCGCATTGGTCGAGAGATAGAAGACGTTGCCGTAGCCGCCAGTCGCCAGGATCACCGCGTCGGCGATGTGCACGTCGAGCTGACCGGTCACCATGTCGCGGACGACGATGCCGCGCGCGCGGCCGTCGATCACGATCAGGTCGAGCATCTCGTGCCGCGAGTACATCTTCACCGTGCCGGCGTCGATCTGCCGTTCCAGGGCCTGATACGCGCCCAGCAGAAGCTGCTGGCCCGTCTGTCCTCGTGCATAAAACGTTCTGGAAACCTGCGCGCCGCCGAAGCTGCGGTTGGCAAGCGTCCCGCCGTATTCACGCGCGAAAGGCACGCCCTGTGCGACGCATTGGTCGATGATGTTGACGCTGACCTGCGCCAGGCGGTAGACGTTGGCTTCGCGGGCGCGGAAATCACCGCCCTTGATCGTGTCGTAGAACAGCCGCTGGACGGAGTCGCCGTCGTTCTGATAATTCTTGGCCGCGTTGATGCCGCCCTGTGCGGCGATCGAGTGCGCGCGGCGCGGCGAATCCTGGTAGCAGAAGGACTTGACGTTGTAACCCAGTTCGCCAAGCGAGGCCGCGGCGGCGCCGCCGGCCAGACCTGTGCCAACGCAAATAATGCTGTACTTCCGTTTATTAGACGGGTTGACCAGCTTGAATTCGAACTTGGCCTTGTCCCACTTATTCTCTAGCGGGCCGGAAGGAATACGGGCGTCGAGCGTAAATGACATCTTGGTTTCTCCTTCTCTCCCCTACAGCGTGCGGGGCAAGACCTTCAGCAGCACGGCCAGCGGGATGGAGCAGTTGCCGATCCCGATCGCGAATCCAAACAGCTTCGACCCGGCCTTGAGCCAGGGCGTATAGCGCGGGTGGTTGGCGCCCAGGGTTTGGAACAGACTCCACACGCCGTGATACAAGTGGGTCGCGAGCAGGATGTTGGCGACGATGTAGAACACCGCCGCCGCGGGCTGGCGCTGGAAGCCGTAGATCACCTTGTTGTACACGTCGTCGGGCGCCACGCCGGGATAGGCCTGCAGCGTGGTGAAGTGCAGGATGTGGTAGATGATGAAGAACCCGATAATGGGTCCGCTCCACACCATGGTCCGCGCCGCGTACGTCGACGCGAGCGCCGTCTTCTTCACGTACGCCACGGGCCGGGCTTTGAAGTTGTTGAGGATGGTGAGCTGCCAGGCAGCCAGGATGTGCAGCACCACCGCCGTGAGCAGGATGATGCGCGCGGGCCACAGCAGTTCCACATTCTCCTGCAGGAACCTGCCGTAGGCGTTAATCCGGTCGGGCCCAAGATAGATCTGCAGGTTCCCGATCATGTGCACCGTGACGAAGCCGAACAGGATCGCCCCTGTCACGGCCATCACGATCTTTTTGCCGACGATGGAATTAAAAAGCGCGGCGGTCCGGCCGAAGCCGCTAGGAACGGCGACTGAACTCATCGTGTTGCATTCTCCAATTGCCTCCGCAGCGAACTTGCGCGACAGGCTCCAACTACCAGCGCAGCAAGCTGCGCGAAAGGATCCGACAGCAGGCGCAGACAACTGCGCCGAAGGCATCGTTACCCGGCGCGGAGAAACCCACGCCCGGCAGGCGCCTCACTGGCCCGATCGGCTTCTACTGCGGAAGACGCCTGAACTATTTCATTGTATGAAAAAAATCAGGCACTACTGTATGAAGATCCGAGGCTATCGTTCGGATACGGCTATGACGTTCCGGCGCGCGCCGCGACTCATGCCGGGTGTGTCGTGGCCGCATTCCCGCCGCGATTGGGCGTTCCCGCCCGCATGCAATAGAGTTGCGCCGGACGCCGTCAGGGATGACTGCGCAGCATGCTCAAGCGTGCGCCCCAGTTGTGAACAGCTCATTATCTGTCCGCGTCATTCCGCCGGATGACCGCGGTGGCGGAAAGACGTCTTCAGTAGCCCATGATGCTGTAGCCGGCATCGACGTACAGGACGTTGCCGGTCACGCCGCGGCCGAGGTCGCCAGCCAGGAAGACGGCGGTGTCCGCCACCTCGGCTGGATCGGCGTTGCGCCGCAAGGGCGCTTTGGCCGCCACATGGTCGAGGATCGTCGAGAAGTCCTTGATGCCGCGCGCCGAGGCGGTCTTGATGGGGCCCGCCGAGATCGCGTTCACGCGAATGTTCTTCGGGCCCAGATCGGCGGCCAGATATCGCACGCTGGCTTCCAGAGCGGCCTTGGCCACGCCCATCACGTTGTAATTCGTGATGACGCGCTGCGAGCCAAGGTACGACAGGGTCATGATGGACCCGCCCTCTACCATGGCAGGAGCCACGGCCCGCGCGACGGCCACCAGCGAGTAGCAACTGATTTCGTGGGCCAGCAGGAAGCCCTCGCGTGACGTCTCGGAAAATGGCCGGGACAGATCTTCCCGGTTCGCGAAGGCGATGGAATGCACGACGGCATCCAACCGCTCCCCTTCGGCCAGAAGGATCTCGGAAAGGTGCCGGATATCGGCCTCCTGCGTCACATCGCAAGGCAGAACCCGTGAAGCCCCCAGCTCTTCAGCCAGCTCTTCCACTGTGTCCTTCTGCCTGTCGCCCTGGTAAGTGAGGATCAGATTTGCGCCTTCGCGGCGGAACGCCTTCGCGATGGCGTAGGCGATGCTCCACCGATTGGCGAGACCGAGAACCAGGGTGCTCTTGTCCTTGAGAAGCTGAGACATGAATTTTTCAGTATACCGCACCGGCCCTGCAACCCCCCGCAAACACAAGGGTTGCGCACCCTGGCCACAGTTCTAGCGGATCGGGACGGGCGCGCCGCCGGCTTTCACGCTGCGCTGCGAGGCGTCCATAAACTCAAACATTTCCATGGTTTCCTGCTCCGGTACGGGAGACTTGCCCGTATGGAAGAATTTGACGATCTCGACCAGCATGGCCCGGTATCCCGTGTAGAGATCCTTCTCGTTCGTGCGGACCTCGGTCGGGGAAAACACGGTAGCTCCATAGGAAGAGTAAGGCCGGATCAGGCGCAGCACGCCAATCTTGCCGTCCTTCCAGCGTCCCGTAATCACGTCCTGGTCGGCCGTGGAGGTCCGCCAGACCCGCTCGCAGCCAGTGCCCATCAGCGTATAGAGCATCTCCACGCCGTGTATGCCGTACCAGCTCAGGTCGAGTTCGTGGTGCGCTTCCAGTGGACCCGGCGCCCAGACGGAGGCGCCGATCATCCCGGCGATACGCAGCGCTGGCATCCCGTCGCTGAAGCGCAGGGAGGAAGACGTGAACCACGGTACGCCCGCTTCCTTCGCCAGCCTGGCGATCTCGCGCGCGTCGTGTAGCGTCGAGGCTAAAGGCTTATCGATGAACACCGGCTTGTGGCCCTTTGCGATTTCGCGGAACTGCGCCAGGTGCGGCCGGCCGTCGACGCTCTCCAGCAGAACGGCGTCGACCTTGGTCAACAATGTCGCGATGTCCGGCACGATCTCAACGCCGTACTTCGTGCGCAATTCTTCGGCGTACTTGTCGACGCGGCTGGCGCTCTCCTTGATGTCGGGGCTGCCGCCCTTGTAAGCCGCTACGATGCGCGCTCCCGGCAGGTAGTCTTTCGACGCTGGATCGTTTAACACCGAGGCAAAAGCGACGGCGTGCGACGTGTCCGTGCCCACGATGCCCAGGCGCAGATCGGCTCCGGCGGCCCAGGAGCTGGCGCAGATCAAGACGCCGGCAGTCAGTAAAAAGTGATGATGCATGACGGGATACCCCCCAGGGGGCATTGTACACTGAGGGTTCCCAGTGGATCTCACGACTCCGATCACCTACGTCAAGGGCGTCGGTCCGCAGCGTGCCGAAGCGCTGGAAGCCAAAGGGATCGCCACGGCGGCCGATCTCCTCTATTACGCCCCTTTTCGTTACGAAGACCGCACGAACGTCAAGCCGCTGAGCGCGCTCGCGCCCGGTGAGATGGCGGCCGCGATGGCCGTCGTGCATTCGGTCGCCACCCCCAGATTGAGCCGCCGCAATCTCGGCATTGTGGAGGTGGTCTTCACCGACGGCGCCGGAGGCCGGCTGATTGGCAAGTGGTTTCACGCATCAACGTTCCTCACCAAGATCCTTGAGCCCGGAGTGCGCGTCGCGCTGTATGGGAAGGTGGAGTTCGACACCTACTCTCGCCAACTGTCGATGATGCACCCGGAGTACGAGGTGCTGCGCGGAGACGATGAAGAGGGCGACGAGAGCCTGCACACGGGACGCATCGTGCCCGTCTATGAAGCTGCCGGCAAGATGAACACCCGTCTGTTCCGCGCTGTGCTGAAACGGCTGACGGATCAATTGCCGCGCATGCCCGACGAACTGCCCGAAGGCATCCGGCGTAGGCTGGGTCTGCCGGCCCTCGAGACGGCGATCCGCGAATTGCACTTTCCTCCCGCGGGCACCGATCTCCGCCTGCTCAACAATTTCCGCTCTCCGGCGCAGACCCGCATGATCTTCGAGGAGTTCTTCTGGCTCGAGACCGGCCTTTCGCTGAAACGGCGGCAGGCGCAGGCCGAGCCTGGCATCGCCTTCGCGCTCACCGATCGCGTGCGCGAACAGGTGAAGAAGATGCTGCCGTTCAAACCCACTCCGGCGCAGAAGAAGGTCCTCGGCGAGATCGCCCATGACATGGCCGCGCCGGTTCCGATGAGCCGGCTGCTGCAAGGCGACGTCGGCAGCGGCAAGACCATCGTGGCCGCGCAGGCGGCGGTCATTGCCGTGGAAAACGGGCACCAGGCCGTGCTGCTCGCGCCCACCGAGATCCTCGCCGCCCAGCACGCCATGAACCTGAAGCGCATCTTCCAGCCGCTGGATTACCGCGTGGTACCGCTCATGGGTTCGATGAAGAAGAAGGAGAAGGAACTCGTCAAACGTTCCCTGTCCAGCGGCTTTGCGCACATTGCGGTGGGCACGCACGCGTTGCTGGAAGAGGATGTCGAGTTCCACAAGCTCGGCCTGGTCATCATCGATGAGCAGCATCGCTTCGGGGTCATGCAGAGAAAGGCCCTGCAGCAGAAAGGCGTTTCGCCGGACGTGCTGGTGATGACCGCCACGCCCATCCCCCGTACGCTCGCCCTCACCATTTACGGCGACCTCGACGTCAGCGTCATCGACGGCCTCCCGCCGGGACGCAAGCCGATTCAGACGGTGCACAAGACACTCATCGAAATTGAGCAGGTTTACAGCTTCGTGCTGCGCGAGGTACGCAAGGGAAGGCAGGCCTACATCGTCTACCCGGCCATCGAAGAGTCCGAAACCATCGCGATGAAGGCCGCGCAAAAAGCCTACGCCGAGCTTTCCACGTATGTGTTCCCGGAACTGAAAGTCGGCCTGCTGCACGGCAAGCTCCCGGCCGATGAGAAGGAAGCCGTGATGGCGGCGTTCCTGCGTGGGGACGTGCAGGTGCTGGTCTCCACGACGGTCATCGAAGTGGGCGTCGACGTGCCCAATGCGACGGTCATGGTGGTCGAAAACGCGGAGCGTTTCGGGCTGGCGCAGATCCACCAACTGCGCGGCCGGGTGGGCCGCGGTTCGGAGCAGAGCTATTGCATCCTGGTCACTGAAAAGCTCAATGACCTGGGCCGCGAACGAATCCGGACGCTGGTGGATTCCAGCGACGGATTCCATATCGCCGAGATGGACCTGCGCCTGCGCGGGCCCGGCGAATTCCTCGGCACCAAACAATCGGGTCTGCCGGTCTTCCGCATCGGCAACCTGATCCGCGACTCCGAAATACTGATCCTGGCACGCAATGAGGCGCAGAGCTTCGTGGCCCGTCCCCCCTCGCCCGAGGCGCTGGACCGGGCCCTGCGTTTTGTCCACGACCAGTGGCAGCGCCGCTACGGCCTGGCGCTCATCGGCTAGGGTGGGCGGCTCCGCACATGGGCGCCTCTCGTCGCGGCGTACGACTGGATATCGAATAACGCGAGGCGAAAGAACAAAGCCGGGCAGGAATGTCTTAGACACCACGCCCGGCTCGCCTTCTGCCTTCGCGCGGGGACTCAGCCCCGCTTGTTCGAGTCAGAAGGCTATTTCTTTGCCGTCCACTCCGTGACCCAATCGATGAAACTCTTGTACCAAAACAGGCTGTTCTGGGGCTTCAATACCCAGTGGCCTTCGTCGGGGAAGACGATCAGTTTCGACGGGACCTTCTGGGCTTGCAGGGCAGTGAAGAGTTGCAGTCCCTGGGTGTAAGGTACGCGGAAATCGAGCTCGCCGTGGATCACCAGCGTCGGCGTTTTGAAATCCTTGGCGTAGGTCGATGGGGACCATTTCTCGTAGAGTTCGGGCTGCTCCCAGGGGAAGCCCTTGTTCTCCCACGTGGTGAACCAGAGCTCTTCGGTCGCGCCCGCCTCGCTGCGCAAATCGTAAACGCCGGCGTGCGAGATCAGCGCCTTGAAGCGGTCGGTGTGGCCCAGAATCCAATCCACCATGTAGCCGCCATAGCTGCCGCCGGCCGCGGCCATGCGGTCCGCGTCTACGTAAGGCAGCTTCGCCACCTGGTCGGTGACGGCCATGATGTCTTCATAGGCCTTGCCGCCCCAGTCGCCATTGATCTCGTCGGTGAACCTCGTCCCGTAGCCGGTGGAGCCGCGCGGATTGGGCATCACCACCACAAAGCCCGCCGCCGCGAACACCTGCGCGTTCCAGCGATAGGTCCAGGACTCACCCCATGAGCCCTGCGGTCCGCCGTGGATCAGCATCAGCACCGGGTACTTCTTCTTCGCGTCGAATGCGGAGGGCTTCAGCAGGAAGCTGTTCACCTGCGCGCCTTCCGCGCCGGTGGTTGTGAACTCTTCGAGCGGCCGCAGGTCGTAGTGCGCCAGCAACTCGTCGTTGAGATGAGTGACTGCGACTGGGGCTCCGCCGCTCTTCACGGCTTTGAAAATCTCTACGGGACTCGATCCGCTCTGCTCGCTGTAAACCAGCAGCTTGTCGTCCGCGGAAAACTGAACGTCGTCAATATCTGAACTGCCCTGCAGCAGAACTTTGGCTCCGCCGCCCGTGACAGGCAGAATCTGGACGTTCTGCCGGCCGCGATCGTCGACCATGATGGCTATGCGTTTGGAGTCGGGGTGCCAGGTGAAGTTCGTCACATGGCGGTCCATGTTTTCCGTCAGTACATTGATCTGGCCGCTCTCGCGATTGAACGCCACCAGACGCCAGCGGTCGCTTTCGTAACCCGCGCGCACCTGCATGCGCCAGGCGATCCATTTGCCGTCGGGCGAGTACTTCGGGCTGGCGTCGGCGCCGGGACTCGTCGAGATCTTCTTCACCTCACCGCCCTCGATGGGCACCGTGTAGATCTCCCAATTCGTACTCAGGGCCTGGTCTGCATCGAGATTCGCCGCGTAGACGACCTCCTTGCCATCGGGTGAGATCTCGTAGTCGCTGCCGCCGTCGAGGGAGAAGGGCGGGACATCCTGCTGGAACCCGGGAGTCAGATCGAGCACCGCACCGCCAGTCGGCGCGACCACCATCAGGTGCTTGCGGCGGTCGCCGCGCCACTCCGTCCAATGGCGGTAGAGCAGGGAAGTGTAGGTGCGCGCCTTCACCTTGCTCTTCTCCGCGGACTCGATTTTTGCGGCGTTGCAGGCGTCGTCCGCATTGCAGGAGGGATAGACTTCGCTGACGAAGATCAGGCTCTTGCCCTCCGGGCTCCACTTCACGCCCGACGCCTCGCTCGCAAGTTTTGTCACCTGCTTCGCGTTTGAACCGTCGGCGTCCATCATCCAGATCTGCGAGTTGCCGCTCCGCGTGGAGACGAAGGCAAGCTGCTTCGAGTCCGGCGACCAGCGAGCCGTGTCGTTGTTGCCTTCGGTGGTGAGTTGCTTAGGCGCTCCGCCCGCGAGCGGGGCGATCCAGATCTGGCGCGGGCGCGTGTTCTTGTCAACGTCTATGGTCGATACCGTGAACGCGACCCACTTTGCGTCGGGTGACATCTGTGGGTCGGCGATACGCTTGATCTTCAGTAGAGCGTCAGCGGTAAATGGTGCCTTTTGGGCTGGAAGGAGCATACATGAGAGGGCGATCGAGGCGAGCAGACGGAGCCGCATAACTCAAATTGTAGCGAGGTGGATGGTACCATGAGGGTTTCCGGAGGCAATGTCCGCGAGATTCTTGCTGCATTGCCCAGTACGTGAAAAGGTAACGCTCATGGTTCGGCCCTATAAAGGCATCTATCCCAAGATTGCGGCTTCCGCTTACGTCGATCAGGCCTCCCAGGTGATCGGCGATGTGACGATGGGCGAGCGCGCCAGTATCTGGCCGTCGGCCGTGGCTCGCGGCGACGTCAACCGCATTGAAATCGGCGACGATTCGAACATCCAGGACGGCTCCGTGCTGCATGGCGAGCTGGACAGGTACCCGGTGATTATCGGCAAGCGGGTCACGGTCGGGCACATGGTCTGCCTGCACGGCTGCGTCGTGGAGGACGACTGCCTGATCGGCATCGGCGCTATCGTGCTGAACGGCGCGAAGATCGGTCACGGTTCCGTGGTCGCTGCCGGTGCGCTGGTTGCCGAGGGCGTGGAGATCCCGCCGGGGTCGATGGTGATGGGCGTCCCGGCCAAGGTGCGGCGCCAGGTGACCGCGGACGAAAAGGCGCGCTTCGGCGAGAACACGCAGCGCTATCTCCGCTACCGCCAGGACTACCGCGACGACCCGGTTTCCTAAGACAGGCATCAAGACAAGCCTCATGATCAAAGCTGTTCGCGGTACGCGAGACATCCTGCCCCCTTCCTCCGCCGTGTGGAATCACGTGGAAGCGATCGCGCGGCAGGTGTTTCGCACGTACAATTACGGCGAAATCCGCACGCCGATCTTCGAATCGACCGAGCTGTTCGCGCGCGGCGTCGGGGAAGAAACCGACATCGTTTCGAAAGAGATGTACACCTGGACGGACCGCGACGACGCCTCGCTGACGCTGCGTCCGGAGAATACGGCCTCGGTGATCCGCGCTGCTATCGAGCATAGGCTCGACCAGATTCCGGGCCTGAAGAAGCTCTTCTACATCGGTCCGATGTTCCGGCGCGAGCGTCCGCAGAAAGGACGCTACCGCCAGTTTTCGCAGATTGGCGCCGAGGTGATCGGTTCGGAATCGCCCGTCGTCGATGCCGAAGTGATCGAGATGGTTATCGAGTTGCTGACGCGTTGCGGCGTGGAAGAGCCGCACCTGATCATCAACTCGGTCGGCTGTCCCAAGTGCCGTCCGGCATTTATCGAAAAGCTGCGTGAGCGGCTGCAGGAAGTCAAAGGCACGATGTGCTCCGACTGCCAGCGGCGTGTGGATACAAACCCACTGCGCGTGCTCGACTGCAAGGTGCCCGAGGACCAGCCGGTCATCGACAGCCTGCCGTCGATTCTCGACAATTTGGGCGAAGAATGTTCGACGCACTTCGCCACTGTGCGCGAGTTGCTGGACGTGCGCGGCATCACGTATGAGATCCGCCCGCGCCTTGTGCGGGGCCTCGATTACTACACCAAGACCACGTTCGAGGTCGTGCACGGGTCGTTGGGAGCGCAGAACTCCGTGCTCGGCGGAGGACGCTACGACGGGCTGGCCGAGTCTCTCGGCTCGCGGGTCGCTCTGCCCGGCATCGGATTCTCCATCGGCGAAGACCGCCTGGTGATGACGATCGAAGAAAAGCTCGACGCAGCCGCGCTCAACCGTCTGGATCTGTACATCGTGCCGATGGGCGACGAGGCCGTGAAGCATGCCGCCGTGCTCTCGCGCGATCTGCGCCGGGCGGGCGCCGTGGTCGAGGTCTCGACCGACCGCAAAGTGAAGCGCGCCATGGAACTCGCCAACAAGATGAACGCGCGCTATGCGCTGCTGTTGGGCGAAAACGAGATCGCCGCGGG
>Ga0315272_10001492_pt1 | contig 11618 bp, 7 predicted proteins | sample C3_middle_MG_FD_203918 | JGI IMG/M metagenome (GOLD analysis project Ga0315272, IMG submission 203918) | Sediment microbial communities from Yellowstone Lake, YNP, Wyoming, USA - C3_middle | ecosystem: Environmental > Aquatic > Freshwater > Lake > Sediment | place: USA: Wyoming | collected...
GACCGCCTGATACTTGAAAAGTTCCTCCGCTGTCTTCGGAACCCCCCCCGCGCAATTCAATTTCATCCTTCGTGTTCAATCGGATCAATACCGGCTGATCGTAACGCGCGGCCTCCTCTCCCTTGTAGTCAAATCCTCGAAACAGCGGGTTGCTTGTTTCGCCAGCCCGCCCTTTGAATTCAAACTTCGGTTCACGACGCGCCGCTTTGATCGCCCATTGAAACCAACCTTTTCCTCTTACTGGCGCTCGATAAAGATAATGTCGGAGCTTTCAGTTCCGTCCAGGCGCGCCACGAAGCCGTTTTTGGTGAGGGCGTCACCGGTGAATTCCTCGCTCGGAACGCTGTCATCCTCGCTCGTCAACTCGTAGCGGGCGTCGGGGCGAAGGCCTTTGAGCACAAACCGGTGCTCGGTTTCCCTGGTCGTTCCACGGAAGACGAATACCACGCCTTTGCCGGTGGTTTCATCCCAGTATTGGATGCCATCCCAGCGTATGCCGTCAGGCCGTTCGGTGATGTGATGCAAGTCGGCATTCAGTATCAACGGCCGCAACTCGGACTTGTACAGCGCGAATTGGCGCCTGGCCGCGGCTCGCTGGCCGGGGGTCCATTTGGAGGTATCGGTCATGATGGTGCACCAGCCCATCATTCCGCTGCGCAACATGTAAACAAAGTTGGCGAGGTTTGCGCCTGGATGGTTCTCAATGTAACATTCGCACTGGGCCGGAGGCAGGACGAAGGACGCATCAAAGAAGGCCCGGCGGTTCGAGAGAGGATCGTAAGTGTCCGTGATGCTGATATAGTCCACCCGGCGAAGGACGCCGAAATCCACCATGCGCCCGCCGTTGACGCAATCCTCAAACAGGAGCGCCGGATTTTCCCGCCGGAGCGTGTCGTAGATGCGGTAGTAGCCCGCAGTGGCCCGGGCGGCAACATCGGTTCGCGACGCGGTATGCCCATGATCGGCGCGCGAACAGGAGTCCACGATCATGCGCTGGTCATGCTCCAGCAGGTCGAGCTTGTAATCCTTGACCATCCGCCGCAAGGCGTTCAGGCACCACTTCTCCGCCCGGGGATCGGCCAGACAGACGGTCTCGCCTGTAAATTCGCCGGGCTTCCAGCCTGAAGCGACATTGCGGGTAAACCAATCCTTCATCTGGGGATCGAAAACGCTCAGCGGCCGGTCAGGTCCGGTTTGATCGCGCTGGCTGCCTCCCTGGGTCCAACCAACCCAGAGCCCGAATTTCAGTCCCTTGGAATGGACATAGTCGGCAATCGGCGCCAACCCCTTTGGAAATTTCGTTGTATCCGGGAACCAATCGCCAACACCACGGAACCAGCCGGCGTCGATGTGGAACATTTCCAATCCCAGGTCCGCCGACTCATCGATCATTGTTCGGGCCAGCTTTTCATCCACTGCCATTCCGCTGCCCCAACTGTTATTGACGAGCAACGGATAGTTTTTGTCGCGGACTGGCGGACAGATGTTCGCCTTGACCCAACGACGCATTTGATTGCATCCATCATCCATTTCGCCCTGATAGCACCCCAGAAATACGGCGGGGACACGCAGGGTTTCTCCCGGAGCAAGCCGCGCAAGGTAGCCGTTCTCAGGCGTTAATCCCGCCGTGACACGCAGTTGGCCCGGTTGTTCCTGACTGCGTTGGATCGCAATGCGCACGCGGCCGCTGGACTCGATGCCCAGATACCAGCCGCGCCCGCCCGCCGGGTCCTGGATGGCGATCCAGGGAATCGGCTCCCGCCCGTCGTCGGGGGAATATCCAGTGGAGTCGAGCGTTTGGGCGAAACCTTCAATAACGGGAGTGACGTGAACGCCAACTCCGGAGGGCCTTCCCGCCCCTTTCTCGATCCACCAATTCTCCAGGGCATGGCCGTTAGGCGCGGCGATGCTGTCGAATGCCAGGGAAGTTTGAAGCGGCAGTTGCACCTCCCGCGCGCCGTGATTTACGATGCTCAGCTCATGCTCGATGGGGCCTGAACCTTTTGCGCCCTTCCAGACGGAGGAGAGCTCCAGATTTGGCTCCTTGCAGCCAAAGACAAAGATGTGGCCGATGGCGGGTCCGGCCAGGTCGCCCTCGCGAATCAGATTCCACCGCAGAGGCAGGGTCTGTTTCCCAATGACGGCCGACGCCACAAAAGGCATCGTTCCGGTCAGAGCCGGGGCGGGGCCCCACTCGGCCTTGCCCTGCCCGCTCAGGGAGACCACTTGGAGGCCCGTGCCTGAAACCTCAATACGCATGGAGGTATCGGAGGTTTCGACTGTGGCGGCACTGGTGACGCCGACCACAATCGCAGCCGCCAGCATGGGAAGACAGAGGAGGAACGATCGCATTTTCATAAGGTGTGGATGAGGGCGAACCGATGTCATGCATGCGTGGCGCCGCCAGGATTCCCGTTTGGTTTGCCGCACGGTGGGGGGTGAGTCGTGATTTTCTTTCGCCATAATCCGGATCATCGGCCCAAAATTCGGGAGCGGCAATCGGAAAACGAGCCGTCGCCGGCATGGCACCCGACTCCGTGTGGAAGGGTGCCGGGATGAAATCTCCAGGGACTTGGCCGGGTTAATAAATGTTCCCGATCAGGATCCCTTATTGGCGCTCCACAGGTTTGAACTTGTAGCCGGTCACGTTTGGAATCACATCCACCTGCGTCGTGAATTTGAATGGCGCCGGCAGATCGGCCCGTGGAAACGTCAGTTCCACCATGTAAGCCGTCCACCCTTGCGATGGCTTGGGCACGCGTCCCATGTAAACGCCTCCGCCCTCATCCTTCAAGTCGGTGCTTGTCCAGGCAGTTCCAATCGTGTCGAGCCGGAAATCGCGGGTGTTGGGATTGGTCGCCTGCCAGAGTTTGACGGCGGCTGGTTTGTCCTGTGTTTTGACGCGCAGGGCGCCGTCCGGTTCGGAAACCCATGTGAATTGCGGCAGTGGAACCTTGTTGATTACGGCATAAAAACAGGTCACAAGGGTCTCCATCGCGTCGCTGTTCTTTAATGAGTGGTCGGTATTGGGCACGTAGCGCAGATATTTTGCGCCGGGCAGGTCTTGGAAATAAAACTGGCTCGAATCGGGCAGGAAGAACTGGTCGCCGGTGGCATTGATGATGAATTTCGGCATGGTCAACCGGTCGCGATACTCATACGGCTCCTCAATTTTCATCAGGTTGCGATATTCCCTTGTGCCCTGCCATTCCATGATGCCCGCCTTGACGTAATCCTGCACGGCTGGGGCGTATTGACCGTAAACCTCCCAGTGATGCTTAAAGGAGGGTTCGATGTTCAGCAGATCGATGACGCACGGTACAATGGCTTTTACGCGGTGATCGACTGCGGCGGTGGTCCAGGTGGTCCAGCCACGCTTGGAACCGCCCGCCACGACAAAGCCGTCTATGGTGATCCCGCCCCCGTTGGCGCCCGCGCAAAAGGCGGTGACCGTGTCCATGGCCCGCACGGCGCTTTTGGTCATGGGAAGCCGCGCAGGCCAGCGGTCATCCCCGGTGCGCAAATATTTGTCCCAGGTGTAGGCGATGAGGTCATCCTCGACTCTGGGATGGCCGTCACTGTTGAAAATCAGTGGTTGGTTTGGAACGTTCTTTAATTCGCATACCACAGACTGGGTGGCCATCGCGGCGCGAATCATGTTGCCATCCGCCTGGGCGGGAGCGGGCTTGTTGTTGTCACCGCCCCCGATGAACAATAACGCCGTGGAACCGCTCACCTTATCGGGTGTGGTGATGGTCATCCAGTGTTTCCAAAGAGGCCGGTCAACCTCTTTGGGGGCGAGCCAGGATTGAGAAGTCATCTCAATCACGCAAGTGGTGTAATGGTCCCCGCGCACCGTGTTGATGACGGTCCAGGCAAAATTCGTGTCCGGCGCTGCAATATAGCGGTCGAGGGCGGTCTGGCTGGCCGCAACAGTCCGCCTTTCCGCAAGCGCGAGCAGGATTGCAAAGGCAAAGGCGACCCGAAACAAAGTAACAAAATGATTCATGGCTTGGCTGTTTTCTCCGAACAATTCAGGTTGTCAGAATACAGGCCGATCGTGCCGGAGAAAGTCTGCGGTTAAAAGCTCTTTTGTGGGTGTTTTGTTCCGCAGAAATACAACCTCGTTTCTTGAGGAATGGCAGGCGAGCCTCCCAGACGCCGCAACATGACTGAAATATTACCGTTCGGGAACAATGCTCTTGATTTCGCCCATTTCCTCCGTAATATTCCCGAACGGTAACAATCTGCTGCGAATAAACCCGAATTATGAGATTAACAACGGAAGAAATTGGCAAATGGATCAAAACCACTCGAAAAAGCAAAGGTCTGACTCAAAGGGCTTTGGCCACGACATCCGGCACGGGTTTGCGATTCATTATTGAATTGGAAAAAGGGAAGCCCACCTGTCAGTTCGGTAAAGCCCTGACGGTCATCAATACGCTGGGCATCTCGTTGACATACACTCCGCCTGTGGCTGACCCGTCCAATAACAATAATCATCCTGCTTTCGCAGACTCCGCCTCGCAAACGAAAGCTGAACGCTTTGTCGGTATGGGACCGGTAGAGCCACAATGGGACTAGAACGGGCCATCGCGCCATAGCCGGGGCGCTGGGATAAATCGCCGCGGCATATCCAGCCCGTTGAGCGGGCTGATGTATCACGGGCTGTCAGACTGATTTGTTACCCTCTCCACACGGTCTTCATTGCGGTGCCATGCAAAACAGTTGCGCCCTTGTTCGAATCCACGGCATTTTATGTGGAACGTATGACAAAGGTGCCTTTGACGGAATTGAACGACCGGATGAAGCGGTTCCGGGCCGAGATGGATGCCCGATGCCCGGAGTGGGAGTTAACGGCGATTTTCGGGCGCATCAATCTGTATTATTACACGGGAACGATTCAGGAGGGAATGCTGCTCATTCCACGAAACGGCGAGGCGGTCTTCTGGGTGCGGCGCAGTTGCGAGCGGGCGCGTGAAGAATCGGCATTTCCGCAGATCAAGCCGATGGAGGGATTTCGCGATGCGGCGGGATCGATCGCCCCGCTGCCGAAAACGGTTTATCTGGAGACGGAACTGGTGCCGCTGGCGCTTTACCAGCGGTTTCGCAAACATTTTCCATTTGCTGATGTTCGTGCGGCGGACGTGGCGCTTGGCGTGGTCCGTTCGGTCAAGAGCCCTTACGAGTTGGCCTTGCTGGAGGAGGTGGGGTTGCGTCACCGGCATGTTTTGGAGGAGCGTGTGCCGCAAATCCTGCGGGAAGGCATGAGCGAGGTGGATCTGGGCGTTGAACTGTATTCCATCATGATGGCCGAGGGACATCATGGGATATTGCGATTTGGGATGTTCGGGACTGAAGGTTTGGTGGGGCAGCTTGGGTTCGGGGAGAATTCGCTTTGTCCGACCTGTTTTGACGGTCCGGGCGGCAACCGGGGCATCAGTCCGGCCGTGCCGTTGTTGGGCGACCGCGCCCGCAAGCTCAGGAAAGGGGATCTGGTCTTTGTGGACACCGGGTTTGGGATCGACGGTTATCATACGGACAAAACGATGACTTACATGTTTGAAAGCCCGCTGCCAGGAGATGCGGTGGCGATACACGAACAATGTGTCGAGATTCAGGACCGGGTGGCATCGATGCTCAAACCGGGGGCGATTCCGTCGGATATTTATCGGAGCACGATCCGGAGTTTGAGCGCTGATTTTTTGAGGAATTTCATGGGATTTGGAAAGCGAAGGGTGAAATTCATCGGGCATGGCGTGGGCCTGTTGATCGACGAGCCGCCGGTGATTGCAGAGGGTTTTGACGAGCCGTTGCAGGAGGACATGGTGCTGGCGTTGGAGCCCAAGCATGGGATTGAAGGCGTGGGCATGGTGGGGATTGAAAACACGTTTGTGGTGACCCCCCAAGGCGGGCGTTCGATTACCGGGAAGAGCCGGGGGTTGATTCCTGTAGCGGAGGCCAGGCTTTCAGGAAGCCGTTGATACGGTAGTGGGTTGGTGGACCGGCGCGTCATGAAGCAGACGCATGGTCAGAAAACCGGCCACGAGGGCGATACCCGCGCAAATGAGGTAGGGCAGGGCGGGGTGGTGTTCGAAAAGAACGGCGCTAAACAGGGGGCCAACAATGCGGGCCAGGCTGCCGACACTCTGAGCCACGCCCAAGGTGGCTCCTTGTTCCCATGCCGGGGTAAGGATGGAAATAAGGCCAAAGATGGGGGGTCGGTTGATGCTTGTGCCCAGGGCCAGAATGGCCAGCGCGAGGAGGAACAAGGCCAGGGTACCGACGAGGGGCAGGAGGCCCATGCTCAAGGCCATGAGAAAAAAGCTGTACATGATCATCCGCCTCTCCCCCAGTCTGGCGACGAGTTTCTTGATCAATCCTCCTTGAACAAGGGCGGAAATCACGCCGCCAAAGGCGAACAGGTAGCCGACATGGACCTGATCATAATTGAACCTGCGATTGGCGAGCAGGGCGAGGGTGGTTTCGTAACAGGTAAAGCAGAAGGTCGCGAGAAAGAACAGGCCAATGAGCAAGCCAATCTGCGGGTGACTCAGGGTGTGGAACCATTGGGCCGCCCGTGGGCGGTTTGGCGCCGGGGTGGAGGAGGGTTTCCAGCTTTCCGGCAGGATGAACCATGCGGCAATGAGGTTGAGCGCGCAAAGTCCGGCGGCGACCCAGCCAGGGGCTGCAAGGCCCCAGTGCGCGCTCAAGGCCCCAATGGGCGGGCCGAAAATGAAACCCAATCCGAAAGCGACGCCGATGAGGGCCATTTTTGCGGATCGTTGCTCAGGCGGGGTGATGTCCGCCACATAGGCCTGGGCCACGGTGATGTTGCCACCGCAAATGCCGGCAAAGGTGCGTGAGGCAAGAAGCAGCCACATCCCGGTGGCGCCGGGCTTGCTCGAGGCCCAGGCAAAAATAACGTAGGAAAGGACTTCTCCCAAAAGGCTGATGAGCAGAATGGGACGGCGTCCGACGCTATCCGAGAGGCGTCCCCAGATCGGCGAGAAAATAAACTGCATGACCGAGAATGAGGCGATGATCATGCCGATCATGAATCCGCTGGCGCCGAATTGTTCGGAGTACAGGGGAAGGAGCGGCATCACAATGCCGAATCCGATCAGGTCGATAAAGACCGTTAAAAAAATGACCAATAGCGACGGCTTGACCATGAAAACAATTCCCGACTTATTCCCCAAAGGCGCCCGTCGGTGTGTCCGAAGCAGCGTTCCTTTAACGCGAGCTATAGTGCGCCAGTACGGTTAATTGTCAAATGCGGTTGTTTTGCGCGGCGACACCCAGCGCTGGCGCCGGGAGTTGGCGGCCATTTATTTGGCGGCGGTATCAAGGGTGTAATTCCGGCCGATCGCGCGCTCCAGCCGGGATTGGGCGGCAGAGTAGTCCCGCAAGGCCTGGATCTGCGTGGTTCGGGCTTCGGTGAGCGAGGTTTGGGCGCTTAGAACGTCCAACTGGGTGCCCGTTCCGGCCTCACTGCGTGCGGTGGCCAGACGCAGGGCTTCCCCGGCCTGTTCCTGGACTTTTTTCTGGGATTCGAGGACTTCCCTGGCCTCGATGAAATTCGAATAGGTGGTGCGGACCTCCAGTTCGACGCGGCGGGTGGTGTCGTCAAAGTCCACCTGGGATTTTTGATGGCGCGCCCGGGCTTCGTCCACTTTGCCCTTGGTCAGAAAGCCGTCAAAAATGTCCCACGAGGCCTGTGCTCCGGCAAACCAGCCGGAAACGTCCTGGCCGAGGTCGCTGGTGAAGCTGGAACTGCGGGAGCCGTAACCACCGATCAATTGAACGCTGGGTTTGTAGCCGGCCCTGGCGGAAACGAGGTTTTCCTGGCGCAACCGGATGGCTTTTTTCAAGGCGGCCAGTTCCGGGCGGCGTTCGACTGCCTGGCCCAGGGCGGAGGGCAGGTCGATATCGTAAGGGGTGGCCATATCCTCGAGGGTGGCGGTCAGTTGCAGCGGGATATCCTGCCAGATGTCCTTGGGGATGTTATAGCCGAGCAGGTTGGCCAGGTTGCTTTTGGCCACGCGATAAGCGTTCCTGGCCTTGATGAGCCGGGGGCGCGCATTGGCCACTTCGACTTCGGCGCGCAGGACATTGAAGCGGGGAACGGTTCCGGCTTCGAAGCGGCGCTTGGTGTCCTCCAGTTCGCGGCTCAAGAGTTTGACCGAGGCTTCCTGAACGGTGATTAGTTGGGCGGCCAGAAGGACGTCCGCGTAAGCCAGGCGCACCTCAAGCAGGTTGTCGGCAATGGCGGCCTGGTGACTCAGCAAGGCCTGATCCCTGGCGAGTCTGGAGGCACGCAGCGCTGAATTGACGCGGCCGCCCTCATAAATGGACTGGGACAGCGTGACGCTGGCGTTCCAGCTTTGGTCGGGATAATCGATGTTCAAACCGGGAACTCCAGAGAATGGGAATTTATCGATCGAATCCTTGTCGATGATTTTATACTGGCTTTGGGCGCGGACCTTGGGGATGGCGATGGCGCGGGTTTGGACCACGATGCCGTAGGCGGCCTCGAGGTCTTTTTGGGATTTCAGGATGGCGCTGTTTTGAGTGAGGGCCAGATTGAGGCATTCCTCGATGGACAGGGGTTTGGCAAGCCATGCGGGCGCGTTGGTGGCGGCGGCGGCGGCGTCCGCGGCGCGCGCGGGCAGGCATAAGAACGCCATGCAGGCGCATAATGCAGGGATCATCGACCGGCGAGGCCTTAAGATGGCGATCACAAGTTGGAGGTTAGCGCGGGACATCACGCGTAAAATGAGATTTAAAAACGAATGTCGAAAGCCTGGCGCAAACCGCTGCGCTCCCTGCTTTCCACGCCTGGGATCCTGTGTTCATTTCTTGAGCGCCGGGGGGGTGGGTGAGAAATATTTCAAGCCCAAACCCTCCGGTGAGGTGGCCCCGCCGGCCACAACAAAGGAGAAGTATTTGGAGATTTTTTCAAAGGGCGGCAGCAGGGAGAAATCGAACCAGGTCTTAAGTTCAATCGCGGCCTGCGCGGCGTCGGCCTTTTTTCCCAGGGGATTTTCGTTGAAGAGCCGCTCAATGGTGGCGGTGTCTTTTTTAAGGGTTTCGACGGTGGTCCGCATCGTTTCGCTTTGATTTTCGTAGGTGAAAAACCCATTGGTCATGCCCCTGACTTTTTGGGCGGCTTCATTGAGACCAGGCGTTTCCGAGAGGGGCTTTGGTTTGTTCCCGCCCGTTTTTAAATACTCCTCGAGGAGTGCGGCATCAGTGGACAGGGCCACATAACCCTCCCCGGCGGCAATGTTGAGCGTTTTTTCGGGCGGATCGTCGTTGTCCGCCTCGCCTTCATGGTTTGCAGGAAGGGGGATGGAAATGATTTTATGCCCGCTGAAATCACGTTCCTTGAGGGCGTTGGGCGGAATCAAAATTCCCGTGCCGGTTTTCATCGCCAGGAAAAGCTGCGCGGCGTTTGTGGTGCCGATCAGCGTGATGGTCGGGGGTGAATTCAACGCGGCGAAGGTGAAATCACGCGGATTCTTTTGGTAGGTGATGATATCGTCGCCAAGGTTTCCGATGAGGGATTTTTTCAGGTCGAAATTCGCGTCCTTGTCCTTGCCCACGGCGCTGAGTCCCATTTGTATCATGTTGGAAATCTCCGGGGAAATCTCCATGAGCATCTCCTCGATGGTGGCAAAGGTTTTTTGACCGTCCAGACGCCAGCGGCTGAATTTGACGGCGTCGGCGGGGACAAAGGGCGGCGGACTCGCGTTTTTGGGCTCCATCGAGAGGATTTTAAGGAGTCCCTTGCGCTGGGCTTCAGGCGCGCCCACGAAGACCTGGATCATGCTGCCTTCCGGGGAGCCGGTGATGCTGGCGGCCGCGGTTTTAATCCCGTCCAGGCCGACGGCGCTGATGACCTTATCGGGCTTGGGCATGATGGAGTTGGTCTGATTACCGCCCGCCACGGCGGCCGCTTTTTTGGTGATCAGGTTGAGGATGGGCTTGAAATTGAGCCATGTAAAGCCGATGGACTCCTGGAACAGGGACTGGCTGGAGCGGAATTCGGGCATTTCGGCGAGCACCGGGGAGGCGCCGCCGCTCTGGCGAATGAGGATTTTTTCGAGGTCCCTGGTGTTGTTGACCACCAGAAGAAGAGTGTCGGACTGGCCGATGGTCAACTCGACTTTGTTGGTGGCGGAATTATCGTTATCGGCGTCCTTCTCGGTCTGTTTGGCCAGGGCCTTGCGCAAGGTTTTCGAAAGATCGGCCTCCGTAAACGCGATGGTGGTGAATTCCAGGTCGCGGATTTTGAGGGTTTTAACTTGTTTGCCCGAATCAGCCCAGGTTTTCTTTAATGCGGTGAGATTGGTCTTGAGCAGTTCGGACTTGTCCTGGGTGTCGATGATCAGGGCCAGGCCGGGGGCAAAGTCGCCCGTACCGTCCCAGCCGTTCATCGTCACGCCCAGAGTGACCTGACCGCGAAGCAGATCGGCGTAATCGGCCAGTTTGACATTCAATTCCCGCTCAAGGGGATCGATAAGCTCGGTGTGGACGCGGCCCATGAATTTATCCTTGAAGGCTTTAAGCTCGGGATCGCGCCACAGTTGGCCCTGGGGGGAATCCGTGTAAAAGGCGGTGCTTTTGGCCCAATTTGGCACGGTGAACAGGAGCAGCGTGTCGGCGGGCAGGAGTTGTTCGGCAGGCGGCACGGCGGCGGGGAGGGTGCAGGTGAGCGCCATCCACACAAAAGCCATTTTAAAATATGTTTTCATGATCGGCTCGAAAGTGGGGGAATCAAACCATGATTTATGCCTCATGGCCACTTTAAAAAACAGGGGTTGCGGCGGAAAAAACGAATGGAATGCAAAATCGGCTTGCGAAATGCCATGGGCATGGTTGAATATCCGCCTTGGTTGCGCTTATGGTGGAATTGGCAGACACGCTACTTTGAGGTGGTAGTGGGGAAACCCGTGCAGGTTCAAGTCCTGCTAAGCGCACCACTTTTCCTCAGCAAAATGAAGAAAACGCCGACTCCCGCACAAATCCCGCACAAAATTCGGCACAATCCGAGGGGCGCAAGGTGAAATTCCCGGTTTTAATCACCTACCGCCAGCAATCGGCCCGGATTTATGGCAAGAGCGCCGGTTATGATTTTTACCGGGTAGGCTGGCACGCCAACGGCAAACGCATTCTCCGCAGTTTCCCGTCTTATTCCGAAGCCCGGCAATTTGCGGAGCGCACCCTCCGGGAACTGGCCCGTGGAAACCAAGGCGCAAGACTAATTGATTCACGCTGATGTTCAACGCAAGCGGACGGCGGCGGTTGCATGGTGCGAACGATTGAATGAACTGCCGCCGGAAGACCGCAGTGGCGTGGAGTGGCATTATTGCTTGCTGGGCGAGGCTTTGTTCTACGAATTCCTGCGTAAGGTCGGGACGATGGAGGAGATATTGCAGTTCGCCCGTGTGCGCCCCAAGGCGGCGGAAAAGAGGAGCCTGTTTGATTAAGGTTCAAGATTCTGCCGGGACGAAAGTGCATTTCATCCCATGCCAAAGGTTTAATCGCTGCCCTGTTTCTATCCACCTTTGGTTTGGGATGGTGATGTAGGGCGTTATTGTTAAACCATGGGG
>Ga0315272_10001493_pt1 | contig 11614 bp, 14 predicted proteins | sample C3_middle_MG_FD_203918 | JGI IMG/M metagenome (GOLD analysis project Ga0315272, IMG submission 203918) | Sediment microbial communities from Yellowstone Lake, YNP, Wyoming, USA - C3_middle | ecosystem: Environmental > Aquatic > Freshwater > Lake > Sediment | place: USA: Wyoming | collected...
TGCTAAGGCTAATCCAGCAAGTCTAGTCATAGCCATAGAGCCAGGCAAGTTACAATTCAATGCCTTAATCGATGGCATTAGAAAGAATAATTTAAAGAATGTGATTCCTCTTAATATAGCTGCGTGGAATAGTGCAGCAAGACTTAAGTTGCGTGTATACTCAGCCACTGGTACCTCTACTGTGGTTGATGAATTTAATGGTATTGGTCGTTTAATGCGCATCGAGGATGTTGAGGCGAAACCACTCGATGACGTGGTTGAAGAGCTTGGTCTTGGGCGTGTTGATTGGGTTAAGATTGATGTTGAGGGTGCCGAGCTTCATGTGCTTCGTGGCTTTAGGAGTGGCATTGCTAGGTTTAGGCTTAAGATAATTATTGAGGTTAAGGAGTTCAATAGGGAGGGCGTGTTCAACTTCTTCAGAGAGGTTAATTACGAATGCAAACACATACCCGAAGACAAATCAGGCGAATACTACATATGCGAGCCCAAAGAGTAAGTGTGGCTTTAATCACAAACACCATTAGTAAGCCTGGCGGCGCTGAATATGTAACTATAGCTATGTATGATTCCTTAAGGAAATTAAAAAATGTTCATGTTTTCATTTTAGGCCGTGAAGATCATATAGATGCTGATGCACTCGCCAAATGGGTTGCCCCTGACCTTGCATACGATATCTCGAAACACTACATTCATATGCATCGATTCCCTCTAAATACGTTATTAGACCTTAGGGAATACAACTTGGTTGTGAATACACGTAGTAATGAGGTTTTAGCACCGGCACATATACATTATTTACATTGGATATTTTCTCCATACGGTGTTAAGGATCCGGAAGCCTTGACATATTATAGAAATGCATATGGTATAAGTGATCAATATTTAAAATATTTAATAAGGCATGTTTTGCACTTAACGCAAATTAAGGTTTCAAGGCTTGTGCTAGCAAATTCCCGTTACGTTGCTAATTTACTTAAAGACTTAGGTGTAAGTGCGAGAGTTCTGTATCCTCCCGTAAGATCTAGGGAGATAATTCAAAACACGTCATACATTAGACGGAATAATAGGGAAAAAATAATAGTTACAATAACTAGGATAGCTCCGGGAAAGCAGCTTGAAACAATACCTTTGATTGCATCTAAGGTTAAAGATGCTAAGTTCATATTGGCAGGTTCATTAAATGATAAAGACTATTACATGAAGTTATTACGCCTAAAGAAGGTGTTTAATGCCGATAACTTCACAATAATTCCAAATATTGATACGGCTGATCTACACACCCTACTTGGCAAAGCATTAATATACCTGCACACGGCCAAGCATGAACAATTTGGGATCGCAGTTGTAGAGGCAATGGCTGCTGGAGCAATCCCCATAGTTCATAAGAGCGGTGGACCTTGGCATGACATTCTCGAGGAAAGAGATGGCCTTTATGGGTATTCTTATAGCACTGTTGAAGAGGCCATTGAAAAAATTAGGGATATAATTAGTAATCCATATAGGCATGTCGAGGTTAGTGAAAGGGCTAGATTAAGAGCCTTAGTATTTGATGAGCAAATATTTAAAGCAAAATTTAGGGAAATAATTAAAAGTCTTTTAAAGTAATTTATTAACATGGTTAATTTTAGAAATAAGCTAAGGATCATTGGAAAATAAGTCCGATTTCGGCATTAGTTCCGCGTAAAGGGTTAAGTATATACCTTAAGGCTTTAGGTCAGATTTTAAATGAAAGACCAGATTTAGTGGAAAGAATTAAGGTTGTCTTAAAAGTACCTGAGCCTATTGAAGTCCCTAGTGAGTTAAAAAGGATGGTTAATGTGATAGGTGGTTGGCTTGATAGGGCTTCCGTAATTCAGTTATATTGTAGTTCTGATGTTGTGGTAGTTCCCTCGTTGAATGAGGGCTTTTCCCTTCCGATTATCGAGTCATTCGCGGCTGGTAAGCCCGTAATATCCCTAGATGCACCGCCCATGAATGAACTTAACTCGAATGAGTATAGTTGGTTAGTTAAGGTGAGGCAATCTAAAATTGTTGGTGATCACGAGTGCTTCATACCTGGTATTGATGATTTTGTAGGGAAAATTATAGACGCGGTTGAAGATAACGAAAAAAGAATATTATACGCTAAAAAGGTCTCTGAAATAAGATGGAAATATTATTATCAATTTACATACAGAATATTTGATTACTTAATTATTGATAAAAATATGCTATGAAATAAAAATGGAGACTTTAAGAGTTTTGATTACTGGTGGTGCGGGTTTTATTGGTAGTCACTTGGTTAGGGCTCTTGTTAGGGCTGGGTATGGGGTTAGGGTTTTTGATAATTTATCCACTGGTTCTCTTGATAACATTGGTGATTTATTGGATGCCATAGAGTTTGTTAGGGGTGATGTTAGGGATTACGGTATCGTCGAGAGTGCCGTTAGGGGTGTTGATGCTGTGGTTCACCTGGCGGCCCTCATAGATGTTGCTGAGTCCGTTGAGAAGCCTGACCTGTACTTCGACGTTAATGTTAGGGGCACGTACAACGTGGCTAAGGCATCAAAAAACGTAAGTACATTTGTTTTTGCATCATCGAGTGCTGTCTATGGTGAGCCCATTAGGGTGCCAATACCCGAGGACCACACACTAATGCCCAAGTCGCCGTACGCCGCCAGCAAGGTCTCGGGCGAGGCCTTCGTCCAGGCTTTCGCCAACCAGTACGGCTTTAGGCCCGTGATACTCAGGCTATTCAATGTTTATGGTCCTAAGCAGTCTAGGGCTTATGCTGGTGTCATCATTGAGTTCATTAGGAGGGTTTCTAGGGGTGAGCCGCCGGTCATATTTGGTGATGGTGAGCAGACTAGGGACTTCATTCATGTGAGCGATGTTGTTGAGGCGATAATGCTTTCGCTTAGGAATGAGGGGACTAGGGGCGTGTTTAACATTGGTAGTGGTGAGGGAGTAACAATAAACTACCTGGCACGCCTCATACTTAGGTTAATGGGTAGGGAGGATTTGAAGCCTATCTATGCATCACCAAGGCCAGGCGATATAAGACACTCAATAGCTGACATAACAAGGGCACAGAGGGAGCTGAGATTTAAACCTAAAGTAAAGCTTGAGGTGGGTATTAAGGAATTGATTAAACACAACATTGTATGAATAGAAAGCAAGAGTATTGATTGATCAAGAGCTATGGTGGCCTAAGGGGTGCGAGTTCGTGAGTAACGTGAGAAAACGTGCCAACGTTGGTGATGCTGAGAAACTTAAAGGGCTCATAATTAATGCTAAAAGTCCACTTTCGAAAAAGCAGGAGGCACTTATTCGGATAATTCAAAAGTTAAATAAATTATCATTATTAAATTAATAGTAGTATGTTAAGAATTGTTAGATCTAGGGTTCGTGTTCCTTATCCGCTTGGGATTGTTGCTTTTTGGGTTAGTGTGTTGGTTAAGTGGTTTGTTGCATGGTGGTTGGAGTCAGCGTGTTGTTGAGTATCCGTGGGTTCTTAAGCAGTTGAGACGTTTTGTGCCTAGGGGTGCTAGGGTTTTGGATGTTGGTTGCTCGGAGAGTGTGCTTAGTCACGTGCTCCTTTACATGGGTTATGAGGTATGGGGTTTAGACATCAATGATTATCCACATAAGCCGAGGCAGATGGTCTTTGTTAAGCGTGATGTGCGTGACACGGGATTACCGAGTAATTTCTTTGATGCCGTTGTGGTTGCCTCGACGATAAAGCACATAGGTTTGCCCGTTTATGGGCAGGTTGGCTTTGACGTTGATGGCGATGTTAAGGCTATTGGGGAATTACGTAGGATTCTGAAGCCTGGGGGTTACTTAATAATAACGACACCATTTGCAGGTAGGGAGTTTAGGATTGTCCCTGGTGAGAGGCAGTATGACATCGAGAGGCTTAGATTACTTGAGAGGGGTTTCGAGGTTGTTGCTGAGGAATTCTTCATATCGTATAAATTGGGTAGGAGGGTTGTGTGGGTCAGGATAAGCAGAGACTTTGCTGGGAAGGTCCTTACGAGGTCTGAGACTCCAGGATTGGTTTGTCTCGTGCTGAGGAAGCCCCTGAGTTAGGTATGGCTGGGTCTGGTAGGGTTGGTGTTAGGGCTGTTGGTGGTGGTTTTGTGTTGTTTGTGGGTAGGCTTGCCTATAATGCGGTTTCTGCCGTGGGTAGTATAGTCATTGCTAGGTTGCTTGGCCCTGCCAATTACGGCGTCGTAAGTATAGCCCTCATTTACCCACTAATGTTCAGTGGGTTGGCTGACCTAGGTCTATCAACGGCTATTATGAGGTACGCATCGATTGGCGATCTTAGGAGGGCATCAATTAATCAAAGATATTGTTAATGAGCAAACCAAAGGTATTGATTGTTCAGGAGCTTTGGTGGCCTAAAGGCGGAGGCGGCATATTGGCTACTCACTTAATAACTAAGATTTTGGTTAGGCATGGTTTTGAGGTTAGGGTTGTGACGGGCATTGAGGGCCATGAGGTTATAGACAATGTTGTGTTCATTCATGAGCCGAGGCTTAGGGCTAGCAATAAGTTGGAGCTTTGGTTTAATGCTTACATGGTGAGTAGGGAGGGTTGGTTTAGAAAGCTTGTTGAGTGGGCCGACGTTGTTTACGTACCTCGCTATGCATACTCTGTGATTCCTAGTGTTAAGGAGTTGGGGAGGAGGGTTATTGTTCATTTGCATGATTACCAACCAATATCCTACACATCCATCATATTCCATGGTGATAATTTTAAGAGCGACTTTACGCGTACGTTCTATTACGAGTTGCATCAACACGGTTTAGTGAGGGCCTTGGTTGCATCACAATTGACGCTGATTAGCAGGCTCGCTAGGAGATGGGTGTCTCAGGCCGATGCTGTTGTTTGCGTATCGAATAGGCAGTGTGAAATCGTGAGGGAGAGGATGCCAGAGATCAGGGGCAAGTCCGTGGTCATTTACAACCCATTGCCCGATGTTTCCCCCGTAAGGAAGGAATTAGGTGATGAGAAGGTTCTGCTTTACCTAGGCGGTTCCAGCTTCGTGAAGGGATTCCACCTTGTTCTCAGAGTTGCCAATGAACTCTTAAGGAGGCATAGGGACTTGAGGATATTGATGACTAAGGTTGAAGGATATAGGTCATTACCCTCGAATTGCGTGGCACTTGGGGAGTTACCTTATCAGGATGTAGCTAAGTTGCACTCCAGGGCCTATGCCCTGCTTTTCCCATCGATATGGGAGGAGCCTCTGCCCTACGTGGTCGTTGAGTCTATGCTTATGGGTACAATCCCAATAGCCGCGAGGACGGGAGGCGTGCCTGAGGTTGTTGTTGGGTCGCCGGCCGAGGACTACCTATTCACACCGGGAGACGCGAATGAGTTCATGGATAAGATAGAGGCTATCCTAACGCAATCCAGGGATTACCTATTAGATGTTGGTGCTAAATTGAGAGAGCACGTGCTTAAATTACTCAGTGCCGAATATGTTGAAAATAGAATTGTGGGTTTGTTCGAGTCCGCATCTAGTTGGGGCGATGCTTAATTACTATTGAGGCAGGGTGTTTGCTGTGAGGGTTGCGTTTATTGTTAGTGAGTCTTTTACGGAGAAGAGGCATGGTGGTTTTGGGTGGTTGGTTAGGGTTGTTGGGCGTGAGCTTGTTAGGCGTGGTTTCGAGGTCACGGTCCTGGCTTGGAGGGATCCTGGTTATCCGGAGAGGTACTTTGTTGATGGTATTGAGGTTGTTACTTACCCGTACGCCTTCGAGACTCGGTCTGTGTTTAGGCATTTGCGTGATTACTATGGTTTTGTTAGGGTTGTGAAGGGTGTAAATGCTGATGTTTTTGTTTCGATTGAGGCTATGGCCGAGACGTTAATTGCCGAGATTGTTAAGCGTGGTGCTAGGCACGTTGTTTGGGCCCAGGATCCCTTTGACTGGGTTGATTACCAACTGCTTGGCTCCGTGGATCCTCATTATAGGATCTCGAGGGCTAGGTTTGTGATTAACAGGTTGGTCTTTGGTTTGGCGTATAGAAAGGCCGACCTAATACTGACCCAGGCCAGGTACTATGTCGATAAGTTGAGGCGTTTATATGGGGTTGATCCAGGTAGGGTCTTTTACCTCCCGAACCCGGTTGATTACATACCTGAGGAGGGGAGTGTCGTGAAGGCTGGGGAGCCTACTGTTTGTTACCTGGCTAGGATGGATCCTCAGAAGAGGTATTGGCTCTTCTTCGAGTTGGCTAGGCAGTTCCCTGAGGTGCGCTTCATAGCCATGGGTAAGCCTAGTGTGCTCTATGAGGATAGGTACAGGGAAGTCGTTAGTAAGTACGCGGGGCTACCTAATCTGGAGGTTAGGGGGTTCGTGAGTGAGGGGGAGAAGAGGGAGATACTCGATAGGTGCTGGGTTCTTGTGTTACCGAGTATTAGGGAGGGGTTGCCCATAGCTATGCTCGAGGCCTTGGCGCATAAGTGCGCATTGCTTAGCTCGGTGAATCCTGATGGTTTGACGGAGAGGTTTGGTTATTGGGCTAGGAAAGATGACTTCGCCGAGGGGCTTAGGTGGCTACTTGAGGACGATAAGTGGAGGCGCCTCGGTGAGGAGGGTTATAAATACGTTAAGGAGAACCACAGCATCGACAAAGTCATCACCCAGTTCATTAATAAGTTGGAGGGATTAAGTAGGCGGTAGTATGGCTAGGAGGGGTAGGTTAATAGTTTTCTTGGGGCCTGTCGGTGTTGGTAAATCCACAATAATTAGGGGATTAACCCAGGAGCTTAGGGCTCGCGGATTTAGGACATATACCACTTTCATTAAGGCTTTCCATGGACCTGCGTATGCGCTATGGGTATTAACAGCAAGGCTTCTGGGTCTTAATGGTAAATACGCACCCTGGTTCATAATACCCAGGAGTGGACGTGTGAATTTAGCGAGGACATTAATGATTCTTTCCATTTATTTTGATGTATTTTTCCTAATACCCTTAAAGCTTGCATTAATCAGAGTGCTCAGGTATATCGGGTATTACGTTATCTCTGAGGAGTATTTGAACTCAACAATCTTTGATTACATGTACTCAATAATTGATATGGGCGCACAGGATGAATTCGTTACCATACCTTTGAATGTCCTTAGCTCATTGCTTAATAAGTACCCGCCAGACATAACTATAGTGCTTAAGGCTGACTTGCCTGAGCTAAGGCGTAGGTGGGTAATGAGAGGATACGGTGATCCTCAGCTACGATACGTATTGTTGCAGAATGCATTCTTAAATAAATTAGATTGTGCATTACACGTGGACACGTTAGGTATGAGTGTTAAGGAAACTTTATACAGGGTATTGGATGAGGTATTGAAACGTGGTCCTTAATTACGATATACGTGGTTTTGCACAATCACTAAAGCGGAACCCAATTGGCGCTATTCACGAGGCTTTGATTAAGCACTTCGTTGGTAAGTTTTTAAGTACTTTATATGGAGTTGAAAAATATGTATCATGGATGGATCTTTTCAGAGTTTTACTTAGGAAACAAAGGTTTTTGCTGATTGTTCTTGATGATGCCAGGTATGACGCATTTGAGAGGGTTTATGGCAAATACCTGCATGGTTTGTTAATTAAGGCTAGGGTACCGCCGCCGAATACGTATGGTTGGTTGCCCAGGGTGTTTTCATACCCTGAGTTTAACAATGTGCGTGTTTTCTATGCGAGTATTGGTGTTGAGAGTCATGACATTAGGATTGGGTACTTTGTGCCGAGGGATAGGGAGGTTGAGGTGATACCCATAAGGCCGAACAGGGCTAGGCGCCTGAGGACTGTTTTGCCGAGTGAGGTTAATGATACGGTTAGGAGAGTTGGACTTAGTGGTAGGGATATTGTGTGGTATGCGCAACCCCACTTTCCCTGGGTTACCGATGAGGAATTATCGCTAATGCTTATGAGAGATGCCTTGATACACGATTACGTGCCACCGGACACCGTTAGGAAAAGACTCACGACTCTCGGTATTCCCAGGTCTAGAGTCGTGAATGCCTACTACGCAAACCTTGTATTAGTTCTGAGGTATGTTAAGGAACTCATTGATTACGCAGTAAACGAAGGTGTTGATTATGATGAGGTCGTGGTTACGTCCGATCACGGGGAAATGCTGGGTGAGCTAGGTCTTTATCTGCACCAGGAGTATGACTTGCCTCAATTAATTATTGTACCATGGCTTAGGGTGATTCCGTGAAGCCCATTTCAGTAATAATAACAGAGTATTGGCCTCGTAATTTCCTCAAGTACGCCGTTAAGTCCGTTTTGAATCAGTCGCTTTATAGGGGATTGTATGAATTAATTGTTGTAAAGAGATTTAGGAACCCAGAGGTTGATTATTTAATTGAATCGAGTGGTGGAAAGGTTGTAATTCTTGATGATAAACCTATAGGTTATTATTTATATGTAGGCATTGTCGAGTCTGAGGGCGAGGTTTTAGCTTTCCTTGATGATGATGATGCATTCACATTTAGAAAGCTTGAGTACGTATATAAATACGTATATGGCAAAGGTGATGTTTGTTATTATCATCACTTAGCATATATAATAGATAAGCAAAATAAACTCCTGGGAAAATCCTTTGGAGGTCCTAGCGAGACCATAGTTATTGATTCACGGGATAAAAAGCAGGTAAAACATGTATTAAATAAACATGGGCTTATTGGTTCACTGATGAGTGCGACAGTGGTTAGAAAAGAAGCGGTAGTTGAACGATTAAATCAATTAAGGACACTTATAACGGGCCAGGATTCATTTATGTTTCTTGCATCGCTTAATTCCAATTGTTTATTAATTCACGAGCCATTGAACCTATCATTTTATAGGGTGCATGGCTGGCAAGCTTCATTACCCTGGGAGTCAGCACCGAGGGAGGTATTAGTGAGGTTTGCTCGTCAAGCTGTATTGAGTCAGCACGGTTTTTATCAATTAAAGACAGCTTTCCTCATTGTTGAAAACCTACCTCTTAGGCATCACCCTCTTGGCGGATATCACTACAACGTCCTTGGATTAATCGCGCTTGGCTTAAATAGATAACTTGTTGCGTCAACAGGCTTTTTAGCTCTTTGGAGAGGTATATTCGACAAGTCTATTTATAGGGTATTGGCAGGTTTTCTTGGTATCGTCTACGGTTTTCTCCCTCGTAAAGTTGCTCAGCAATTATTATTGAAGTATTATATGGGGCGGTTAACTTATGGAAAAAATAAATTGATAATCCTCATTCAGGGGTACTTCGGTTTTGGTAATGTTGGTGATGAGGCTGTATTGTCTGTTGTGCTTGATGAGTTTAGGAGGATGTTTGGTGATGATGTGGAATTCGTTGTTTTATCGAGTAATCCTGGGCGTACGGTTAGGATTCATGGTGTTAGGGCGATTAGGGAGCGGCTTACTTCGCCTGTTTTCTGGAGGTTTTTCCTTAGGTCTCACGTGCTTATTTTTGCCGGTGGTGGTAGGTATGGTTATGCTACGTGGAGGAGGATGGCGCTTCTGGCGTTGCTGGCTGAGTTGTTGGGTAAGGCTGTGGTCTTTTGGGCTGTGGGCGTTTATCCATATGATTGGCGGGGCTCCCCAGTCATATCCAGGGAGCCAATGCCCTTTAGGGGGTTGACTGGGTTGTTGATTAGGTTTGTTGTCTCTAGGGCTTCCTACGTCAGTGTTAGGGATGGGTATTCCTACGCGGTTTTGAGGATGACTGGTGTAAATAGGCGCATAGCTATTGAGAATGACTTAGCATTTAGAATGAAGCCGCCGGATCCAGGCGAGTGTGCATCGTTGGCTGTTAAGTATGGTATTGCTGGGGGTAGGGTTCTTGGGATTAACCTTAGGACTCTCGATTATGAGACCAATAGGAGGGTTGTGGATTACGTAGTTAGGTTGGTGCGGGAGTTTATGGGTATGGGTTTTGATAGGGTTGTCTTTGTGCCCTTTGGTTTTGGTAGCTTTGAGGGTAGGTTTTTCGATGATGACTTAATAATTGCTAATGTGCTCAAGAAGTACGTACCAAATCTCGTGGTGATTAATGAGGAGTTAAACCCAAGGACAATGCTTTGTTTGTTTAATTATTTCGATTATTTAATAGTCATGAGGCATCACGCAATAATTTTTGCCTTACTCGCAAACAAGCCTATGACGGCGCTTGTTTATGATACTAAAAGTCTCGAATTATTGAGGATGAGTGGCAAAAGTAAAAATGTTAACGTGGTACCAATACGTGAACTTATATGAAAGTGATGTTTCAATATCTTAGGTATTTACGTGTTGGTTTAAGGTCTAAGGAGTTATTCCGTAATTGGTTTGGTGCGGGTTTGATGTACCTGCTTTATAGGTTGGGGCTTATTAATAATCGTGTAGTTAAGGTTATTCTTAAGGATGTTGTGTGGCTTTTACAGAGCTTGATAGGTTTGATAGGGTTATCAATGCTTACTACGATGGTTTAATCAGCGGTGTTCATTGTTTGAGTGATGACTTTTATGTAGATTTTATGGGTTTGAGGTTTAGGGATGTGTTTAGATCGATGGTTGAGGTGTTTGTTGAGGGTCAGTGGGGTTTCCTAAATGTTAGGGGTCGCCAGGTTGTTGATGTTGGGGCGTTTAATGGTGGTTCTGCCATCTACTTCGTAACTAGGGGAACTAGTCGTGTAATTGCCGTTGAACCGCACCCAAAGGCGTATATGGAGATGCTTAAGAACCTAGAATTGAACAACCTTTTGGGCAGGGTTATTCCAGTCAATGTTGCTCTGGGTAAGGCTGGTTATGTAGAACTACCCGTTGATGTATCTCTTGATTACGTTATCGATAAAATATATGAGGGGTTGTTTAATAGGCGGAGCATGACCGTGAAGATTAGGTCGATTACACTTGGTGAATTATTGAACCTTACCGGCGCTGAGCCTGATGTTCTTAAGCTTGATTGTGAAGGTTGCGAGTATGATATAATCGAGCATGACTATGAGACATTGAGGCTGTTTAAAGAGTTAGGTATTGAGCGCCACCCGTACTTAAGGGGTAAGGAGCTAGGGGATTGCCTTAAGTATTTATCCAGAGACTTCAAGTGCGGTATCGTGAATAATTTAAAAGTTAGGGGCAATCATGCACTGCATACGTGACTGATATGGGAGTGTTGTTGCGTGTTGTTGAAATGCTGACGAAGGTTAGGAGGGCTTTGTATAGTCGTTACCTGTTTGATAATTGGCTCTCGCTGTTGATTAAGTTCGCCTTAACTAGGCTTGGCTTCAATGTTAAGCTCGTGGCTAGGGTTGGTGATTGCACCTTCGAGTTAAGCCTTGAGACCTTCGAGAGAATATATCAATGAAGTCAGAGCTGTTGTAATTAAGCCAAAATCGGCGAAACCCTGACCATTAAAATAAATATTAAGGTAATGATTTTAAATTTTAATGGTGTTTGGGTTTTGTGAGGGTTTTGGTTGGTTTGCCTACTTTTAATAATGGCGCTTCTGGTTATACCATTCGTAGGACTCTTGGGGCTTTGGCTAATCAGTCGTATCGTGATTTTAGGGTTCTTGTTATTTATAAGCCGAGCCCTGGTGATAGGACTCTCGATGTTGTTGATGAGTTTAGGGATAAGCTTGATATCGAGGT
>Ga0315272_10001495_pt1 | contig 11612 bp, 7 predicted proteins | sample C3_middle_MG_FD_203918 | JGI IMG/M metagenome (GOLD analysis project Ga0315272, IMG submission 203918) | Sediment microbial communities from Yellowstone Lake, YNP, Wyoming, USA - C3_middle | ecosystem: Environmental > Aquatic > Freshwater > Lake > Sediment | place: USA: Wyoming | collected...
TGGGCAACTTCTCCTTTGGGGATTACTTTAAGAAAGAGGCAATTCAGTTTGCATGGGAGTTATTGACTGAAGTTTTTAAGCTCCCCAAAGATAAGTTGCTGGTTACGGTTTATGCAGAAGATGATGAGGCATACGAGATTTGGAATAAGCAAATTGGCGTGCCTGCTGAACGCATTATTCGTATTGGTGATAACAAAGGCGCTCGCTACGCCTCAGATAATTTCTGGATGATGGGTGATACAGGACCATGCGGTCCTTGTACGGAGATCTTCTATGACCATGGCCCTCATATTGCTGGTGGCCCTCCTGGTAGCCCAGACGAAGATGGTGATCGCTACATTGAGATCTGGAATAACGTCTTCATGCAATTTAATCGCGATGAAGCCGGCAATATGAATCCACTGCCTAAACCTAGCGTTGATACAGGTATGGGTCTTGAGCGGGTTGCCGCAGTCTTGCAGCATGTTCACTCTAACTATGGGATCGACCTCTTTGTTCATTTACTCAAAGCTGCCAAAGAAGCGGTTGATGCTGCTGGTGGTGAGAATTGCGACCCAGCGAGCCCATCGCTAAAGGTGATTGCAGACCATATCCGTGCTTGTAGCTTTATTGTGGTGGATGGCGTGATTCCTGGAAACGCTGGCCGCGGTTATGTGCTGCGTCGCATTGCTCGCCGCGCGATTCGTCACGGTTATAAATTAGGTGCCCGTAAGCCATTCTTCTATCAACTCGTTCCAGCCTTAGTGCAAGAGATGGGCGCGGCCTACCCAGAGTTACTGGCAGCGAAAGATAAAGTCAGTGAAGTGATTAAGCAAGAGGAAGAGCGCTTCTTCCAGACAATTGCTAATGGCATGGAGATTTTGGAGGGTGCGCTTGCTGGTGGCGCTAAGACAGTTGACGGTGAAACCGCTTTCCGTTTGCATGACACCTTTGGTTTCCCATTGGATCTGACTGCTGACGTTTGCCGTGAACGTGATGTCACGGTGGATGCCCAAGGTTTTGAATTGGCAATGCAAAAGCAACGTGATCAAGCAAGAGCGGCTGGTAAGTTCAAGGTAGCCCAAGGCTTGGAATACTCTGGCAAGCCAACGCAATTTCATGGCTATGACACCTTGAAGCATGAAGGTGCCAAAGTGACTGCGCTCTATGTGGATGGCTCTGCTGTGCAGTCAGTGAAGGCTGGCGATGCTGCAGTAATCGTGTTAGATAACACGCCTTTTTATGCTGAGTCAGGTGGGCAGGTTGGCGATAAGGGCGAGTTGCGTAATGAGTCAGTTCGTTTTGCTGTTGAAGATACTTTTAAGATTCAGGCGGATGTATTTGGCCATCAGGGCGAAGTTCATGAAGGCGAACTTAAAGTGGGTGATGTGCTCAATGCCTTGGTGGATGTTCAGCAAAGAACAGAAATTATGCGCAATCACAGCGCTACGCACATTTTGCATAAAGCATTGCGTGAAGTGCTTGGCGATCATGTACAGCAAAAGGGTTCTTTGGTAGATGCTAGCAAAACCCGTTTTGACTTCACTCACAATGCGCCTATTACTGCAGCTGAAATTCGTCGCGTGGAGGATATTGTGAATGCCGAGATCTTGGCCAATACCGCAACTTCTGGAAAAGTGATGTCATTAGATGATGCTCAGAAAACGGGCGCCATGATGCTCTTCGGTGAGAAGTATGGCGACGAAGTTCGTGTGCTAGAAATCGGTAGCTCCAAAGAGCTCTGTGGCGGCACTCACGTAGGTCGCACAGGTGATGTTGGTAGCTTGAAGATTGTTTCTGAAGGCGGCGTTGCTGCAGGTATTCGCCGTATTGAAGCGGTTACTGGTAGAAATGCATTGAACTTTTTGCAGGGTCTGGAAGACAGGATTAATGAAGCAGCAACGATTCTGAAAACCCATCCGGGTGATTTAGTAAATCGCGTTGCCCAACTACAAGAAAGCCTGCGTCAGGCTGAACGTGAGTTGGATAAAGTGAATTCCAAGTTCGCTGCAAGTCAGGGTGATGAGTTGGCAACCCAAGCAATTGATGTCAACGGCCTTAAAGTGTTGGCTGCTCGCCTGGATGGCGCTGATGCACAAGTATTGCGCGAGACCATGGATGCCCTGAAAGCGAAGCTAAAAACTGCAGCAATTGTTTTAGCCTCAGTGCAGGGCGATAAAGTAAGTTTGATCGCTGGCGTGACTGCAGACTCGATTACTAAAGTAAAGGCAGGTGACCTTGTGAACTTTGTTGCCCAACAGGTTGGTGGTAAGGGTGGCGGCAAGCCGGAGATGGCAATGGCTGGCGGCACTGATCCTAGTAAGTTGGGCTCGGCATTAGCTAGCGTTAAAGATTGGGTGGCATCTAAATGAGTGATGCCATTGAATTTAATCTTGAGGTAGATGCCATTGGTATGAATTGCCCACTCCCAATTTTGCGCACCAAAAAAGCCTTGGCCACCATGCAATCAGGTGAAGTCCTCAAGATAAAGGCGACCGATGCGGGTGCAGTCCATGACTTCCCTGCATTTGCTAAGCAGACTGGTAATGAGCTTATATCTAGCACTACCGAAGGTGATGTTTTGGTGTTTTTTTTGAAGAGAAGATAGGGGCTAATCAGCCCAGGAAGTACAAGCAGATGCAGTGCTGAGTACTTAAAAGAAAAGGCAGAAATATTTCTGCCTTTTCTTTTCCATCTCTAAGAGATCAAAGGGGTCAAGGCCTAGAGTAAAGAGCGACTCTTTAAATAGGCTGCAAACTCAGTATTGACTTCGGGGTGACGCAAGGCAAACTCAACAGAAGCCTTGAGATAGCCCAGCTTGCTGCCGCAGTCATAGCGCACGCCATCGTATTCATAAGCGAAGACCGGCTCTTCTTTGAGCAAAGAGGCGATCGCATCTGTTAGTTGAATTTCACCGCCAGCACCAGGCTTGAGATTGCGAATATGCTTGAAGATGTCCGATGAAAGAACATAGCGACCCACTACCGCTAAGTTAGAAGGGGCGTCTTTGGGTTGTGGTTTTTCCACGATCCCATTTAAGCGATAGATGCCTTTGCTAACTTCAATACCATCAACTATTCCGTAAGAACTGCTCTTGGTGGGATCGATTTTTTCGACAGCCAAGACTGAGCCATTCTGCTCGTCAAATACCTTGAGCATTTGCTTCAGTACTGGTGTCTGGCCGTCGAGCAAGTCATCTGCGAGGATGATGGCAAAGGGCTCATCACGTACGAGCTTTTCTGCGCAGAAGACAGCGTGACCAAGACCTAATGCTTCAGGCTGGCGGACATAAACGCAATCCACGTGACTTGGTTTAACGCTGCGCACAATCTCTAGTAAGGCAGTTTTATTTTTGGCTTCGAGCTCAGCCTCTAATTCATAGGCTTTATCAAAGTGATCCTCAATCGCACGTTTGCTACGACCGGTAACGAAAATCATTTCGGTAATACCAGCAGCAATCGCCTCTTCAACCGCGTATTGGATGAGCGGCTTATCCACCACATTGAGCATCTCTTTCGGACTAGCCTTAGTGGCTGGCAGGAAGCGAGTTCCTAGTCCTGCAACCGGGAAGACGGCCTTGGTAACAGCTTTAGTGCTTAATTGCATGGAAATTCCGATCGCTTTAGGCTTTACTTTAATTGGCTATTTTTATTTGAGTCGCTCTAATTGTGCAACAAGCTTCTCATGATTTTGCTCAAAGCCAGCAAGGCGTTGCTTTTCCTGGGCTACAACCTCTTCTGGAGCCCTAGCCACAAAGCTTTCATTGCCAAGCTTGCTGCGTGCCTTTGTGATTTCATTGGCTAAGCGCTCAATTTCCTTGCTCAGGCGAATTCTTTCGGTCGCAACATCCACTTCAATTTTGAGTAATAACTTCAAGTTACCAACCAGGGCCATTGGTGCGTCAGGCGCATCTTTCTCTAGAGCGGATTCATCATCATAGACTTTGACTTCTGAAAGCTTAGCCAATGCCATGAGGTAAGGGCTTGCCTTATTTAGGAAATCCTGTGGCCCGCTAATCCACAAAGGCACCTTGAGCGCAGGAGAAACTTGCATCTCGCCACGGAGATTGCGGCAGGCATCCACGATGGATTTAATTTGGGCAACCCAGGCCTCGCTTTGCTCGTCAATCTTGTCGAGTTGAGCAACGGGGTAAGGTTGTAGTGCAATGGTTTGTTTATCTTGCTTTGCCAATTCTTTACCAACCTTTGGTCCAACAGTCTGCCAAAGTGTTTCAGTGATAAATGGAATCAGTGGGTGAGCCATGCGCAAGATGGTTTCTAAAACGCGCAAGAGCGTACGGCGGGTAGCACGTTGCTGTGCGGGCGTCCCGGTCTGCAATTGAACCTTGGCAAGTTCTAGGTACCAATCACAATACTCATCCCAGACAAATTGATAAATGCTGATGGCGATATTATCAAAGCGGTAGTTCTGGAAACCCTTGGCAACATCAGCCTCTGTTCTTTGCAGTAGCGAAACAATCCATCTGTCTGCTGGAGAAAAGTCTAACTGGCCCTCAGGACCGCACTCGTTATCGCACGGTGCAAAGCCGTTTTCTTCATTGGTGCCTGGGCAGTTCATTAGAACAAAGCGCGTTGCATTCCACAGCTTGTTACAGAAATTGCGATAGCCTTCGCAGCGCTTCTGATCAAAGTTAATGTTGCGACCGAGTGAGGCGAGTGAGGCGAAGGTAAAACGCAGCGCATCTGTACCAAACGCTGGAATGCCATCCGGAAACTCTTTCTTGGTTTTCTTGCCAATGCTTTCAGCTTGCTTGGGATTCATCAATCCGGTTGTACGCTTGGCAACTAAATCCTCAATCTGGATGCCATCAATTAGATCGATTGGATCTAAAGTGTTGCCTTTGGATTTACTCATCTTCTGGCCTTCGGCATCACGCACTAAGCCGTGTACATATACCGTATTAAACGGTACCTTGCCCGTGAAGTGGCAAGTCATCATCACCATGCGGGCAACCCAGAAGAAGATGATGTCAAATCCAGTCACCAATACTGATGAAGGTAAAAAGTGCTTGAGCGCAGGTGTCTCTTCAGGCCAGCCTAAAGAGCTAAATGGCACAAGTGCTGAGCTAAACCAAGTGTCTAAGACATCGGGATCACGATTGAGTTGGCCTGTATAGCCAGCGGTTGATGCTTTGACTTTAGCTTCCTCTTCAGAGCGCGCTACAAAGATCTGACCTTCATCGCCATACCAGGCGGGGATTTGATGGCCCCACCAGAGTTGTCGAGAGATGCACCAGTCCTGAATATTTTCAAGCCATTGGCTGTAGGTGCTAATCCAGTTTTCTGGAACAAGTTTGATATCACCCTTAGTCACGGCTTCTAAAGCGGCGCCGGCAATGGATGAGCCAGGTTGATATTTGTTATCAGGACTTGGTTTGGATACTGCAACAAACCACTGATCAGTGAGCATAGGCTCAATGATAGTTTGAGTACGATCGCCGCGCGGCACCATTAATTTGTGAGGTTGTACTTTATCTAACAGTCCTGCAGTCTCTAAATCAGCAACCACTTGCTTGCGCGCCGCAAAACGCTCTAAGCCTTGATACGCAGCGGGTGCGTTCTCATTAATCTTCGCATCGAGAGTCAGAATATTAATGAGCGGTAATTGATGCCGCTGTCCAACGGCATAGTCATTGAAATCATGTGCTGGCGTGACTTTAACAACGCCGGTACCAAAATCTAAATCCACATAGTCATCTGCAATGATAGGGATCTCACGATTACAAAGCGGTAGATGCACGGACTTGCCGATGAGATGTTTGTAGCGTTCATCTTCTGGATTGACCATGACAGCAACGTCACCCAACAAAGTTTCTGGGCGAGTCGTGGCAACGGTCAGGTGTCCAGAGCCATCAGACAATGGGTAGCGGATATGCCACATCGAGCCATCTTCTTCTTCGCTCACCACTTCTAAATCTGAAACCGCAGTGCCAAGGACTGGATCCCAGTTCACCAAACGTTTGCCGCGGTAGATTAAACCTTGCTCATGCAAGCGTACAAATACTTCCACAACGGCCTTGGACATTTTGCTGTCCATGGTGAAATATTCTTTACCCCAATCAATCGATGCACCTAAGCGACGAATCTGACGGGTAATGGTGGAGCCCGAAGTTTCTTTCCATTCCCAAACTTTTTCTAAGAATTTCTCGCGACCTAAATCATGGCGAGAAATTTTTTGCGCATCGAGTTGGCGTTCAACAACAATTTGCGTGGCGATACCGGCGTGATCTGTGCCCGGTACCCACAAGGTATTTTTGCCAGACATGCGAGCATGACGTACCAAGCCATCCATGATGGTTTGGTTGAAGGCGTGACCCATATGCAAGGTGCCGGTCACGTTCGGTGGTGGCAACTGGATTGAGAAATCCACTTTGCCTTCATCTAGAGTGGCATCGGCAATGCCTCGGCGCTCCCATTCCGGACCCCAATAAGCTTCAATTGGAGCGGGTTCGTAGGATTTCGCTAGTTCGTCTACAGAACTAGCTAATTGAGAATTGGGTAAATTAGGGGTATTCGAAGCATTTGGCATAAGAGGCAAATTATAATTGGGGCGATGTACTCAGACCTCCTCGCAAACCTTAATCCAGAACAACGCGAGGCAGTGACCCTCCCGCCCGTCAATCAACATGGTCAGGCCCAGTCCGCCCTGATCTTGGCTGGCGCTGGTAGCGGAAAGACCCGCGTACTCACTACCCGTATAGCTTGGCTGATCCAAACAGGCCAGGTTTCGCCTATTGGGGTCTTAGCGGTGACCTTCACCAATAAGGCTGCCAAGGAGATGATGCTGCGCTTAAGCGCCATGTTGCCCATCAATACCCGTGGCATGTGGATTGGCACTTTTCATGGTCTTTGTAACCGTTTATTGCGTGCGCACCATAAAGAAGCCGGTTTGCCGTCTACTTTTCAGATTTTGGACACCCAAGATCAGTTATCTGCCATTAAGCGTCTTTTAAAGGGTTTAAAGGTCGATGATGAGAAATACCCCCCTAAGCAGCTGCAATACTTCATTGCGCATGCCAAAGAGCGCGGTCAGCGTGCTCGTGAACTATCCGTAGGGGATGATTTCCAGGCCAAGATGGCTCAGCTATACGAAGCCTACGATGAGCAGTGCCAGCGTGAAGGCGTAGTCGACTTTGCGGAACTCTTATTGCGCAGCTATGAATTGCTCAAACATAACGAAGCGATTCGCACGCATTACCAAGAGCGTTTCCGTCACATCTTGATTGATGAGTTTCAAGACACCAATGCCTTGCAGTACGCTTGGCTCAAATTGCTTTCTGGGCACGATGCCAGTCGTGTCAATGTTAGCAGTGCTGGTAGTAGTGCAGTCTTCGCAGTCGGCGATGACGATCAAAGTATTTATGCCTTCCGTGGTGCTGATGTCGAGAACATGCGTCTCTACGAAAAGCAATACCACCCGATGATGGTCAAGCTCGAGCAGAACTATCGCTCGCATGGCCACATCTTGGATACTGCGAACTACCTGATTTCGAATAACACGGATCGCCTTGGGAAAAACCTTCGCACTGATGCGGGACATGGCGAGCCAGTCCGCATCTACGATGCGCCAAGCGATCATGCTGAAGCAGCTTGGCTCGTTGATGAAATCAAAGCGCTAGTCAACAGCGGTATCAAGCGTACTGAAATCGCCTTACTCTATCGAAGCAATGCGCAGTCACGCATCATTGAGCACGCCTTATTTTCTGCAGCGATTCCCTATCGTGTTTATGGTGGATTACGCTTTTTCGAGCGCGCTGAGATCAAGCATGCCTTGGCTTACTTACGTCTTTTAGAAAATCCCAACGACGACACCTCATTCTCACGAGTGGTCAATTTCCCGACACGCGGTATTGGTGCGAGATCCATTGAGGCTGTGCAAGATGCGGCTCGCGCTCAGAATAGTTCCTTGTATTTGGCGGCATCGACACTAGATGGCAAATCAGGTGCAGCGCTCGGCGGCTTTGTGCGTTTGGTTGATCACATGCGTGAAGCAACTCGCCACAATACTTTGCCCGAGACGGTGGAGTTCGTGATTCAGCATAGTGGCCTCATTCAGCACTACCTCTCAGAGCGTGAAGGTCAAGATCGGGTAGAGAACTTACAAGAATTGATTAATGCGGCCACTGCATTTATTGCAGAAGAGGGTTACGGTCAAGATGCAAGTGCCGCTACTCTGCCGGGTGAGAATGCTCCTGGTGTGGTGGAAGTGTCGCCATTGGCAGCATTCCTCTCGCATGCCTCATTGGAGGCTGGCGACAACCAAGCACAAGCAGGTCAAGACGCCGTACAACTCATGACTGTTCATTCTGCGAAGGGCTTGGAGTTCACTGCGGTATTTATTACTGGCTTAGAAGAGGGCTTGTTTCCGCACGAAAACAGCATTAATGAGCAGAACGGCTTAGAAGAAGAGCGCCGCTTGATGTACGTAGCGATTACCCGTGCCAAAGAGCGCCTCTATCTCTCGCATACCCAATCCAGAATGCTGCATGGTCAGGTGCGCTACAACATGCCATCTCGCTTCTTGGAAGAGTTGCCATCTGATTCATTGAAGTGGCTCACTCCGAAGGTAAAAGATGCTCGTTGGAATGGCGGCAGTAGTTACGGTAATGCCAGTCGTTCAGGATCCTCCTGGCAAGATGGCTATACCCGTCAGCGTGACTCAGAGACTAATGATTTCTTTGACTCTGGTAGCGATCGTCAGCGACCCGCTAAGCAGCTTGGGCGTGTTGGCTCTGCCTCTACAACCGTCACTAGAATGGCTTCGCCACCACGAGGCAATTACCCATTCACTATTGGCCAAAATGTTTTTCACACCAAGTTTGGTGAGGGGCGCGTGACAGGCTTAGAGGGTAATGATGCAGATGCCCGAGCTCAAGTGAACTTCAAGCGTCATGGTGTGAAGTGGCTGCAGCTCAGCATTGCCAAGCTTGCAGCGATAGACTGACCGGCTAACTAAGGAATCAGCGTTGCTGACTCTTTTTCGGCAAAGCATGCTTTCCAGGTCGCAAAGAAAGAGCAGTGCATTACTGTTAGTCCGGCCATTGACAGTGGGGCGATGATGAAGGATGCGGCTTGACCTAAATCCAGTGCATCAAAGATAGATCCAATCGTTAAGGGAATGGCGATCAAGATCGCACCCCAAATCGCGATATACAAAAAGAACGCACCACGGTTTGCCCAGCAAGCAATTGCGCTTGAAAAGAGCGCTTGCGGCACTGACATCTCGGCCCAAGCAATTAGCACTGGTGAGAACCACATCAACATGGCTACGGGTACGTAGAGCAAACCACCAAAAAACAGAATCAGGTAGATCTCGCGTACCGCTTCAGGCGTAATCGGTTTATCACCAGTCATAAGGGGTAGGAGTAACTCAAAATCTACCAGCATGCTTAAGATAAAGCTGAGAGCCAAAATAAGGGCCGCGTACACCAAGCCTAATTGCAGAATGCGTTTACGAATCACGGGTGTTGATTGCAGGGCAATCAAATATACCGTCGGACGAATACGTTCTTTTTGGATCGCTTGTCGACAGGCCGTCATGAAACCAACCGATAAGGTTGGTGTGAGTAACAGCACCGCAAAAACGCCAATCACTGGTACGAGTACCGCTAGCTGTGCAACAAAAACATACATAAATACCAGCATTAGAAAACCCAGAGGATTTTGTTTGAACAACCAAATGCCTTGGCGTATCCAGGTATAACCTTCTTTATAGGCGACAGAATTTAGTTTCATATTGCTTTGCGACTTAGGAGAATATTTTCAAAATGACGGGGGTCATGCGGGGTAAGCATGTGAGCGTCGCGCGGTAGGTAAAAATCCCACAGGCGTGAGATCCAAAAGCGGAGGGCTGCTGCACGCACCATTAGTGGCCAACTTTGCTGCTCTTTGTCAGTAAGTGGACGAACAGCCTGATAGGCATCCATCAGCGCCTTAAAACGTACAGGATCTAAGTCTTGTTTATTTTCCGCAAGACACCAATCATTTGCAGTTACTGCCAAATCAAATAGCCACTTATCGGTGCCAGCGAAATAAAAGTCGAAGAAACCGCCCAACTGATCCTGCGAGCTATCACTTGCATCTTGAGAATCAAAAAGGACGTTGTCTCTAAACAGGTCGCAATGGCTTGCACCCTGTGGCAGGGACGCATAAGCCTCTGAGGTAAAGAATTTCTCTTGGGTGGCGAGTTCGCTTATTAGTACTTCTTTTTGAGTGTCGCTGAGATATGACAAAACTTGCGGAACTGTTTTTTGCCACCAAGAAAGGCTACGAAGATTTTCTTGGGTGGGCTGAAAGTCTGCGCTAGCCAAATGCATCTTTGCTAAATTTTCACCGACTAATTCACAGTGCTTTGCTTCTGGTGTCAGTCTGGACAGACCTGGGAGCTTGCTGACAATCGCTGCGGGCTTGCCCTTCAGAGAAAATAAAATTTCTCCATTAATATTTTCTAATGGCTTGGGCACGGGAATGCCTTTATTAGCCAGGTGACGCATCAACTCTAAATAGTAAGGAAGCTGTGCTGCTGACAGTCTCTCAAAAATCGTCAATACATATTCATGCTTCTTGCCATCTTTTTCGGTATCGAGAAAGAAGTTGGAATTCTCAATGCCACCATGAATTCCACGAATATCTATGGCTCTACCAATATCAAAATCGGTTGCGATCCAGTGGGAGATATCACTCAGCTCAATAGGTGTGAATACGGCCATGACTAATTAAACAATGAGGTACAAATGCAATGAAATGATCCAGCTTAGAAGGGGATGCTGATGCTGGGCACGCTGATAAGATCAGTTTCTTTTGGTACACCCGGCATGACCGTTGCTGGAGGTGCCATTTCGTAGCTGGTATAGCGGGTCTTTACATCCACCTGAGTTGGTGAATTGGTGTCTTTGTATTCGGTAACTTCAGTGCCCGTCACTTCTTTGTGTTGAAAGCTCGGTTTACGGCCTTGAGGGGCATTTGTTGCTTCGGCTGCGCTCACTGCTGGCGCTAATGGCTGGTTATTAATCCGTTGCAGCTCTGATGGGCTCAAGGCTTGGCTATTGCTCTGCGCATGTGCCGAATGCAGGCCAAAAGAGGCGAAAGCCGCTAAAAATCCTGCAAGAACAAGGGCTTGGCTCAAGGAAGAGTGGGGTAAGTTGGTTAGATTGTGCATCATTTTTCACCTTTTTAGGCCTCTTTTCAGGAGGATTTAAACCTGATCTGTAGGCAGTTAGCAACTAGATTGTACGATTGCGGTATGACTAAACATAGACTCTTGTTGGTAGACGGTTCTAGCTACCTCTATCGCGCCTTTCACGCTATGCCAGACCTTCGAAATGGGGCCGGCGATCCCACGGGGGCGATCTATGGGATGGTCAATATGATGCGCCGAGCTCGGTCGGAACTCAAGGCCGACCATATTGCCTGTGTTTTCGATGCCAAAGGGAAGACTTTTCGGGATGAAATGTACTCCGAGTACAAGGAGCACCGATCTCCCATGCCCGAGGATTTGGTAAAGCAGATAGAGCCGATTCATGCCATGGTGAAGGCTTTGGGCTGGCCAGTATTGATGGTTTCTGGGGTTGAGGCGGATGATGTCATTGCTACCTTGGCTTGCCAAGCAACCCA
>Ga0315272_10001496_pt1 | contig 11609 bp, 28 predicted proteins | sample C3_middle_MG_FD_203918 | JGI IMG/M metagenome (GOLD analysis project Ga0315272, IMG submission 203918) | Sediment microbial communities from Yellowstone Lake, YNP, Wyoming, USA - C3_middle | ecosystem: Environmental > Aquatic > Freshwater > Lake > Sediment | place: USA: Wyoming | collected...
AAAAATGAAAAGGGGGGCGCGGGTTTTTTTGCTTATTATATTGTATATATGTGTGTGTTCCCACAAAACAAAATTTTTTCCATGCGCGTTTATACGGGGTTTTGCGCGTCTTTACGCGTATATGCGCGCTTATATCTATTGCAGTTTTAAAGAAAATGCTTTTATACCTCGATCCACCCAAGTATCGACTTAAGGATCGAGAGGTGGAAAGTGTGAAAAACAGTATTAACCGCGCGCTCGACCGCGCGCTTGATAAAGATCCCGAGCAATTGGCTTTTTTGCTAGTTGAAGCGCCTATTCACTCGACTCACGTGATCGACGTTGAGAAAAAGCAAAAGCTCGAAAATCTAGCGCGCGCTATAACCAAAAAACTGTCGGTGGTCGAGCTTTTAGGTTATCACGTAGAGATCACGGTGAACTCTCATAAGGTTTTCACGTTGAAAATAGCGCGGAAAGATCGAGACCTCGATAACGTTATCTACATGAAGATCTGGGATCCACGTTACCGTATTAAAGCTATTATGCTGGGCGGGTGGTTAATAACCGCTAACAAGTGGTATTGGGCGCAGTATATTGTTATCGACCTAAGCTATTCTAAGGCGCTAGATGAAAAAGCTATATTTGAGTTCGTGAAAAAGCTGGTTAATCTCGTGATTTAGTTTTTTCCGTTTTACCGAAACCTTTTTAAACCCCGATCTGCCTGCCCTACCGATCCTTATCGAGGTGGAAACATGGAAACCCCACACTCTCCCGTAGAATCTAATCTATTCAAGTCTCAAGCGGAATTCTGGATCCCGCGCCTAGGTATAATGGTCGAGGAGTCGAGGTTTTTCGAGTTAATCAAGAGTTATCTCAAACCTGTATGTGGTAGTTTGGATATTGTAATCGAGGAGACCGACGACTCAGATCTAAAACCGGTTAATGGAGCCTGCTGGATCCACTACGGTGTTAAAAGTTATATCGGTAAATTTGTATGTGGTAAAGAAGTATATAAGTTCTTGATCGTGGCGTGGATTATAGTGATTGAGAGAAGCCACTCCAAAAAAGATCTAGTCGTGATCGATAAGGTTTTCGACTTTGGTGTGTATAAGGATAATAAAACCGCTTAACGGTTTTTTACCGCGCATTATTTTTATCACTATTAATCCTCGATCCGAAACCTTTTTAAACCCCGATCTAGCGCTTTTTCACTCCTTTTATCGAGGTGGAAACATGGAGGGTGTGGATCCCGTATCCCTAGATAAAGAGGTCTCGGATCGTCTAGCTAAAGCGCTAAAGTATATCGAGCTACCCGCTACGGAGCCCGCGCTACTCGATATAGTTATAACGTTCCTCCAGAGACCTTGTAAAAAGATAAAGTTCGTTAGAGACAGTAATCCCTACGAACATGTAAGAGTAATAAATGAATACCCGCTGGTCGTTAAACACTATATCTCAGAAGTGGATACACTTGAGTGTAATGATAAGCCGTTTAAACTATACGTGGAACTCCACGAGCTAGAGTTTAAGGACTTTTACAGCGGGAGAACTGTAAGTGTCGTGTATAGCATTGATAAATTCGAGCTAAAAGAATCTAAGAGTTAAACCCGTTTTTTCCTCGATAAACTGTTTTTTCCACGAGCCGAAAGGTTTTTAAACCCCGATCAACGGGGTGGAAGCGGGTTTATTGGAGGTGGTGGATTGGTGGAATCACGACCCGAGGGTAAGGTTGGGTTGAATCCCGAACCACTTGAAAAAAGGCTGGAATGGTGGATAAAGACAATTGGAAGACACATTGAAGAAAATAAGTTCTACGAGCTAGTCGAGGAATATCTAGAGGGATCGTGTGATAGACTAGAGATCTTACTCGACGAGAACCCAAGCATTAACACCTATAAGGTTGATGGAACCGATCACGTGTGGTTTGGTAGAGCACATTACATTAATGAGATCGTGTGTGATAATACTGTCTATAAACTCGATATTGAATATACTGTATATGAATTTGAGATGGGGGAAGGTGGGGATATTATAAGGGTAATCCATAAAGTTGAATATGTAAGCGTCGAGAAGATCGAGGAAAGAGCTGGAGGTCAAGCTTAAACACGCTTTTTTTCCACCGCTTAATCTTTTCTCGAAGACCGAAACCTTTTTAAACCCCGATCAAGCCGACCTAAGCGGGTTTTAATGGGGGTGGTGGAATGAAACCCGAAGTGATATATTGGGAGCTATACGGGAGGTCTAGTGATAGCTCGTTATATGCGATAGTGGTAATGAGAGGAGACCACGATATACTGTATATCTACAGCTTCACGGAAGACAAAGTTATACTCAATGAGCCTAGACCGATTAGACCGTTGAGACTGCACTTGAAGGAAGCATATGAGATAATCGATAAGCACCCAAGCCCGCTGGAGCTGTTGGATATAGCTGAAAAGCTTAGAGAGGTGTGGTGAATGGTGGAATACCGAGTGGTGTTGCTAGACTACCTACCGCTAAAAGAGATCTATGAATACATCCGTAGTAAAAAGAGCGTGTCAATGCTAATGCTGTATAGACCACACGAGGACGTCGAGAAAACCGTTAAGTTTTTAAGCAAGCAAGGATATAGAATAGAGGTTTACGACCCCGATCTAATACCGTTAATCAATGGTTTACCGAAAAACGTGGTTGTAAGAAAAGACCCATTCAAGATCGAGGAAAATGAGGCTATGATACTAGTATATGACGGATCCCATTGGATCGACATAACTGTATTGGGTGGTGAATAGCTTTGAGCGAAACCTTTTTAAACCCCGATCTGCGGGGGTTAGGGGGGTTTTAACGGGGTGGTCGAATGGAAGACACCCAATCCAATAGTGAAAACCGTAGTGAAATAGTGGATGTGGTCGAGTATATCAAGCAGGAGTATGAGCGTATAATAAAGGAAGACGTGAATAGAGCCGATCTAATGAGATTAGACCAAGGCGAGAACATTATAACAATATTCCTGAATGAGCCTTGGCGCAGGATTAACACCAAATTCGGTGAAAAAATAGCTATCCCAGTATTCGATAAGAAGGGGGAAAAGAAAACAATTCTAACAGGTCAAAAGTCGAGGCTGTATAGAGCGATAGTTAAAGCCCTAGCGGAGAGCCTTAAGAAAGGCGAAGGAGAATTAGAAAGCGTAGTATTGAGCGTGTATAAGGTTGGCTCAGGGCTAAAAGCCAGTTATGATGTAAAGGTAGTTGAAGAGCATTGGAAAAAGAGGGAGGGGAGACGTAAATGAGCAACAACGTAAACAGTAATATCGAGGAATCTAAGAGCTTAATGGACTGCATAATGCTATACGGTATCCGAATATGCGTGGGCGACGTAGTCCAGATATTCCCTAGATCCAGAGCCTTAGTATCATTCGTGGGGAAGGTTATAAACATTACGCCACACGCGATCGTGCTGGAGAATGAGGAAAATGCGCTAAGCATAAGACTAAGTGAAATAAAGATGGTGAGGATCCCCAAATACATAACCAAATAGCTTTTTTTCCCTACTCCACATCTTTAAGGTGGTCTAGTTGAAGGGGAAAAAGAGTAAGAGATGGTATAGAGAGACATCTGAGGTGTATTTGGGTAAGAGGTCTCTTAGGTTTTTTGATTCTGATACAGGGTATTGGGTAATATGCTTTATGATAGGGGATAGGACACTGTGTTATTATTGGGATCCCGCTAAATACAGCTTTGTCAGAAAAGTTGATAGCGCAGTTGTTTGCGGGATAAAGATGTGTGGTTATTGCAGTAGAACCGAGCGGGGCGGTAATATACGTGTTGAGGCAATGAGCTGTAGAGAGATCTACAGGTGGAAGACCGCTAGGTATGAGAACCTTAGAGAGATGTATGACTATATTTTCGAGGCTGGAGCAATTATGCTGGAGGACGCTAGACACATGATTACTAATTGTTTCCAAGACCAGCCGTGCGCTGGAGAGGATCGTGAGGGGATAATGCTTAGAACCAAGGTGGATAAAATGAGGCGGTTATCCTACGATAGGTGTGATAATATACCTAAAGAGTGCAACCCCGACACGTGTGTCTGCTGGAGAGTAGAGAAAGAGAGCGCGGAAATGCTGTGGTGGGAAGAGGAATTAAACTTGATCGAAGAGCTTGAGATCGAGGGAGAGGTCTCTGATTGTATATATTTCGAGACATTAAAGAAATGGGCGTGTAAGGAATATGAGTGAAATAGTTAGAGTCGATATAGATATACCGTTTAAGGTGTTTATGAGGCTGTTTAAGAGACCCTATGAGAACGCTGTAAGGTTAATAGCGAATGAGCTAGGGCTTAAGATTGAGAGCATTCGATACTATGAATCAGAACACGGTAATACACACATATACATTACATTGGATAAAAAGCTGAATAAATGGGATTACATTGTTTTGCAATTCCTATTCTACAATGATGCTAAAAAGACATTCCACAACCTTAGACGGCTTATCGGTCTAGGGGATCCCGTTGATTTGATGTTTCACTTTATCCGCTAGGCTGTTTCCTCCTCAGCCTTCTTGAGTATTAGCTCCTCGGGTTCTTCCCCTTTTCTCTCTTCCTCTACTACTTCTTCCTCGACCCTCTCCTTCTTGAATTGGTAGAGCGATACCTTGAAGCCCTCTATCTCGAAGCTCTTGACGTATTCGTAGAACCTTATATCGGACGGCTCTTCATTGGTTGCCGTGATGCGAACCGTATTACCCACGTGGACTAGCAGGTAGAAGAAAGCCCCCTTATAGTCTATCTCAATCAAATACTTGCCCATGAGCATCCACCACAAGATTATAGTTGTTTCCAGAGCTTATAAACTTAAAGCTGTATCACATCGGTCTTTTCCTCGAAATACTTTTCAAGGATCCCCCTAAGGTCATTTGTCAAGTCCTTGTTAGCACCGTAGTGTGAGAAGAGGTGTGAGATGCTTAGGCTCATTGCTTGAACCTTGTTCATAGACCTAATTTTTTTACCGCAGATCTTACACACATAAACGTATTCAAGTATCTTCACGTTCTCCAATACCACACCACCATATGATATGGTATGGTATGATGGGTTATAAACATTGCTAATACATGTTGAAGACGAAGGTTACCGAGAGCTGATCCCCGGGGTTTAACACTATTTCCTTAGGGAGTATAAAGCCCAATAACTTGTAACCGCCCGAATTAGCAATGTATAGCTCCGTGAACACTGTTTGGTTTTGAGCCGTTATATTCCCTGTTTTAACAATATTGTTAGCGGGATCCACTTGAGCGGACGCCTCAAGGCTTACGTTACCAGAGTAGTATGCTTGAAACTTAGCTATCCTCATTGAAGACGGGAATTGACCTATAAGCCTCATTATTATCGCTAGGAGTAAGCCCTGAGTATAGGGAGTGGCATTGGAGAGGAAGCCTCCTTGACCGCTTATTGACAGGAACCACCTTACAGTCCATTGGATGCTTATAGTCGAGCCAGATGGTAGTGATAGCGGGCTTATTTGAACAGCGTAATACTCTTTTCCACCGCCAGCGAGCCTAAGCTCGTCTATGTTTAGTGTTGTATTTGTTGTATATGAGGCGTTGAAGGTATCAACGTAGTTTTGGGAGTCATAGCTCTTACTGGAGATACTGGTTGAAGCCACCTTAGAGCCTTGACTGTAGAAGTTGATTGAGTCGATCGCCTGTAATACAACAGAATCCGAGGACGCGAAAAGCTCGTTCTTGAGATCCGTGTAAACCTGAGGTAGAGGCGTGTTGTGTTTAACCTCGACTTCTTTAACCTTGCCATTAACATTAACATAAATCTTAACCCTATCCTCAGTCTTGACCCCTATACCTCTATTCAAATCCACCACCATATAAATTTTATGGTGTAGTAGGCTTTAAACTATTTAGTCCAGTAATACGGGGCATCGCTCGAAGTCATAGACACCGTTATATCGCCTGAATACACTACAGGGGTTCTAGTCGATTCCTCGACTTGATCGCTTGAAGCTATGCTTACATTCGCGGTTATAATCACTACTTCAGATATAGACGGCTGTGTATCCCTAGTTACAATGTTGAACCCAGCAAGCCCGAGCCAATTAAAGTTCTTTGGAGCAATAGACGGCTGTGTTACCTGTTGAGAGGGGCTTGGAGCGGGCTGGCTCACTATATTGGTTATACCCAATTCCTGTAAGCATTCAGGGGCTATGAACCCTACTCCCACTATGCTTTCTACAACCCCTATCACGGGCTTGAAGAAGTCGAATTTATCCCCACTTAAGAGTTCTCCAGAAATCAAGTCTTTAAACAGCTTTACGGACGGGTAGAACATTAGGTAACCGCACGAGAAGACTCTTACAGCCTTAACAACCCATTGTAGAACCCTAGCCATCGCGACCGCAATGGGCTTCACAATATACCTGATTATCACAGCCCCGAGCTTAGCTAGACCTAGGAGTATATAGTAAGCCAAATAGTAGAACGCGTATTTAACAGCATCGAAAATTAGATACCCAGCTGTTACAAACGGTAGAGCAAGCCATTTAAATGGGGCTGTCCAGTCGATTGAGGGGAGTGAAATAGGTAGAGACATAGCTCGACCACCTAGATCCCTAGAGCCTTCCTAGCGTTTTCAAAATCCTTTGTTATATCGAATGATGGAGTGGGGCCTAGTAGTTGTGATGGCTCGAAGTTATCCAGCTGGTCAGCTATACTATCTAGGTCTTCACCTATTTGGTCAGGGTCTATGCTTATTAGACCAGTAAGCTTTACTAAGCCGATGCTTACAAGTGCACCTTTAATTGGATCACTATATATCTCAATAACCTTATCGACCATTTTACCGAGGAAATCAGATACCTTATCTACAACCGATGTAGCGCCAGCACCAGCACCAGCCACAGCCATTGCTTCAGCCAATACCCATCACCTTCCTCTTAATGTATATTGTTATCCCGCCTTCATCGACATCGATTTTGGTTACGCCATAGCTAGGGGTTACGCGGTTTAATATGCTTACTAGGTCATATACCACCACGACCTCACCGTTCTTGACGTCAATGCTCTTAGGCTTTAGACCAGTCTTACTTATCGACTCCTCCAGTATCTGTTTTATCTGCTCATTGGTCATTCTAAAGGATATTAAATCGCTTTCCACTTCAACCACCCTCACAAATATTATTTGGGCAATACTTCTTAATAACCGTTATCGCTCTTATGAAACCACCTGTAGATCCAATACACTTAGCTAAGTGGACTGTTTCGCTAGCGGGGGAATTGGTTTCATCCCCGTTGAAGACAGCGGAGACGGATATTACTTGAGCAGGGTTTAACGGTATATTGATCACGCATTTACCCGTGTAATCGGTTACACAGTCTATCCTTATTATCTCGTGGTCTATCTTCTCAATGAACACCGATATAGGCTTACCGCCTAGACTCTTACCCTCGCTTGTTAGGATAACGGTTATCAGCATGGCGAAACGCTCACGCTCAATGTGAGCTGAGTTAAGCATCCAGCACCAACAAACAGTATAGCGTTTACGAGTGATTCATCAACCCACTCAGAGCCATCCCAGTATTCATCAACTGCTGAGCCTTGATACGTCCCCCTAGGTATCTTAGGTATATAGACTTCGGGGACTACGGTTTTTTGCTCTGTAGGGTTAAGCATGTATGGATTGCTACATAAGGTTAATTTGAGGCTGGGGAAGTTATAGCATATCCTATACGCCAACGGCGACATATCGCTGTTAGGGTTATATACATTGACGCCAATTGTATTCCAGCAACATGAATACCAATTAGTTACACCATTAACGTTCTTCACACAGCCTAGCTGGATAGTTGAGTCAAGTATCAACCCGCATCAACATGAGGCTGGCGTTACTGATATAGTTAATACGGTGCATCCCCTTACAGCAACGCTTGAAGCGGTAGCCGAAGACGGCTCATAATCGGAGTCTCCAGCGAAGCTTGCTTGAAAGTCGTATGTGCCCGGTGTATTAACGGTTACATTAACGCTAGCCGTCCCATTGCTGTCAGTTGTAGCGGTGCCAATATTAGTCCACGTCGTGGATGAAGACGGCTTATAGGAGAATGAGATCGACCTATTAGATATCGGGCTTCCACCATTATCCTTCAACACTACTTGAACCGTAACCTTCCTAGTCCCAGTCAAAGTATCACCTAGTTATGATATATTGTGAATGAAGGTTAAAAAATCTTTACTAGGTCTAGACGGAGGCTTTACCTCTAGGGGTTTAGCGTAGAGTTCTCCATACCAATACGTGTAAGGGGTCTGAGATAGGGCTTTAATGATCGTCATCGGGATCCCGTGATATACGAAGGAGACAAAGTTTATATGCTCAGGAGTGTAGTCCTCGAATATGAAGTGATAGCCTTTTTTTGTTTCCTCGATAAGGGTATCGCCTAAGAGCAGTTTAAGGTAGAATAGGTCGGCTTTAGTGTCTATATCGACAATGAAATACCTACTCCTAATAGAGTAGAGGCTGTAGAAGTATTCTAGGGGAGTGAACTCGCTTATAGGATAGCACGTGTTAGTGAGCATTACCCTACGCAAGCCGTCTATGGTGTAAACGCCTAGGTTTAGCCTTACAAGGGGATATGAAATGGTCTTATGGACATTACCATAGCACACATTGACGTCGAAGCCGTATTTGACAAGCTCCTCGAAGTAGAGTTTTTGCCTGTAGGCATCCGTCTTAAAGTAATTCCCGTCTTCCGCTAGAATCCTAAGGGGGACAGCCATTGGGCTTGACACCAATATTAATACACGATGCCTAGGGCTATAAGCCATATCTTCAAAGCGAATCCAAAAGACATTGAAGCTAGGTAAACCAATATGTCGTGGACTATGTCATCGTGTATAGCTAGATGCTCAAAATATTGGTAGGCAATATACGTTATTGTAATTGCTATACTCTGATCCCCACCTATGAAACCCGCGAGGAAGCCAACCAAAATATGTAAAAGATTAGTTAAAAAAAGATATAGGTTACGAAGCATTCTTATCCCTGTATTTGAAGTTAGCGTAGGAATTCCAGCCCACTACTCCAGCTAAAATGATGTTGTCAATCCACACGCCAGCCGTGATATCATTTGAAAACAGATAGCTTAGCAATATGACAGCGAACATACCAATATACTTGAACGCGAAGGCGCCAGCAATACCCATCCGCTTAAATATCCACCTAGCGAATAGGTTAGCCTCGTGTTCAGTCCCGTATCGGGCTAGAACGTTATATGTTGTTATGATGTCTAGCAGGTTTAACAGTGTGAAGACTAGGAGAGAGTCATATACGTCTATACTCCAGAGGTCGCTCACTTACCCTCGACCTCTTTCTTAATATACAGGTCGAGGAGGGTCATAAGCTTTTCTTGAGTAGCCCTGAGATCATTTAGAGCCTTAGTCAAGCCGTCTAATTTATCCAAATATTTGTAGAAGACGTATAGGATAGCCCCACCTAGACCTAGATTAGTTACAATATACACGAATTGGTCAGTAGGCATTGGGGCTGACATATAGACCACCTAAATATAAGTGGATAAGTAGGGGCTAAAAAAGATTTATAGGGTTAAAGGGGGGTAGGCCACATACCCCTGTCTAGAATATACCCTTAAGCCAGTCGAAGATACCGCTGAAGATGGATCTACCGTATCTCAGCAAGAGGTATATTAGACCGCCCATGAAGACTACGGTCGCGATCACGCTAGCGTTCTGAGACACAAAGTTTACAACAGCCTGCAACACGGATGCTAGAGCATTCAATATGCTGTTTGCTACATCACTTAGGCTTGGAGTTGTAGTCTGAGTCGAGCTCATTTAGACCCCCACCACCAATAGAGTTTATAACTCCAAGCATCCTTATAAGTAAAATAGGCATGGTGGATGGTATGGTGGATAACAGCGTAGTTTACAGGTTTATGAGTGATAGGCGTGTATATCAAGCGGTTATGAACCTTAAGAGGAGGTATAAATCGACCACGCTACATGCTGTGAGCGAGAACACGATAGCACTAGAGATAGACGTCAATGACATAGTCGAGGAGATAAAAGACGGGGTCAAGACAGCTAGCGATGTGTATTACAAGGAGTCAAATGAGGGCGGTTACATTATAATCGAGTTTATCGGTAGTGGATCGGATAAGGATATTTCAGTAGATCCAAGGGTTAAAGCGGGTTTAAACAGGCTTAAGAGCATGGGCTATGACGTAAAGCTTTACACGGAAAACGGCAAGGGCTATGTAATACTTAATGCTGATGATCTAGGTAAAAACATAGCTAAGGAGATAAGGTTCTTCAAGAAGAAATACGCGGTTAAAGAGGGTAAGCTGATTATAATGCTTAGTAAAGGCAGTGGTCAAGGTGGTGGTCAATGAGTTACAGGCGTGATAAACTAGAGATAGACGAGAGCAAGATAACACTCCAAGACTTAATGATAGCTATAAGGATAATCGAGATATTCACGGATAGGATCGAGAGGGCTAAGACCGCGATAACAAAGCTGGCAAGGATATCGGGTTACAGGGGAGAGGGAGACCTTTACACTACACTGCTTAGAGAAGCATTGAGATCAACGGGGATGGGCGGGGAAACCCAGCAGGAACCCGAGAAGCTTAGCGAGGAAGAACTCCAGAGAATCAAGGAGTTGATAAAAAAGGAATCCGATAAAGAGGGATCCAAGTAGTTTTTTAGCTAGCTGGCTTCGCCTCAGTCCTAGTCCTCTTTACAGCAATGCCTAGAGTGTCGAGTATAGCGTATAAGACGTCTTCTCTAAGACCAACAGTCTTATACTTGTCTATCAAGGTATCAACAGGCTCTCCAGCCTCAGCCTTCCTCTTAGCCTCGGAAGCGAAAGCCTTAGCGAAACCAAGGAGCTTCATATCAACATCCATTCTCTCAAGGATCTTCCTTACCTTCTGCGTTATATCCCTGTAAGGAGCATAGTTACTAGCATACCTATTAGCGATCTCTCTAACAGCCTCCTCGACCGTAGGGTGGTCTGGAGGGAGACCATACCTAGCCGCAATCATAACCCTAAACTTATTAGCCAGCCTACTAGGTGAATTAGCCGAGTATTGACGTTTCTTAGCCATACGACCACCTCGACAATACAGTTATACAAAGATAAGCTTATAAACACTACCATATGGTATCATACACCATACCATCCCCCCAAGCGTCTAGGGATACCATCCACCATACCATCGATCACTACGGTAAAAATTTTGTTTTTTGGGGACACACATATATATATTATATAATATATATGGCAAAAAACAGCTAATCAACCATCCCGCTTACCAACTTTTTCAGCAAGCCTAACCCATCCCTCTATCATGTCTATTATCTCGAAGTATTCCCTATCCATATCATACTCTTCAACCGGATCAACATATTGCTTTAGATAATCCGTTAAATCATTCAACAACCTCTTAACCTCCTCGACCATACCCCAAGCCTTCTCAGGGTTAAACGGCTCCATAGACTACACCATATGTACTAAATCCTATACTAATTATTGAACGGATTTATAAATTTAATTACATAACTACTCTATCACAACCATGCGATTCTGTATATTAATCCATTACACTGTCCATACCCAGATGCCCCCA
>Ga0315272_10001502_pt1 | contig 11582 bp, 12 predicted proteins | sample C3_middle_MG_FD_203918 | JGI IMG/M metagenome (GOLD analysis project Ga0315272, IMG submission 203918) | Sediment microbial communities from Yellowstone Lake, YNP, Wyoming, USA - C3_middle | ecosystem: Environmental > Aquatic > Freshwater > Lake > Sediment | place: USA: Wyoming | collected...
CGTCTCGACACGGCTCTGGCCAGCGGTCGGATGCCTGGCCCTGATGAGCAGGGCAGGGTGGTGGTCGGGCATTCCGTAAAAAAAGCCCTGGATCTTGATGGGCGGACTACCTTCTCCTTTTTCCGGCCGAATCTTTCCCTGAAAGCCTTTACGGTCAGCGGCGAGTTCTCGCGGGGCACCGATATCCTGACCAACGACCTCATCGTCATGAGTCTTGCCGATGCCCGCGATCTCTACGCCATTCCAGCCGGGATGGTCACGGACCTTTGCGTGTACGTGGCCAATCCCAAGGAGATCGACACCATTGCCCGCAAAATCTCCGAAGCCCTGCCTGGAGTTCGGGTGCTGACCCGGCCCCAGATCCAGAAGACCTACCAGGTCGTGTTCGGCTGGCGCAGCGGCTTCGGCTCCATCTGCCTGCTCACTGCCCTGGCGGCTTTTGTCATCCTGGCCTGGGACAAGGCTTCCGGGCTTTCCCCGGAAGAGCGGCGGGAAATCGCCATTCTCAAGGTGCTGGGCTGGGAAACCAGCGACATCCTGGCCGTACGGTTCTGGGAGTCGGTGATCGTCTCCGGCCTGGCCTGCATTGTGGGGATGACCGCAGCCTACATCCATGTGGTCTACTTTGCCGCCTCCCTTTTCAGGCCGGTGCTCATGGGCTGGTCCGTACTCCGACCGGACCTGCATCTTCTGCCCAGGATGGCGGCGGGAGACATCCTGCTGATCCTGGCCTTTACCGTGATCCCCTATCTCGCGGCCACGGTGATTCCGGCCTGGCGCAGCGCCACGGTTCCCGCCGATTCGGCGCTGGGAGGCTGATGAGATGCTGATCGAACTTTCCGGGGTGAGCAAGATTTACAACCAGGGACGGGCCAACGAGGTGCGGGCCCTGACCGACATCGACCTTGAGGTGGAGCAAGGGAGCATGGTCTGCCTCAAGGGGCCGAGCGGCTCGGGCAAGAGCACCTTGCTTGCCATCATCGGCTGCATCTTTCCGCCCACCAGCGGCAAGGCCGCCATTGCCGAAAGGCAACTGGCCCGGCTGCCGGACCGGTTCCTCACCCTGCACCGACGGGAGACCATCGGTTTTATCTTCCAGCGCTTCAATATCCTCCCGGAGCTGACGGTGCTGGATAACATCACCTTGCCCCTGCTGCCGCTGGGCGTGCCTCCCAAGGAACGAAAGCTCCGGGCGCAAGAGCTGCTGGAACGCTTTGCCATCAGCCATCGGGCCCAGTTCCCGGCCGGGCAGATATCCGGCGGCGAACTGCAGCGGGTGGCCATTGCCAGGGCGCTGATCAACAACCAGCCCATCATTCTGGCCGACGAACCCACCGCCCATCTCGATACAGTCCTGAGTCGGGAGTTCATGGAAATCATGCAGCAGTTGAAGGCGGCGGGCAAGACCATTGTCATTGCCTCCCACGACCCCTTGGTCTTTGAGCATCCGGCCATCGACCGGACCGTCATTATCAAGGACGGCAGAATCCATGTTCCTTAACCCCTGGAGTCTGGCCTTAAGCCTCTGTAGCCTGGTGGTGCTGGTGCTTGGCGCGGTGGCCGGAAAAACTGCGGTGCGGGTTTTGCGTTTCTGGGAGCCGGGCAGCGACAGCAACCGGCAGATTCGGCTGGAAAACGAGATATGGCTTTCCTCAACCCTGGTGGCCTACGGCCTGGGCTTTCAGATCATTACCCTGATCCTCTTTGTGCTGGCAGCCGATCAGTTCTGCCAGGTCATCGTCGGGGCCATGTGCGCCACCGGCGCCCTGCTGGCAAATCCCTACGGCATGCCCGCGCTGCTGGTCAAGCTATTCGGGGTCTTTTTCTACGGCTTCTGGATTCTTCTCCATCAATTGGACATCCGCTCGGAGCAGTACCCCCTGGTGCGGATCAAATACCTGGCTCTGCTCCTGCTTCTGCCCATGCTTGTCCTCGATGCCACTCTGCAAACCCTTTACATTGCCGGGATCAAGCCGGACATCATCACCTCCTGCTGCGCCGTGGTCTTCAGCGACAGCACCGGCGGCGGCACCAATCTGATGACCGGCTATTCGCAACAGGGGTTGCTCATTGCCTTTATCGGTTCCATTGTCGGACTTGCGGCGGTGGGATTGGTATTGTTGCGGCGGTGGCAGGCTTGGCTGGCGGGGCTCTACACGCTGGGCTGGCTCTGGTTCTTCGGGCTTTCCCTGGTGGTGATTACCACGGTGATCTCATCCTATGTCTACGCCATGCCCTACCATAAATGCCCATTCTGCATCCTCAAGCCGGAGTATCATTATTTCGGCTTCGCCCTGTATGGCACTTTGATCCCGGCGGCTTTCTTCGGGGCCAGCGCAGCGTTGGCCGGGATGGTGCGGGGCAAGGTTGGACTGGCTGGGGTGGTTGATCGCTACCAACGGTTGGCGGTGAAGCTGTCGCTGGTTTTGCTGGTGATTTTTTCAGGGCTGTCGTTCTACCACTATCTCAAATACCTGCTCAGCGGCGGAGAAGGGTAGGGGGCTGAAAGCAATACGGGAAGGCAAAGAATATCCAATAATCACAAATAATTAGTTAAGGCATGAATGAGTTTCTGATTGAAATTCTTTTGAAGCGACAAACACATGCTTGCCCCTTCATGCAGGTAGTCATCAATGCCTTCCATGTAACTGCTGTTGTCAATGGGGCTGGGGCAACTCAAGCTATTATAGGTTATGATAATTGGAGTTGTTTGATTTACCGAATCAGTTCTGACGAATTTGATGCCATTCAAAATAAAATTTTGTTTTTTTGCAATGGACTGAAGCGTATCTTTGGGAGAAAGCGTTTCATTAATTATTATCAATAAATATTTTGTGGATCTTACAATATTGAGTCCCTTAACAAGATGGGGAATAACTTCGCATTCCTGATGGAATTTTTTTTCTACAGTACGCTTGATTAAGGCATTCTCAGGTATTTCTTCAACAATAACTACTTTGTTAGCCATAATATTTCCAATTTCCATCTGTCCGACTTATATTTCAAGACCTGCTTAGGGCCTGGCTGAAATTACTACTAGGATGTCCCGCTTTTTTCAGGGCGTTGTTCGATTCTTTGCAACTTGCCGTAGACGGGCATTCACGTAAGCAGCAAAGAGGTGTAACCGGTAAGTCGAGTTTCTGAAGCAAGGCAATTGCCGAATCCTGTTTCAGGGCAACTATCTGCCTCCACCAATTTTTTCCTCCCTGGCCTTGAGGCACTTGCGGCTGTTGTCATCAAATTCTGTGCAGGTTTTCAGGACAAAGGCTTCCTGTTGGGAGTAAAAGGTGCATTTGCTCTGGTAGTCGCAGGTGTTGCTGAACGAATCCCAATATTGACACTCTTCGACACATTCCAGATCGCCATAGCTATAGATGGCCTTTTCAAAGAGGCATTTTTGGGCAAAATCGTCCCAGTACTGACACTCGTGCAGGGCTATGGGCTGGCCAGAAGACCCGGTCTGGCCCCCTTCGCAGGTCACGGCAAGATCCCGGTCGCGGTAGACCTCTCCTTTTTTGAGCCGCACCTCTCTGGCCCCGACTGTGCCAGGAAGGGAAACAAGGAAAACTGCCAACAGGAGCAGCAGGCGCAGTTTCATATCCGTCTCCTTTGATTGCGTTTAGCTCTGACCATAACGGGTCAGCACGTTTTTGATGCTGTCCCGCAACTTGTCAATATTGATCGGCTTGAGCACATATCCCTTGGCCCCGGCGCCGATGGCTTCGATTACCATCTGCTCCTGGCCGTGGGAGGTCACCATGATAATCAGGGCCTGCTTTTGCATGGCAAGAATCTGGCGGGTCGCGGCAATGCCGTCCATGTCCGGCATGGTGATATCCATGGTGATAAGATCCGGGATGGAAAGGCCTTTGTTGGTCATATATTCGATGGTCTCGACCGCCTCCAGGCCGGTCTTGCAGATTTTGCCGACCTCGTAGCCAAGCTGTTCCAGCATGGCTACCAGCCGTTTTGCGGTCAGGGCCGAATCGTCCACCACCATGATGTTCAGTTTACTCATTACAGTTTCTCCACATAATTGAGGCTCAGATCAAAAAGTTCCTTGGGCCCGATGAAATGAATGCTCAATCTGCCGCTCTCGGTAACGATATCCAAGGTGTAAAACGTCGCCCCCTTGTCGCGGGTAATATTTTTGGCTTCGCTGATGATAATGGGCGGGGAGATGGGGATGACCGTGCCGGAGGAAGCCAATTCGGCCATGGCGTTGCCGACGATAATATTGATCAGCTCGGCAACGGTTTCCTCCCGCATCATTTCCTGTTCATCTTCCGCGATCTCCAGCCCTTCGGTGCTGGCAATAAAAACCCGCTCTGTCAGCTCCCGGTCGAAACTGAAGGCGATGAGCATGCGGATGTCCGCCTCCACCGACAGAATCGAGGTCAGATGCTGCAATTGCATGCGCTTGACATCCCGCATGTGCACCGTGGTTATCTGCACCGGAATCTTCAACTCATCTCTCAGGTAGCCCACGGTCCGGTCTCCGATGGCCTGGACCAACCTGCTGTGCCTGTCATCTTGGACATGGTTCATTGCTTTTTCTCCATAACATGTTGCGGTGATGATTGTTGAAATCGCAAAAACCGCGATTTCAACGGTTGTTGTTTTGTAACCCTGTGATCTTGTGTTACGGACCTGTGACCTTTTTCCCAGTTTGCGAGTCCATCAATGATTCAAGGTACGGAAGGATAAATTTGAACCTGGTTCCCTGACCGAGGGTCGAGTCCACCTCAATCCTTCCGCCCAGCCTTTCCGTTTCCATGCGGACCGCCGCCAACCCCACGCCGCGGCCCGACAGCTCGCTTACTTCCTCCTTGGTGGAGAACTCATCTTCAAAGATCAGTAGCCGCAGCGCGGCCTCATCCAGAGCGGCGGCCTGTTCCGGGGTGAAAAGACCCGCGGCCACAGCCTTGCGCCGGATTGCCTCGAGATCAAGGCCTCGACCGTCGTCGTCGATCTGGACAATGATCCGGTCATCCTCAAGAAAGGTACGGCAGCGGAGGTGGCCTTCTTCCTCCTTGCCCTGTTCCAGCCGTTCCTCCGGGCCCTCGATGCCGTGATCCACGGCGTTGCGGAAGAGATGGATCAACGACTTGGTAAAGGGGCTGTAAACCTCCGGGGCGACCCGTACCCCCTTGTCCTCCACCTCGACCGGGGCCAGCTCTTTTTCCAGCCGCTCGGCCAAGCGTCCCGCCGTCTTGGCGTGTCCCGACAACAGGTCGCTGAAGGAGACATAGCGTAAGCGCTTGATTCGGCGAAGCATCTCCCTGGTTTCTTCGGAATCCAGGGCCGGTCCCTTGGCCTGCAAGAGCCGGTCGGCCAGACGCTCCAGCATCTCGGTCTGTTCAGGCGTCAGGGAGAGATGGCCCCGCCGGGCAAAGAAGGAATCGCCCAGGGTCTCTTGGAGTACGGCCAGTTCCTGCGCCAGGGCTTGGTCGGCCAGCGCCTGCTCTTTTTCGAGCACGGTCCGGTCCGGCTGTTTTTTGGCCAGGTCGCGGCGCAGCCGGTTGAGGGCGGATTCGTATTGATGGAGACAGCGCGGCAGATGAAAGAACTCCAGTTGGCCGAAGAGCCCCTTGAAGGTATGCACCTGTCGGTAAATTTCGGCAAGACCTGCGGCCAGTTCTTCGTCCGGGGCGGCCAGCAGCCTGGGCAGGGTGCTTTTACTGAAGTTTTGGTAATCGTCAAGCACCTCAAACAATTCGGCTGATTCGGTGGCCGCGGCAACGATGAAACGCAGGCGGGTCTGCTCTTCCGCCACCCGGGCCTCAAGGCGGCGCTGCTCGGTAATATCGGTGATGATCAGCATCAACCGCCCGGCGTCCAGCAAGTGGTAGGCGATATTCAGATAACGCTCATTGAGAAACAGCTCTTTGGGCATCAGCGAGAGCAGGATGTCGCGCTGAAATTCGTCGGCGGTGTGCACGATCCGTTGGATATTGCCGCCAAAACGCTCCCGTTCCTCGCTGTCTGCCGGAAAGAGCAGGGCGGCCACGGATGTGCCGGCCACCTCCTTGTCGAAAAAGGTCACGCATTCTCGGCTGTATTCCGGTTCCACCGCCAGATCCGGGCCAAAGGAAAGAAAGCCCTGGCCCGAGTTGTTGAGCAACCCGGACAGGCGATCGCTCTTGTCGGCCAGTTGGCGCCGGGTGATGAGAATGCGCCGGTACATGGTGGCGATAAGAAAAGTGACCAGCAGCACCACCGTGGCATTGGCCAGCAGGATGTAGATGAGTTGCCGGGTGCTGTCCGCGGTCTGCTGCAGGAAGGTGGTTTTATCGATGGTCACCCCCAGCACTCCGGCAGTTTCTCCGGTCTTCCAGTAAGTATGGCAGACGGTGCATTTGCCCTCCACCGGGATACGTTCGTAAAAATGGGCCTCGCGGGCGTCAAGCACCTCGGCCCGGTTCTGGGCATCGAAGCGGAGATTTTTATCCAGAACGTAATGGCATTCGGTGCAGGAGCGCCCCTGCATTTTCGCCAGGTGGGCCTGCCCGGCGGCAGAATCGAAACGGCCGATCAGGTGCCAGTCCTTGCGCAGGAACATCCCTCTGGTTTTTTCGTACAGGGCGAGGTTGGCGCTGACAAACCCGGCTGGTTGATCATGGACAAGGGGCAGCCCCACCGTCACCGTGCCGGACCGGTAGTTCATCAAGCCCTCGCGGGGATAGAGGGTGGTGGCGGTTACCCCTTTCAGCTGGGCGATGTTGTCCATCACCAGCTGAAAGGTTTTGCGCTGGCCTTTCTCGATGGAATCGCGGGTCTGGGAGACATAGCTGGAAAGGATGCCGCGGCCCTGCTCGCGGATGGTGCGGTTCATCATCTGCTTCTGGTAGTAATGAAAGATGACTCCGGCCACCACCGAGATCAGCAGCAGGCAGGAGAAGGCGATCAAGAGAAAGCGCGGGACCACCCGGTCGGGGTTGGGCTCCCGGTTGCTCGGTTTCGGTTTTTCCATCTCCGGCCTCCTCCTATGATCTTTTTAAAACGAGCCCGGTCTTTGCCTTGGGATCATCGTGGGTGTGGTAGAGCAGGGGCCGGGGGAACAGCTCACCGGCGCAGCCGATGCAGGGGTGCCCGGCCCGGACGCAGTTGTTGGTGTTGCCGCAGTAGCCGATGGCGACGCAATCGTTGTAGGTCACCGGCCCCTGGCAGCCCAATTCCAGCAGACAGCCCTCCTCGCCGATGCGTTGGGCGAAATCGCGGGCCTGAAAGGCGGGATAGCGGGGGCAGCGCTCATGGACCGAATGGGTGAAAAACTGCCGCGGACGCCGCGCATCGTCGAGCTCCGGCAACCCTTTGCTCTTGATGAAATGGAGCAGGGTGTAGACCAGGTGCTCGGGGTGCATGGGGCAGGCAGGCAGGTTGACCAATGGCGTCTTGATCCCCCGCTGCTTGAGGAAATCATCCAGGGATGCGGCGCCGGTGAGGGTGCCGGCCATTTTCGAAACGCCGCCCGAGGCGGCACAGGTGCCGACGGCGATACAGGCGGAGGCTTTCGCAGCCAGCACATTTACCCAGTCGCTGATGGGTCGGTCGGCCATCATGCAGGCGTGCGGCATAGCCACGGGGATGGCGCCCTCCATGACCAGGATGTACGGCTTGTTGGAAGCGGTCAGCTTGTTGAGAATCTGCGGCACCTGCTCCCCGGTGGCCGAAGAGAGATTGGGATGGTACAGCACCCGGCTGAAATAGGTGAGAAAGTCCAGGATGGTGATCTGCTCGACATTGAGAAACGAGGTGGAGCAGCCGGAACAGCCCGCCCCCTGGAGCCAGACCAGGTTGGGCCGGGACCAGCCGACGCCCGCCGGATTGGCCTCGGCGGCCAGCAGCTCGTCAAAGGAGAGCAGCGGCGCGGCCCCGGCCGCGAGCACCACCTGGTAGATCCGTTGCAGAAATTTCCGTCGATCCAAGGTTATTGTCATTTTAATGCACCGAACAGGCAATGCAGGGATCGGCAGAACGGACGATACGCGCCAGTTCCAGCGGGTTGGCCGGATCAGCGATCCGGGTGCCGATCAGCATCTTTTCCACCGCCCCCGGTTGCCCCGATGAGTCCCTTGGGCCCATATTCCAGGTGGTGGGCATCACCATCTCATAGTTTTTGATCAAGCCCTTATTGTCGATTTCCACCCAGTGCCCGAGGGCGCCGCGCGAAGCTTCGGTGATCCCGACGCCCTTTACGTTGCGGGGCATTTCCTTTTCGTTGAAACCGAGAACCCCCGGCTGGACCTGCTCGACCTGCTCCTTAAGCCGCTTGAGCAAAAGGGAGACGGTGATATACCGGCTCAAATGGCGGCCCAACACCGAATTGTAGTCTTTTAGGCCGATGCCGAGATCCCGGTTGAGTTGATCCACCAGATGGTTCAGGGCCGGATTGCGACCGGAGTGATAGGTGTTTGCCACCCGGGCCGCAGCCCCGGTTTCCATGACCTTGCCCCCATAGCGGGGCGCGCGGCTCCAGCTGTATTTTCCGTCCGGCAGCTGTTCTTCGCGCTGGAATTCTTGCCAATCCAAGGGTTCCAGCCGGTTTGCCCCCAGGGGCTTGATCCCGCCGCCGGATTTGTTTTTGTAGTAGCTGTAGGTGTGATCTTCGGTGATCGCGTTGAGGTCGAGGGCAGTGTGCCTGCCCTCGATGGTTGCGCCTCCGGCAAACAAATGATTTTTTCCGGCAGAGTCGGGGAAATAGGGGAACGAGAGAAAATTGCCGTAGCCGCGCCCCTCCTTGAAATAGCCTGGAAAAGCCTTGGCCACCGCCAGGATATCTTCCCGGTAACAGGATTGGACAAACCGCTCCACCTGATTGAGCAAGGTGCGGTATTGGGCGAGATTGTTGATGGTTGGCCGGGTCGTGACCCCGCCTGCTTCAATGGCCACGGGGTGGGGGGATTTACCGCCGAACAGGGCTACCATTTTGTGCAGACTGGCCATGACGGTAAAGGATTCCAGATAATTGTGCACCGCCGAGAGGTTGGCTTCCTTATCTTTCAGGAAATCACCCTTATACCGGGGGAGAAAAGGGGCGGCGGGAAAGATCCGTTGGGAGCGGGTCTCGTTGCGCACCCAATCCCGCATCGCGGTCAAGCCGGGGTCCGCACCCCGATACTCCAGCACGGCGGTGACGTCGATGAAATCCAGGGCGCTCAGTTGGTAAAAATGAAACAGGCAATCTTGCACCTGATACGCGCCGACAATGAGGTTGCGGAGCAGTTGCCCGTTGGCATTGGGGCGGATGCCCATGGCGTCTTCCAGGGCCAGGGCGGACGCTTCCGCGTGGGCATACGGACAGACGCCGCAGACCCGCTGGGTCAACTGCAGGGCGGTGCGGGGATCATAGCCGATGAGCGCCTTTTCGATGCCGCGAAAGAGCATGCCCGAAGTCCGGGCCGAGGCAACCACCCCGTTTTCGATCCGGGTCTCGAACTTAAGATGCCCTTCCACCCTGGTCAGGGGATCAACGGTTATTTTGATTGCGGTCATAGCACGGCCTCCTTGCCGAATCGGATTTCTGATGCGACACTACACCCAACGCACTATAGAGCACGGTACCAGATTTATGCGTTAAAGGAAGCAGGCTTTAGCTAATCCGGTATCAATACGGAGCACTCCCCATATCGATTTTTAGGGGGGATTGCTCGACTTATATTTCAGGACCCCTGAGTTTTCCGCGCCACCCGGGGCAGGGGATCAACGGTTATTCTGGTCCCGGTCATCCCGGAACATCCTCGCCTGCTTCCACCCGGTTACGCCCTTTTTCCTTGGCCCGGTAAAGCGCCTCGTCCGCCCGCCGGAGCAGGGCTTTCCCGTCATCCGCAGGACGCCAAGCGGCCACCCCGAAGCTGGCGGTTACCCGTCCCAGCGCCGGAAATCGGGCCGCCTCGATAGCGGCGCGCAACTGTTCAGCCAGAGATATGGCCCCGCTCTCGTCGGTTTCGGGACAGAGGAGCAGAAACTCCTCCCCGCCCCAGCGCCCAAGCACATCACTGGTCCGGCTGTGCCGCCGCAGGAGGGTGGCTATTCCGGCCAGCACCTCGTCGCCCGCCTGATGGCCATAGGTGTCGTTCACCGCCTTGAAGTGGTCAATATCCAGCATGATCAAGACAAAAGCGGTCCCGTGGCGCCGGGATCTGGCCAACTCGTCGGCCAGCCGTTCGTCCAGCTTGTAGCGGTTGCCGAGTCCGGTAAGGCGGTCGGTCACCGAGAGCAATTCCAGTTCGCGGCTCTTGAGCGCCAGCTGGGCATGGGCTTCGGCCAGGGAATTCTGAATCTGCTTTGTGGCCGAGATGTCCACCACCACGGAGAATTTAACGATCCGCCCATCCGGCCATACGATGACCTGCTCATGGTGCTGATACCAGCACTCGTCCACTTCGTTGTAATGTTCATGGACAATGATTTCGCCGGTTGGCCGCCCCTCACCGGTAATCAGACGCTCAATCCGGCAATGGGGACAGGGACCGTCCCCCTGGTGGAGCAACTCCCAGCAACGGGCGTCGGTATAATCGGCTATAACGCCGAAACGCTCAGCCAGAAAGCGGTTGAGATAAACCAGACGATAGCTGGACGCATCCACCGCGTAGATTCCGAAAGGTAAATTGTCGACAAGGACTCGGGGCAGTTGCGGCAGGGTCATGTGCTGGTTTCCAGAGGCTCTTCGGCCATGAATACGATCCCGTGCATCCGCAAAATGAGGACGGATCCCGATATTTTTTGATATTTTTGATTGCTCATAAATCCACCATCAGAAATCGGGCTCCGTTCCCATTCCGCAAAAGAACTGATCTTCTGCCGCAAACGCTACCGCAGGCGCGTCTGGTACAAGCGGATCGGCAGCACCGAGACGTAACGTTCGAAATCCTGGTCCGTGGTGAAAATGGGCAACCGGTGGCGATGTGCCACGGCACAGATGAGGTAATCCGTGTTGGAGCCTTGGATGCCCTTGCTTTTGGCCAGGTTGAAAAACTCCGCCGCCAACTCGAAGTCTGCGGAATCCAGGGGCAGATCGGGAAAAGCGGCGAGATATTTTTTGAGAGCGGTGAACTGCTTTTTCGTCTTGATCCCGGAGAGGAGTTCCTGCCGGATCGGGCCGATCAGTTGAACCCGCAGTTCGGCCACCAACTCGGTGAGTTCCTCGACCAGACCGCGTTCGGCTGCCTCGTGGCGGCGCAAGGCCATGGACCAGACACAGGTATCGACCAGAATCTTCATTCCGCCTGCCGCTGTTTCTTGTAATCGTAATCCTGATCGTAATCGATCTTGCCGAAGATATTCAGAATATCCTTCTGCTTACGGCGCTGGATGTATTCTTTTAGCGCCTCGGTCACCACGGCCTTCTTGGTCTTCTGCCTGCCCAGCACCCGCGCCTCTTCGATCAGGCTGTCATCAATCGCCAGATTCGTCGCCATCTCACACCTCCGTTCACACATTCGTTTGCTTTATATTAGGGGCTGTCCTAGATAATGAAAATTATTTAGGATGGCCGGATGAGAAAAAGTAGACTGGGTAAAACCAAACAAGACCGACTGATCGAACACTTTGTTGCGGGTACAACAGCACGTACAACTGCG
>Ga0315272_10001504_pt1 | contig 11581 bp, 12 predicted proteins | sample C3_middle_MG_FD_203918 | JGI IMG/M metagenome (GOLD analysis project Ga0315272, IMG submission 203918) | Sediment microbial communities from Yellowstone Lake, YNP, Wyoming, USA - C3_middle | ecosystem: Environmental > Aquatic > Freshwater > Lake > Sediment | place: USA: Wyoming | collected...
TCGCTTGCTCGGCCGCGTGACGGGCAAGGCAGTGCGTATTAAAGCCGGCGTGTATGAGGTGAACCGGGCACTGACCCCGTTAGCGCTGTACGATAAAATTGAGCGTGGCGATGTTGCACAGGCCGCCGTACAATTTATTGAAGGCTGGAATATTCGCGAAGTACGTGCTGCATTAAGGCAACAGGATACCTTAGTACATCAATCGGAAGCGATGAGCGATGCAGAATTACTTGCGGCCATTGGCGCGTCTGAAACACATATTGAAGGTCTGTTTTTCCCCGATACTTATTTCTTTGCGCCGAACTCGGTTGACCTTGAAGTGATGCGCCGTGCCTATCGCTTGCAGAGCGAGAAACTGACAGCGGAATGGGCTGATCGAGCGGCAGGTTTGCCTTATCGCACTCCTTATGAAGCCTTGATTATGGCATCCATTATCGAGAAAGAAACCGGCGCAGAAGCGGAGCGCCCGCAGATCGCTGCCGTGTTTATCAATCGTTTGAATAAAGGCATGCGCCTGCAGACGGATCCCACGGTGATTTATGGCTTGGGCGCGAGCTTCGATGGCAACCTGCACAAGGTGGATTTGCAGCGCGACACGCCTTACAACAGCTACACCCGCAGCGGCTTGCCGCCGACACCGATTGCAATGCCGGGCGCGGCAGCGATCCACGCAGCACTGCATCCGACACATTCGGATGCACTGTATTTTGTCGCACGAGGCAATGGCACGCATGTCTTTTCCAGCACCTTAGAAGCGCATAACCGCGCAGTGAACCGGTACCAGCGATGAATTCGATGACGAGCCCGCGTGGGCGATTTGTCACACTGGAAGGTGTGGACGGTGCAGGCAAGAGTACGCATCTGGGCTTTGTTGCTGACTGGTTGCGTCGGCAGGGTCATGAGGTGATCGTGACGCGTGAGCCGGGAGGCAGCGCCCTAGGCGAGGAGTTGCGCGCACTGTTACTAAACAGGGACATGGACTCGGACACTGAATTGCTGTTGATGTTTGCTGCGCGCCAGCAGCATCTTGCCGAACTGATTTTGCCAAACCTGGCGCGCGGTGCATGGGTTTTGTCAGATCGTTTTACGGATGCCAGTTATGCTTATCAGTGTGGCGGGCGTGGTATTGCAGAATCGCGTGTGGCCACGCTGGAAGCCTGGGTACAACAGGGGTTTCAGCCTGATCTCACTTTCGTGTTTGATGTTCCGTCCAGTGTGGCCGCAACACGACGTGGTGCCGTGCGGACAGCAGACCGGTTTGAGCGGGAAGCCGATGCTTTTTTTGTGAGAGTGCGCGCAGCGTACCTGGCACGTGCTGCCGCTGAACCGAACCGTATTCGGGTGATCGATGCCCGTCCCAGTATTGCCGAAGTGCAAGCCAGTGTGGCCAGATGCCTTGAGGCCATGGAATGAGTGCGCCTTACCCATGGCTTGCCAGGACTTGGCAACATCTACTCGACAATAAGGCACGTCCGGCACAAGCCTTATTGATCTCAGGGCCCGTCGGGGTCGGTAAAAGTGCATTGGCCCATGCGTGGGCGCGGGCGCTTTTATGCGAAGCGCCACGGCCCGATGGCGATGCCTGCGGGCAATGCAGTGCGTGCCATTGGTTCGAGGCTGGAACGCATCCGGATTTTCTTGTGCTCACTTTGCAGGAAAAAGAAAACAAGGAAGGTGAAACTACGCTTGCTACCGGGATTGACGTAGAGCAGGCACGTGAAACGGTCGATTTTGTGCGGTCATCCGCTTATCGTGCCGGTCGCCGCGTTGTACTGGTTGAACCCGCTGACACCCTCAATATGGCGGCGGCTAATGCGCTGTTAAAGGTACTGGAGGAACCGCCGTTAAATACCTCATTCCTGCTGGTGTCGGATCAGCCGCGTCGTTTGCTCCCCACGATACGCAGCCGCTGCACGCATCTGGATGTGGGTCTGCCGCCGCAAGAGGAGGCGCTACAGTGGCTGCGAGACCAGAAGATAGGCAATGCCGGTGAAATGCTGGCCTTGGCGGGTGGCGCGCCGCTGGTGGCGATCAAATGGCTGGAAGGCGGTGAATTGGCAGTGCGCAATGATTTATTTCAGGTTTTATCGCAACCACGCAACCTGGATCCGGTTGCGCGCGCGGACACCTGGAAAAGCCTCAACCCGCGCGTATGGCATATTCTTACGTACAAGTGGTTGTGCGACATATTGGCGACACGTCTGCATTGTGTCGCGCGGTTTAATCCTGATTTCAGTGAAGCTTTGCTCAAATTGGGGAAACATGTGAATCTGGCGCGATTGCTGGCACTGAGTAAAACGCATGTGGAGCAAGGTCGATTCGTGATGCATCCGCTTAATCGGCAATTGCAACTGGAAACCTGGCTGATACAGTACCGGCAGCTATTTAATGAGGACGAAAAAACATGAACGCATCCGTCAACGACACTGCGGGTCAGGTTCGCCCAGGCGTTTTATCCCTGACGATAAAAGAGAAATCAGCATTGTTTGCTGCGTTTATGCCCTTTGTTAAAGGGGGCGGATTATTTATCCCGACTAACAAAAATTATAAAATGGGCGAAGAAGTATTCATGCTGCTGACGTTGATGGATGATCCGGCAAAGATACCTGTTTCGGGCAAAGTGGTATGGGTCACGCCAAGTGGCGCGCACGGTGGCCGTACTCAAGGCATGGGTGTTCAGTTTGCGGCGAATGAAAGCGGGAAAGCGGCACACAATAAAATTGAAGGATTGCTCGGCGGTTCGTTAAAATCCACCCGGCCCACTCACACAATGTAGCCCAGTACAGCTGGGTATCCTGTATGTACATCGATTCCCACTGCCATATTAATTTCCCCGATTTTTCAGACAAGCTGCCCGAGGTGTTCAGCCTCATGCAGCAAAATCAGGTGAGCCATGCACTTTGCATCGGTGTCGAGCTGGAGAAAATTCCTGAGATTCTTGCGCTGGCCGAAATGCATTCCAATGTGTATGCATCGGTTGGTGTGCACCCCGATCACGAAGACTGTATCGAGCCCAGCGTGCAACAGTTGGTTGAGTTGGCGCAACATCCCAAAGTCGTCGCCATTGGCGAGACCGGACTCGATTACTATCGGTTAACCGGTGATCTGGAATGGCAGCGTGAGCGTTTTCGTACCCATATTCGCGCGGCACGCGAGAGCGGCAAACCCTTAGTGATTCACACCCGGGAAGCGGCCGCCGACACGCTGAGACTGATGCAGGAAGAAAATGCACATGAAACCGGCGGCGTGATGCATTGCTTTACTGAAAGTATTGACGTTGCCCAGGCAGCGATGGACATGAACTTTTATATCTCGTTTTCTGGCATCGTTACATTCAAAAATGCCCATAGCATCAGGGATGTGGCGGCGTATGTTCCGCTGGATCGCATGCTGATTGAGACCGATTCCCCCTATCTTGCGCCTGTGCCTTATCGTGGGAAAACCAACCAGCCAGGGTTTGTAAAATATGTCGCGGAAGAGATTGCGCGGGTCAAGGCGGTGAGTGTGGATGAGGTGGCTGAGACCACAACGCGGAATTTCTTCCAGTTATTCAACGCCGCCGCTTAGCGTGTGTCGACATGGCCAAACAGCCAGGGCCGGGGCGTTGCCACCTGAATTAAATAAAATCGGGTAACATGCCCTACAGTTTCACTGTAGATCAGCGTCTGACGCCCGGTTTGCTTACCGTCATTACATAAAATTATTGGAGGAGTTTTCTATGCGCAAATTGCATTACGCTGCCGCTATAACCTCGGCACTGGTTCTGTCCACCTCGGCGACCGCCGGTTTTTTTGACCTCACGTTGGCACCTTATGTCGGCGCGAGTATTGGTCAGTCAAGTGCGGACATCACCTGTCCTGCTGCCACTTCCTGTGACGATAGAAGTCTGGCCGGGAAGGTATACGGCGGCCTGGAAGTGAATGAATACATTTCCATGGAGTTGGGTTACGCCAATCTGGGTACGTTTGATTACACCGGTGCTGCAACTGGCTCGCGCGAAGCTAAAGGCCTAACCGTACAAGTAGTTGGAACCTATGTACTTAACCCGAGTATCACCCTGATCGGAAAAGGCGGGTTTGGCATCCTGAATACCAAAGTACATCAAACGACTCCCGTCCTTGACGTTGGCGATAATGATCTCGAATGGTCAATGGGTTTGGGCGGACAATATAACTTTACCAAGTCGGTTGGACTTCGTTTGGAATGGGAACGCTATCACAAGGTGGGAAGCCCTGCACCCGGCACTGGCGAGGTTAATATCGACATGTTCACAACGGGTCTAGTTTACAAATTCTGATTTGATACTCGTTATTTGGCGGCAATAAAAAAGGGGCGTTAAGCCCCTTTTTTATTGCCGCAAACAGCCGCTTCGTCCGGAACGTTAATGCACTACATCATGCCTGTGGCGCAGCCACACTGCCGTCATCGTCGAACTGATGAAGAGACCGAGTGCCCAGACGATATGGTAAATGTGCCAGCCGCTTTTAACCATTAAGGTATAAGCGCCAATCATGAGCAGAATACCGATATTCTCGTTGAAATTTTGCAGCGCGATGGAGTGGCCTGCGCCCATCAAGAGATGGCCACGGTGTTGCAGAAGCGCATTCATGGGCACCACAAAATAGGCTGACAGGCCACCCAGCAACAGCAGCAGCATGGCCGCAGGAATCAGGGTGTCCACCCAAATCAGGGCGATTGGTACAGCTCCCAAAACAATGCCTGCGGGCAGTGCCTGGATGGAGTTTTCCAGCCGGACCCGCTTGCCTGCCAATGCGGCGCCGATGGCGATTCCCAAGGCGGTCACGCCAGTGAGCTGAGTCGCCTGGTCTAATCCGAATTTCAGGTTGAGCGCGGCCCAGGCGATGATAAGCAGGCGTAACGTCGCTCCCACGCCCCAAAACAGCGTGGTAACCGCCAGGGACACCTGGCCGAGCGGATCCCGCCACAGCAGCCAGAAGCTATGCCAGAAATCATGCAGGATGAATAGGAGTGATTTGTTAGGCAACCGGTGATCGATGGGTAAGCGCGGAATGAACAGATTGGCACCGGCGGCGGCCATGTAAAGCAAGGTGATGAGCGCAATGGCGAATTTTGGTGCGATGACGGATTCAGAGATTCCGAGCAAACTTAAAAATTGCCCTGACACCTCGGGATTAATCAGCGCACCGCCAATGACCGCACCAAGTACGATTGCTGCAACAGTGGCACCTTCCATCCAGCTGTTGGCGATGACGAGCTTTGAAGGAGGCAGCAGTTCGGTAAGGATGCCGTACTTGGCCGGGGAATACGTGGCCGCGCCAATGCCGACGATGGAATAGGCCAGCAAGGGGTGCAGGCCGGCTAGCATGACCAGACAGCCTAAAAACTTAATTCCATTTCCTAGAAACATGACCCGGCCTTTGGGCATGGCATCGGCAAAAGAGCCCACCAGCGGCGCGAGCACGATATAGGCAATCACAAATACTTCTTGCAGCAGGGGCACATGCCAGTCTGGAGCCGAAAAGAAAACCAGCAGGCCAATGGCAGCAAAAAGCAAAGCATTGTCTGCAAGCGCGGACAAAAATTGCGCCAGCAAAATGATGTAAAACGGGCGATTCAAATGACAGCGCCAGCGTGATGGTGGCGGGAGTTTGTTGGGCAGCGGACGAGTGGGAGTTGTAAAAGTTCCATTATTACAGTGGCTTGGCGTCTGGCATGTTCCAACATGAACGGGTTTGTGGTTCAATAAAAATCTTTTTTGATACGGGGGCAAAATTTTATGGCCGACCGCAGACTCCAAGTATTCTACACCGTCGCCAAGCAGCTCAGTTTTACCAAAGCCGCCGATACCCTTTATATGACCCAGCCTGCCGTGACTTTTCAGGTCAAGCAGCTGGAAGAGCATTTCAATACCCGCCTGTTTGAGCGCAGTCATGGCAGGATTTCCCTGACCCCCATCGGTGAGTTGGTGATGGGTTATGCCGAACGCATATTGGCTTTGGGCGGAGAGATGGAAGCACGTGTCGGTGAGCAAACCGGGCAGGTCACAGGCCCGTTGATGATCGGCGCGTCCAGTACCATTGCCGAATATCAGTTACCGTCCATTTTGGGACAATTCAAGAATCGTTTTCCCCAGGTGCAGGCACGCTTGATGGTGGCCAATTCTGAAACAGTTGCCGCAAAAGTTGTAGACCATTCACTGGATGTCGGCTTGATCGAAGGCCCATCGCATGATCCGAATCTGACCACGCTTTTTTGTTGTGATGACGAGCTGGTCATGATTTGCTCACCCAATCATCCCTTGGCGCGGAAAACCAGCGTCAACGCGAAAGACATGGCGGAGCAGTCTTATGTTTCGCGGGAGCATGGGTCGGGCACGCGTGAGGCGATTGACGGTTTCTTCAAGGACAACGGCGTCAACCCTGATGATCTGGTGGTCGAGATGGAATTGGGCAGCCGCGAAGCCATCAAAGGTGCGGTGGAAGCCGGACTCGGTATTGCAATCATGTCTGCATCCACTGTCGTAAAAGAATTGCAACTGGGCACGCTGGTCGCCGTTCCGCTCACGCCTCCTCTGACACGCCAGTTATCGCTGGTGTATGCGCCAGAAAAGTTTCGCAGCAAGTTGCTGGATGCTTTTATCGGGTTTGTGGAAAACAAGTTCCAGCAATGTAATGTCGATGTTGTGCCGCTGAAACGTTCGGGCAAAGGGCGCTGATGACTGGCCGCAAGAAACTGCTTGGATTGTTCCGTGCTTTATCGGCATTGCGCCAGCAGGCACTGATCGAATACGCGGAGTTTCTCGCAGGAAAAGAGTCGGTCGAAATTCAATCTGCTCCGCCAACCGAGCCGCTGCCAATTCCGCGCCCCGAGCAGGAAAATGTGGTGAAAGCGATTCAGCGTTTGCGCCAGACTTATCCCATGCTGGATAGCGGCAGCGTGTTCAATGAGGCTTCCGCTCAAATGACACGCCATTTAATGCACGGGGTGGATGCGGTCGAGGTGATCGACGAACTCGAACGGATTTTTCTGAAGCACTACCAAGACGGACGCGCCAGCCTGGATTGCCCCGAATCAGACTTGCCCTGAATCTGGCGAACGCCGTATCCGAACAATCAAATCGATACCTTCGGTCACCATGCCTTCTGGCAGCGGTGGCAGCCCGCTGATTTGAACGTGTTCCGCATCGATGTCCGACAGCTTGCCGCTATCGATTTCGTACAAGTGATGATGGGGACGGGTATTGGGATCGTAGAAAACCTTGCTCGGGTCAACAATCACTTCGCGGATCAGGTTTTTTTCCAGAAACAGATTAAGCGTGTTGTAGACCGTGGCCTTCGAGGTTTCCGAATGGCTGGTGTTCACAATCGCCATAATCTGGTCGGCAGACAAATGCTCCTGATGAGAAAACAGCGCGTGCGCGATTTCAATCCGTTGATGGGTAGGATTGATGTCGTGGCTGCGTAGCAGACCGGGCAGGGTATCGCGCGTGTAATGCATGGCTGGATGATAAACACCCATTTGGACTTTGTCTAATATCCGGAATCAGTATGGATTCCTGACCAGCCCATCAGCACCGTGCGTTGGCCTTGCGCCAATGGCAACGATAAATAACGTTACAATTCGGTTTTCCCTGATATGCCCCTGCCCGTGGTTACGCTTACCCGCCTTGATAGTACCCAGGTCGATTTCCCCGCTCGACTGACCCGATTATTGCAATTTGACGATGCATCGGATGCTGCCATCGAAAACACGGTTGCCGGTATTCTGGCGGATGTCAAAACGCGCGGTGATGCAGCGGTGCTGGAATATACCGCCCGGTTTGATCGTCTGACCAGCGCCAGCATGGCGCAGCTCGAACTGTCTGCCGCCAGCCTGCATCAAGCCCTGGATCAGCTTCCGGATGACACGCGATTAGCCTTGCAGGCCGCCGCAGACCGGGTGCGTTCTTATCATCAGCGCCAGGTGCAGCACACGTGGACGTACACCGAGGACGACGGGACGGTGCTCGGGCAAAAAATCACGCCGCTGGATCGTGTTGGCCTGTATGTTCCAGGCGGCAAAGCGGCGTATCCGTCTTCGGTTTTGATGAATGCAATCCCCGCCAAAGTCGCAGGCGTAGGCGAACTCATCATGGTCGTGCCCACGCCCGGCGGCGAACAGAATCAACTGGTGCTGGCCGCCGCAGCGATTGCGGGCGTGGATCGGGTGTTCACCATCGGTGGCGCGCAAGCCGTAGCCGCGCTGGCATACGGTACGCAAACCGTGCCGCAAGTGGACAAGATCGTCGGACCGGGCAACGCCTATGTCGCTGCTGCCAAACGACGCGTATTCGGCACCGTGGGCATCGACATGATTGCGGGGCCGTCCGAAATTCTGGTGATTGCCGACGGCAGCACCCCGGCTGAATGGGTTGCGATGGATTTGTTTTCGCAGGCCGAACACGACGAAATGGCGCAGTCGATTCTGCTCTCGCCAGATGCCGCTTATCTGGATGCAGTCGCTGCTGCGATTGACAAACTGATTGTTGAAATGCCTCGCAGCGAAGTCATCCGCACCTCCCTGACCCATCGCGGTGCGCTGATCAAAACCCGCGACCTGGATGATGCCGCCGAGATCGCCAACAGCATTGCGCCTGAGCATCTGGAACTGGCCGTTGTCGATCCCGATGCCTTATTGCCCAAACTGCGCCACGCCGGCGCGATTTTCATGGGCAAAAATACCTGTGAAGCGCTTGGCGATTATTGCGCAGGCCCGAACCACGTATTGCCGACCTCGCGCACGGCGCGTTTCTCCTCGCCGCTGGGCGTGTACGACTTCCAGAAACGCACCAGCCTGATTCATGTATCGGAAGCGGGCGCACAAACACTGGGACGTATTGCCGCCACGCTGGCTTATGGCGAAGGCTTGCAGGCGCATGCGCGTTCCGCCGAATACCGCATCAAGTCATGAGCCGTTATTGGAGCGAGGTCGCGCGTGGCCTGATGCCTTACGTGCCGGGCGAACAACCCAAGCTGGCCAATCTGGTCAAGCTCAATACCAACGAAAATCCCTACGGCCCCAGCGCAAAAGTGCTGGAGGCGCTGCGTGCTGAAGCCATCGATAATCTGCGCTTGTACCCTGACCCCAACTCGGATCAATTGCGTGCAGCGATAGCTTCCTTTCACGGTGTCGATGCGACACAGGTGTTTGTCGGCAACGGGTCGGATGAAGTCCTGGCGCACGCGTTTCTGGCCTTGCTGAAACACGATCAGGCGATTCTGTTCCCCGACATCAGCTACAGCTTCTATCCGGTTTATTGCGGCCTGTATCAAATCGATTACCGCGAAATCGCGCTCACCGAATCGTTCGAGATTCGCGTCGATGATTATTTGATCCCCAACGGCGGCATCATCTTTCCTAACCCCAACGCCCCCACCGGGCGGCTGCTGGTCTTGTCCGAAATTGAACGTTTGCTGAATGCGAACACCGAATCCGTCGTTGTCGTGGACGAAGCGTACATCGACTTTGGCGGTGAATCGGCGGTGAGTCTGGTCGCCCGTTACCCGCAATTACTGGTGGTGCACACGCTCTCAAAATCACATTCTCTGGCCGGGTTGCGCGTGGGGTATGCCATCGGTCAGGCCAGCCTGATTGAGGCGCTGGGCCGGGTCAAGGACAGCTTCAATTCTTATCCGCTGGATCGTTTTGCCCAGGCTGGCGCGACCGCAGCGATGCGGGACCGCGCTTGGTTTGACGAAACTTGCGGCAAGGTCATTGCCACCCGCACGCGCCTGATTCAGGCCATGGCTGCAATGGGGTTTGAGGTGTTGCCGTCTGCTGCCAATTTTGTTTTTGCACGCCATCCGCAACACGACGGCGCAGCGCTGGCCACCGCACTGCGCGAGCGCAGCATCATCGTTCGCCATTTCAAAAAACCGGTGCGGATCAATCCGTTTTTGCGCATAACCGTGGGCACCGATGCGCAGTGCGATGCCTTGCTTGCCGCGCTGGATGGCATTCTGGCTTGAACGCATCCGGTTCCGGACGGTCATTCACAGGCTGCATGCTTGCAGCGAGCTTCGGAGTCAGACCTTGAAAAAACTAATCGTGTTAATAGCGCTGGCCTGTCCTGTTCTGGCTAACGCGGGCGGTGTGGATCGACTCAAAACGTTCATCGCCGGCGCCAAAACTGCCGAAGCGGATTTCACCCAGACCGTGTCGGGCAAATCCGGTCGCGTCACACAGCAGGCCAGCGGCAAAATGGCGTTTGCGCGCCCAGGAAAATTTCGTTGGGACTACGCCGCACCCTACGAGCAGGTCATCGTGGGCGACGGCGTCAAGCTGTGGCTGTACGATGCCGACCTCAATCAGGTTACGGTTAAAAAACTGGGCGACATGATCAACGGCACGCCTGCAGCGCTGTTGGCCGGCGACAACGAACTCGAAAAACTATTCACGCTGAAAAATGCTGCCAGCAGCGACGGTCTGGAATGGCTGGAAGCCACTCCCAAAAACCGCGACACCTCGTTTGAGCGCATCCGCATGGGCTTTAAAGGCGATGCGCTGGCGCAGATGGAGCTGTACGACACCTTTGGCCAGCGCACTCTGCTCAGGTTTACGCACTTTGAACGCAACGCCAGTCTGAGTGCCAACCGCTTCAGGTTTTCTCCGCCGAAGGGCGCGGATGTCATCAGCGACTGACGACCTCTTCAATAGCGGCGCGCGCGATACCGAGCGCATTCAGGCTCCGCTGGCCGAGCGGTTGCGCCCGCGCCATCTGGACGAAGTCGTCGGCCAGTCGCACCTGCTGGCACCGGGCAAGCCGCTGCGTCTGGCGTTTGATGCAGGCAAGCTGCATTCGATGATTTTGTGGGGTCCGCCGGGGGTGGGAAAAACCACCCTGGCGCGGCTTACCGCAGAAGCATTCGATGCCGACTTTATCTCCATTTCCGCTGTGCTCGCCGGGATCAAGGACATCCGCGAAGCCGTCGAACGCGCGCGCATGAACCAGTCGATCAATCGCGCCACCATCGTGTTTGTGGACGAAGTGCACCGCTTCAACAAGTCGCAGCAGGATGCATTTTTACCGCACGTCGAAGCCGGGCTGTTTACTTTCATCGGTGCCACTACCGAAAACCCCTCGTTTGAAGTGATCGGCGCGCTGTTGTCACGGGCGCAGGTGTATGTGCTGAAGTCGCTGTCACCTGACGAACTCAGCGCCTTGTTACAGCGCTCGCTCGCCAGCCTGCCTGATCTCAAGCTGGCGCAGGGGGTGGATGGCGTGCTGGCCGGTGTTGCCGATGGCGATGCGCGCAAATTGCTCAACTTGCTGGAGCAGCTCGACAGCGCAGCGCGCACCGCAGGCGTGACCGAGATCGACACCGCCTTTGCCGAAAGCGCCATGGCGCAATCGCTGCGGCGTTTTGACAAAGGCGGCGAAGCGTTTTACGACCAGATTTCTGCGCTGCATAAAAGCGTGCGCGGCAGCAATCCGGATGCCGCGCTGTACTGGCTGGTGCGCATGCTCGACGGCGGCGCCGACCCGCGCTATCTCGGTCGCCGCCTCATCCGCATGGCCTCGGAAGACATCGGCCTGGCCGACCCGCGCGCACTCGGCCTC
>Ga0315272_10001505_pt1 | contig 11573 bp, 9 predicted proteins | sample C3_middle_MG_FD_203918 | JGI IMG/M metagenome (GOLD analysis project Ga0315272, IMG submission 203918) | Sediment microbial communities from Yellowstone Lake, YNP, Wyoming, USA - C3_middle | ecosystem: Environmental > Aquatic > Freshwater > Lake > Sediment | place: USA: Wyoming | collected...
GAGACTGCAAATGTAGTACTTTTTTGAAATATAAAAACCAGGAAGCTGTTTTTTTTGAAAAAAATCAAACAGGCAGATATACAATCACTTTAGTTTCAAAAAAGGACTCTGAATAAAAGTCCTTAATATTCCTGACAATAACCTTCGTCGCAAATTTTGACAATTCATCTGACAGATCGCCTCCCTTGAGGTAAATAATTCCATTTTCTATGCTGTTTTTCCCTGCTTTACTGATGTTTTTACGGGTAAGACTTACAAATTCAGGGAAGGCGGTCACTGCACGGCTGATTATGAACTCGAACTTGTCGTGTTCTTCTTCAATCCTTTTTCTGACGGGTTTTACATTTTTAAGCTCAAGTTCTTCAGATACAGCTTTAACAACTTTTATTTTTTTTTCAATTGAGTCGAGAAGTGTGAATTCTGAATCGGGGAACATAATGGCCAGCGGGATGCCAGGAAAACCTCCCCCGGTGCCAGCGTCGAGAATTGTTGTGCCGGGCCTGAAACTTATGATCTTTGATATTGCCAGTGAATGAAGAACATGATGAATAAAAAAATTGTCCATATCCTTGCGGGATATTACGTTGATTTTGCTGTTCCAATTCTCATAAATCAGTTTCAGCTGAAACAGCTTGTCTTTCTGGAGGCCGGTTAACGATGGGAAGTATCTGGAAAAACTTTCTGACACTATCTGTTTCCTGTTTTGATTAATATATTATATAACAGGGTTTTGGCCCTGAAAAGTTGTGCTTTTACAGTACCAATGGGGAGGTTCAGTTCCTCGGAGATCTCTTCATATGAGTACTCCTTATAATAACGTAACTCGATAAGCGACTTGTAGCGTGGCTTTAACTGGCTGACAATAATTTTAAGCGCAGCTACTTTCTGATGATGGATAAGTGATTCCTCAGGATCGGGGAGGTCAGACTGAATATTTATAGTGACGTTTTCAAGAGTGTCCTGAAGATGATCAAATGGTGTAGGGGAGAGCTGTTTTTTACGAATGAAATCAACGCAGTTATTTGTGGCAATTTTAAAAAGCCAGGTGCTGAAAGCAAATTTAGGAGCATAGGATTCAAGGTTCCTGAAGGCTTTTCCAAATGCTTCAATGGTAAGATCTTCGGCGTCAATCGGATTGTTTACCATCTTTAACAGCATAAAGTAAATGGAATCCCGGTAACGATTCATCAGACTGGCAAAAGCCTTTTCATTTCCTCTTTTTGCCGCTTCAACAAGCAGTAAATCGCCCTTGGCTTTCTCCGATAGTTCGCGGCCTACTTCCATTTGTTTATACCCGGTTTGCTTCGGGAATTACTTAAAAATATAATGCTGTTAATCAAAGGCGAAAAGATATCAAAAAATAATAAATATCCTATCAATCCCGGCTCATTCAATTTTTTCTGTACCAGTAAAAATACAGTAATTTGTGTTATTAATCTTAATGCAAAAACTGCTAAGACCCATGGCCACAGATATATAAAGCAGAGGAGCACAATAAAAGAAACATAACAAAGAATTCTCGTAAATGGTTCTAAAAACAGCAGGAACTTGTCCCTGAACTTATAATATGGTGCTGTGGTGAAATGTCTTTTTTTCTGAAGAATCCATTGGTTCAGATCAGTGCAGGGAACTGATCTGGTGTGAGTTTCAGCCCTAAGCTCTACAGCTGTATTTCTGCCCCGAGCAATTGCATTTACCAGAAGATCGTCATCTCCGGAGATAATATGACTGTGAGAACCAAAACCATTGTTCCCGAAAAAAACTGAACGCCTGTATGCCATATTTCTCCCAACTCCCATGTAAGGCACGCCTCTGATAGCCATCCCTAAATACTGCATGGCAATCGTAAAACTGTCGTATCTTATATATTTATTCAAAAATCCTTTCTTCCTCAGGTAGCCTCCATAACCAAGTACAAAATTTGTATCAGCATTAAAATTAGAGACCATCCCCTTAAGCCACTGATTCGATTCAGGCTGACAATCGGCATCGGTGAAAAGTAAAAGTTCATTTTTAGCAGCTTTTATGCCGATAAACTGAGCAAATTTCTTGTTGTGTGTAAACTTGGGATCTTTATTTATGGTCGAGATCCTCAGATGGGGATACTTTTTCAGATATTCACCAAGAATGATATAAGAATTGTCTTCAGAGCAATCATTCACCACAATCACTTCAAATTCGGGATAATCCTGTTCCAGAACTGCTGTCAGATGAACCGAGAGATTGTCAGCTTCATTTCTCGCACAAATAATAACTGAGACCGGATCAGAGGTGGCGTTTTCCGTGGGTTTCTTCAGATAAACAAACAGATAGAAGAAAAGATAATAGAATAGCTGAATGGCAACCGCTGATGCAAATATGCAAAAAACAATAAGAAGTATAGTATCTGTATGATCAGCCATCTGACTTCAAAATATGTCAGCAATATTAGTAAGATTAACGGAAAGGCAAAAGATAAATTTTAGAATAATCTAAAAGCAGGACCTTGATTCATTTTTCAGTTTAATCAGATTTTGAGAAATTCGAGCCATTGGCTACGGAAAGAATTATTGATATATAAAAACAAAGTACTCATAATTAGCACTTTTGCTCATAACTGGAATGATGTCTGAAGTCTGGTGCTGCCATGTCATTACTCTTCTGATAAAAATTACTTCCTTATAATTTTATAAGCCGTATGGAAAAATTACCTTTGTGCTGCAAAAAAAGAGATCAGTAATATGTTCAGAATTGAGAGCAGGGATTCAGAATCAAGAGCCCGTGCAGGTTTGCTTACAACACCTCACGGCGATATTCCTACTCCCATTTTTATGCCTGTCGGCACCTGCGGCACGGTAAAAGGAATACTGCAACGTGATCTGACCGAGGATATAAATGCGAAAATAATCCTTGGGAATACTTATCACCTTTATCTGCGTCCGGGTACAGAGATCCTTAAGCTGGCAGGAGGCCTTCACAAGTTTATGTCATGGGAACGCCCGTTACTTACTGACAGCGGCGGTTACCAGGTCTTTTCTCTTACAGGCAACAGGAAACTGACCAGTGAAGGGGCAATATTTAAATCACATATAGACGGTTCCCGTCATCTTTTTACTCCTGAGAATACGGTTGATATTCAAAGAATTATAGGAGCCGACATTATTATGGCTTTCGATGAATGCGCTCCATGGCCATGCGAATATAGTTATGCAAAAAAGTCAGTCGCTCTTACCCACCAGTGGCTCGACAGAGCTGTTGCCAGGTTTAAGGAGACAGAACCGCTCTGGGGCTATGAACAGATGCTGTTCCCTATAGTCCAGGGAGGAACTTTTGATGATCTCAGGAAAGAATCCGCTGAGAAAACTGCTTCAGTGGGCCTGGAAGGAAATGCCATAGGAGGCTTATCTGTGGGAGAGCCGGCAGAAGAAATGTACAGGACAATAGAGATCGTGAATGAAATACTTCCGGATGATAAGCCCCGTTATCTTATGGGTGTTGGTACTCCGGTGAATATTCTGGAAGCTATAGATAGAGGTATTGATATGTTTGATTGCGTGATGCCAACACGGAACGGAAGGAACGGAATGCTTTTTACCAGTGAAGGCACTATAAATATAAGGAACAGAAAATGGATTGACGACCTCAGCCCGATCGACCCTGAAGGACCATCTGCTGTAAGCTTGTGCTATTCAAAAGCATATCTCAGGCATCTGGTAATGGCCGGGGAAAACCTTGGAGCCCAGATTGCAAGTATTCATAATCTGGGATTTTATTTAAAACTTGTTACCGAAGCAAGGAAGAAAATTGAAGAAGGCAATTTTAAGAAATGGAAAATCTCGATGGTAAAAAAACTTTCGGAGAGACTTTAAAATCTCTGAATATTAAGCTTATTGATCGTTATATTATCAGGAAGTTTCTTGGTACCTTTTTCTTTTGCCTCTTACTGATACTTACCATCGCTGTAGTATTCGATTTCGCCGAGAAGATAGACAATTTCATGGAGAAGCAGGCTCCGATAAAGGGGATAATTTTTGAATATTACATGAATTTCATCCCTTATTTTGCCATGCTTTTTGCCCCCCTGTTCGTCTTCATTGCTGTCATCTTCTTTACATCTAAAATGGCAATTGCCACTGAGATCATAGCAATTCTGAACAGCGGAATGAGTTTCAGAAGAATGATGTGGCCATATTTTATTTCTGCTTTTATAATAGCAACATTCACATTTGTGCTAACCAACTTTGTAATCCCCAAATCCAACAGGATAAGGATGGATTTTGAGGATAAGTACTATCACTCGTCGTCGAGTAAACGGATTCCTGTGGAAAATATTCACCGTCAGGCTTCTCAGAATGTGCTTGTCTACATGGGTACCTTTAATCCGTTGAGTCAGAGAGGGCAGAATTTTACAATTGAAAAGACCGACAGCGGGAAACTTGTTTCCAAGCTCTCTGCTGCTTCTGTGGTTTATGATACAACCAAACATAAGTGGACTGCCCTTAATTATTTTATACGCACGATAAAAAACAATGAGGAAACAATTGTCAAGGGAAAACAGATTGATACCACACTGACTATTTCGCCTCAGGATTTTTCAAGAGATCCGGCATTTGTGGGGACAATGACATCGAAGGAACTCAACAATTATATTGACCTTCTTACTCTGCAGGGGTCGGATGAGCTGAAGCTCTTCCTGATTGAGAAATACCGGAGGTTTGCCAACCCCTTCGCAGTCTTTATTCTTACGCTGATAGGTGTTACCCTCTCATCAAGAAAGATAAGGGGAGGTATTGGTATGAATATTGGTATTGGCCTTGCTCTCAGCTTTTCCTATATTCTTTTTCTGCAGTTTGCCTCACAGTTTTCACTCAAGGGAAACCTTGGACCAATGCTGGCAATGTGGATCCCAAATATAATTTATTCAATAATTGGTCTGGTGCTCTATAAAATGGCTCCCAAATAGATTTTAACTCGTACAATTTCCTTAAAATTGTACCCTCAGATTCATCCTATTTTAATGATTAAAAACCCCAAACGATAATAAATATTTAATATTATGCCAGTCAATAAAAAGATTCGCGAACTTCAGGAAAAACGTGAGAAAGTCCTTCTTGGCGGAGGTGAACAGGCTATTGAAAAGCAGAAAGCCATGGGTAAAAGAACAGCCCGTGAGCGCATCATGGCACTGCTTGATGAGAATTCCTTCAATGAGTATGACTTGTTTGTTGAACATGACGCACGTGATTTCGATATGGACAAGAAATCGCTGCCAAGTGACGGAGTGATAATTGGTTCCGGTACCATTTACGGAGCCCCTGTGGCAATATTTGCACAGGACTTTACAGTTGCGGGAGGTTCACTCGGATTGATGCATTCGAGAAAAATCACCAAGATAATGGACCATGCACTGAAAATGCGTATGCCTCTTATCGGTATAAACGACTCAGGAGGAGCAAGAATACAGGAAGGTGTGAATTCGCTCGCCGGATATGGCGAAATATTCTTCCGGAATACAATATCAAGCGGGGTGATCCCTCAGATCTCAGTTATTCTTGGACCATGTGCAGGAGGTGCCGTTTATTCCCCTGCGCTGACCGACTTTGTCTTCGTTGTGGATAATATCTCAAAGATGTTTATCACCGGTCCCGAGGTTATCAAAACTGTTCTGGGCGAGGAGATTTCAATGGAGGACCTTGGAGGAGCAAGGGTACACAGTGAAGTAACAGGCAACGCTCACTTCTTTGCCATAAGCGAGGAGGAGTGTTTTGAACAGATCAAAAAGCTTGTGACTTTCATTCCCTGGAATAATAGCCAGAAAGCAAGAATGTTTGAACCGGGAGAACCAAAACCAGAATATAATATCAATAAAATCGTCCCGGAAGATCCGACAATGCCATACGACGTTAAAGATGTAATAAGAGCTATCGTCGATAACTCCGATTTCTTTGAGATCATGGAGCTCTATGCCAAAAACATTGTGATCGGTTTCGGAAGAATGGGAGGCAGGACAACAGGATTTGTTGCCAACCAGCCAATTGAAATGGCAGGGGTTCTTGATGTTGATTCATCTGATAAAGCTGCCAGGTTCATCCGTTACTGCGATGCATTTAATATTCCTATTATTACTCTTGTTGACCTCCCAGGTTATCTGCCGGGCGTAGACCAGGAACATGCCGGCGTTATCCGCCATGGTGCAAAAGTCCTCTACGCATATAGTGAAGCAACAGTTCCAAAGCTTACAGTTATAATAAGGAAAGCTTATGGTGGTGGTTATATTGCGATGAGTTCACGTCACCTTCGCGCTGATTTTGTTTTTGCATGGCCATCCGCCGAGATTGCAGTTATGGGTCCGGAGGGAGCAGCCAACATCATTTTCAGAAAAGAAATTATGACTGCTGCTGATCCTGATGCAATGAGAAAACAAAAGGTTGAGGAATATAAAACTAAATTTGCGAATCCTTATGTTGCCGCTTCCCGCGGTTATGTAGATGCAGTAATTGAGCCATCCGAGACAAGGAAATTCCTGATGCATTCCATAGAGGTATCACAGAATAAAGATGTTCCTATGCCGCAGAAGAAGCATGGTCTTCCTCCTTTTTAGTCATTTATCAGTAATCTTAACGGAACAATTATGAGTATAGAGAATAAGCTTGGAATCCTCAACATTGATACAAGTTTGTATCAGACGAGGTTAAGCAATAAATTTCTGAAAAGGACATCATACAAACCGGCCGATCCCCGGATAATACTGAGCTTCATACCAGGAACAGTACTTGATATAATGATTGAGGTGGGCCAGACGGTTAAGAAGGGTGAAGAACTGATGATTCTCGATGCCATGAAGATGAAGAATAAGCTTAAATCAAACATGGATGGCAAAGTGAAATCAATCGCAGTCAATAAAGGCGATAAAGTTTCAAAAGGTACTGTTCTTCTTGAACTGGAATAACTTCTCATCCCCGGTCCTGACGTGACCGGGGATATTACAGGAGAATAAGACTTTTACTTATCTGAATCATAATTGACCCTCCCAGATTACAAATTTCTTGATTTCTGAGGATAGTTCTGGTTTGTTGCGGAAGATGCCATAAACACTCGATCCACTTCCCGACATGAGGCTGAAGATCGCATCAGACCGGTATAATTCTTCCTTAAAATATCCGATGAGAGAGCATTCTTTGATGGCATAAGCCTCAAAGTCGTTTATTATTGTATCTCTCCATTCCTCAGGAGGAGATTGAATTAATTCCTGAAGGCTTGAAGCTGGAATAGCCGGACTGCAATTTTTAAAAGCGGCGCCAGTATTTATTCCTATTCCAGGGTTAACCAGTACCATGTATAATCCTGAGAGTACCGGTTTCACCGCAGCCAGAATTTCACCCCTGCCGGTAGCATATGATGGGACACAATCAATAAAAAACGGGCAATCACTGCCAAGTTCGAGTGAGACAGCCTTTATAACATCCTGATCAAGGTTCAGCTCAAAGTGCCTGTTCAGCACTTTTAACATGCATGCTGCGTCGGATGAGCCGCCGCCCAGACCGGCACCAACCGGTATCCCTTTGTGAAGATGAATCCTGAGAACCGGGAATGATGCCAGGTCACGGAGTCTGTTTACCGCTTTAATGACAAGGTTGTTTTCAGGCTCTCCTCCTGTTTCTATCCCTGTTACCTTAATGCTATCCTTTCCGGTTGAATTATCAGAAACAACAAACTCAAGTGCATCACTCAGTCCGACGGGATAAAATACCGTTTCAAGGTCATGAAAACCATCAGGACGCTTACCGGTTATTCTAAGTCCGATATTAATTTTTGCATTCGGAAAGAATATCATCTCTCACTCTTTAATGTAAAAGTACCATATCGTTTTGAATTTGTTGTTAATGATTAGCTCATTAGCTTTTCAACAAGTTTTTAACATCGGTTTGTTTGTAACAAAACGTCAGTTTCCTGCATGAAGAGCTCCCGATATGCATACCTTTGAAATTAACCGTGAAACATGTTGAATTATGCTTTAATCATTTGTAAATCAGAAATATAGTATTAATGGTAAAACAAAAAAGTAGTCCAAGGCCAGCTATTACAGCACTGCCTGATTTTGGGAAAGTACCGCCTCAGGCAAACGATATGGAGGAGGCGGTTCTTGGTGCAATTATGCTTGAAAAGGAAGCAGTAATAACTATACTTGATATACTGAAACCGGAAAGTTTTTATCGTGAGGCACACCAGAAAATATTCAAGGCTATATCGGATCTTTCGGCAAAAGAATTTCCGGTGGATCTTTATACTGTAACCGAAGAGCTGAGATCTCATCATGAACTGGATAGTGTTGGAGGACCGGTCTATCTTACACAGCTTACCGCAAAAGTTGTCTCAGCAGCGAATGTTGAATATCATGCCAGGATAGTCGCACAGAAATATATTCAGCGTGAACTGATTAGAGTGTCAACTGAAATACAAACAAGGTCTTTTGATGATACCTATGATGTGACAGAGCTTCTCGACTATTCCGAAAATGCACTTTTCCAGATTGCTGAGGGTAACATCAAAAAGGAGGTTGCTCCTATAAATGTAGTGATTAAGGAGGCTATCAGGGAAATTGAAGAAGCAGGAAAGAGAGAGGATGCACTTGTAGGAACTCCTTCAGGCTTTACAAAGCTTGACCGTCTTACTTCAGGATGGCAGAAGGCTGAACTTGTTATTATTGCAGCCCGTCCCTCGATGGGAAAGACAGCTTTCGCCCTCTCTATGGCAAGGAATATGGCAATAGAGCACGGGAAAAAGGTTGCAATCTTTTCATGTGAAATGTCGTCTATTCAGTTGGTTAACAGGTTAATTATTTCGGAGACAGATCTCCCTGGCGATAAGATAAAGAATGGCCGGTTATCTGAGGAGGAGTGGAAACAGCTCGATACAAGGATTAAAAAACTGGTTCAGGCACCGATATTCATTGACGATACCCCTGCAATCTCTATCTTTGAGTTGAGGGCTAAATGCCGCCGGCTGATGGCACAACATAAACTCGATATAGTTATAGTTGACTACCTTCAGCTTATGTCGGGACCAGAAAACTCGGGCAGCCGCGAACAGGAGGTAAGTACAATTTCCCGTTCACTTAAGAGTATAGCTAAAGAACTTAACATCCCTATCCTCGCACTTTCACAGCTTAACCGTTCGGTGGAGATGAGAGGGGGAACCAAGAGACCTTTGTTATCTGACCTCCGGGAGTCGGGGGCAATCGAACAGGACGCCGATATGGTCGTCTTTATTCACAGGCAGGATAAATTTGGAATTCAGACTTTCGAAGATGGATCCTCAACCAAGGGGATTGCCGAAATCATACTTGCGAAAAATAGGAACGGTCCGGTTGATGATGTAAAACTAAGGTTCCGCGAGGAGAAGGCACAGTTTCTTGACCTTGATGATTTTGATCTCGATAACCCTTCAGATATAAATGGTTCACAGAGTATTACACTAGGATCAAAAATGAATCATGATAACCTGAGAAGCCTTGGCAGCGGATTTGATAACGAACCCGACCTGCATAACGAGCCACCGTTCGCATAAGTATTAGTGAAAACTCAGGACAGCCCGTAAACCAACGCTGCTGTATTTTAAGTCATCGAAGCCAACATATACACCGAGCTCTCCTATAAAGAGAATTTCACTGATACTATACCCTATTTCTGTATAATTGGTATGATACCTGCTGCCCAGATATGACAGACTTACATTTTCCCGCATGAGCGTGTTGCTTAATACAGGAAGGAGTTTGAGGAACAGGTATGGCGTAGTATATTTCAGGTGGCCTTCAGCATAAAATTCTGGCGTACTCATCGAATAAAATGAAGGGATCATGAATGCATCCTCGTAGTTATTGATAAGTACAGGGAATGGCTGGGAGTTAATATGGAAGAAATCATAAAATGTCAGATTCCGGTTATCGAGGTATCCTGCAGCACGCACCCTCCATCTGAATTCACTGAAAGCACCAATGTTCTTGTGCTGTGATACTTCAAATTTTATCTTATCATACCGCCGTAAACCTGATTCAATTTCGCTGAAATCATTGACTCCATGTTGCCACGTCAGTTCAAACGCAGGCCAGTCTGAATCCGCCGGTATCTTTGTTCCGCTCTGCATGCGGTATTTCAGGAAGGGGGCATAGGTTATCCTGGTAGTAAGATCAAAATGTCTCTGATCACGTAATTTATTTATTTCATTTGACCCTTCTGATAGGTAACTGTTTACAGGAGTATTCTCTGAATAGACTCCTGATGACTTCAGAATGGAAAAATTGGTTGTATTGTGCAGGACTTTCCTGTTTTCATAGTTACCTGTTATCTCGAGCCTTAAGCCATTCCTTATTTCAGAAGAATAACCTATTGTGGTATAATCCGACTCATACAACTTCAGATAGTTTTTTTTCTGTAATAATGAAGTGAGCGAATTTATAAAGGGGTTGATGCCTCCTCCGTTATTGATGTCCTTGCTTGTTACACCTGCCCGTACAAAAATCTGTTGGTGTTTTACTTTGTCAAATGAATAGAAGGAATTTATTACCCACATTAATTTGTTTCTGCCGAATGCCCAGTTAAGATCCGGGACTATAGTCAGGGAATTCTTATTCTTCCATGACTTTGAGAAATTAAAATCAAGTCCGTATTTAAATCCGTCGACTGAATTAAATGCAAGCTTTTTAAGATTAATCAGGCCATCGAAACTAACTCGGAACCCTGATGAGCCTGCCCAGGAATGCCCCGTAATGATGTAGCGCAGGGTTTTGGCTGACGCAGGTTTCCCCTTGCCTGAGGTATTAGTTGCAGTATCGGATTTAACTTCAAACAGCTTATCGAGTGATTTGATGCTGTCGTTTATTCTTATGCTACGCGTTTCAATGTCAGATAGAGGTATCGGCCTGATCTTCGCCCAGTATGAACTGTCTCTTTTGCTTGCATCCTTCTCTACAATTTGTTTTGTTCTGTCTTTTATTTCAAGACTATTTTTAGTGCTGTCCTTCAGGCTGGCAGCCGATTCCTTCTCCATCAGTCTGGAAAGCTTTACCATATCCCGGTTAGTTAGCCGGTCTTTTTCAAGGAGCTTATTGATCTGTTGTTTTGATTTTGAAACAACAGTATCTGAAACTTTCTGGTTGTTAAGGGTTCCTGACTGATAATCTGCCGAAATGCCTGCAGGTTTCTGAAGCGAAGCATTTGGTTTTACGGTGAGATACTTTACCGAACTCCCATAACCGGCATCAGCTTTAAAACCCATTATTCCGATGTTGATGTCAAACTTATGGCTGACCGGCATCCAGATATCATCCTGAACAGGTACAAATAGTTGTTGTACCCTGATTTTGGATGCAAGATTTTCATTTGTAAGATCAACACTCTGAAGGCACCAGAGGTTTTCAATAATATAGATTGTACCTTCAAAGACCTGCTGGCTTTTCCGTTTGGGAATTACCTGGATCTTGTTTATTGTGAAATTACCCTGAAGCGATGCTCCCAGGTACTTGTAGTTATAGTATGAAAACGCACTTGGTGCCAGTGGTGAAATTGCCATATGTGCAAGAACTGGCTGGTAAAAAC
>Ga0315272_10001506_pt1 | contig 11567 bp, 10 predicted proteins | sample C3_middle_MG_FD_203918 | JGI IMG/M metagenome (GOLD analysis project Ga0315272, IMG submission 203918) | Sediment microbial communities from Yellowstone Lake, YNP, Wyoming, USA - C3_middle | ecosystem: Environmental > Aquatic > Freshwater > Lake > Sediment | place: USA: Wyoming | collected...
CTAAGGAGCCAAAGGTGCCAGCTAAGATCACGCCAACGAGGGAAAGTTTTCCTTGGCTTGCAAGGTAGCCAGCCGGGGGCATGATCACCTCGCTTGGAATGGGAACAAGGGTTGACTCTAAAGCCATGAGAAAGAAAACTCCTGCATAGCCGCTCTTTTCAAAAAGGAGCAGAAAATATTCAACAATGGATTTGATGTAGACTTCCATCGGCGCCTAACCTCTAAACCGTTTTCTAAAGTGTTTCCCAGTTTCCGCAGTTTGGGCAGATCCAAGCAACAGCGCTTGCGCAAACAAACTTCTTTTGCTCAGCCATTAAGCACTCCGCGCATAGGGTAAAGCCACATTTTCGACAAACATAGCAAAGAGGTTTCTCTTCCCCGCAGAACTCACAGGTTGCCTTACCTACCTTTTTCTTTGCGAAGAACCTTTTACCCTCTTTAGCCATTCCTTCAATTATAAACTTAACCAAACTTTGTCGCCCCGAGCAAGCCTTCTTGTCGCCCCGAGCGAAGCGAGGGGTCTCCCTATGTCATTTCTTCAATTATAAACTTGGCAAAACCCTAAGTAAAGGAAGGGGGAAGTCTCTCCTATTTTTTTCACTTGGCAAAGCTTTGGCGAAATTTTAGGGAAGAGATAACAAAAAGTATTCCTCCTACCCCTATCATGCCAAGAACATCCTTCCAAAGATAGGAAAACCCTACCCCCTTTAGCAAAAGTCCGTAACCAAACTCCAAATAATACCTCATAGGGGAAAGGAGGCTTACAGCCCTTATCACAGGGTGCATAGCTTCCGGAGGCGTCCAGGCTCCAGAAATCATAAGCATCGGGACAAGGATGGCTAAAATAACCATCATGGCTTGAGAAAGATTATCAACCATCGTGGCGATGGTTATCCCCAGAGCAGAAACAGTAAAGACATAAAGGCAAGTGACAAGAAAAAATACTAAGACGCTCCCTTTTATCGGCACTCCAAACACACCCTTTACCATGAGGAGAAGGCTCATCGTAGATAGAAAACCAATTATAACCACAGTAGGTGTGACTTTTGCTAAAAACACCTCCCAAGTTTTCACAGGGGTGATTAGGAGTTGCTCAATCGTTCCTTGTTCCTTTTCTCTTATCAAGGCTGAAGCGGTTATGAGAAGCGACACCATAGTCGTCATGTTAAAAAGCTCAAGGAGGCTCATAAACCATGAGCTAAGGTTATTAGGATTAAAGAGGCTTCTTAACCTTGCCTCAACTTCAGGTATTTTCAACTGCTTTTTGTAAACCGAATACTCTAAAAGCTCTAAGGAATACTCATAGGCAATGGTGTTAAGATATGAGATGGCCATGGTTGAGGCCATGGACATGGTTCCGTCAACAATTGCCTGAACCTTGCCTTTCCCTTCCTTTACCAAGGTGGAAAAGTTAGGAGGAATGATGATAGCCATAGAAGCCCTGCCCCTATCAAGCCAATCAACCACCTCTTCGTCTGAGTTTACATAGGCTACAACTTTAAAATAGGACTTGCGGAGCTTTTCTATGAATTCCCTGCTTTCTTTGCTTTTGCTTAGGTCAAAAACAATGACAGAAAAGTTCCTGACTTCAAGGTTAACACCCTTTCCCCCAGTATAGACTACGGCAGTGAAAGCATAAATTAAAACAATGAGCAAAACTTTGTCCCGAAAAAGCTGTAAAAACTCCTTCCTAAGCAGAAAAAGAAGGCGCATTTGTTTTGGCTTTTATTTGGGTTTTGCTGGAAAATAGAGTTTTTTTTCAGGAAAGACGAAGGCTTTTCCTCCCTTGTGAAGAGGAACCCGCCAGAATTCCTTATACCCATAATCGGCAAAGTCTTGAGCTCTCCAATGCTTTACCTCCCCGATGTAAAAGCAAACCTCTCCAACCTCAACCTCTTCTATAACCTTACATTCAAGATTAGCCAAAGCCTGAGGAATGAGCGGCACATCCAAGGCTTTGCCAACCTCTATCTTAATATCAAAGGCTTCTACTTTATTCAATTCGCGACCGCTAACTGTTCCCACTCTCCAGATAAGGTCTATGTTTTCGGTTATGTTTACTGAAAACTGCCTGTATTTATCAATGAGCTCCCGAGTGTAGTGCTCTTTGTCGCAGGCAAAGCCAACAGAAGGCACATCCTCAGCTATCGGAGTAATCCACGAGCAAGCCATAAAGTTGATTTCCCCTGCTTTAACGCTTCCGCTACCGATGAGGACAACCGGTCTTGGATGCAAGGTCCTGTAAAACTTTTCCATAATAGACCCTCCTTTCTTTCTGTGTTATCGAAATTACATCCTTTTACGAAAGTTTAGGATGGTTGCGGTGTAGACAATAAGGGTTATGTTTATCTCCTTCCCCTCAACCCGACCATGAAGGATCAATAACCCTCTTGGTTTCTCTTGTTTCTTGAAAAAATAAAGGCTTAATCCTACAAAGAGCACTAAAACTATTAGGATTGGCAGAACCTTTTTTAACATGTTAAGTTCAAATACCTTTTTAATAACTTTTCCTTGCAGGTTGTTTTAAGAATGTGGGCAGACGGATAAACCTTTAAAACCTCTTTACAAAGCAACACAAAGGCTAAGTGAACAAGGTCCGTTGGCTCAGGGGGCGTTGCCTCATGAGAAGTTAGAATAACGCCGTCCTTCTGATAGGGTGAAATAAGAATAAAAAACCGTTCCTTAAGGGAGCTTTCTTTGACTAATAGGTCAACAAGCACGCCATCATCTTTAAAGTAGACATCAAGAACTTTAACCAAGTTTTCCTCTTTTTGGTAGATAATCCCCCTTGGTAGGGTTTCATAGAGTTTCTTGAAATCCGGATGTTGATTTAGCTTTAGGATGTTAACGATGGGCAAGAGCTCATCCCCCGAAATTTTTAATAAAGGATAATAATCTTTTACCCAGTTTGGAAGCTCAACTCTTTTTATTTTTTTAAAACCAGTAAAGTATAATGTCCCACCTAAAGAAAGCCATTTTTTGGCATACTTTGTAGGATAGAAGTCTTCTACTTCGGTTCTTATAACTTCCTCCCAGAGAGGGGCAAAGGCTCCTGTTTTCAAGAAGAACTCAACAGTTTGTTCAATGTAGGGCTTGTAATCCGTTGACATGCGAAAGAAGCCAGAAAGTTTTAACCTATCAGCTAATAACCATGGAAAGACTTCATTTACTAAGCGATTTTTAGCCTTCTTTCTTTTTATCCAAGGGTCTGGGAAGTTTAAATAGAGCCCAGAGATTGCCTCAGAGGTGAAGGCTTTGCAAAGGAACTTTGCCCCTTCCATCGGGATGAGCCTAACATTTTTAAGTTGAGCCTTTTCTATTTTTCTTAACGCGCTTCTTAAAACTTCTCGAGAGTAATCAACACCTACGAAGTTGACCTGTGGATTGTTCTTTGCCATCTCAAGGATAAAATCCCCCTTGCCAACCCCAATTTCAACATGGATGGGGTTTGAGTTTTCGAAGATTTCCTGCCAGTTTGGATAAAAAGGGAGGTCCTTTTCTTTGAGGTAGAGCCTACTCATACCTCAATAATGTAATCTTCTTGAAATTTTAAGCAATTGGTATATTTTTAATTTTGAGAAGATGGAGGCCGTAGCTCAATGGTAGAGCACCGGGCTGTGGCCCCGGGTGTTGCGGGTTCGAGTCCCGTCGGCCTCCCCGTTGACCAAAGTTGCGAGGTTCAAAAACCACTCAAATATTTTTCTCTAAGACTTTTTGCATTTCTCCTTTTTAATACCTTTACCGCACTGCCTGCTTTCAGATTTTCTACCGCATCTACCCTTTTTAGGTTTTTCCTCGGCACCAGCTTCGGTTATAGGAGCATCCTTTTGTTCTAAGAGCCCGTATTTTGAAAGAACAATCCTTTCTGCTTCTAACCAGTTTTCTAAATCCCTGCCAGGAATGCATCCGCTTTTCTCGTAGAGCTCATACGCCACTCTTCTAATCTCTTCCTCCAAAGCCCTTCTATCCATCATCGTCCCATTTTTTATATCTTTCAGTTATTCACATATTTTAATATTTCATCTTTTTTTATTACTCTTATGAGATTTGTAGAACCGGGCTTCCCTACGGGATAACCCATTGTTAAAACTAATATATCATCTTCTTTTATCAATTCTTCCTGATAGGCTTTTTTAACAAACTCTTTTATCATATCTTCAGGCTCTTTTTTTTCTGATAAAACCATGTATGGATAGGTTCCCCAAATTATTTTCAATGTTTTTAGTGTTTTTTCATCATGCACATTTGCTATGATAAGAGGCTTTGGTCTAAATAAGGCAACTCTTTTAGCTGAGCTCCCAGACTTGGTAAAAACTATTATAGCTTTTGCACCTAATTCTTCAGCCAAAATACAACTACTATGGGCTATAGCAAAATCTGGAGAAACGGGCTTTATTTTTTCTAGTTTATTCTCATAAAACTTTTCAGCTTCCTCAATTATTTTTACCATGGTTTGAACAGCCTCAACAGGATAATTACCAACTGCGGTTTCATCAGAAAGCATAAGAGCATCTACTCCATCAAATACAGCATTTGCTATGTCTGAAACTTCAGCTCTTGTTGGCATGGTAGAGTTTATCATTGAAGTTAGCATTTGAGTAGCAATTACTACAGGAATACCATGTTCTCTTGCCTTTTTTGTAAGAATTTTTTGAACGATAGGAATTTTTTCTACAGAAATTTCAACACCTAAATCACCTCTTGCCACAATTAAACCGTCCGAAGTTTCTATAATTTTATCTATATTTTCTAAAGCTTTTTGGGTTTCAATCTTGGCAAAAATAGGGACTTCTCTATCAAATTTTTGAACAATTTCTCTGGCATTTAGTATATCCCTTTCAGTTCTTACAAATGAGAGCGCAACAAAATCTACCCCTTCTTTTAGACCAAACTCCAAATCTTTTTTATCTTTTTCTGTTAAAGCTTCTATCGGAATTTCACCACCGGGAAGGTTAAGACCTTTCTTGGAAGAAATAACCCCTCCTTGAATTACCTCTGTTATTATTTTTTCGGGTCTTTTTTCTGTTACTCTAACTTTTATTATTCCATCTGCTATAAAAATTAAATCATCCTTCTTAACTGCTTTTAAAATTTCAGGATGGTCTATGTACACCTTACCAACCTTATCTTTCTTTTCACAAAAAATAGGCTCTCCATAAATTTCTAAAATTTCCCCTTGATACAAAGGAAATGGATTTTTTACTTCACCTATTCTTATTTTTGGTCCGGAAAGGTCTTGTAAAATTGCGACTGTTCTTTTAAGCTCTGAAGCAGCCTTTCTAATTCTTTCTATATTTTCCTTATGATAATTCATATCTCCATGGGAAAAATTGAGCCTAAAAACATCAACCCCTGCTTCAATAAAGGCTTTAATAATTTGAAGATTTCTTGATGTTGGACCAATGGTGGCAATAATTTTAGTCTTTCTCATTTGCCTTTTAATATACTTCTTTTTCAAAAATCAAACAATAAAAAATAAATCTTAAACTCATTCTTAAAAAAAGATAATCTGGTCGTTTATAACTTGCCTGTAATAAAGATTTTGAAACAATCGCAATTCCTTGGGCTGTTTCAAAGATATTCTGTTCTTCAAGCTTAATATTTAAGGCTTCCCATTTGGAGTTTGGAGCAAGCCAAAAAAGGATGATATAAACCCAAATTAGAAAATTAAGTGAATAACCAGTGGGGGAATTCAAAAGAATCCCAAAAGGTTATTAAATGCACAATTTTGTTCAAATATTTTACAATGGTTCCTTAATCTACTGTATTAATTCTTGAAAGCTATCCCTAAACATTTTTACAATTTTGTTCAAAAGAAACATTGATGTAATAGGAAGTTGTCTTAAAAAATTAGAAAGAGAAGTTCGTAAAAGATAATTTTTTGCCCTTTATTTAAGGCTAATCCTAAGCTCTAAACAACGAATAAACCCTTGGTCTTTAAGATAAAAAATTTGGCATAAAAATTGCTAGTTGATACTAAACATACAGTTTAGACAAAGAAGGGATAGCATGAGGAAAAAGTTTATTGCTCTTGCCACATTAGGATTGACTCTTCTTACCTTTTCAGCTAAAGCAGAAGATCAGGCTTCTGCTAACAACATCAGCGGTTCATTCTCTACAGGACTTTATAATAAATATGTCTTTCGTGGTTATGAATTGAGCGATGATAGCTTGGTCATTCAACCATCTTTAACCTTAAACTATAAGAATTTTTCAGTTAATCTTTGGGGAAACATTGATACTAGTGAACATCCTACTCAAAGTTTTATTCCTGATAGACGCGGAAAGAAAAGTTTTAATGAAATAGACCTTACTCTTAGTTATACCTATACTCTAAATAAGCTTTCAATAACCGGTGGATACATCTATTATGGAACTAAATACGCTGATGAAACAGAAGAGGTGTTCTTAAGTCTATCCTATGACATCATTTCAAAACCTACCTTGACAGTTTACAGAGATATTTCAACTTATCCTGGCACCTATGTTAACCTTAGCTTTTCTCATTCCATTCCCTTATACAATAAAATTACTGCAGACTTTTCTGCATCCTTTGGCTATTTTAAAGGAGATGGTAACTATTGGAAAACATACGAAAGAAGCACGGGCAATTATACTGGAAAAAAGTATAGCGCCCTCCATGATGGGAAACTTCAAGTTGGGTTAACCTATTCTATCCAAAAGAACATCACCATCCAACCAACCGTTCAGTATTGGTTCCCGCTTTCTTCTAAGGCAAGAAGGACTATAGATGGAAATTCCTACAACCGTAACGGACATTTAGATAATACATTTGTAGCTGGAGTAAACTTTACATTAAACTGGTAGAAAACATCAAATCTATACAGGAGGTGGGTAAGCTATGTTGAAAAGGGTTGTCTTCAATTTAATTGGCTTCGTTCCTCTTTTCTTTACCATGATTTTAGCATTACCTTTGCAGGTTTTAGCTCAAGAAGCTTCTCCTCCGCCAAAGCTTGACACTGGAGATACTGCCTGGATGCTCGTTTCTACAGCCTTGGTTATGCTAATGACCGTCCCTGGTCTTGCTATTTTTTATGGTGGGCTTGCAAAGAAAAAGGATGTCTTAAACACGATAGCTATGAGTTTGATTACTTACTGTCTTGTAAGCTTCATATGGGTTGTTTATGGATATAGCTTAGCCTTCTCCGGTGATATCGCAGGAATTATTGGCTACCTGGACAAGGCTTTCCTTTCTGGTGTGGGAGTTAGCTCTCTTCAAGGCACCATACCTGAACTTCTTTTCGCGACTTACCAGCTTACCTTTGCGGCAATCACTGTAGCTTTGATATCTGGAGCCTACATTGAAAGGATAAGTTTTTCTGCCTGGACCATTTTTACAATCCTTTGGATGAGCCTGGTTTATGTCCCAGTAGCTCACTGGGTATGGGGTAATGGGTTTCTCGCCAAATTGGGTGCACTTGACTTCGCAGGGGGAATAGTTGTCCATACTACAGCTGGGATATCAGCCTTAATTGGGACCCTTATCCTTGGTAGGAGGAAGCAAGTCCTCCTTATCCCTAACAATATGACCTTGGTAGTTATAGGAACTGGTCTTCTGTGGTTCGGTTGGTTTGGTTTCAATGCCGGAAGCGCAGTTGCAGCAAACGGTCTTGCTGCTCAAGCCTTTCTCAACACCAACACTGCAGCTGCACTCGGAGGTCTAACCTGGTTGTTTACCGAGTGGCTTATCACTAAAAAACCAACCATCCTTGGGATTTGCTCAGGGATAGTCGCTGGTTTAGCAACCATAACCCCAGCTGCCGGTTTTGTGAACATAGTTGGAGCCATCATCATCGGGGTTTTAGCAGGTTTAATCTGCTACTTTTCCGTCTCGTATTTAAAACCAAAGTTTGGCTACGATGATGCCTTGGATGTCTTTGGAATCCATGGCGTGGCTGGGATTCTTGGGGCTATTTTAACCGGGTTTTTAGCAGACCCGTCTATCAATTCCTCAGGAATTGGGCTTTTCTACGGGAATCCTAAACAAGTCCTCATCCAACTCCTTTCCGTTGTCATCACCATCATCTACACAGGTATCCTTTCCGCTGGAATATTGTATGTCACAAAGCTTTTCACCAGACTCAGAGTAAGTGAGGAGGAAGAAATCGCTGGGCTTGATATTACTCAACACGGTGAAAAGGGCTATAATATTTAAAACTAATCGATAGGAGGGACTTACCATGAAAAAGATTGAAGCCATCATTAAACCTTTTAAGCTTGACGAGGTAAAGGATGCCCTCGTAGCCATAGGCGTCCAAGGGATGACTGTAACCGAGGTAAAAGGCTTTGGTAGACAAAAGGGGCAGGTAGAGGTATACCGTGGAACTGAAGTTGAGGTTCTTTTTGTACCAAAGGTCAAGGTAGAGCTTGTCGTCCCTGACCACTTAGTTGATAAGGTGGTAGAAACTATTTTAAAGAGCGCTTATACTGGTTCTATCGGGGATGGGAAAATCTTTATCATTCCTGTTGAGGATGCCATCAGAATAAGAACTCGGGAAAAAGGTGAATCTGCAATCTAAAAAGAGGGGGTTGCTATGGTTGCCATAATCAAAAATGTAAAAGAAGAGGGTCCGGGTAGTATTGAAGACTTTCTTAAAGAAAATTCAATCCCTTTTAAAATCTTTGAAGCCGAGTTTGGAGAGTTTCCAGCAAACCTTGAAGAATATAAATACTTAATCGTCTTAGGTGGACCGATGGGAGTTTACGAGATGGACCGATATCCAAATTTAAAGCGGGTAGCTAAGATTATAGAAGAGGCCCTTGAAAGAGGGCTTAAGGTTTTGGGGGTATGCCTTGGAGCCCAGCTCCTTGCCCATGTGCTTGGTGGTAGAGTTTACAAAGGTCCAAGGCCTGAGATTGGCTGGCTTGACATAGAGCTAACAGATGCGGGGAAGGTAGATCAAGCGATAAAAGCCCTTGCCAAGCATCCTGAAACCGGAGAGATATCTACCCGGTTTAAAGTTTTCCATTGGCATGGCGATACCTTTGACCTTCCTTCCGGGGCTATTCACTTGGCAAGCTCTGGCCTTTACCAAAATCAAGCCTTCAAGTATGAAGACCGGGTCTATGCCTTACAGTTTCATGTAGAGGTAACAGAAGATCTTCTATCCACATGGTTTGAAAACTCTCCTCTTAAGGAAAGGGTTCTTTCTGAATTCCAAACCCTTAAATCAGAATATTCGGAGAGGGCAAAAAACTTCTATCAAGCTTTTTTTACTAGAAAGTAAGTTTTTTTAATTAGAGGCCGAGTAAATTTATGATTAACTTCGCGCCTATGATTATAGGCTAGTTATGATAACTCTTTCCAGAGTTTACAGCTTCTAAATATCGACCCAATTCTTTTTGGTATAATCTTCTTTTCTTTATCATTGGAATAGAAAAGTCTCCTTTAACCTTCCATTCGTCTTTCAAATAAAACCAAGGTGCAAAATCCTCTATCCTCCAACCCTCTTTAACTTTGATCTCAGTAGTATTATGAATATTTTTTATAAACAAACCTTCTTTATTCGCTATAACCAAATAGCCTCCTTCAAATGGCTCTGCTCCTGCATCTGTATATTTCCAATAGATTTCTTGACGTTGTTCTCCGTTAGGGGTATGACAACTCTCGCATGTTCTTGCTCTTCCATACTTATGAGAAAGTTTATCCATTTGTATCCAAGTAAGCGCATAATCGTTAGAAGGTAAACCTCTTAATAGACCTACAAATGCCCAAGCATCATCAGTCCTTTCTAAATCGGGAAGATTTTTAGGGAATCTCCAAGCAAGTCCGGGTTTTAAATCACCGCTTGTTTTTTGGTTTAAAACTGCCATAGGATAAGGTTTTACAGGTATCCATCTTCCATGCTGGTCCTTGATGAGTATTGGATATCTTACAACTCCGTAATATTCTTTATATTTGAAAAATGGTGTTTTAACACCGGCCATTTTACCAGGTCCCCAAAAGGTACCAGCATATCCGCCGACGTTTTGAATATGACAAGCTTCACAAGTTAATTTTTTATGAATTGAGGCATTTAATGACTTTACCTCTTTAGCATGACATTTTGAACAGTTTACCTGTCGTTTAAAATGCCCATGAAAAAGTTTTTTCCCTTCTGAGGCATTTTCATGGCACTCAACGCATGTAATTCCTTTTATATAATGCACATCAGGTGTAGCTCCACGAGGATTCGAAAAATCTCCACCTATATAACCAGCTCCTCTTCTTCTATCCTCGGGGCCTGCATGACAAATGGACCCTCTTCCACCACCATAGCAGGTTATTGGAGATATCTGTTTAGTAAAAGTATGTGGTCCCTCTGAAATATTTTGAATATTTCTTCTTTTTGGCGTGTAGTGACAATCTAAGCATTGGGTATGGCACCAATTACAAGCCTTTTGATTAACCATAGCCATTTCTTTAGTGTAAGGAACTTTGGTATTTTTCGCTACCTCTTCAAATCCCTCTATAAACCAAGGTCCACAATTATGCGGACCTTTTTCTTTATCAATCCAACTCTTATATTGCCTTTGTTTCGAATTTTGTCCCATAGGTGTTTTTTTAAACTCTTTTACTTCCTCTGGATGACATTTCCCGCATGTCTTTTCGATTACTAAATAATTAAAGGAAAAATCTATCGGATCTTTATCATGATAAAGAATAGTCACTACCTCAGGATCTAATTTAATTGTCCCATTTATTTCTATCTTAGGAAGCAATACATTCTGAGGATTACCACCCTTTTGTTGTAAAGAATCAGGGGTATACCGTTTTAATTTATCTCTTGTCAAAGCTTGAAATCCATTCTTTTTTACAATCACGTAAAGCCTAAGTAATCCTTTATGTGCTCCTTCTTTTGATTTATCATTAGGATTACCCATATGACAATCTGTACAGGTAGCTGGCATTTTTGTTTGAGCTCTTACTTCTTCCGGAGTAAAGGTAAATTGAGGGAAACCAAATTCCTTCATTTTGGTAGCATTAGAATGACACCAAAGGCAACTATCTTCTTCTTCTTTGGATGCCTGCTTACCATAAGTTAAGGTAATTAAACCAAAAAGAACCATTAATCCCATTAAAACTAAACCAATAAAACCAAGAAAATTTTTTCTATTCATCTTAAGCCCTCTATTTAAAGCTTATCAAAATCTTATTTTTTAACATTTTATTCCTATGAAAAACTTAGTAAAGTTTCATAGTTAGTGATTTAGGCTAATAGTTAGTGATTTAGACTAAATATCTTTAAATTTTATGTTCTTAATGCTTAAATGACAGATTTTTTAAATTTTTTTAAAGGTAAAAATTTTTTCACAGTACCTACGCAATACTTCTCAGGCAGGATAGGTTGAGAGAAATAGGCAATAAATTTACAGGTTGACCGAAAAATAAAAAGGCTTTATAATGGAAATGAAACTTTTAGCTTAGGCTTATAAGGGTACCTTAGGGGGTAAATGAAGGCATGGGTGGTCGGTCGAGAAAATCTCAGCTTAAACAAAAGCTTGCTCGCTATTATAAAGAGAGGGAAAACCCTCTTGCTGTTTTGGCTCTCCAGGATGAGATTGTT
>Ga0315272_10001507_pt1 | contig 11562 bp, 10 predicted proteins | sample C3_middle_MG_FD_203918 | JGI IMG/M metagenome (GOLD analysis project Ga0315272, IMG submission 203918) | Sediment microbial communities from Yellowstone Lake, YNP, Wyoming, USA - C3_middle | ecosystem: Environmental > Aquatic > Freshwater > Lake > Sediment | place: USA: Wyoming | collected...
GCCCCAGACGCTTTGCGGCGTGAGCGTGTCGCGCGTGACGATGGTCATGACCAGCGGCAGGCGCAGGCCCGGCGTGCGCAGATAGGGCTCGAACATGAAGGCGAGGCCGGGCCCGCAGCTCGCGGTGTAGGTGCGCGCGCCGGCGAGGCAGGCGCCCTGCAGCACCGACAGCACCGAATGCTCGCCTTCCACGTCGACGATTTCGGCGCCTAGCCGCCCGTCGGCGATGAATTTCGCCAGGTATTCGACCAGCGAGGATTGCGGCGTGATCGGATACACCGCGACCATGTCCACGTCGGCGAGCGACACCGCCCAGGCGGCGGCTTCGTTGCCGTCGCAGACGATGAGTTTCGATTTCGGCTTGAGTATGGCGCTCATGCCGCCTCCTCGATCATCGCAATGGCTCGTTGCGGGCATTCGGTGGCGCAGATGCCGCAGCCTTTGCAGGTCTTCAGGTTGAAGTCGAACCAGGCCGCTTTCTCCACCACGCACTGCACCGGGCAGTAGAGCCAGCACACCGCGCATTTGACGCACTTGGCGCGGTCGACCACCGGGCGCATGCTGCGCCAGTCCCCGGGGAGCATCGGCGTCGGCTTGGTCGCGATCGGGCACAGGTCGTCGGGGATAGTCGATGAATCGAACATGGCATAAGCTTGGTTCTTCATGCTGCCGCCAACTTTTCCAGGTGGTGCACTTGGGTCGCGTTATAGCCGCGTTCGAGCGCCGCCATGTTCTGCGCGAGGCCGGCGTCGCGGAATTCCGACTTCTGGATCGCCGCCTGCAGCGATTCCAGGGACACGAGACCGGTGGTGCGCGCGAACGCGCCGAGCATGATGGTGTTGGTGATCGAGCGCTTGAAGATGTCGAGTGCGATGGCAACCGCGTCGCACAGCCCGACGGTGGCGATCTGCGGCGGCAGCTGGAAATCGCCCAGCGGCTTCGACGTGGTCTGCACCAGCACCGCGCCGTCCTTGACGCCTTCGAACACGTTCACCGCGCGCGCCACGGTCGGATCGATGCACAGCACGCAATCCGGATAGTAGATGTTGGTCATCTGGCGGATTTGGCGCTCGTCGAAGCGCAGGTAGCTCGATACCGGCGCGCCGCGGCGCTCGAAGCCGAAAGAGGGCACCGCGACGACGTACTTGCCTTCGAGCACCAGGGCGGTGGCGAGGATGCCGCCCGCCATCACTGCGCCCTGGCCGCCCCGGCCGTGGATGCGGATTTCGTACATGGTTTCTCCTCGTTGCGCCCGCCTCCGCACGAATCGGGGCGAGCCTCCTTTCGAGCGAGGTTAGGCGCCGGCTATCTATTTGTCAAATTGATGAATAATATGCTATACATACAGAATATGAATGTAACGGATCTCGACCTGAACCTGTTGCGCGTGTTCGACGCGATTGCGACCGAGGGCAGCGTGACCGTCGCCGGCGAGCGCGTCGGACTGTCGCAGCCGGCGATGAGCAACGCGCTCTCGCGCCTGCGCCAGTTGTTCGACGACCCGCTGTTCGTGCGCACGCCGCGCGGCATGCGGCCCACGCCTTTCGCGCAGCAACTGGCGCAACCGGTGCGCGAGGCGCTGCGCCTGATCCAGGGCGCGCTGCAACAGCACGCCGGCTTCGATCCGATGAGCTCGAGCAATACCTTTCGCTTTCACATGTCGGACATAGGCGAAATGGTGTTTCTGCCCGGCCTGCTCGAGCGCGTCAAGCGCGAAGCGCCGGGGGTCAAGATAGAAGTGGTGCGGATTCCGATCAAGGATGTGCACGCAGCGCTGGAGGCCGGCGAACTCGACCTCGCGATCGGTTTCCTGCCCGGTCTGACCACCGGCATGCGCCAGCAGTCGCTATTTCGCGATCACTACGTGTGCATGCTGCGCGCCGATCATCCGGTCATCGGGGCGAAAATCAGCGCAAAACAGTTCCGCGCAGCGGCCCACGTGCTGGTGTCCTACGCCGGCACCGGGCACCAGGTGATCGAAGAGACCTTTGTCGCCGAGGGCCTGAGCGCGCGCATCGCGGCGCGTGTGCCGCATTTTCTGGTGGTGCCCATGATCCTCGCGCGCACCGACCTGATCGTCACCGTGCCCTCGCGCGTCGCCGCGGTGTTCGCGCAGACGGGCAACTTCAAGATACTGCCGCTGCCGCTGCGCATGCCCAGCTTCGAAGTGCGGCTGCACTGGCACCAGCGCTTCCACCAGGATCCGGCCAACCGCTGGCTGCGCGAGGTGATGACCGACCTGTATGCTGAACTGGCTTAGGACCTAGGGAAAGAGCGGGTCGGTCTGCGGCGGACGCTCTCGTCGGATCTGCCGATCGCCTCCGATTCTGATTGCGGGCTCCCGCTTCGGCCGACGCGCCTGCGATCGCCGGCGTTATCTCCTTCGTTGATTATTATCAAATTGTCGCGCCGCAGCAGAGCGAGAATTGGTCTGAAGTATCTTCTCATCCGCGGTCATCGACGAAAGGATTTCTGCCATGTCCACACTCTCGCATGGAACGGGGCCCTCGGTCCTGTCCGATCACCTGCCACACGGTTCCATACCCTGGCGCGCACTGGCGCCCGTCGCTATGACGGCGGTGCTCGCCCTGCTTCCGGCGCCGGAGGGGCTGCCGCAGCACGCCTGGTATTTCTTCGCCATTTTCGCCGGCGTCGTGGTCGGGCTGATGCTCGAGCCCTTGCCCGGCGGCGCTATCGGCGTCATCGGCGTGAGCCTGGTGGCGGCGCTCGCGCCGTGGGTGCTGTACAGCCCGGCGGAGCTTGCCAAGCCCGGCTTCAAGGCGCCGAACGCGGCGCTCAACTGGGCGCTGTCCGGATTTGCCAACAGTACCGTATGGCTCATTTTCGGCGCATTCATGTTTGCCATGGGCTACGAGAAAACCGGCCTGGGCCGGCGGCTCGCGCTGCAGCTGGTCAGGCTCATGGGGCGGCGCACGCTGATGCTGGGTTACGCCGTGGTGCTCACCGATACGCTGCTCGCGCCGTTCACGCCGTCCAATACGGCGCGCAGCGGCGGCACCATTTATCCGGTGATCCGCAATCTGCCCGCGCTGTACGATTCCAAGCCCAACGACCCGTCCGCACGCCGCATCGGCTCCTATCTGATGTGGGTGGCCATTGCCGGCACCTGCGTCACCAGTTCGATGTTCGTCACCGCGCTCGCGCCCAATCTGCTCGCGGTGGAATTGATCAAGAAGACCGCCAAACTCGACATCGGCTGGACGCAGTGGTTTGTCGCCTTCCTGCCGGTAGGCGTCTTGCTGCTGATCCTGATACCGATCCTGACCTACTGGCTCTACCCGCCGGAAGTGAAGGAAGGCAAGGAAGTGCCGGAGTGGGCGGCCAAGGAACTCGGCACGATGGGCGGGATGAGCGGACGGGAAATGCTGCTCGCGGCGCTGGTGGTGCTCGCACTGGCGCTGTGGATTTTCGGCGGCGACGTGATCAATGCCACGACCGTGGCGCTGGTCGTCATTTCCCTGATGCTGCTGACCGCGGTCTTTTCCTGGGAAGACATGATCACGAACAAGGCCGCGTGGAACACGCTGGCGTGGTTCGCGACCCTGGTTGCGCTGGCCGACGGCCTGTCCAAGGTCGGGTTCGTGAAATGGTTCGCCGATGCGGTCGCCGCGCATATGGGGGGCTTAACCCCAGGCATGGCGATGGTCGCGCTGATCCTGGTGTTCTACTTCACGCACTATCTGTTCGCCAGCATCACGGCGCACACGACGGCGATGCTGCCGGTGATGCTGGCCGTGGGGTCCACCATTCCCGGCATGAACATGCTGCAGTTCGCGCTGTCGCTCGCGTTCACGCTCGGTTTGATGGGCATACTTACGCCGTATGCGACCGGGCCCAGCCCGGTGTACTACGGCTCGGGCTACCTGCCGACCGCGGACTACTGGAAGCTGGGAGGGATTTTCGGCGTGCTGTTCATCGTCGTGTTCCTGCTGCTCGGCCTGCCGTGGATGGCGATGATGGGCTAGGAAAACGCGGGCTAGCCGGCTGTCGCCCGTTCCGTGGCCACGCCTGCGCGCAGCAGCCGGCCCGGGCGCGCGCCGGTGGCGTGCCCTTCGTGCCAAACCGGGACGCCGTTGACGATCACGCTGGCTATGCCGCGCGCGGGCTGCGTCGGCGCCTCGAAGCTCGCGGCGTCGTTGATTTCGCCGGCATCAAAGAGGGTGATGTCGGCCCAGCAGCCCGGCTGCAGCAGACCGCGCTGCTTCAGGCCGAAATTGTGCGCCGTGAGCCCGGTCATCTTGTAGATCGCGGTTTCCAGCGGGAACAGTCCCAGGTCGCGGCAGTAGTGGCCGAGGACGCGCGCGAACGTGCCCCACAGACGCGGATGCGGTTTGACGTCGTGCGGCAGGCCGTCGGAGCCGACCATGGTTTGGTCGAACTGCAGGATGCGCTGCACGTCGGCTTCGTCCATGGAGAAGTAGATCGCGCCGGCCGGGCTCAGCAAGGGTACGGCCTGTTCCTGCGATACGCCGAGCCGCGCCGCCACCTGCGCGAGTTCCATGCCGGCGAATTCCGGATGCGGCTTGGACCAGGTGATCAGGATGCGGCTGGAGAGCACGATGCGGTCCGCGCGCAGTATGGTCGAGGAGGCGGTATAGGGATAGCAGTCGAGGCATACGCTTTGCCGTTCGCCCGCAGTGCGCAGCAGCGCCAGCGTTTCAGCGGAGCGTCCGAAATTGTTCCGGCCCACGACTTTGTGGTGCGAAATGATCACCGGCACCCCGAGTTCGCGCCCGATGCGAAACGTTTCCTCCATGGCCTCGGCGATGCGGTCGTCCTCGTAGCGCATGTGCGTCACGTAGCGCCCGCCGTACTCCTTCAGCGCTTGCGCGACGGCGATGATCTCTTCGGTCGTGGCATGCGCCGCGGGCGGATAGTAGGTGCCGGTCGAGAGGCCCACCGCGCCGGCGGCGAGCGCCTCGCGCGCCATCGCCTGCATGTGCGCGGTTTCCCGGTGCGTGGCGGCGCGGTCCAGCCGGCTCATCGCGGCGACGCGCAGCGTGGTATGTCCCACGAGGCAGGCGACATTGGTCGCGGCGGGGTGGCTGTCGAGTTCCTCGAGGAAGGAGGCGAAATCCGGAAAGCGGAACGCGCCGCCGTCGTCGATCAGATCCAGCGGCGGGGGCGGCGCGGCGGCGACCAGCGGCGCGAGGCTGATGCCGCAATTGCCGGCGATGACGCTGGTCACGCCCTGGCTCACCTTGGGCGTCATCGCCGGATCGGACCGCAGCAGGCGGTCGTCGTGGGTATGCGCATCGATGAATCCGGGCGCGGCAATCTTGCCCTCGGCATCGATTTCGCGCTGCGCGCTCGCCCGCCCGAGCTGGCCTATGCCGACGATGCGCCCGCCGCGCACGCCGATGTCGCCGGCATAGCGCGGACGGCGCGTGCCGTCGATGATGACAGCGTTACGAATCAGTAGATCGTATGGGAGACTCATAACCTTGTGCCTGGGGAACGTCGATGCGATATTTTACGCGCTCGGAGCCCGGGCATGACGACAGGTTACGCAAACGGGGCGAACATGAAGCGCGTACCGATCAGCGGCGCTTTATGTTTTGCCGGCGGCGGCCCTAAACCAGGCGCAGTCTGGAATCGGGCCCCGCTATGATTGTGCTGCAGATTTGCGCTTGAACAGCGGTTTGATCCATGCGATCAAAAGTGGCGCTATCAGCACGATGGCTCCGACAGCAAGGATGGTTCCCGAAATCGGACGATTCACGAACACCCACATATCGCCCCGGCTGATCATCATTGCCTCGCGGAAGCTTCGTTCCATCATCGGTCCCAGGACCAGGGCCAGGACCAGCGGCGCCAGGTCGTATCCCAGCCGCCGCAGGAAATAGCCCAACAGGCCGAAACCGGTCATGAGCCAGATGTCCAGCATCGAATTGTTGACCGAGTAGACCCCCACCAGGCACAGCAGCAGGACGATGGGCATGAGCAGATAGAGCGGCGTACGGATAATGTTCGCAAAAACGCCCACCAAAGGCAGATTGAACACGAGCAGCATGAAATTGCCGATATACATGCTGGCAATGACACCCCAGAACAGGTCCGGCTTTTCGGTCATCAGCAGCGGGCCGGGGTTGATGCCGTGGATCAGCAGCACCGCCATCACCACCGCCATGGCGGGCGTGAAGGGAATCCCCAGCGCCATCAAGGGGACATAGGCTGCGCCGACGGAGGCGTTGTTGGCTGCTTCGGGTCCGGCGACGCCTTCGATCGCGCCCTTGCCGAACTCGCCGTACTTGTCGAGCTTTCTCTCCACGGAATAGGACACCATGGTCGAGATGACCGGGGAGGGGCCGGGGATGAGGCCGACGAAAAAGCCGATGAAGGATCCGCGGATCATGGGCCAGAACGAGCGCCTCCATTCCACGAACGTGGGCCAGAGCTCGCGGAAGCGGACTTTTTGCAGTTGCACCTGCCCCATCTTCTGTTCGGCGGTGACCAGCACTTCGGAGATGCCGAACAGCCCCATGGCGACCGGGAGGAAATCGATGCCCTGGGCCAGCAGCGGCTGATGAAAGGTGTAACGCATATACCCGGCTACGGTTTCCATGCCCACCGTTCCCAGGGCGAGCCCGAGGGAAATCATCAGCAGCGACTTGAACAGGTTGCCACCGGTGAGCCTGGACATGATCACAAGGCCAACCAGCGCGACCGCCAGATATTCAGGCGGTCCGAATTTGAGGGCTGCGGTGGCCAGCGTGGGGGCGAGGAAACTCAGGCCGATCAGGCTGATCGTTCCGGCGACGAAGGAACCGACGGCGGCGACCGCGAGCGCGGCCCCGGCCCGACCGCGGCGGGCCATCTGGTAGCCTTCGATCACCGTGATGACCGAGGCCGCCTCGCCGGGGATGTTGAGCAGAATCGAGGTCGTCGAACCGCCGTACATCGCGCCGAAGTAGATCCCGGCGAAAAGAATCATGCCGGCGGTCGGGTCGAAGCCGTAGGTCAGGGACAGCAGCAGCGCCATCGCCCCCAGGGGGCCGAGGCCCGGCAGGATGCCGACGATGGTTCCGATCACCGCGCCGAGAAATCCGAACAGAAGGTTCATCGGCGTCAGCGCCACCGAGAAGCCGTGTATGAGTCCGCTAAAGAGGTCCATGCTTCTTCTTCCCTATCCGAGAATGTCTTCAAGAATTCCCATGGGCAGGGGAACCGCGAGCCAGATGACGAACGACATGTACGAAACGACCGTGATGACGGCCGCCATTGCCAGCGCGGGCAGCCATTTGCGGTAGCCGAAGATGCGGATGGCAAGCGCGAGGAAGATGCAGATCGCGATCGGAAAGCCCACCGGCTTGAGAGCGAGGATGTAGGCGATCATGAGCGCGATCAGTTGGAAGGTCTTCATGAAGTTGCGCTCTTCCTCGGCCGCCGGTTCCTCCTTCGGGATGAGGGCGTTTGCAGCGGCATCGCTTTTCTTGGGCGGCAGAAAATCCTGCACCAGGCATCCCAGCGCCATCGCGATCATGAATGCCCCGATGATCATCGGAAACAGACCCGGGCCCGGATAGGCGAGGTTGCCGCGCGGCATGTTCAGGGCCATGGTTTCATAGACCACGCCCACCGCGAGCATCAATCCCGCGAAAACGATGGAACCAAATTTCATGCAAACACCTCAGCTTGCTGACGACGCAGCGCACCGGCAAGACGCGTGAGCGCGCGTCGGTTGCGAGGCCGCTGCCCGTCGGGCGGAAAGGACGCTATGTGCAGCGCAGGCGGGACGGCGCGGCGTGCCGTTTCCGCCTGCGGCAATGTTATTTCTTCGGTTCCGTGGCCGAGGCCGATTTGCCGTACTTGTCCCAGAGGACGCGGTATTCAGCGTCGAGCTTCTTCATGTAGGCGGCATATTCCTCCGGACCCATGTAATCGGACGGGAAGGCCGTCGCCAGCGCGTTCGCTTTGAATTCCTCCGTGCTCATCACCTGTTTGACCGCGTTGGCGAACCGGTCGATCACAGGCTTGGGCGTGTTTTTTGGCATGGAGAATCCGCGCGCCGAACCGCTGGCGAAGTTGTATCCCAGTTCCTTGAAGGTGGGAATGTCGGGAACGATAAGGGAACGCTTGTCGGTCATGATCGCGAGGATTCTGAGCTTGCCCGCCCGCACCTGCGGATAGATGACGCCGAGGTTATTGGAGGTGGCATCGACATGGCCGGCGAGGGCGGCCTGCCAGGACGGGCCGTCTCCCGGGAAGGGCACGATATTGACCTTCACGTTGGCGGCCTCCTGGAACATGTGCATCGCGAACCAGTCGTCCCCGGGCGCGGAGGCGACGCCGACGCTGAGGGCGCCCGGCTTTTCCTTGGCGGCTTTGATCACGTCGGCCACCGACTTGTAGGGACTTTCCGCTCGGACCGCAAGAACCCCCGGATCGGTGACCACATTGGCGACGAATGCAATGTCGGAGGTTTTGTACGCGGTTTCGCGCACGTAGGTGTTGATCGGAATCATCGGCGTGCAGGAGACGAACACCGTGTAGCCGTCGGGTTTGGACATGGCGAGTTCGGTGGCGGCGATGTCGCTGCCGGCGCCCGGTTTGTAGACCGGGACCAAAGTGGTCTTCAGCAGCTTTTCGACTTGCGACCTGACCATGGAGAGCATCACATCGCTGCCCCCGCCCGGGGCAAAGCCCATCAGCGTATTGATCGGTTTGCGCGGATAGTCGACCGGCTTTCCCTGGGCCAATGCATTCGTTGCGAGGGCAACGGTCAGAACCGCGGCTGCGGCGCATGCAACTTTCTTGAACATGGAGGTTTCTCCTTCTCGCTTGCGTTAGGGTGGTAAGAATCGGTTCGGGTGTTCAGTTCATGTGTTCTATGGTGCGCAGGTAGGCGTCGCGCGCCGGCTTGAGGTGCCGCGCGCTCAAGGCGACGAGGCGGGCGCGGTCGCCTTCGCGCAGGGCGTGCAGGATTTCGTCGTGCTGGCCGCGCGCCTGCTCCAGGTATTCCTGCGTAACCAGAGTGGTGAGGCGCACCGGGTGCGTGCGCCGCGCGAAATCGGCGATCGCTTCGACCAGGGCATCGTTGGGGCACAGCCGGAATACGGCCGCGTGAAAGGCGAGGTTGGCGCGGAACACGGCGCGCACGTCGTTGCTCTTGATCGCGGTGGTGTGCTCACGCTGGATTTTCTCGATCGGTGCGAGCAGGCGCGCCTCAACCGGCAGGGGTATCAGCTTGACGCAGTTGGTTTCCAGGATCTCGCGCACGGCGTAGAGTTCGGTCGCCTCTTTCGCGGTGAGGGCGCGCACCTGCGCGCCGCTGTTCGGTTTGCGCAGCACCAAACCGTCGCGCTCGAGTTCGACCAGCGCCTGGCGCACGATGTGGCGTTTGGCCTCGAAGCGCTGCATCAACTCGTCCTCGACCAGGCGTTCGCGCGGGTGGTACACGCGGAAAACGATGTCCTCCTCGATGCGGCGCACGATGTCCTGCACCGGCTTCGAGTCGGCCGTTCGCTTGCGCCTCGCGCGGTCGGACGAATTCGCGTCCTGAAGCGTTTCCACGGTCCTTGCCACCTTGTTTTTCGCTAATTTATCGCTTAAACTGCCGCCCAGATTATCAATAATCATATTAACTTGCAAGTGCAGACTGCACTATGCAACCCGACGGAGGCCAGGCCATGAGCGAAAAACCAACCGGACTGCACAAGGGACTCACCACTTACGGCGACAGCGGCTTCTCGCTGTTTCTGCGCAAAGCCTTCATCAAGGGGGCCGGATACACCGACGACGCGCTCGACCGGCGCATCATCGGCATCGTCGACACCGGCAGCGCTTTCAACCCCTGCCACGGCAACAGCGCGCAGTTGATCGAGGCGGTCAAGCGCGGCGTGATGCTCGCGGGCGGCCTGCCCATGGATTTTCCCGTCATCTCGATCCACGAGAGCTTCGCCTCGCCCACCTCGATGTTCCTGCGCAACCTGATGTCGATGGACGTCGAGGAGATGATCCGCGCCCAGCCGATGGACGCCGTGGTGCTGATCGGCGGCTGCGACAAGACCGTGCCGGCGCTGTTGATGGGGGCGGCCTCCGCCGGGCTGCCGGCGATCGCGCTGGTGAGCGGCGCGATGCTGACCGGCTCGCACGACGGCGTGCGCGTCGGCGCCTGCACCGACTGCCGCCGCTACTGGGCGCGTTTCCGCGCGCAGGAGATCGACGAAGCAGAACTGGCGCGCGTGAACAACCAGCTGGTCGCGAGCGTCGGCTTCTGCTCGGTAATGGGCACGGCCAGCACCATGGCCTGCGTCACCGAGGGTCTGGGCATGATGCTGCCGGGCGGGGCGACGCCACCCGCAGTGACCGCGGACCGCATCCGCATCGCCGAGAAGAGCGGCGCTACCGCAGTGGCGATGGCGAATTCGCAGCTGATGCCGGCGCGCATTATGACCGCCGACGCGTTCGAGAATGCGCTGCGCGTGCTGCTCGCCATCGGCGGCTCCACCAACGGCATCATCCATCTCACCGCCATCGCGGGCCGCCTCGGCATCAAGCTCGACCTGGACCGCCTCGACGCCCTCGGGCGCGAGACGCCGGTGCTGGTCGACTTGAAACCGTCGGGCTCGTACTACATGGAGGATTTCCACAAGGCCGGCGGCATGCCGGCGCTGCTGCGCGAACTGCGGCCGCTGCTGCACCTGGACGTGCTCACCGTCACCGGGCGCACCCTGGGCGAAGAACTGGATGACGCCGTGGTGGCTTTTCCGCAGGACGTGGTCCGCACGCTCGAGCACCCGATCTATCCGCAGGGCGGCATCGCCGTGCTGCGCGGCAATCTCGCGCCGAACGGCGCGCTGATCAAGCAGTCGGCCGCAGACCCGAAACTGTTCGAGCGCGAAGGCCGCGCCGTGGTGTTCGAATCGCTGGACGATCTCGCCGCGCGCATCGACTCCCCCGACCTGGACGTGACCGCGGACGATTTCCTGGTGCTGCAGAATGCCGGACCGAAAAGCGGCTACGCCATGCCCGAGGCCGGCTACCTGCCTATCCCGACCAAGCTGTCGCGCGCCGGCGTCAAAGACATGGTGCGCATATCGGATGCGCGCATGAGCGGCACCGCCTTCGGCACCATCGTGCTGCACGTCTCGCCCGAAGCCGCCATCGGCGGGCCGCTCGCGCTGGTGAAAAATGGCGACCGCATCCGCCTGTCGGTGTCGGAGCGCAAACTCGAGCTGCTGGTGGACGAAGCCGAACTCGCGCGGCGGCGCGCCGCGCACCGGCCGCGTGCGGTCGCGGCCGAGCGCGGCTACGCCAAGCTGTACATGCGCAGCGTGCTGCAGGCCGAGGACGGCTGCGATTTCGATTTTCTGAGAAAAGCCTAGAATCCACCGCCAAGCGCAGGTTGCGGAATTCAACGAGAATTGGCGCCCCCTTTGTTTAAGCAAGCACAAACTGGAGAATTGAGCATGGCTCAACGCATCACCGGCGTACTGTCCCCCGTCGTCACCCCGTTCAAGTCCGATCTGAGCCCCGACACCGAGCGTTTCGTGCGCCAGTGCAAGTGGCTGGTCGCGAACCAGGTCGGCTTGGCCGTGT
>Ga0315272_10001508_pt1 | contig 11561 bp, 9 predicted proteins | sample C3_middle_MG_FD_203918 | JGI IMG/M metagenome (GOLD analysis project Ga0315272, IMG submission 203918) | Sediment microbial communities from Yellowstone Lake, YNP, Wyoming, USA - C3_middle | ecosystem: Environmental > Aquatic > Freshwater > Lake > Sediment | place: USA: Wyoming | collected...
TAGATCCGAAATGAAGTTATTTCTTCAAAGCTTCTTCCAAAGCCACTGCGATAGCGACGGTTGCGCCTACCATGGGGTTATTGCCCATTCCGATATATCCCATCATATCCACGTGGGAGGGAACGGAAGAGGATCCGGCAAACTGTGCGTCGGAGTGCATCCGGCCCATGGTGTCGGTCATACCGTACGAAGCTGGTCCTGCGGCCACATTGTCCGGATGGAGGGTCCGCCCGGTGCCTCCGCCTGAAGCGACGGAGAAATACTTCTTGCCAAGAAGGGTACATTCCTTCTTATATGTGCCGGCCACAGGGTGCTGGAACCGGACCGGATTGGTGGAGTTTCCGGTGATGGAAATCCCAACATTCTCGTAATGCATGATTGCTACGCCTTCCCGGACATCGTCTGCACCATAACACTTGATCAGGCCACGGTCGCTTTCGGAAAAACGGACTTCCCGGACGACTTTGAGGTCGCCAGTGTCATAGTCGTATTGGGTTTGGCAGTAGGTGAATCCATTGATTCGGGAAATGATGTATGCGGCGTCTTTGCCCAAGCCGTTGAGAACCACCCGAAGTGGTTTCTTCCTTGCACGGTTGGCATTTTTGGCGATCCCGATGGCTCCTTCCGCGGCGGCAAAGGATTCGTGCCCTGCCAGAAAGCAGAAACATTCCGATTCTTCCCGAAGAAGCATGGCGCCCAGGTTTCCGTGGCCGATTCCAACTTGCCTCTGCTCCGCAACGGAGCCGGGGACGCAAAAGGCCTGAAGACCGATGCCGATGGCTTCTGCCGCTTCCGCAGCGTTTTTGTATCCTTTTTTGATGGCGATGGCCGCACCCGCGGTGTACGCCCAACATGCATTTTCGAATGCAAGACGTTGGACGCCACGAACGATTTCGCCGGGGCAAATGCCCTTTTCGGTGCAGATGGCCTCCGCTTCCTGGAGGGACGCGATGCCGTACTGTGACAGCACACCATTGACCTTTTCTATTCTTCTGTCATAACCTTCAAATAAAGCCATTTCGTTCCTCCTTTCTTATTCTTTGCGGGGGTCGATGGTTTTGACCGCCTCATCAAAACGGCCGTATCGACCGGTGGAGTCGGCCAGCGCCTGTGCCGGATCAACACCATTTTTGATTGCGGACATCATCTTGCCCAGATTCACATATTCGTATCCAATGATTTCGTCGTTCAAATCAAGCCCCATCCGGAGCACATAACCTTCAGCGATTTCCATGTAGCGGGCGCCTTTGGCTGTGGTGCCGTATGTGGTGGCGATTTGGCTTCTACCGGTTTTGCCCAGGTCTTCAAGCCCTGCACCCACCGGCAATCCGCCTTCGGAAAACGCAGTCTGGCTGCGTCCGTATACAATCTGAAGAAACAGCTCCCGCATGGCCACGTTGATAGCGTCGCAGACCAAGTCTGTGTTGAGCGCTTCAAGCAAGGTTTTGCCGGGTAGGATTTCGGATGCCATAGCAGCCGAGTGGGTCATCCCGCTGCAACCGATGGTTTCCACCAACGCTTCCTCAATAATACCGTCTTTGATGTTCAGGGTCAGTTTGCATGCACCCTGATGAGGTGCACAACCACCAACCCCGTGGGTCAGCCCACTGATGTCAGTAATCTGTTTGGCTTGCACCCATTTTCCTTCTTCGGGAATAGGAGATGGACCGTGATCGACGCCCTTACGGACGAAGCACATTTCCTCTACTTCCGCTGAATATGTCATTCCGAACTCCTCTCTTTCGTTTGCAATTCATTGAAAAATTATATCACATCGACTTCTGCAATGCCATATTATATGGTAAAATGAACCCATGAGTAATTTAGATTTTTTGAACCCCGAGCAGCGGGAAGCTGCCATGCACACCGAAGGACCTTTGCTGATTTTAGCCGGGGCCGGGAGTGGCAAAACAAGCACCATGACCCAGAGGATTGCGTATCTGGTCAAAGAAAAGGGTGTGGAGCCAAGGTCTATTTTGGCGGTGACATTTACAAACAAAGCTGCAGGAGAAATGCGGGAACGGGTGGAGGCCTTGCTTGGCGGACCGGTTCCCATGTGGATTATGACCTTTCATGCGGCTTGTCTTCGCATGCTGCGGCAGGATGCCGGCGTGCTGGGTTACAGCGCGGACTTTACTGTCTATGATCCGGTGGACCAAAAGGCGGTGGTCAAATCCATCATCAAGGAGCACCAGCTGGACGACAAGAAATTCCCGGTGCAGATGTTGCTTTCGGTTATAAGCGACTGCAAAGAACAGGAAATGGACCCGGACGATTACATCGCTTCTGTGGGCCGGGATTTCAAATCCGAGATTCTCTACAAGGTCTACAAAGAGTATCAGCGGATCCTCAAAAAGAACAACGCCATGGATTTTGACGATTTGCTGCTGAATGCAGTTCGAATGTTTGACGCCGACGAGGCCATCCTGGAGAAATATCGCCGGCGCTTTCAATATATTATGGTGGATGAATATCAGGACACCAACCGGATTCAGTACCGTTTCATCAAAATGCTGGCGGAGCAGCACCACAACCTTTGTGTGGTGGGAGACGACGACCAATGCATTTACCAGTGGCGAGGCGCGGACATCACCAATATTTTGAATTTCGAAAAGGACTTCAAAGGCACTAAGGTGGTAAAGCTGGAGGAGAACTATCGATCCACCGGCAATATCCTCAACGCCGCCCATTCAGTGATCGAAAACAACAAGCAACGAAAAGACAAAAAGCTTTGGACCAAGCAAGAAGCCGGAGAAAAGATTGTTTACAACAGGGCGGATGACGAAAAGGACGAAGCCCGTTACATCGCCCAAGAAATAGACAGACTCAAGACCAAGCAACGGCAGTACAAGGATTTTGCCATATTGTACCGAACAAACGCGCAGTCCCGTACCTTTGAAGAAGCCTTGTCGGCCAGGGATATCCCCTACCGGGTGGTAGGCGGAACCAGGTACTATGAACGCAAAGAAATCAAGGACATGATGGCTTACCTGCGCCTGGTTCTCAACCCCGACGACGACCTGGCACTTGTCCGCATCATCAACGAGCCCAAACGGGGTATCGGCAACGTCACCGTGGAGAAACTGCAAACCCTGGCAAGAGTCCGAAACACTTCGCTTTTCCGGGTGCTGCAGGACAAAGAAGTCATCGCCAGCCTGTCCGCCAAAGCATGCGCGGCGGTGAACGATTTGGCGGAGGTCCTGGAACACTATCATCTCGAAAAAGAAAATCTTCGGATTTCAGATATGTACAACGGGCTTCTCACCGGGTCCGGTTACTTGACCGCCCTGGAACAGGCCAACACCATTGAGGCGGACGGCAGGATTGAGAACTTGATGGAATTCAAATCGGTCATTTACGATTTTGAAGACCAAAACGCCGGAAACCTGTCGGAGTTTCTGGAGAAGATCTCTCTAATGTCCGACATCGACAATCACGACGCCAACGAGAATGCGGTGGTCCTGATGACCCTTCACAGCGCCAAAGGTCTGGAGTTTCCAATCGTATTCATGCCCGGCATGGAAGACGGACTGTTCCCCGGCTGGCGTTCCATGGAAAGGGACGGAATTGAAGAGGAGCGCAGACTTTGCTACGTGGGGATGACCCGCGCCAAAGAGCGACTGTTCCTGACAGGGGCCGCATACCGGACGCTTTATGGCAAGTCTGACTACACAAGAGAATCCCAGTTCCTGCGGGAGCTGGATCCCAAACTGATTGAAGGGGATGGGGTATATAAGAAAGCGGCGGACATTCGTCTCGGCGAAAAGACCGCTCTGGACGGATACGCCAAGCAAACGCCATACCGACCCTTTGATCGGCTGGAAATGTCCATGCGGGATACCCATATCCAGGCAGGACCCAAAGAGACCTTTGCGGCGGGAGACCGGGTGAACCACGGCAAATTCGGACCGGGATTGGTTCTGGAATCCCAGGGAAATATCGTCACAGTGATGTTCGACCGTGAAGGCCGCAAAAAATTGGCGGCTGACATTGCGCCTCTAACCAAAATCAAATAGGGACAAAAGAAGGGACTAAAAGGAGTATTTGGATGCAGACAGATGTGATTGTAATCGGCGGCGGCCTTTCGGGATTGACTGCGGCCAGTTTGCTTGCCAAACGTGGGCAAAAGGTTTTGGTCGTGGATAAAAGCCATCATCCTGGGGGATCCTGCGGGATTTTCAAACGGGATGATGTGATTTTTGATCAGGGCTCCGCCATGCTCTATGGATTTGGTGAAGCCGGATTCAACGCGCATCGGTTTGTGATGAACTGCCTGGAAGAGCCAATCAACATCATCCGCCATGATTTGCTCTACTGTGTCAATTACCAGGGCCACAGAGTAAAGTTCTGGCCGGATGTGGACAAGTTTGCCGAAGAACTGGCAGGCGTGTTTCCCGGCGAAAGGAAGAATATAGTCCGCTTTTATCGGGACATGAAAAAACTCTACCACAATGTGATGGAAGACAACCAAACCTATACCACAGCCGATGAGACCGACCCAAAGGTGGCCCTCAAAAGCCTGCTGAAACACCCTCTTTCCTATATGAAGTTTCTCAGCTACCTGAACCGCAGTGCGGAGTCGTTGCTGAAACAATATTTCAAGGATCCTGAAATCTTCAAGTTCTTCAACAAACTGACATCAACCTACTGTTACGCCACGGTGGCGGAAGCACCTGCGGTGCTGGCGGCGGTAATGTTTGTTGACAACCATGTGGGCGGCAGCTATTATCCTGCTGGGTCCACGGTTTTTCTACCGGGCAAATTGGAAAAAGTCATAGAAGCCCACGGGGGAGAAATGATGCCCGACCGGGAAGTGGTTGAAATTTTATTTAAAGACAACAAGCCGGCGGGTGTAAGGTTGGACAACGGCGAAGAGCACTTTGCGGATCATTTGGTCTACTCAGGCACTGTCTGGAATCTTTATGGCAAACTTATCGGCGAGGACCGGGCGGGCCAGGCAAAGATAAAGTGGGCCCGGGACCAAAAACCCACCTATCCCAGCGTGGTGCTGTATTCCACTGTGGATAGCCATGTGTTGCCGGAGGGAACCGCACCGGTTGAAATGCTGGTGGGCAATCCGGACCAACTGGATGAAAGCGAAGTCACCGCCTATATGTTTGGCATAGACGACCAAACCCTTTGCCCCAAGGACCGGCAGGTGGTCATCGCAATCGGCCCCACCTTCGAAACCTGGGACACCACGGTCAAAGACGCCTATGGGCAAAAAAAAGAACTGGAAAAACAGCGCCTCATCGGCGTTCTCGAAAAAAGGTTTCCCGGCTTTGCCGCGGGAATCCGATATGCCGAAGTCGCCACGCCTGTCACCATTGAGCGATACTGCCTCAAAAACGGCGGGGCTGTGGCTGGACCCAAGCAAATGCTAGGTCAACATATGCTGAAACGGCTTCACACTAAAACCCAATGGGATACTCTGTATTGTTGCGGAGAATCAACCGTCATGGGGACAGGAACACCAACTGTGACCGTTTCCGGGTTGTCTGCGGCCAACGCCATCCTGCAGAAACTGGGAATGGGACAATATATTCATGACCCTGCCATGAAAAATTACATTCGCATGGTTGAAAAACCCTTTTCCAGGGAAAAACTATTTCAAGAGTATCCTCAGGAAATCAAGTCGCTGATGGAAGAAGCCTGGCGCTGTCAACTGTGCGAAGACCCGGCATGCTCCCATGCATGCGATATCCCGGGAATCATGAGACGGATTACCGTGGGCAATTTATATGGGGCGGCAAAACTGGCACAGCGATTCATGGAGCAAAACAAGAAAGCGGAAGCACAGATTGAAACCTGGGATACTATGCAAAAAAACTGCGTGCTTTCGTCAAAAAACCAAGACCCGGTGGCAATCGGCCACATCATCCAATCAATTTTTGAATAACCATAAGTTACAAACCCGGAGGTTGAAAAGATGAACGAAAAGCATTTTGATATCATTGTTGCCGGTGCCGGCATGGCTGGTTTGACTGCAGGCGCATACCTTAGTCAATATGGGTATAAGGTTTTGCTGTGTGAGCAAGCTGAAAAACCCGGCGGACTGGTCAGTTCTTTTGAGTACAAAGGCTATACCTTTGACGCGGGTATCCGCGCCATTGAAAATTCCGGGATTGTCTTTCCCATGTTGAAGCAAATGGACATCCAGATGGACATGGTAAAAAGCCCTGTTTCCATCGGGATGGGAGACAAAATGATACGGCTCGCCGATCGGGAGAGCCTTTCGGATATGGAAGCGCTGCTAATTGATCTATTTCCCGACAATCTGGAAGATATCCAAAAAATCATCGCAGAAATCCACAAAGTAATGAAATATATGGACGTGCTTTATGGCATCGAAAACCCACTGTTTATGGATCTGAAGGGAGATACCCAATACCTGCTCAAAACCCTGCTTCCTTGGTTTGTCAAATATCAGTTGAACATCGGGAAAGCGTCGAAGCTGAACAGACCGGTAGCTGCCTATCTACGTCAGTTTACAGGGAACCAACAACTTATCGACATGATTGTCCAACATTTTTTCAAGGACACACCAACGTTTTTTGCATTAAGCTATTTTGGCCTCTATCTGGACTACAATTACCCCATGGGCGGAACCGGAACACTTCCGGGCAAGTTGAGCGCAAAGATGAAAGAGTTGGGAGGCGAAATTCTCGTAAGCACGGAGATTCTTTCTGTGGATCCTGTGGAAAAGACCATTCGTACAGGCACCGGTCAGTCGTATTCCTATGACAAGCTGATTTGGGCCGCCAATCTCAAAACTCTTTATTCTATCCTGGATGATGAGCATTTGTCAGAGCCCAAAGAACTCAAATCCTGGGAAGCCCAAAAACAAAAAGTGCTTTCCCATAGGGGCAACGATTCGGTTCTTACGTTTTTCTTGGGAGTGGATCAGCCGCCCCAGGACTACGACAAAATTTGCGGCCCCCATACATTCTACACCCCGGACCTCCGCGGACTTTCCAGCCTGCTGCCTGCCCAATGGAGCCAGATAGTAAGTGATGAGACCAAATCGGAGGAACAAAAGAAAGACGATCTGCAGAAGTGGACCAATGACTTTTTGGACTTGACCACTTTCGAAATATCCATACCCGTGCTTCGGGATTACAGCCTTGCCCCCTCCGGAAAAACCGGAATCATTGTCAGCACTTTGTTTGATTATGATCTGGTGAAACATTTGGAACGGATGGGCTGGTATGAAGACTGGAAAGAAGAGACCAAGCTCCATATGGTTGAGGTGTTGACCCAAGGGCTTTTCCCCGAGCTTGAAGCAAAACTGGAATTTGGATTGAGCTCCAGTCCACTGACGATCCAGAAATTCAGTGGAAATGCGGATGGCGCCATAACAGGTTGGGCTTTCACCCGGGACGGCACACCGGCAGAAGGTCGGTTCAAAAAAATCAATCGTTCCGTGCTGACCTCCTTGCCGGATATTTACCAGGCAGGTCAGTGGACCTTCAGCCCCTCCGGGCTTCCCATATCGATTCTGACAGGAAAAATGGCTGCAGATTTGGCGGATAAGGACCTGAAGCGCCAGCGCAAACGCCCCGCAGCGGTTGAGCCAGAACTTATCACCACGTAAATCCTAGCTGCCGGACAGAAGATGATATGACGAAAAAACCGGGAGGTACTATGATATTCAATCTGACCATTCTCATTCTAGGACTTGTGGCCAGCCTCTACCTCTTTTGGCGGTTGCCATACTTGAACCTGCCAGCACTCAAAGAACAATCAGCACAAACCGAAGCCTCTTTGCCGGATGAGCCCGCTGGTGGTCTTCTGGTTTCCATTATCATCCCTGCCAGAAATGAAGCTGAAACTCTTCCCTTGCTTCTGGCCGACCTAAAACTACAAACCTTGCAGCCCCATGAAATAATTTGTGTCAATGATGGATCTGAAGATGAAACAAGCCGTGTGATAACCCATGCCGGAGCCATTCTTGTGGATGTCCATGACAAACCGGAAAACTGGATGGGAAAAGCCTGGGCATGTCTTAAGGGCGCGGAGCGGGCCACCGGCCAGTTGCTTTTGTTCCTGGATGCGGACGTGCGGATGGCACCGGATGGGTTGGCAAAGTTACTCCTCGCTTATGGCACAGAATCTGCCACGGTTTCTGTTCAGCCATACCACAAAATTCACCGGGCTTACGAGCAGTTTTCAATGTTTTTCAATATCGTCTTGATTGGAGCCAATGGAACCGGTTTGCCGAAGAAGAACTGCAATGTAGGCCTTTATGGCCCGGTTATCCTCATTCCCAAAGCGGATTATGACAAAATCGGTGGACACCGTGCTGTGCAGCGAACCATCGTAGACGATTTGGCGATGGGCGACGTGCTCACCCATGCCGGTCTGAAATACCGCCTATATCTTGGGGATGGAGACATTTCCTTTCGCATGTACCCGGATGGATTCAAATCCATGCTGCAGGGTTGGACCAAAAACTTTGCCACCGGCGCGGAAAAAACCCCTGGACGACTCCGAATTCTCATGTTCGGATGGGTGACATCCTGTACAGCGCCTCTGCTATATTTGATGCAGTCCCTATGGGCCGGTGAAATCGGATGGGCTTTTGTCTACCTGCTATTTTATGGAATCTGGGTGGTTGAGCTGAATCGGATTGTGCCCAAAATCGGCAATTTTCAAAGAGCCGCGTTGCTGGTTTATCCCATATTTTTATTGGTTTTTCTGGCTACATTCTTTTGGTCATTATGGAAGAAAATCTTTCGTCGGCAGGTAACTTGGAAGGGCCGAAAAATGAAACCGGAGGCCTGATATGCAGATTTTATTTTTGCCAAAACCTTACGCCATTGCCCTGTGCTTTTTCATGTGGGCAATCATACAGACCCTGATTTCTTATATTTGTCTCAAAATCCCAAACCGCTACTTCAACCCGGAACGCTTCCCGTTTACGAGCTTTGGGTTTGAACAACACGGTGCGTTCTACCGGAAGTGGCTCCATGTGCACAAATGGAAAAAATACCTGCCGGACGGCGGCGCACTGATGGGTGTCGAATTTCACAAAAAAAACCTGGAACATGTGACCCACGTCAACCTGACACGATTTCTGATCGAATCCTGCCGGGCGGAGATGACCCATTTTCTGGCGATTCTGCCGTTTTGGTTATTTGGTTTTATAGCGCCACCGGAAGTGGTTTGGATCATGTTGATTTATGCGGTGGCAATCAATCTGCCATGTATCATTGCACAACGGTACAACCGGCCTAGAATCATGATATTGATGAAAAAACGTTTTAATAAGGAAGAATTTGATGAAACACAGTGAAAACGCATATGGAGTTGTTTTGTTTGAGACAGCCCATGATGCGATTTTGGGAGAGAAATTGATACGGGCATATTTGCCTGTGGCCTTGATGCCAATCCCCAGCCAGTTCTCAGCGGGCTGCGGGATTGTTTTGCGTTTTGAAACCAGAGATGAAGAGCGCCTGTCGGCTTTGCTGATTGAACATCAAATACCCGGACGCATTGAATTTGTGCAAGGGAGCAGTAGCCATGAATGATATGATTCTTCGCAAAAACAACGGCATTCCCTTCCTTGGCTTCCCCGTATTGGAAGACACCGGACTGGTGCGTCATGGCTTTTCGGTTCGGGAAGGGGGCGTCAGCTCGGGTTCTTATGCATCCATGAACCTCTCATTTACCATGGGCGACAACCGGGATAACGTGCTGGAAAACTATGATAGAATGGCTCGCGGCCTGGAAGTGGATTCTTCTTCAATGACCTCCGTTTGGCAGGCCCACTCGGACAAGATCAAAGTGGTGGGCATAGCGGACCGTGGCAAAGGCATCACCCTGCCAAAAGACCCGGAGGAAATCGACGGAATGGTGACAAACGAAAAAGGTGTGACGCTGGTCACGCTTCACGCGGACTGCCTTCCTTTATACTTGCTGGATCCAAGAAACCAGGCTATCGGCTTGACTCATTCGGGCTGGCGTGGAACCCAAAAGGCTATTGGGATTCGAACGATTGAAGCCATGGAGAAAGCCTTTGGCTCCCGGCGCGATGACTTGATTGTTTGCATTGGTCCCGGCATCGGCAGGACCGCATTCGAAGTGGGGCCGGAGGTTGCGGAAGCATTTTCGGAGCTGCTTGGAAAGAAACAGGTCGATGAGGTTTTGATGCCTCTTCAGATGGGTACATACATGCTGGACCTGACCCGTTCCAACGAAATGCTTTTTATGGAAGCGGGCATCCAAAAAGACCGGCTGTACACGTCAGACTTATGTACCTTTAGCCGGCCGGACCTGTTCTTTTCCCACCGAAGGGATGGGAGCATCCGAGGCAGCATGGCGGCTTTCCTGTCGCTGAAATCGGAATGAAATCGTAATGAAATTGAAATGATAAAACTGTAATACCTGTAAAAAAACGTGAATACCACGGAAAGATAAGAGGGAATGAAATGAAAAAAGTACTTGTACTGGGACTTGGCGCCCAGGGGCTGGCAGCGGCAAAAAAATTGGATGATGACCCGGCAGTGGGAGAAATCATCTGCGCAGGCAGAAACCAGGAAGCGGTGGACAGTGTTGTTGGGATGCTCAAAAAAGCCAGGGGTGCTCTGGTGGACGCCCATGACAAAGGCAGTATCGTGGAGGCTGCTCGTGGGGTGGATTTGATTCTCAACGCTTTGCCTTTGGAGTGGACCCAAAATGTATTGGACGCCGCGCTGGAGGTGAAGGCGAATTATCAGGATTACGCCGCAACCACAGCGCTCCATGAAGATTGGGTGGAAAGCATCCGTATCCAATATGATGTCTATGGACCCAAATTCGCCGCCATCGGCAAACTGGCATTAGTGGGCACCGGTTCCGCACCGGGGCTGATTTGCGTTGCAACCCGGGATGCCGTGCGCTACCTGGAGCGCTGCGATACGATTTACAATTATGTATGGGAAGGCGTGGAAGCCAAGCGGTTTCTCCCATTTTGGTGGTCTCCGGTGACAGCGCTTCACGATATGTCCCAGGAGGCATATGCCTTCGTGGACGGCAAACTGGTCCGTACCCCCGCCTTTGGGCTTCCGGTCCAAAGGAATTTTGAGGAGAGGGAAGAGCCCATCACCTTTTATGAACATTGCCATGACGAACCGATCCACTATAGCTTCAACGCCGAAAAATACCTGAAAGGTGTTAAGAACGCCTACTTCAAGTATGCGGGACCGGGCATGGAATTTGCCGGACCTCTTTATCGGGCGGGTCTGCTTTCCCACAAAAAAGAAACCATCAGCGGCGTGGAAATCGCACCCTTTGACGTGGTGCTCAAGCATATACCACCGGCGCCGAAATACAAAGAGGAGATTGCGGAGATCATCGAAGAAGGTTTGGTATCAGATTCCGGGTGCATGGTGATACAGGCATTCGGAGAAAAAGACGGCCAAAAAGTGAAAGTGGAAACACACGTCCAGGCTCCCGGTCTTGTGGATTCCTTCCAAAAAGCAGGCATTACGGCAGAAATGTATCTCACCGGACAAGGTGGCTTCCTGTTTTCCAAGCTGTTCCTGGACGACCGGTTCGACCAGGTGGGGCTGATTTCCCCC
>Ga0315272_10001509_pt1 | contig 11551 bp, 8 predicted proteins | sample C3_middle_MG_FD_203918 | JGI IMG/M metagenome (GOLD analysis project Ga0315272, IMG submission 203918) | Sediment microbial communities from Yellowstone Lake, YNP, Wyoming, USA - C3_middle | ecosystem: Environmental > Aquatic > Freshwater > Lake > Sediment | place: USA: Wyoming | collected...
ATATCCAGACCCTTTTGTGGAATGATCGCGCCGACGTAGCCCAGCGTCAGTTTCTTGCTGTTTTTGGATGGCTCCCGATTGGCCACGTGATGGTCGGCCAACGCCAGCAAGTCGATGCCGTGCGGGATCACCCTGACGTCGCAGTCCGCAAAGGCTTCCCGGTAGCGCCTGGCAACAAACTCCGAAGGCGCGACCCGCACACTGGCTGCCGCCAGCAATTGACTGGCGTGTTCGTAGCGGCTCACCAAGGTGTCGCGGCTCCAGGGTGCGGTCAGGCAACGTTGGCCGCATTTTTTACCGCCTTGCGGGCCGTCGCAAATCTGATTGTCCAGATTCACCAGGTTGATGCGCGGGCAAGCCAGAAAAAAATCGGTCAAGGTCAGGATGTACGGCAACCCGCAGCGTTGCGCGGCCAGCACCGCCGTGCTCATGCGCATGGTGTGCATGACATGGCAGACATCAAACCGTTCCTGTTTCATCCACTGCGCGATCGGCGTCACCAAAGACGGCGAGACTTCAAGACTGAAATCAGCCGATGCCGGCAGCAAGGCCCGCGGCAACAACGTCACCGGAACGCCCTCATAAACCGTCTGCTGTAGCTCGGCCAGAGGATCCCAGTCCGGACTGTCGGTTGGCTCGGCGTTCACTGCGCAGGCCAGAATTCGCACGTAATGGCCGCCACGCTGCGCCGCGCGCGCCAGATTCAGCGTCACCCGCTCGGTGCCGCCTGAAAACTCAGGGTAGAACTGGTGCAGCACAATCAGGATACGCATCACACCCCCGTCCTGAGTTCGTTGTTGATGGTTTCCACCAAGGCTTGATCCGGTGCGCTCAAGCGCAATCTGTCCATGTACATAAATCCCAGTGCCGATCCGGTGGTAGCTGCAAAAGTCTTGCAAACGGCATCCTTCAAGCCGGCTCGAAGCGTGGCGTCGGGGGCGCCGTAAACATCCGCAATAAAAGTGTTGAAGTGCTCCAGCCGGGCAAAAAAACTGTCGGCAAAACGGTGTGCTTCACTGCGCGCCAAACGATCCAGGGTGGCGGCTTCGAAGCGCTGGCCCAAACTGTCAATGTAGTGATTCAATCGTTCATCGTCGAGGGCGCACGCGCCCTCCAGCCGTAGTTCCTTGCTGTGCTGCCGGCAGACCTTGATCCAGTTGGCCAGTACCGTGCTCAATACCGCCTGCGGTTGGGCCGTGTCCAGGCTCGGCAACAGCGCCGAGACTTGCCTGGCGCAGCCAACAATGCCTAGCAAAAGCCCCTGGACTGATTCCACCACCGGAACCAGGAAGTCGTCAAACATACCGACCAGAAAGACCACATCCACATAAGAGCGCTTCAAATAGTAGAAGGCGGCCCGGTTGTGTGAATGCACCACTTTCACCGAGGCCAGCATCGCAACCCGGTGCCCGTCCTTGATCAAGCGGATACCCAGCTCCAGATCTTCGGCGTAGTCGCCCCGGTACTTGTAGCGGTTGAACAACTGACGCGAAATCAGACAGGCCACGTCGCTGAGCTGGCCGCGCGAGCGCAGCGCCATATGCTCATCGCCCTGGTAGTCGCCGATCCGGTCCTGCTCATGGCAACCCAGAAAACGGTAGTGGGTGTTGATCATCGAGTCGTACATCATGTCGCTGTCGCTGCGGCTGTATTCCGAACAAGATGCCGCCACCAGTCCGCTTTCGGCATGGTCGAGCAGGTAGCGCAGCATGCCGTAGGCCCAATACTCGCCGATCGGGTAGGCGTCCTGCACCATGAAAATCAGGTAGTCGGAGCTGGCGTGCGAGGCGCCCAGGTTGCGTGCGTGGCTGTGGCTGAATTCGGCCGGCGTGATCTCGATTACACGACAGCCGGCCGCTTTCGCCCAGGCCACGGTCTGGTCCTGTGAACCCGAATCAACGATCACAATTTCGAGTTGCCGAATGCCTTTTTGGGCGCGCAGCTTGCGCAGCAGCCAGCGAAACTCAAAACCTGCATTAAGCGTCGGGATCACCACCGAAATGGTCGCCTCAATCGGCGTTATGTCCGCGTCCAGGTCAGGGTGCAAGCGCAGCTCGCGCGTCTGCTGCGGCGCTGACTTGAAAAGATTGGCTGTCGCCCGCGGTAAACCGCTGGCCAGCACGGCACCATAGGTCTTGCGGTTGCGCAAGTAGTGCGGCAGACGACGGACAAAACCGCTCAAGTCATGGCGCCGTATTTCACCCCTGGCAGCGCGCCAGCCATTGCGCAGCAGTCGCAGCGGCGCCGGGCTGGCGAGCCAAGCTGCGGCACGACGCAGCACCCGCAGCGGCCGGGTCAAGCGCCACGAATTTGACCGGTACATCGCCAGCAGTTTGCCGTTGTACGCATCAAGCTGCCTCAAGTGCTCCAACCGCAGGAGACCCAGTTTTTCAATTTCGAGTTGCTGCGCCAATTCCTGTGCATGTGATCTGCTTAAGTCTTGTGCCAAATTTTCAAGTTCAAGTCGCTGCGTCAATTCCTGCGCATGCGAGGCTTCCAGGTTTTGCGCCAGTACCTGGGACGTTTCCTGCAGCGCGCGCACCGACCGGTTCAAATCGGCGATGGCGGCTCGGGCTTGTGCGAGTTGGTTCAGGTGCTCCAGGCGCAGTTGGCCCAATTTCTCAATCTCAAGCTGTTGCGCCAATTCCCGCGCATGTGATGCACTTAAGTTTTGCTCCAGTGCGAGAGACCTTTGCTCCAGTGCCAGTGACTTTTGCTGCCACGCCAGCAGCGACCGGTTCAGTTCGGCAATCGCCAACCTGGCTTGGTCAAGTTGCACCGCGCTGCTGTTGATTTCCTGGCGTGCCTGCTCCTGGTCCAGCGTGCGCTGGCTTTGCCAGGTGATGAGGTCGGCGATGTCGGCGCCATGCCAGCGACCCAGTTGGCGTGCGCCGAATTGCTGCAGCATGAACGCGCGCGATTTTCCATCGATCACGGCGTGGCCCGACCCGCTGGCGGCATCGAGCGAATACAAGGCCGACACACCGGGTACTCGTTTGAAATCTCCTTTGGTCGCCAGTTGCAACCAAAAATCCCAATCCTCGAACAAGGCCAACTGCTCATCAAAGCGGCAGGCCGGCGCTTGGCGCACAGCTTGCAGCCGAAACAGCACGGCGTGGATAGGCAGGTAATTCTGGAATTGCAACAAACCCCGGTCAAACTCACGCTGGTAGAGGTGCGTTTGGGTTGACGTTCCATCGCTCCCTGGCATGACGGTAGTTTGAACGTCGCTGTAGCAAGCGTTCAAGTCCGGGTTTGATGCCAGCACCGCCACCAGTTTTTGCAGATGGTCGCTCAGCAACTGGTCGTCGTCATCCAGGAACAACGCATATTTGCCGGTCGCCGCATCGAGCAAGGCATTTGCCGCCGCGCTGCGCCCGAGTTGGCGCCCGGGCTCCAGCACCCGGGTGACCCGGCTGGCCAAGTCAGGAGCCAGGGGCGTCAAGTTGTGGCCGCTGGCATTGACGATCAAAATTTCCCAACCCGCAAACGTCTGCGCAACAACCGAGGCCAGAGCAGCCGGCAGGCTGGCGCGGTCCATGGTTCGAATCAGCACCGAAACCGTCGCGCCGCTTTGGGCTGGGTGCTGGTGCAGCGGGAGTTTCTTGTTGTTCATCTCTGGAAGAACTCTCGCAACTTCTGCATTCCCAAAGCCAGGGCGCTGGGCTGGCGTGCCGGTTCGGTAGAACTGCCTGGCGATACCAGCGAGGACAAACTGCTTTGCATGGCCTGGTCATATTCTGGTGCCGACACCTGCCAGTACGCCTCCGCCGCCAGCACCTGGGCCGGCAATGTGTACGTGCGGTAACGGTTGAGCGCCTGGATATGCAGCAAATAATTCTGCTGCTGTAGCTGCGACGCAAAGCAGCGCATCGCCGCTTCCTTGGTGTCCAGCAGGGCAGTGATGTCGAGCAGTAGGTTGGGCCGCAGCGGCGCCCCGATTTCATAAAACGCCAGCCGCACGCCCGGGCCGGAGCGGCGTACCGCTTCCAGCGCCAGCAGTTGGGCTTGTTGGTGGTCGGGGTGGATTTCCCAGGGCGAAGGCGCATAAACCAGATCCACGCCTGCCTTCACGACTGTGTCCGCGATGCGCTGCACCAACGCATCAGCGTAGTGCAAGCCCCGGTCGGGGATATTCCAGAATTCCGGCTCGCCGTAGCCCAGGATTTTTGCCGCTGCCATGCTCTCGCGCTGACGTGTTGCGGCGTCACCGTAAAGGGCGCCGTCGGTCAGCACCAGCACCTGCACGGCGATGCCCGCGCGCACATGGCTGGCAATGGCACCGCCGCAGCCAAACACCTCATCGTCGGGATGCGGTGCCAGTACCAAAACAGCCTGCGCCGGCAAGCACAGGCTCGCGCTATAGGGGATGAGATCAGATTCCAAGGGAGTCAATGATAACGACTGAGCAGGGTGGTGATGAGCGCCCACAGTGAAACAAATGTGAAGCCGGTCACAACAAACTTGATTAAAGCGCCATGCAGCGACGAATGCACGCGCGCAGTCCCCTGCAGCGCATAGCCCAGCAGCAGCACAGGCACCACAAAATAACGTCCCTGCACCCCTTGCACGACGCTGGCCGGGTGCGGCGTCCAGGTCACCAGCAGGGCCAGAAAAATCAGACCGACGCTGGCCAGCGCGGCACCTGCCAACAGCAAACGGGCGTGCCAATCCTCATGCAGCGTTGCCAGCGACACAGAAACCAAACCACACAAACCCAGCCCGACCCACAGGCTGGGGTAGAAATACCCAGGCAGTCGGGTGTCGAGCCAGCCCAGAATGCCGATGAAAGACTGCTGGTAAAAAGTGGCCAGTTCAGGTTCGGTCAGCGAGGCGAAGACGACGCGGAAAAAACGCATGGGGTCACTCGCGTAATACAGCAGCAACTGCTGCGTCGTGAAGCTGCGCAGCACCCGCGTGTCGCTGGTTGCGTGCAGCGCAAACAGCACCCAGGCCAGGGCGCCAGCGGCGACGACAATTGCCAGATAAAGATCACGTGCCGACTTGTTCCGCCAGGCAACATAAAAAGGCAGCACCAGCAGCGCCAGCAAATGGGTGCGGCTGGTGGCCAGCACAAACACGCAGACGGCCAGCATCAGCGCGGACGCCCACGAAGCGCGTTCAGCGATGTTTCGAAGAAAAAGGCTGACGGCGAGCAGCCCCAGGGATGTGGTCAAGCCGTCGAGCGTGGGTGACAGGAGCTGGAACAGGCTCATGGGCAGCAGCAAGGTGGCCAGTGCCAGCGGGTTCGGCGCCAGCAGTCGGCAAGCCGCTGCCAGCAGCGCAAAACAGACCAGCAAAGTAAGGGCCCGAGCCAGGCGGTAGCTGTGCTCTATGCTCAAGTCAAGCGCCATGCTAAGCGCCAAGCCGGCCGCCTGGGGTGCATAGACCAGCGGGAAGTAATAACCCGTTCCCGGAATTGAAAGATGGGTTTTTGCAGTTGACCAGCGCAACTGGTCAAGGCTGTCTTGTTGTGCCGTTGAAAACCGCAGGCTCGAATCCAGTGCCAGTTTCAAGTAGCTGTCCATGAAGCGCAACAAGGCTTGATCGATGCGCCCGCCTACGTCGGCCTGCCCGCCGGCGCGCCGGACAAAAGCCGCCACTTGCGGGTCGTCGCCGGTATCGGGAGTTGGCGGCGGCGCTTGCAGCAGCCAATCCCCTTGTGCGATCAGGTAGGCCCGTGCGATATGGCTGGTCTCGTCGGGCGACTGCATCGGCGGAATCAGCCATGAGAGGCCCAGCGCGACCCCAAAGACCAGCAGCCACAGCGCTCGGCGAACCCTTCTTGTCATGGTTCGGAGCGTTGCAACAGCAGCAATTCAAAGCTCATCTTCTGCTGGTGTGCAATGCTGTCGAGAATGAGGGCCACGGCCAGCATGATGAAAGCCACAATTTCCAGTGCAGCCGCCAATAGCGCAAGCGGAACGTGGTAAATGTAGCGGTGCACGAACCAGTCATTGAAGACCGGAACACTGGCCACCAGTCCGGCCAGCATGGCCAGGAGCGCAATCGAGCCAAAAAATGCAAACGGCTTGTAGTAGCGCAGGATCTGGAAGATGGCAAACAAAACCCGCGCGCCGTCGGCCACGGTGTTGAGTTTGGAAACACTCCCGGCCGGGCGATCCACATACGCGACCGGGATCTCAAGAATCCGAAACCGCTTGTCCAGCGCGTGCAAGGTCATATCGGTCTCCACCTGGAATCCAGCGGTCATCACCGGGTAGGTCTTGACGAAAGTCCGGCTGAAAGCGCGGTAACCGCTCAGGCTGTCTTTGAGATCAGCGTCGAAAAAATAGTTGATCAGCCGGTTCACCAGGCTGTTGCCAGCACCGTGAAAGCTGCGCCTGTTCTGCGCCAGATAATCGCCGCCCGACTGGCGGTCCCCTACCACCATGTCGGCCTCACCGCGCAGCACGGGCGCCAGCAGATCGAGCGCTTGATCTGCCGGGTAGGTCAGATCAGCATCGGCCAGCAGGTAGACATCAGCCTCGATCGACTGGAAGGCGCGGCGCAAGGCACAGCCCTTGCCCTGTCTGCCTTCATAAATGACTTTCCCGTGAGCCCCGATTCTGGCAAGGGTGGTGCTTGCAATTTCTGCGGTGCCGTCGCTTGAGTTGTTGTCAATGACGAAGATATCCGCTTCAGGCAAGGCGTGGTGGAAAGCCAGAATCACGGCTTCAACAGTGGCCGCTTCGTTGTAAGCGGGGAGGACGATGGCGACAGAAGTTGGCATGACGGATGAGAAGGGGCGGCTGATTGTACGCAATAGGGTGCCACAATCCGCACCCATGGCCTTACAACATCCAACCGAACCGCAGCGGCCTTTGCAAGGGGCAGCCGAGGGCGATCCGGTCATTGAAGCCTTGCGTGGTTTTGCCGCGTTGCTGGTGATGGCAACGCACTACACCGCCCTGATCACTTCCGAGGCCGGGCTGTGGGGCTTTGCCAGCACCGGCGTTGACCTGTTTTTTGTGCTCAGCGGTTACGTCTTCGCACCCTACCTGTTCGGCAAGTCCTTGCGCCTCGTTCCGCACCTGATACGGCGTTTTTTTCGTCTCTATCCGCTTTACCTGGTGGCCTTGCTGCTCTATGTTGTCTTGCGTCTGCCGGCGGCTTCGGCCTGGGATCATTTTGCCGCTCACCTGTTCATGGCGCACACCTTCTCGTCACTGGAGGTGGCCTACTTTTACAACGCCGCGTTCTGGAGCTTGCCGCCCGAGGTCGAGTATTACCTGTTGTTGCCCTTGCTGGCCTGGGCCGCTACCCGGTTGGGTTCTGTCGGCTGGCGTTTGCCCGTCATTGCGAGGAGCGAAGCGACGCGACAATCCAGGACTCCTTGGATTGCCGCGCTTCGCTCGCAATGACAAAGTCGGCACCTTGGTCACTATTTGTTTGCATTCTTTTGCTGGCTGCGGCCATGCACCTGCTGCTGGTGACCGCCGCCGCGCCCGGCGCAGGCATCACGGCGCGGGCGATTGCCACCATTCACCTGCCGGGCTTGTTGATTGAATTCATGTGGGGCTCACTGGCCTACGCCATGCTGCAGCGCGCCGCAACCGGTGGTGCGCGCTTGCGCCGCTTGGTCCTGGGTTTGGCGGTGCTGGCGGGCATGGGTTTTGTTTTTACCAGCTACATTGCTCCGGTCCATGGCGTGGCTGGCACGCCGCCATCATGGATCAGCGGCAACATCGGTTTCGGTGCGGCTTTCGGTTACGCCCTGCTGGTCAGTGCGTTGGCCAGTGCACCGCAGCAGACGCCGGGCCAGACTGCACGTTGGTTCACACCCTGGTTTGTGCGCATGGGCCAACTCAGTTATGGTGTTTATTTGTTTCACAACGCCGCGCCGCAAATCCTGAGTCGCATCCTGCCCACGGCGTCAGGTGTTGCAGCCGTGCTGCTGTGCGTGGCCATCACCCTGGCGCTGGCTTGGGCCGCACACCACGCCATTGAGCGGCCGCTGCGCAACTATGGTCGCAGGCTGAGTCAGGTTTTCAAAAAGTAAGACTACGACCGATGGGTCGCACAGACATTGGACCGCCTTGCTTTTACCGTGGAGCCTATTTCAGGTCAATCCCGGACCAGTAAGACCAGGCATAGTCGCACGAGCCGGAACATATGGTCTTGAATATCAATTTTTCTTCTGATTTTCCCGAAATATGTACCGTCTCGCGTCTTGAAAGTTCGTTTTTTGAGGCGGAAGAATCAATGCAACTGTGCAGTATCTTCTGGTTGCCATGGTCCTGAATGATTTCAAAACAAACACCAGAATGCTTGCCTGCCGCCGCCTCTTTTATCCCGTAAGACACCTGTATCGATCTTGGAATATCTTTTATCACCAGGCTGACGGTGCTTGGTGCATGTGCAAATAAAACACTTCCATCTTTCATCACAGAGGGCGCTCCGACCGGACTGGTTTTTATCATCTGGTCGAAAATCGCCTGTTTTTTCGTCTGCTCTTTGGCAAAATCCACGATTGCGGAGTCAGAATATTTTCCTGATTTTTTCAGAATTGCATAGCCGGGATAATCGAAGTTGTCCACGGGTATGTAAACCCCATTCTGCTGGAGCGCGTCAATACTTTGCTCGTGAGGCCATATGGGATCATGTCTAAGAATATAGTCCGGCTGGTAGTGATAGAGCCAGCCGCTGAAGTTACGCTCGGCGATATGATCTGCATTGTATTTGTTGACAAGCCCGAGAATGTCAATGATTTTCCGATCAGCATACCAGCCTACGGTGCCAATTTCAACCATTGCGATGGATGCGTCGGGCGGCGTATTGTCTTTTAACCATTTTCCTATATTGACATAGCTTTCGACACGCCCCCGTTCGTCGAAGGAAACAACTTTTCCCAAGGCCAGGAAGAATCCTGCGCAGACCAGCAGGAAAATAATGCCGTGAAAAGTCAAAATTCCATTGAAGAATAATTTCATCAAATAACGCCAGAATCCGTGCGAGGCAAAGATCAGCATGAAATAAAAGAACGGCGCGTAATACCAATGGTAATTCGGGATGTTAAGCCCGGCATAGAAACCAAGTAAGAGCAAAGAAAAAATTATGATGACGGTGCTTGCAACTGCTTTCTCCTTGAGCAGATTCACCATGCCATAGGAGGAAAAATAGAGAAACAGCAGGGCTGCAAAATAACTCCCGGAAAAAAATCCGTTGAACAAGTATTTGACATCAAGAAAAATCCACTTCTCCCCCCACAATCCCGACTTGCCTTGCCCTATTTTTGCGTTGCCCGTTGCAGGCAGGAAATCACCATAATAGAAATAATTGAAGATGAACGGGAGCGAAAATATGACGACTGCAAGCAACAGCAGGTTGGTGGCGGGCAGTTTTCTGTTTTTTGATATATAGGCGACGGCCATTGGTGCAGCCAGAAAAATTCCTTCGCTTCGGGTGATCACCAACAAAGCCAGAGCGATGACAAAATATTCGGATTCAATCTTGTACAAATAAAGCGACAACCCTATCAGCAACAAGAACAGAGGGGTTTCCATTCCAAAGGTTGAGTAGAAATATCCGAATGCACCGATAATGCTGGCTGAAAATATTGCTTCTGCATTTCCTCTTGAAAATATCTTTCCGCCAAAAATAGCGGCGCCAAAAAGAAAAAGAGCCGAAAGCACAATCGTCGCCGTTTGCAATTTTTCAAATACGAGAGAGCCAATCAGGATTGCATAAGTAAAAAAAGGTGAAGTCAGGCCGTTGAATTTTTCATCCGGATTGAAGGTGAGTCCCAACCCGGCCTGGAAGTTCTTGATGTATCTCAGGTAGATAAGGGCATCATCGAACTGATAATTTCTCGCCAGATACGAAAAGAATCCAACGATGATCAGGGGGATTGCCATCGGGAGAATACGATTTGAATGCATGGTGTTACCCGCTGTTCGTGGGCCAAAGAAATTCATATTGAAATTTTTCATTCGTCAACGTTGAAGCGACGGGACCTAGATATTCAGCTTGTTGAATATTCTGGATGGCAAATGCCGGATCACCATCATAATCAAGGCCCATTTCGCGGGTGCATAAACAACGGCCTGGCCTCGATTCATTGCGTTGACAATGGTTCGTGCAACGTCTGCCACGTCGGCCAAGCGACCGCCCTGCTGTTTTAAATGCGCGGTCATGGGAGTATCTGTTGGCCCGGGTTTGATCAATACCACTTTGACGTTGCTGCCTGCCAGGCGATGTTGAAGCCCCTGCGCATAGCGCGTCACCAATCCCTTGGCGGCGCCGTACGCGTAGTTTGATTTGCGCCCTCGGTCTGCGGCCACTGAGCCAATCATCGCCAGCGTGCCGTGGTTGGCTTTTTGCATGGGTCCGGCAAAGGCCTCGGCAAACAGTACCGGGGAGACCGCGTTCACTTCCAGCGCGTCGCGACAGGCGGTCAAATCCCGTTGGCAAGCGGCCTGGTCTGGCAACGAGCCGTGGGCAATGAGTACGGTATCGACTGCACCCTCGGCAATTATTTCATCAACCAGTTGGCCAATGGCCAGGGGATCAATGAAATTTGTTGTGCGTACGCGGATCATGGATTGCGGGCTGCGCACGCGCAGGTCGGCCGCCACGCGCTCTGTTTTTCCTGAATCACGGCCAACCAGCGTTAAATCGATGGCCCCATTGCCGACCCAGAGCCGGGCGCAGTGCTCGGCAATCGCCGAGGTGGCACCAACGATGACGATTCTTTTCTGATTTTTCACTTTAACTTCCCATCAAGCGACGCGACAACGCTGAACTGATACCCGGGTCACGGTATTTCAAAAATTCGTCAAGCTTCGGGTATCCCGCTTCAAATAATTCACGCGGCATCCGGGCATCCTTGGCCGGGTAAATGCGGCCACCGGCTTCACCCACGATGGCATCAAGGCGCCCGAACAGCCGGTGCGTTCGTGCACCTTGGTTGGGAAAGTCCAGTGCCAGCGTCACGCCGGGCTGTGGGAAGCTCAGCATGCCAATGGCTTGGCGGTCGCCGAAAGTCTTCAGGACGGCAAGGAAAGAGCCATCACCAGAGCGGGCAATCTCGCCCAACATGGCCTGCACCGCATCGAGTCCCACCTCGCGCGGCACGACGCTCTGGTATTGGAAGAAGCCTCTTGGGCCGTACATCCGGTTCCATTCGAGCAGGTTGTCGAGCGGGTAGAAAAACGGTTCGTAATGGGCAATGGCGCGACCAGCCTGCCACTTCTTCAGATGGAAGTACGTCATGTTGAGGGGGCGCAGTGACAGCCGATTCACCAAAGACACTGGCGGCACCACCGGCAGGGTCAATTGACGAACTCGCGGCTGTGGGTGTCTGCCGACGTCGATTGGGTTGGCGCGCATGAAGAGCCCGCGCCCGCCGCCGCCAGTGATGCAGTCGATCCACGAGACCGTGTGTTCCCATTGGGCCTCAGAAGCGTCGGCCAGATGGAAGAATTCATGCAAGTTGGCATAGGGTATGGTTTCGGTCTCCAGCCATGGACCGGCGACCTTGCGCAATTGAATTTCTGCTTCAACAATGACACCGGTCAAGCCCAGTCCGCCAACCGTGGCGGTGAACCAA
>Ga0315272_10001510_pt1 | contig 11545 bp, 9 predicted proteins | sample C3_middle_MG_FD_203918 | JGI IMG/M metagenome (GOLD analysis project Ga0315272, IMG submission 203918) | Sediment microbial communities from Yellowstone Lake, YNP, Wyoming, USA - C3_middle | ecosystem: Environmental > Aquatic > Freshwater > Lake > Sediment | place: USA: Wyoming | collected...
AAACATAGTATATATGCAATTTCATTTCCCTATGAAAATATGATTACAAAGTTTCCGAAAAGCTAAGTTATAAATTACTAGGAGATTCCTCACTTCGTTCGGAATGACAAATCAAATTGGTTTATCGGGAGGGAAGCAGGGGCGTTTCGAAAGATAGTTTCCGTATTGCAGAAAAACCTGATCGAAACGCCCCTGCTTCCCTCACTCAGCTCCAGCCGACAAAAGATGCCATCCCGAACGAAGTGAGGGATCTCCCAATCACATTAGCAAAAAAAATATAATTGATCTTCCCAGATCATCAGTCAACTGTAGAGTAGGTGCTGATAATGTGATATATATAAGATAATTCAGTACCCATTAAATAGTTTTTATTACTTACCCCATAATGGATCTCCTCATCAGTAACAAAAAAAAATCAATGTGACACTGTTAATTTGCCAAGGCCCTGACATTATACTCCCGCACTAACAAATATTAGTTCTGTCCCTCTTTCTCCAGCCTCTTCAGTATTGAGAAAATGAATGCAGCGGATGTCAGGCAGCATACAATGAATACCAGCCATAACTGCCACAGCTCAACCTTATTCCATAGAAGTGAGCCGACGAAAAGCAGTTTATTTCCCACTGCGGTAGCCAGTAGCCATCCCCCCTGCATGAGTCCCTGGAAACGTGATGGAGCAACCTTTGAAACAAACGATAATCCCATTGGACTGAGACAGAGTTCGGCAATTGTCAGAACCAGGTATATGCTTATCAGCCAGTACGATGAAACACGTTCAGCATCGGCGACAGGCACGCCGTTAAGACTGTGTGGTGATGGAAGATGAATTGAGCTGATAAGCAGAATGCTGAATCCGATGGCAGCTATGATCATTCCGAAACCAATTTTTTTAGGAACAGAAGGTTCAATATTTTTCTTGTTCATCCAGGCGAAAAACCACATTACCGGGAACGTCAGCGCCACCACAAATAATGGGTTGAACGACTGGAAGATCTCAGGTGAAATGGCATTCATCGGTTCTGCCTTCACTACATTATAATAAGCAAAGACAAATGCTGCTGCAAAGAGCAGTCCTCCGAAAATTCTTGTCTGTCCTGTTGAGTCCTTTTTTAGAAGTAGTATTATTCCTGCAACCGATCCGCAAATTGCCAGCAGTGAGAAAACATTGAAGAAAAGATAAGTGAAAGGATTTACATATTTGGCACTGTATTCATTTGCAAAGAGTGTAAGTGTTAGTCCGTTCTGATGGAATGACATCCAGAAAAAGATTACCACAATGAAAACAAGAATCAGAGCAACCACTCTGGACATCTCCTCTTTTTTTGCCGTAAGTATTATCCAGGTAACGAACGCCGCAAAAAGACCAAAGGCGAAACCTGCAGTCCATCCAACCTGCTTGATGAAATGCAATAAAAATGCTGTTATTCCCATTGCGGCTATTGCAGCAAGCAGAATGGCAGGTTGGAAATCAAGTTTTTCAGATACAACACCTGATTTCTTTTCTTTATTGGGAAGATGCTTATTGAAAATTACATATACCAGAAGTGAAATGACCATAGTAGATGCTGCAATGGCGAAAGCATAATTATAACCTCTTGAAAAAACCTCGAGGTACTTGTTTGCAAAAAGTGAAAGATCTGTAACATGTCCGCTAAGATTTGCCTTATCGGCAAGCTGCTGAAAAACAGAGGTGTCGGCAAGTGTCCCGTTAATGAACTGATGGCAGAGTGACGGAAGGCTTCCGTCGTGTGCAAATCCGTTTGTTTTCAGCCACCAGTTCCTGATACCTGTAGCTGCAAATGGTGCGAATAAAGCTCCGACATTAATACCCATATAGAATATCATGAATGCCGAGTCTCTGAGCTTAGCATATTTGGGATCATCATACATCTGTCCGACAACAGCCTGCAGGTTTCCTTTAAACAGCCCGTTGCCAAGTGCAATAGTGAAAAGGCCTATTATAGTAATTGTCAGAGTCATTCCCGGAACGGCCATAATTATATATCCTGCAAACATGATTATAATACCGGCGAGGATGACCAGCTTGTATTTCTTTGTGGAGTCTGCAAGAATACCCCCAAGCAGGGCAAGTGCATAAATACTGAAATAAAACCAGCTGTATATTTCGCCGGCTTTTTCTGCTGTAAGTCCAAACTTAGCCTGCAGGAACAGTACAAGTATGGCCATCATTGTATAAAATCCAAATCTTTCTCCCATGTTCGAGAAGAAAGCTACCAATAGTCCATTGGGATGATTCTTTAGCATATTAACAGATTTAATTTTTGATTCCGATCTTTAACAAATATATCAATCTTTTTGAAAGAAAGAAATGCTTTCAGAGGCTCTTAAATCTTCTAAATTGCAACATTGCTTTTAATTATGGCATGAAGAGATTAAATTTGTGTGGAAAATTTCTTTCATGATGAAACTATTCAGAAGTGACCAGATAAAACAAATTGATGCACATACCATCAATGAAGAGCCTGTATCTTCAGCAGATCTTATGGAAAGGGCAGCATTGCAACTGCTGAAATGGTTTCTTGCAAAATTTGACAGGTCCTTGAGGATTTTCATATTTGCAGGTCCCGGTAATAATGGGGGAGATGGTCTCGCACTCGCCCGCCTGCTGGATTTAAACGGATATGAGACAGTTGTCTGGTATGTCGATTTTACTGAAAAGACAAGCGCTGACTGGGTCTTAAATCTTAACCGGCTTAAGAATGAAACACGCGTCAGAGTCAATTATCTGAACAATACTGAACAATTCCCCGTTATTTCTGAAAAAGATATTATAGTTGACTCGATTCTTGGTACTGGACTTAACCGGATTGTTACCGGTCTCGCAGCGGATATTATCAAACTGATCAATAATTCGAAAGCAAGAGTTGTTTCCATTGATATTCCTTCAGGATTATTCGGTGAGGATAATTCGGATAATGATATAAATAATATTATTTCAGCTGATTACACTTTAACTTTTCAGTTTCCTAAACTCTCATTCATGTTTCCTGAGAATTCCCGTTTCACAGGAGAATGGACTTCCTTGCCAATCGGACTGAGCAGTAATGCGATCAGAAACACAGATTCACCTTATTCTTTGCTCGAAGGAAGCTATGTAGCCGCATTGCTGAAAAAAAGAAATAAATTTGATCACAAAGGTACATTCGGACATGGTTTGCTGATCTCAGGGTCACTCGGGAAAACAGGTGCTGCAGTGCTTGGCAGCAAGGCAGCTTTAAGAGCCGGTATAGGATTACTAACCTGCCATATTCCTTTATGCGGGGTTTCAATACTTCAGTGTGCCATTCCGGAAGCAATGGCAGAACCCGACCAGAATGAAGACCATTTCACTGCGATTGGTGATACCGGTTTTTTCAGCGCTGTAGGTATAGGACCTGGAATAGGGTCAAATCCTGAGACACATGAAGCTTTTCATAAGCTTCTTACCGAATGTAAGAAACCAATGGTTATTGATGCCGATGCTCTTAATATACTTTCTTTGCATAAAGACTGGTATTCTCTTCTGGCAGAAGGAACGATTCTTACACCTCATCCAAAGGAATTTGAAAGGCTTACTGGAATAGCGGCGAACAGTTTTGAGCGGTTGAACCGGCAGATCGGATTTTCCCAGACTTTCAGGTGCATAGTGATACTGAAGGGTGCTCACACTTGCTTAACAACCCCCGATGGCAGAGCTGTTTTCAATAGTACGGGCAACCCCGGAATGGCTACAGCGGGAAGCGGCGATGTGCTCACCGGAATATTATTATCTTTGCTTTCGCAGGGATACGCACCTGAAAATGCCGCTATATCAGGTGTATATCTTCATGGTCTTGCAGGCGATATTGCTGCTGAGGAATTGTGTTATGAGTCAATTATAGCCTCCGATATAATTAATAGCCTCTCAGAAGCGTTTAAGAGGTTGAGGGAATCAAATATATTAAATGAAAGTGCTAATTATTAATCCATTTCAGGTTTAAAACATAATGATGATATGAAACAGCTTATAAAAATTCCGATATTTATTTCAATAGTATTACTGGCAACTTCATGCTATTCAGGAAGACCGCTTGCGGATTCCCGGAGCACCATTTTGCCGCTTTCTGATTCTGTAGCCCTGAGGGAGGGAGGTATAGTTTATGGTCTTCCACAAACGGTATTCACTGTGAGGGTAAATATGGAAAGGACAATTGAGAAACCTGGTCCTTATTCACAGTATGCGGGTGACCTTCTGGGACTTACCGATGTGATCCGGGCTGAAAGCGAATCATGGTCAATTAAAGATATTACCCTCAGGTCGCACGATGAACTTGATCCTTCTCAATTCTATGTAATATCAAGCACTTCACTTTTCCAGACAAATGTTCTGGCTCTCAGGAAGGAAGGTCTTATACTTGATTTAAATCCGGCTATCTATAAGAGCAGTGAAAAGCAGTTTTCTGACAGGGAATCAGGAATTCCAGGATCCCCTTATTCTGATATGGGTTCGGATGAATACTTTCAGGTTCAGCGCGACACTGCATATAAAAGAATGAATGTTGATTCCTCATTCGTAAGGATTCCGTATATAGTTGAAAAGAAGAAGAAACTTACCATCGATCAGCTTGCTGAGAAGGCAGCAAAACGACTTCTGGAACTGCGGGAAGGCAAACACATGATACTCACCGGTGAGGCAACCGTATATCCACAGAGTGATGCAGCCATAAATGAGATCAATAAAATGGAAAGGGAGTACACCGAGCTGTTTACTGGTAAAACACTTAAAGAAACTTTTACCTTCAGTTACCAGATTCTACCAACTAGGTCAATGATCGGAAAACCAACTGTGTTGTTCCAGTTCTCCGATCAGACAGGTCCTGTTACGGGCATCGCCAAAGGCGGTAATCCGGTAACAGTGGAATTTATTCCTGAAAGGAAAACCAAAGACGTATCTATTGTTAACAGGATCAATAATAAGTCAGAAGCCAAGAAATACGATAAGCTCTTTTACAGGGTCCCCGATGTGGCGAATGTCAAGATTAGTATCGGAACTGAAAAGCTATTCGAATCCAGAAAACTGATATATCAGTTCGGCGAGGTAATTCAGTTACCTGCGAATTATATTATTGGAAAATAGACAGATTTTATTTCAACTATTTTACTCTGCCCTGGAAGTTTTTCTGATAGTCTTCAAAACTTTTAAATGTATAAGCTTTATCAGCGAAGAAGCTGAGCAATACTTCCATGTCCTTCGGATCCCTGTAGCCTGGTACGGGAGATGCTGAAGGCTGTCCTTCCTTTGTTGCTACTATAAACACAACTGTGGGATAAGACAATTGTCCGCGAAGCAATGCAACTGCCAGCTGGTGAGCTTTCCCTGCCTTGCCATCATTAATGAAAGTCTGTCCCAGAAAAGTGACACTTTCAGTCCCTTCGGCATTGAATTTTACCGGATAAAATTTATTATTTAGTAAGTCTGAGATAACCGCATTTGTGAATGTATCCTTGTCCATCTTCTTGCACCATCCGCACCAGTCGGTATAGGTATCAACGAATATCGGCCTTGGATTCTCCTTATTAAGTTTTTCAGCCTCCTGAATTGTATACCATTTAACCTTTGAATTATCAGGGCCGGCAGGCGACTGCGCTCTGGCTGATAGAACAATAACAGTCAATAATGCGATTAATATGCTTTTTTTCATTTTCATGGATTGTCGTTTGGTTATAGAATCTGTGCAAATTAAGAGAAAATATTTTAATTGTGATACTGTCCGGTTCTCACACTTAAGCCCAAACAACAATTATGCCACAGATAAGTTCATCATAACTGTATTTTTTAAGGATTTTCTTAAAATTTATTTTCTACATTTACCGGGCATAAAAAATAATCTAAACTTAATATATGGAAACAGTAACAAATACCTTACGCGACTCCAAAGCTGCACGATGGACAGCGCTGGCTGTTGTAGCTTTCACTATGTTGTGCGGTTATTACCTCACCGATGTAATGGCCCCTCTTAAGCCAATGCTTGAGAAGGAACTCCTTTGGAATTCAGCCGATTATGGCTTTTTTACAAGTGCATATGGCTGGTTCAATGTCTTCCTGCTCATGCTCATTTTCGGAGGTATAATCCTTGACAAAATGGGTGTAAGGTTTACCGGTAAAATGGCAACAATAATCATGGTTATCGGTACTGCTATCAAATACTGGGCTATATCTACACATTCATTGGACGGTCATACGATTCTTGGCTGGAAAGCACAGGTAATGGTTGCAGGTCTTGGCTTTGCTACTTTTGGAGTAGGGGTGGAGGTAGCAGGTATCACAGTTTCCAAAATTATAGTTAAATGGTTTAAGGGAAAAGAGCTTGCTCTTGCAATGGGACTGGAAATGGCAACCGCTCGTCTGGGTACCACTCTGGCGATGGCTACTTCAATTCCTATAGCTACAGCTCTCCATGGAGTTTCCAAACCAATCCTTGTCTGCCTCATAATGCTTTGTATTGGTATGGTGGCTTTCTTCTTTTATGCAACTATGGATAAAAAGCTTGATAAATCAGTTGCTGATGAAGCTCTGAGGTCAGGCTCTGTTGATGATGAAGAATCATTCAAGATAAGTCATGTCCTGCAGATATTGAAAAATAAAGGATGGTGGTATATTGCAATACTCTGCGTTCTGTTCTATTCAGCTGTTTTCCCCTTTATTAAGTATGCTACTGACCTGATGGTTAATAAATTTCATGTTGGAGAAAAAATTGCTGGCGATATACCAGCTCTTCTGCCCTTAGGGACCATTTTGCTTACCCCTCTGTTTGGAAATATCTACGACAGAAAAGGCAAGGGTGCTTCAATAATGATAATCGGTGCTGTTCTGCTTATCCTTGTACATGCTGTATATTCAATTCCATTCCTTACAGCAACACCTCTGGCGATTGCAATGATAATGCTGCTTGGTGTAGCCTTATCGCTCGTTCCTTCTGCCATGTGGCCTTCCGTGCCAAAAATTATTCCTGAAAAACAACTGGGAACAGCATACGGTATGATATTCCTTATTCAGAATATAGGTTTATCACTTGTACCGCTCCTTATCGGATGGGTTCTTAATAAATATTGTATTACCGGAACCCGTATGCTTGATGGTGTTGCTGTTTCCAACTATAATTATACCCTGCCGATGATGATATTCACAGTATTTGGAGTACTTGCTCTTATTTTTGCTTTACTGCTTAAGGCTGAAGATAAGAAGAAGGGTTATGGGCTGGAATTGCCAAACATAAAAAATAGCTGATTTTAATGCCTTTTAAACTGATATCCGGGCTGAGAAATAACTTGCTTTTACAGGCAGTTATATTTCTCAGCCTTTTATTATCAGTCTCAATCTACTTTCTGTACAGGCCGTCATCATGGCCGCTTGGCTCAGAACCAGTAAGCTGCCTGCTCTCCGTATTCTCATTTATTATATTGCTGGTGTTTCTGAACGGACGGAAGGGAAAAGATATAGATACTAAGCAGGATAAAAATATACAGACCGGACTTTATATCGGATTACTGTGGACCATCGAAATCTTAATTAATAATTTTATCAGGCCGGGACTTCCTCAGCGGGACATTATTGATGATTCCTTCTGGGCATTGATAGCTCTGCTGATTTTAATAGCATCTTTCAGAGAGAGTTATAAGTCGGGTAAATTTACCGATGGAATTAAATCAGGTTTCTGGACAGGTATGTCGAGTGGTGCATTTGCCTGTTTGTCTGCACTTCTTTTAATTGTTTTCGGGATGAAGCTTATCTTGATTGATCCATTGAATATTAAGGAGTGGACTGACACAAAAGGCTCATTTACTGTTCCCGGAATGGATATATACTTTGCATATCAATCATTCGCCGGAGCAATGATACACCTTTATATACTTGGGATTATTATGGGCCTGCTTCTTGGTTCCCTTGGAGGCTTAACCGCAAATTTTTTTAAAATTATTCTGAAGTAACAAAACCCTCCACCTTTCAGCCTCCGAAGCTTTAGCGAAGGAGGCTCAGCCTTAGACTATGCCATCTTAATCAGTATTGATTTTAGTGTATCTGTGACATCCTCCTCCTCATCGACACATCTTTCGAGCATCTCAAGGATTTTATTATTCTTCATTAATTCTTTTGGATCTTCCTCTTTCTCAAACAACTCGGAAATCCCGGTAAAATATATTTCATCAGCTTTATGTTCAATTGCTGTTACTATGCCGCAGGCTCTCCTTATCTTTTCTTTATTTGCAACAGGATCTTTCAGGCAATGAATTGCCGATTCAATTTCTTTGGCGCCTTCATAAACCAACTCAGCAATCTCTTTATAAATCGGCATCATCTTTTTAGGCTTGTACAGATTTATTCGTCTCGCAATTCCATTTATTGAATCAACAACATCATCAATGTTTGCGGTGAGTTCATGTATATCCTCCCTGTCAAATGGGGTTATGAAGGATTTATTGAGCTGTTCATAGGTCTTGTTTGTGATCTCATCTCCAATATGTTCGATATCCCTTATTTCTTTATAAAGCCTTTCATGTTCGCTTGTCTCTGAACTGGCTAATAACTCCCTGAGATATTCAGATGCCTTAACCAGATTTTGTGCATCACTCTCGAACAATGGAAAGAATGAATGATCTTTAGGAACAAAAAACTTTAAGAAACTGTCGATATTCATGATTATCAATATTATATTAGAGAGAGTAATTATGTATTATGCTAAGATTAATTTAAGAAGATGAAATATCAGTGTACCCACAACTGCAGATACGGGAATGGTCAGTAACCAGGCCCAGAATATCTTTGTTGTCACTCCCCACTTTACAGCGGAAACTCCTTTTCTTGCTCCTGTTCCGATTATTGCACCCGTAATTACATGTGTTGTACTTACAGGGATCCCAAAATGGGTTGCTCCAAAAAGAGTTAAGGCTCCTGCAGTTTCGGCACAGAAACCTTCAAATGGTTTTAGTTTTGTAATCTTTTGTCCCATTGTTTTAACAATTCTCCAGCCTCCCATCAATGTTCCAAGTGCAATTGCAGACTGACAGGCAATAACAATCCACATATGGTCTTTTATTGTTTCACTCTTTGTCACAACACCTGTCACAAGCAATGCAACCCAGATAATACCCATCGACTTTTGAGCATCATTACCACCATGGCCAAGACTAAAGGCTGCAGCGGATAATAACTGTAATCTTCTGAAATGTTTGTCTATTCCGGAAGGAGAATGGTTTCTGGCGATAAAGATCACAATCGCTGATATTATAAAAGATATAACCATCCCCAGAACAGGAGCAATTACAATAAAGATCACAATTTTTATTACTCCTCCCATAAAAACAGTGCTCCAACCGGAACTTGCAACGGCAGCTCCAACCAATCCGCCTACCAGTGTATGTGACGAACTTGAAGGAAGGCCAAACCACCATGTGGCAAGATTCCACAGGATTGCTGCAACAATTGCAGAAGCTATAACAGTCAGATTTATAACATTTGGATTTACAACTCCATAACTCATTGTATCAGCAACTTTCAAAGGAAAGATCAGGAAAGCAATGAAATTGAAGAAAGCTGCCATCCCAACAGCTGCGAAAGGCGAAAGCACTTTTGTTGATACTACAGTAGCAATTGAGTTTGCGGAATCATGAAAACCATTGATAAAATCAAAAACAATGACCAGCGCTACTACAATGTATAAGAATGTCATCCGCCTTTTACATTAACTAATTTATAAACAAGTTGAATAGTGATCCTGCTGAAATGACAAACTGCTCATTTCTAATTTGTTGCATTTATATTCGTTTTCAGATTCAGGTGACGCAAAGTAACAATAATGTAACAATTTTCAAAATGATAAAAACATAATTTTGTGATATGAGGTCTAAGTTCATTATTTTGATTTGACAAATTTTATATTCAATTGACTTTTGCGTTGTTAATGCAGTCAATTTATATTAATTTTATTGATTATTTTTTAATAATTAAAACTTTATTATATGAGCAGCATACTCGATCTTGAACCAAAACAGGTATGGAACTACTTCCATGAGATAACACAGATACCCCGTCCTTCCAAATTTGAACAGGGAATGATTAAGTACATGAAGGAATTTGGAAAGAAGCATAACCTGGAAACCTTTGTAGATAAAGTGGGAAATGTTATCATCCGTAAACCTGCAACAAAAGGAATGGAAAAAAGACAGGGAGTTATTTTCCAGACTCACCTCGACATGGTGCCTCAGAAAAACAGCGATAAGAAGCATAATTTCGAGAAAGATCCTATAGAGACAGTTGTTGACGGGGAATGGGTAAGGGCAAATGGCACAACACTCGGCGCCGATAATGGGATAGGTGTGGCTGCAACAATGGCTGTACTCGCTTCAAAAGATATAGCTCACGGACCAATAGAAGCACTTTTTACTATTGATGAAGAAACCGGAATGACCGGAGTTTTCGGATTAAAAAAGGGTCTTCTGAAAGGAGATATCCTGATGAATCTTGATTCTGAAGACGAAGGTGAGCTTTACGTTGGTTGTGCAGGTGGAGTTGATGTAAATGTGACAAAATCTTACAAGCAGGAAAAAGCTCCTGAAGGAATGGTTGCATACAAAATCGTTGCAAAAGGACTCAAAGGAGGCCACTCCGGCGTTGATATAGCTCTGGGAAGAGCCAATTCAAACAAAATCATGTTCAGGTTCCTCATGCAGGCTGAATCAGATTTTAAAATACACCTTGCCGAGGCTGCAGGCGGAGACCTCCGTAATGCTATCCCGAGGGAATCATATTCTGTTGTACTCGTCGACGATAAGAAAGCCAAAGATTTTGAGAAATTTGTAAAGGGATATGAGAAAATGTACCAGGCAGAATTTTCTGATACAGAGCCTGATTTAAAATTTTCCAGCGAAAAGATTTCTGTCCCGGGGAAAGTAATGAAACAAAAAGAACAGTACAAAATCATCAGGGCGCTCTTTGCATGTCCGAATGGAGTTCAGAGAATGAGCCAGGCTATGAAGGGGCTCGTTGAGACTTCGAACAATCTCGCTATTGTCCGTTGCATTAACGGAAAATTTGAAGCATATAACCTTTGCCGCAGCTCGGTAGATTCATCGAAGGAAGCAACCGCATGGAAAATTGCTGCAGTATTTCACCTGATTGGTGCTGATGTAACTCTCACTGGTAGCTATCCCGGCTGGAAGCCAAACATGAAGTCGCCAATTCTGGAGACTATGAGCGATGTTTATAAGAAAATGTTCGGGAATGTTCCAGAGAAAAAAGCTATTCATGCCGGACTTGAATGCGGACTGATAGGCGGTGTATATCCAAACCTCGACATGATTTCTTTCGGCCCTACAATCAGGTATCCACATTCACCGGATGAGAAGGTAAATATTGCTTCGGTAGTGAAATTCTGGGATTTCCTGGTGGGCACACTGAAACATGTACCGGTTAAAAAGTAATCGTTGAAGCATTATTGATTTGCTTCAGATTCTTTTAAAGACTTTTTAATCCCCGTCTGACGCCAGTCGGACGGGGATCACAAAGGCA
>Ga0315272_10001511_pt1 | contig 11541 bp, 13 predicted proteins | sample C3_middle_MG_FD_203918 | JGI IMG/M metagenome (GOLD analysis project Ga0315272, IMG submission 203918) | Sediment microbial communities from Yellowstone Lake, YNP, Wyoming, USA - C3_middle | ecosystem: Environmental > Aquatic > Freshwater > Lake > Sediment | place: USA: Wyoming | collected...
GAATGCGCTCCATGGGTGGCGGCATGCGCTCCATGGGCGGCGGCATGGGTGGCGGAATGCGCGGCGGAGGCTTCCACGGCGGCCGGTAAAGCCCCGCATTCAACCGGCTGAGGCGGGCCACCCCACGGGCTGCGGCCTCACCGGCGCCTTTCCCCGGCCCCGCACCGAACGGCCTGTGCGCTTCGGACAGAGTGGTCCACGCGCACAGGCCGTTCCCTTGTCCTGCATCGCGCGTGCGCCCCTTTCAGACAGACTTGCGGCAAATCCGCACACTCGTCCATCGGCGAAATCGAATGGGGGGGGCAAGCACTCGGAACCTGCTATTTCGAACTGGCACGGGGGGCAGGCACGATGCTGAGAGAGATCTCGTCCGGCCGAAGCCTCACCACGTTCACGGCGGGCGGCAGATTCACGACTTCGCTGGGATGTTCGAGTTTCAGCACGCCCGGGGTTGCGCTACTCAAATCAAATCGGGCCGACAACTCATTGGCGTGCAGCGCCTCGATCTGCCAGCGCGGTCCTCGAACACGGATCTCCAACTGCCTCGCCGATGGTCTGGAAACGTCCAGTCCGGAGGGCAGATTCGTGAATTCCACCGGCACCGTCAGATCGCGGATCGCCGTTCCCGAGGAGAGCAGTGAAAGCGTCCATACCAGGCTTGTGATCGCGGCGGCGGCCAGCTTGTGCCGCAAATTCCCGAACAACAATCCTTTGAGAAATGGCGCGGTCTGGGATGCAGGGGACTGGTGGCCGACTCTCAGCAATTCGAGCAACGCCTCTTCGGTGGCCGGATGCTGCCACTGGAGGCCGTGAACCAGCGTTACCTCGCCGCGTTCCTCGGATACTACGACAACCCAGGCGTCGCATCTTTCGCAGATTCCCAAAGCAGCCCGGTGCCGGGTTCCAAAACGCTCCGGGATGTCGCTCCGGTGAGTGAGGGGGAGCAACACACCGGCCCGGGCAATTCTGCCCAGCTCGAACAGCACGCCACCGTCGTGAACCGGGGAGCCCTTCTGGAAAAGGGAAATCAGGAGAGGGGCGGAGATCGCCGCGCCAACTTCAAGGCCGCCTCCGGCCAGTTCCCGGAGTGAATGGTCGCGCGCGATGATCATCAAAGCGCCTGTCTTCTCTCCGGCGAGAGCAAAGGCCGCGCTCGCGATGGCCTGTTGCGCGGAAGCCCCGACCGCCGGGTCACGGCGCCGGCGGAAGCGGCCTTCCGCGCGCATTACAAGATGCCGTAGTTCCGAATGGAAAATCGTTACCAGGAAGAGGATGGCGACGAATCCCAGCGACTGGAACACCCAGGCTGCCAGCGGGAGGTCAAGCCGTGACGCCAGACTTGAGATCCCAAACAACGATCCCGTGCCCAGAAGAAGGCCGCGCAGTCGATTCCCGGACGTCCACTTCAGAAAGAGGTAGACGGCGGCGCCGAGGACAACCAGGTCGACGATGGTCTGCCAGCGCAACATTCAGCGGGTCCACGTTTCGAATCCGGCCGGCCCAAGCAACGACTCCACGACCCGGCGATTTTAGAGCAGCCCCGGCAATTAATTCTTGAACTGCACCTTGAGCTTGGTGCCCTGAAGTTCGATCGCGTCAATCCTCTCTGGACTGTTTGCCACCTTGGTGGAAAGGATCTCGGTTTGATCGTACTTCTTGGCCGCGGTGGTCACCGTGACCGGCGCCTTTGCCACCTGCCCCGATTCCTCATTAGCTAGAACAGCCGTCGAGCTTTCAATCTTCATCCGGTATGCGCCCGGCTTCAGTTCGACCCCTCCGAGGGTACATTTGTGGGAAATGGTCACTGTGTAGCTCTTGACCCCCGCCGTGGCGCTGGCCACCCAGAGCGCGGCAATTGCTAAACCAACCAGAAGTTTGTTCATTTGTTCTATTCCTTTTCGTCAAAATCGAATTCCGAACGCTATGTTCACCCAGTCATTGTTCTGGTGCGCGATGAACCGGTTAAACCGGACATCCATAAAGAGCTTGAACCCGGAGTCGCCGAGAGCGTAATCCGCTCCGCCGCCAAGATTGTAGCCACCCTTCCAATTTGTGTACTGCGCAATCACGGGCGCGCCGCTGCTCTGGCAAAAACCGCTGAACGGATCGCAGTAACCCACCGCCTGGGAGGGATCCGTAAACGCCAGCGTGCGGTGGTATAGTCCATAGCCGCCCGTCACGTAGCCACTCAACCGGCCGCGCGGATTGAACTCGTACCTTGGGTTCAGCGTGATGCCCCAGTAGCTATTGAAGCCTGCCGGCTGGTTGGCGTTCTGCAACACGGCGTTGGTCAGGGAGAACCGGTCGTATTGAAACTCCAGAAGGCCGGCGAGGTGCCGGTTGAAGTTGTAGCCTCCACCGAAGAGGAGATTCCAACCGGTGTTGAATCGATCCGCGGCGGTGCCGGAAGGGACAGAGACGCCGCCTCCGCCCTCAACGGTGTACTTCGAAAAATCCTGTGCCGCGAGCGTGAGGGACAGGAACAAAAATGCAACGGTTGTGCGAGTTGGGTTGGCCATAGGTTTCACCTCCACAAGATGAGCAACTTGGGCACGTTTGCGTGCGCTCTTCTCCAAACGGGGAGACTGCCGTCCTCGCCGCCATTGCGATGGGACCCGCAGACGATGGAACCCGGGCCCGGCTTCAAAGCGTGGGGACGCAAACCAGCCGGCAAGCCCGTGGACGCCGTCTGTTCCGGCGTCGAATCAAGCGGCGCGGTTTGCGGTATTCCGGTATCCAAGGTCTGCGTTCACTTTCCAGACTGGCCCCTGCAACGGCTCGAATCCCGGAGACAATCTCCTCAAGTCGATTTCGACTCCTAGTGTCAGTCTGCCTTCGACCACCGGACCTTCATACTGGGAGAACTCCGAGCCTTCGACGCCCGGAATCCCAGTGCCATGCATCACGTCCTGCAGGTCGAAGGGGAGTTGTGTTCGCAATTCGGACGAGCTGGCGCCCTGTCAGAATCTCCCCCGGGAGGAGGAGGAAATCGCGCGGACCGGCAAAGAAGGCCAGAACGGTACCGTGACTTTCAGGGTGGCTGGCGCCGCGGAGGTTTGCGCGAGTTAAGCGCTCTTCGCGGCGCAGTGGGTCGAAAAGGCACTGCCGCCTGAGCGTCGCCAGATCTCAAGCCAACTGCATTGCGAATCCAGTTGGCCGATGAGTTTGGCAACTCGCTCAGGCTCGCCCAGATCGCTCCACCCGACAGCGCCGATGTCGAGTACGGCCAGTTCTGAAGTGCTCGCCGAGAGGATATCCCGTGAAAAATCGACGGGGGCTAATCTCTCGTACAGTGGCTCGAAACTTGGCTGGCCGGGCGCGGCCTCATGGCGCTGAAACTCGTCATAAAGTTGCGGAGACGCGCTCCGAATCATGGCGAGGAAGGCGCCCACACGGCCCACCATCACAAAGGTATTCCACAGGCAGCCGAAATTGAGCAGGATTCTGGCCACGCGAAGTGTTGGCTTCTCCCAAAACCGTTTGACGCGGAAGAGCCCGCCTGGACCTTCAGCGTCGAGCGGTGTTCCCGGCTCAATCCAGCCATAGCCAACTTCGGGATGAGTAGGCGACGCGCCCACGAGGACCGCGTGCCGCGCTTGCCCTTCCACAGCCTCGAAGGCACGCTGAATACCCTCCAGGAAGAGGCCTTCATCAAGGTAATGGTGATCGGATGGCATGAAGACCACCGACGCTTCCGGATCCAGCCGGTTCAGGAGTAACAGGCTCAGCAGGATGGCCGGCGCGGTGCCCCGGTTACTCGGTTGAATCAGAACCTGCCCGGAAGCCACGTCCGCCAGTTGATCGGTGTAAAAGCGTTCGTGGGCGCGCGTCACAACGAATAGCGTCCGTTCGAAAGAGAAGCTGCGAGCGGCACGCCGCCGCGTGGCTTGCAGCGGTGTGCACCCGAATAGAAATGGACAGAACTGTTTCGGACGTTCGTCCGTGGAGACGCATCGCGTCAGCGAGCGCAGACGCGATCCGTCGCCGCCTGCAAGAATCACACAATACTGATGCTGACCTGGAAGGTATTGGCTCATGCTCTGCTCTATTGCGTCTTGCCAGCCGGATGCTCGTCTTCAGGTCAACGGACCGGGAGAAGATCCAGGTCTTCCGCCGTGATTTGCCCGGTGCACCGGGTTTATGTGGCAGTCATAAGCAGTTCGGTCGCGAAATCCGGGCCGTCACTGGATTCAGTTCGATCGGCGAGTTCCTGGCAGTTCAGGCACAGGTCCGCCCAGGGAACCGCTTGAATTCGCTTGGCGCCGATCGGCTTGTCGCAGGATGCGCAAATGCCGTATTCGTCCTTGTTCAACCGGCGCAGCGCCTTCTCAATCTGGCGAAGCGTGCGCGCACTGCGCTCCAGGCTTCTGGTGGCGAGTTCACGCGCCTCCGCAGCCTGCGCTTCGTCCAATTCGTCAGCAGCCGGTTCGATGTATACCTCGTCCCGCAGGCCAAGATCCTTTGCGATCTCCTGGCGCGCCTCCTCCAGCCGAATCGTAATCTGGTGTTTGTCGAACTCCGATGTCGTCATGCTTCCCCTTCGCGCCGTTGAGCTTGCAAACCCAGCAGTTCAACGGCGGCCTAGACAAAACTGTAAGGCGCGGGCGGCTGATACCGTACTCTGAAAACTCCTAGTCGTGGTTCGTGGATTTCCCAGGCTGGCGGCCGGAGCGGAATTGAATGACAGCGCGCACGATTCGGGAAGATAATGAGCGATGATGAATCCGCCCCGCGAGAGTCCAGTACGGCAAGGAATCCGGCGCGTTCTATTAACGGGTATTGGTGTTGTGCTTGCGCTGCTGCTTGCGCTCGGCGGGTATGCGGCGCGATCGCTCTCAAGCGTGAGCCGGGCGGGCGTGCTGACGACTCGCGAGTACTTCCAGCAGAGTGCGCGCCTGGAGCGCGTTCACCTTTATCTGTCCTTAGCCGCCGGCGCCGTTCGCGACTACCTGTTGGATCCGGATTACCTGGCGCTGCCAAGGCACCGCGAGCGGGCGCGAGATTCATGGTCACAGGCCATGAAGGCCATCAAAGACTACGAGGAAATTGCAACTCCGGCGCGGCGTCCACTGACAGGCCAGCTTGATACCCAGGTTTCGAACTATTGGGAGATCGCCGAGCGAAGCCTTGCGCTGACAGGCAACCAACGATCGGAAGCTGGAGGTAGCCTCTTAATCGGCCAACTTGTACCCTTGCGCGAAAAGTGTCTCGCCACGATCAATGAGATCGGCGGCCACGATCGCGCCGATCTGAGATTTGCCGCGGCGAGCACTGCGCGGTTCGGTGAAGGCGCCGAGAAACGGCTCTGGGCCGCGATCGCGCTGACTGTGCTTCTCGCTCTGCTGGTCGCCGGCACAACTGTCCTTTACCTGTCGCGCCTGGAGCGTGCAGCGCTGGCGCAGTACGAGGCGTCCGTGAAGGTGGGTATTGAACTCGAAAGTTTATCCCGCCGCCTCCTGACTCTGCAGGAGGACGAACGCCGCCGGATCGCGAGGGAGTTGCACGACGATTATGGGCAGCGAATGGCGAGCCTGCTTTTTGAGTTGGCCGCTATTGCCGAGCGCGCGAATGCAACGCCGGACCTCAAACTCGTCATCCAGACCCTGGGGGAACGCCTTGGCAGCGTCGCCAAGGACCTGCAGCAACTGTCGCGCAGTCTCCACTCGGCGGTGCTGGACAAAATTGGATTGGACGCCGCTATCCGGTCAGACTGCAACTCGCTACGGCAAAGAACCGCTTGGGGAGTCGAGTTCCAGGCGATTGATGTGCCAAGACGATTGCCGGAGCCGCTCAGCCTGGCGATCTACCGTGTCTTTCAGGAGGCATTGCAGAATGCGTTGAAGCACTCGCAAGCAGACCGGCTGACGGTTAGTTTGACTGTAGAGGATCTGGACCTGATACTTCGGGTCAAGGATGACGGGCGGGGGTTTGACGCCGGATCGGCCGATCAGTCCGCCAGTCTCGGGCTAGTGAGCATGCGCGAGCGTCTTCGCATGGTCGGGGGAACCTTCGCGATCCATTCAGAGCCCGGAAAGGGAACGCAAGTCGAAGCCAGGGTTCCGATTACGGGTCAATACGCATCGTGAACGCGGCGCAGCCTCTGAGTTTTCCCAGGTGACGGGCGATCTTCGATGGTTCCCAATAAGAAGCAGAGGCGGTAACCATACGAAATGAAAAGGCCGGTGGGTTCCGTACCCGCGTCGCGGTGCGATGTTCTCGCGGACGATGCGGAGAAACGCCCGGCGCTGCTCAATGGTCCGTCGTTTCCTTCAGACCAGGCCATAAACGGGCCGGCACGGCCCAGAGCGGTGTTCGTCTGCCAGGGACGTCTAACCCCGGAAGATCCACGCTGGCGCGAGACGCGTCCAGGCGTGAGGCGACGACTCCCCGAGGTCACGATTCAGTGGGACCGTTCGCACTGTTCGCGCCCGAAGAATCATTCTTCGATCCCCGTAGGAGCCAAGTGGCACGATGGGCTGGAAGTGCTAACATCAGATGCTGTAATCGCAAATTGCATACACCGCGCCACGGTTGCCGGCCTCGCCTTCGTTCGCGCAATGGGAGGTGGCGAGGTGCGTGGCCCACGAAGCACGCACCGGCTCCCGCGCACGGCGGAGGACTGGCCAGGATATCGGGCCGGATCTGAACTGGCGCAACTCAGCCTGTTCGCTCGATCCAGCCGAGGTAACGCATGAGGCGCTTGAAGATTCTGCTCGCCGACGACCACAGCATGGTGATCGACGGACTGCGTGCACTTCTGGAGCCCGAGTACGATGTCGTTGGAGCCGTAAACGACGGACGGTCCGTCCTGGCCGAGGTTCAACGATTGAATCCGGACATCGTGGTAATCGATATTTCGATGCCGCTATTGAACGGACTGGATTGCACACGGCAACTTCGTGACGCGGGTTGTACGGCCAAGATTCTGATTTTGACCATGCACCCGGACGCCACCATGGCGCAGGAAGCTCTTTCCGCGGGCGCATCGGGTTACCTCCTCAAGAGTTCTCCGGGCTCGGAACTGAAAGGAGCGCTACGGGAGGTCCAGCTGGGCCGAACCTACCTGTCGCCCGCGGTGACGCGGGACGTGCTCGACGTGATGGGCCGCATGACGTCGATTCATGAGGATGTATGGACGCGTCTCACGCCACGTCAGCGTGAAGTGCTGCAGTTGCTCGCTGAAGGTAAGTCACACAAGGAAGTCGCCAGTATCCTGAACATATCCGTAAAGACGGCTGAGTATCATAAGTACGCGATTCTGAGCACGCTCGGAATAAAGACCAATGCCGAACTGGTCCAGTACGCTATTCGCCACGGGATCATTGCCGTGTAAGCCGCGAGCCGTTTCGCTGGGAGAACTCCCAGTGTTGGACGCGGCCGATCAGTGGTGCAGTGGGATTGCAGGGATCGGGATGGACCATACCTTGGGAGAGACCCTTAAAAACCCGAGCGGCGCCGGAACTGGCCGCCTCAGACTCAGGATTTTGCTTGCCGACGATAACCCGGTGCTGCTTCGCGAGTTCGAACGTGTTTTGGCCAAAGAATTCGACGTCGTGAGTACCGTCCCGGACGGCCGCGCGCTCCTGGAACAGTATGACCGCCTGCACCCCGAAATCGTCGTGACGGACATATCCATGCCTCTCATGGACGGCTTTGAGGCAGTGGCGAAACTGCGTCACAGAGGAAAGACAAAGGTCATATTCCTCACGGTGCATGAGGAACCGGCATTCGTCGAGGAGGCGAAGGTATTGGGAGCGATGGGGTATGTGCTGAAGCGGTCCCGTCCTTCCGTGCTTGTCGAGGCCATTCGATCCGCGCACGAAGGGCGCTTCTTCCTGTGTCCGGAGCTCCGCGATTAAGAGTGACTCCACAGCCCGAAAACGCAGTGGCGGCGAACCTGCCTCGCGTGTCCTCGCGCACTGGAGTATTCTCCTCTGGAGACATTGCTCTCAAAATTGAAGTCTAATGATGGATTGCGAGAGCTAACCTTAGGAGTACTGAAAATGAGGAAGTCTACAGCCGCGGGTATCCTGGTTGCGGCGATGTTCGGGTGCTCGCTGGACGCCCAAATCCGGCCCCAACGCGTTTCACCGGCGCTCGCCCAGTTCAGTGCGGCCATCGAGGAACTCGCGCGGACGGCGGCGCCCGCCGTCGTTCAGATTACAGTGCGGGGACGAGGTCCCTTGGACGCGGGCGATGCGCAACGCGCCGGTTTCATCGCCAACCAACGAGCTACGGGATCGGGGGTGATCGTCACCCCGGATGGTTACATCATGACCAACGCGCACGTCGTTACCGACGCGCGTCAGATCGATGTGAGCGTCATCGAGCATGGACAGTCGGGGGCGGAGGTGAAGCACAAGCACTTCTCGGCCACGACGGTCGGCCTGGATCGCGAAACCGACCTCGCGCTGGTGAAGATCGAAGCGGCGGGACTGCCCACGCTGCCTTTTCTCGAAGATTCCGAGACCATAAAACAGGGGCAACTCGTGCTCGCGCTCGGCAGCCCGCTGGGACTCGACAACTCCCTCACCGTGGGCTTCGTGAGCGCCCCGATCCGGCATCTCAGCCCCGACAAGCCGAACTTTTACATTCAGACCGACACGCCGATCAACCCCGGCAACAGCGGCGGGCCGCTGCTGGATATTGAAGGCCACGTGGTGGGCATCAACACGATGATCATGTCGCAGTCCGGCGGCAGCGAGGGCATCGGCTTCGCCATTCCCGGCAACATCGTTCAACAGACCTATCGGAGCCTGCGCAAGGACAAGGCCATTCGCCGCGGGGCGATCGGCGTGATTCCCGAAGACATCACGCCCACGTTGGCCTCGGCCCTGGGACTCGATCGCGATTCCGGCGTCATCCTCTCGGACATCGCGCCCGACGGCGCCGCCGAAGCCGCCGGACTGCAACCCGGCGATATCGTCCTGGCCGCGGACGGCAAACCGATCGAGCACTCGCGCCAACTGATGGCGGCGGTTTTCCAGCACGTCTTCGGAGAGCAGATCACGCTCGACATCCAACGCGGCAAAGATCATCTCAAGCAGACCGTCGCCGTTCTGGCCCGGCCGAAATCGCCGGAAGATCTGACTGAACTGGCGAGCCGGGACGCCCACCTGGTCCGCCGTCTGGGCATCCTGGCGCTCACCCTGGACGAAAAGGTGACGCCGCTCCTGCCGGACCTGCGGCGCCTGTCGGGCGTCGCGGTGGCGGGAATTCCGGCTGAGTTTGAAGGTTTCAATCCCGGTCTGATCGCCGGCGACGTGATTTACGAAATGAACGGAGCCCGTGTCGATACCCTGGAGCAACTGCGCGCCGCCTTGGACACCAAGAAAGTTGGCGCTCCCATGGCGCTGCTGGTCGAGCGCTCGAAGCAGTTGATTTACGTTTCGTTCGAATTAGAGTAGCCATCCGGCGCGGGAGAGCGGGGTGGGAAGCCCATCAGCTTGAACCGCTCCTGAAATGCGCCGGTGTTCTCCCACTGGCAACGCACGATCGCACAGGCCGCCGCGCCGCACGCCGCCCTGGCATCCGCGCGTCCCTCTGTGCGGCGTCAAGATCTGCGGCGACAAGTCAGGCGCGTGCGGAGTGCGGCGGATTCACGACGGTCAGCACCGGTATCGGAGAATGCCGGACGACGCGAACGGTAGTGGTCCCCAGTACGGTTGAATCGGCGAACAGGTGGTGCTGCGCGCCCACAACGAGGAGGTCGGCGGACATCCGCTGGGCGGTGTTCAGGATCCTGTCTGCCGCATCCCCTGCCTCAACGATATGTTGCACTCTGCAGGCCTGCCGTTCACTTTCCGACAGCCATTCGCACAGATCGGGGCGCCGCTCAGATTCGTGGGGCTCAACGACGTAGAGCGCGGTCAATTCCGCACCGAGCGCAGCCGCCAGGCGGGCGGCCTTTTGAAGCGCATACTTTGCGGTGGGTGAGTCGTTTACGGGGCACAGGATCTTTTGAATGGAGCGGGCGCCGGCCGCGCTGTCCGCCGCCGCCCTCACCGTGACGATGGGGATCGTCGATTCCCGAAGAATCCGCTCAGCCACCGACCCGAGCAGGAAGCGATTGAAGCCGCTCCGCCCATGCGTGCCCATCACCACCAGGTCAGATCCCTTTTCACGCGCGATTTTCAGGATCGCGTCGACCGGCCTCATATCGAGAATGGCCCGCGACGCCGAACACCCGGGGCAGACCCTGACCGCAAACGCCTGCAGCGCCCGGTCCGCCTCATTCAGGGAGTCCTTGTACTGGCGGCTCAGATCGGCAAGTTGCGCTTCGGTGAAATATGGCGGCGCCGACAGGAAACTCGCGTGCACGAGCGTCAGGCCGGCATGAGTCTTCGCGGCCAGGTCCGCGGCAAAGCGCAGGGCCGCGGCGGACGGTTCACTGAAATCGACGGGGCACAGGACGTTGCTGGGCCAATTCGGATTCATAGGCGCCTCCTGCGAACGAGGATGCATTCGGCGCGCGCAAGTGACTACCGGATGCAATTACCCGATACCGCAATTGCTCGACATACGCCACACGCCAGCCAGCACATCGCGCCGGACGCCATGATTCAAGTCATCGCGGCCATGGCCAGGCCAGGGGGGAAGTGACAATCCGCCCCGGAAACTGCGTGCGGAGAGCGGAAAGTAGCGCGCTCGGGCCGCGCTCTTCGCCTCGGTGCAGATTCTTCAGCGCAGGATCACGACCGGCAGATGGAGATCCCCGGCACCCGATAAATGACGGTGCCTGCGTTTTGTGCCGGCGCCTGTGAGGTGCTTGCAGCGTCTGTTCGAACTCCGCCTGCCGCACTCTCTCCGAAGGGCGCCTGCTCTACTGCACCTTGATCGTCAACTCGTTGACAACGCGCTTGACGCCTTTAATCTTGCTGGTCAGGCGCGTGGCCTTCTGCCGGAACTTCTCCTTCGAGACAGTTCCGCGCAGCGTGACGACGCCGTCCTTCACGTCTACATCGAAGTTGTTGCCTTTCACATCGGGGTCGCCGGCCAGTTTCATCATGACCTGGTCATGAATCTTATCGTCCGGAGACTGCGCGGCCAGCGAGGGGCCAAATGCGAAAAGCAAAGTTAGAAAAAACACAAATGCGCGTGTCATAGCTGCTATTCCCCATTATGCTCATTTCCGGTTCCTTCGGGAACGTCTGAAGCGTCGATCTCCGGCTCCGCCGTGGAATAATTCGTTCTCCAGTCGAGTTCGTTGAGGAATTTCTCGCTATCACGCCATTTTTCGCTGACCTTCACAAAGAGCTTGAGAAAAATCTTCTTGCCGAACAGGGCTTCGCACTCCAGGCGCGCCGCCGTGCCGATCTCCTTGAGGCGCGAGGCCCCCGTGCCCATGATGATCGGCTTCTGGCCGGCGCGTTCGACGTGAATCGTGGCCGAAACCTTCGCCAGGCGGGGCGACTCGTCCCATTCGTCGATGGTCACGGCTACCGAATGCGGGACCTCCTGCCGCGTCACGTGCAGGATCTTCTCGCGCACGATCTCGGCCAGCAGGAAGCGCTCCGGTTGATCGGTGAGGTAGTCGGCCGG
>Ga0315272_10001512_pt1 | contig 11541 bp, 5 predicted proteins | sample C3_middle_MG_FD_203918 | JGI IMG/M metagenome (GOLD analysis project Ga0315272, IMG submission 203918) | Sediment microbial communities from Yellowstone Lake, YNP, Wyoming, USA - C3_middle | ecosystem: Environmental > Aquatic > Freshwater > Lake > Sediment | place: USA: Wyoming | collected...
GGCATATACAGGATAAGCAAAGTAGGAGCTGTCATTCAGTCGTTCAATGCCATTGAGTCCTTTGCGGGAGTTCAAGTGATCTGCATGGACAAGACCGGAACGATCACACAGAATCGGATGTCCGTGCGCAAGGTCGTGCCGGTAGAGCCGGAGATCTCAGCAGACTCGCTCAAGGAATTGTTGGGGACATATGCACGGCTCGCCTCGGACAAGAACGCCACGATCCGCGCCCTCGGGGAATTTGCTGGAGACGGCGCGGCAACGCTGCTCAACGAGTTCCCGTTCAGCTCTCAGAGAAAGATGAGCATCCTGAGCTTCGCCCAGGGCGGAAAACAGGCATCGTATGTTCTCGGAGCCGTGGAGCTGCTTGCAAAGCAGTGCTCCACAACTACTCATGGTTTCTTTGAAGAAGTCTTTCATTCTGAGGGTTTGAACGTATATCGAAACCTATTGTTCGGTCAGGTACTCGACCCTGAACATATTGAATCCCGCCCAGACGATTTGGGACCATTTCGTGTGCGGCCGCTGTCTATTGTGTCTTTGAGCGATATTGTGCGTCCTGATGCCTCCGAGGTGCTTCGTCAGTTTACGCAAAACGGGATTCAATTCAAGATTCTTTCCGGAGATTCGGCGTCTTCGATCCTCGCCACGTGCCGCGATATCGGATGGGATGTGCGCGAGGCAGACGTCATCACCGGTGCGGACCTCGACGCCTTACGGGGCCCGGCGTTCGAGTCCGCGGTCGAGAAGAGCGTCGTGTTTGCCAGATTGAAGCCGGAGCAGAAAGTAAAAACCGTAGCAGCCCTGCGTGCGAGGAAAATCCACACCGCCATGATTGGGGATGGCGTCAACGATGTCCCCGCGATCAGAGAGGCGGATCTCGGCATCGCCATGGATGAGGGGGCCGCGATCACGAAGGAGGTTGCGGACATCATCCTTCTCAAGAACAGGTTCACGCTGCTGCCCGAAGTTTTTGAAGAGGGCAAGAAGATTATCAACACGGTTGGACTCGTCGCAAAACTATTTTTGACGAAAAATTTGGTGGTGATTTATTTGACCTTGGCGTCTGCCCTGTTCCTGTTGGAGTTTCCATTGACACCACGTAGAGTATCGCTGTTCAATATTTTTGCGATTGGAATCCCTGCGATGCTCATCGCATTCACAAATACGAGCACCGATAGGCAAAAACGTTTCTTGTTGGATTTGATCTCTTTCGTCGCGTTATCCGCCTTTATCATGGTCTCGTGCGGATACGCCGGGTTCTACTTTGCGCGCGGCTCCACCTCCGCATTGTCCAGCCCAGCCGATATCCCATCCATGGTGATGGTTTCCATCATGGTGCTGACGTCTGTGACCAATTTCCTTCTGATCATCTCCCGCCAAAGCCGGAGAAGAAGGAGAGCGTACATCCTCTTTGCGGCAGGCATGGTTTTGACCTACGTTGCGGCTGTGAGCATGGATGGATCGAATTCGATAGCGAGGTTCGTGAACCAGTTCTACGAGATTTCAGCGATCGATCCGCGCTCTTGGGTGACGGTTGCGGTCGCATGCGCGGCTGGCTCCGTGGTGTTGCTCGCCGCCCAAAGGCTGCGAGCCGCGCTGGTAAACCGGCGAGTTTGAGGATTGCTCCAGGATTGTCGTCCTGGATGCCATGCGTTATTACGGAGTGATTCACATGGAGATAGTCGCGCACGGTTTGTGGACGGCGGCGGCTGCAATTACGGCAAATAGATCCACCGGCGCTGATATCAGGGTCGGCTGGGCTGTTTGGTGGGGGGTGTTCCCCGACGTGCTCGCGTTTGGGCCATCGATTGCCGCCGGCTTGTGGCTCCGGCTCGCTGGAGGCGTCAATTCGGGTTCTGCCAGGGGTCATGTGCTGCCGCACGTCCACGTCGATCTGCCACTCTATCCGGCCGGGCACAGCCTCGTTGTCTTTCTGCTCGTGTTCGGCCTGGTGTCGATCCTGGCGCGCCGCTTCGTGTTCGCCATGCTCGGCTGGCTGCTGCATATCCTGATCGACATCCCAACCCACAGCCTGAGCTACTACGCAACCCGCTTCCTTTGGCCGATTTCGGACTACCGCATCGACGGCATAGCGTGGTGGACACCTTGGTTTTGGGCGGCGACCTACGGGGCGCTGGGCGTCGCGTACTTCCTGCTTTGGAGGAAGGGGTGGATTCCACTGGCAAGGTTCGCAAGGTAACTTGCGCGCCGCTGGACGGGACGATGGGCCCGTCTGGGAATCTTCATGACCAGCCGTTCGTGTGCCTGTCCGTTACCCGGGGAAAGGCGGGAGGGGCCACACGCGGACAGGAGGTGAGCTTGAGCACTATCAGGGGTGCGTATCGGGTGCGCCGGCTGTGCCATGCTCATCTGCATGGGCACAGCGTCCACACGCGCTCAGGCAGGTTGTGCTACCGATGAAGTGAGAGGCCCGATACACCTGAGATGGACCTTCAGGCGAGATAACGATGAGACTTTCTTTGCGCTTCGTCTTACCACTGGTGCTAGTGTTGGTCGCCATCGCGTATGTGGTGGTGCCGCTGGTTGACCAACTCACCTTGCGCTGGTTCGTGCGCGATCTGGACATTCGCTCGTCTCTGATTGCGAACACCCTCGAGGTACCTCTCGCAGATCAACTTGCGGCTGGAAATAAGGCCAAGATCGTCGAGTTTTTTACGCGCATTACACAGGACCAGCGCCTCTACGCGATCGGCTACTGCCCCTCTTTCCAGGAAAGCCCGATAGCCAGTCCTTTATTCCCCCGGGAGATCCAATGCAACGCGCTGGAGCGCTGGACGGATTCGCCGAAACCCAATCTTGGCAGCCCGGAGGGACCGCTCCACGTAACGGTGAAACCAATCGAGAACGACATGACGCCCGATGCGCGGCTCATACTGGTGCATGACCTGAGTTACGTAGTGAAGCGCAGCGAGGAGACCAAGCGTTACATCTTCTACCTCTTCGTGGGCCTGGCCATCGTCATTTCGCTGGTAACGGTGATCGTCGCCCAGCTTTCCTGGCGTGGCTGGGTGGCCGGTATGCGCTCCCTGCTGCGAGGAGAGGGACTCCTCCGCGAGCCGGTACCGCACGCGAACGCTCCGGAGTATAGACCCATTGCCCGGGATTTGAAGGAGTTGATCAGCGAGCTGGAGTCCGAACGGCGGGCGCGGGACGAGAGCCGGATCAGTTGGACTCCTGATACTCTGAGGGCCATCCTGCACAATGAACTGCGCGGCGATGATGTCATCGTAGTCTCTAACCGTGAGCCGTACATCCACGAACGCCAGGGGGAACGGATCGAGGTGCGGCAGCCGGCCAGCGGGTTGGTGACCGCGCTCGAACCAATCATGCGTGCCTGTTCCGGCATCTGGATTGCCCACGGCAGCGGTTCCGCCGACAGGGACGTCGTAGACCGCCATGACCGGGTAGCTGTTCCGCCGGGCAAGTCCTACTACCAACTCCGCCGGATCTGGTTGACCAGCGAAGAAGAGTCCGGCTACTACTACGGCTTCGCGAACGAAGGTCTTTGGCCACTCTGCCATATCGCCCACGTGCGGCCGACTTTCCGCGCCAGTGACTGGGATCAATATGTGGCGGTGAATCGCAAGTTCGCTCAAGCCGTGGCGAGCGAAGCGAAGACCAGGACCCCCATCGTTCTCGTTCAGGACTATCACTTCGCCTTGCTGCCAAAGATGATTCGAGAAAAGCTACCGCAGGCAACCGTCATCACTTTTTGGCATATTCCCTGGCCCAATCCCGAATCCTTCGCAATCTGTCCGTGGCGAGAAGAGATTGTCCAGGGATTGCTCGGCAGCAGTATTCTGGGGTTCCACACACAGTTTCACTGCAACAACTTCGTGGACACCGTGGACACCTGTATCGAGGCCCGCGTTGACCGCGAAGCGATGACGGTCTCCTTTGGAGGCAAGTTGACCGCCGTGCACCGGTATCCTATTTCCATCAGTTGGCCCCCCGGAGAGGAACTGCTCGGCAAGCCGGTGGATCAATGCCGCATCGACGTCCGTGAGCAAAACGGCCTTCCCCCGGATCATCGCATCGGCGTTGGCGTGGACCGGCTTGACTACACCAAAGGCATCCTCGAACGATTTTCCGCTATTGAGCGTTTCCTGGAATTGAATCCCGACTGGAGAGGGCACTTTACGTTTATCCAGATCGCGGCCCCGACGCGGACCGGAATAGGAGAATACCAGTCCCACGAGGCCCACGTTCGGACCTGGGCCGCCCGTATCAACGAACGTTTCAGCGGTGGCCCACCGCCGATCCTGCTTAAGGTTGAGCACCACGAACCGCGCAGCGTCTACGAGTATTACCGCGCAGCGGATCTGTGCTTCGTGAGCAGCCTGCATGACGGCATGAACCTTGTCGCCAAGGAATTTGTTGCCGCTCGTGATGACGAACGAGGCGTGTTGATCCTCAGCCAATTCACTGGCGCCGCCCGGGAACTGCCGGAGGCGCTGATCGTCAATCCCTATGATGCGGAGCAGTGCGCCTCTGCGCTCGTGATGGCGCTGACGATGCCCGCCGCCGAGCAGCGGGACCGCATGCTGCTGATGCGCGGGTTGGTGAGAGAGTTCAACGTCTATCGTTGGGCCGGCCGTATGTTGCTCGATGCGGCCACCATGCGTCGCCGAGGCAGGTTACTGGAGAGGCCAAGCGCTTCCGACATGCAGATTTAGCGTTGTAACATGGGAAACCGCAAGAAACAAGCTCCACCTCTCGCCAGACCGGAATGGGCCTTCTTTCTGGATGTCGACGGCACTCTGATCGAGATCGCGGAGTCTCCGGACGCTGTCAACGTAGACGCCCGTCTACTAGCGCTATTGAAACGGCTGCATCGGGCGAGCGGGGGCGCGTTGGCGCTGGTCAGCGGACGCGGACTGGCGGATCTCGAAGGCCTGCTCGGCGCCTTCCGACCTCCTATCGCAAGTCAGCACGGACTGGAAAGGCGCACCTCCAGCGGGCAGGTGCGGACGCACGCGAAAGGCTTGGCGGCAAGGCTGGATATCAGGCGGCGCCTTGAACCGCTGCTCGACCGCCATCCCGGCCTTTTGTTGGAGGACAAAGGATTGACCCTGGCGTTGCACTACAGGCAGGCGCCGCAACTCGCCTCCTACGTGCATCGTCTAATGAGAGCGCTGGTCGCGGGTGCGTCTGAGGATCTGTGCCTGCAAACCGGCAAACGCGTCGTGGAGATCAAGCCGGTAGGCTTCGACAAAGGAACCGCTATCGCCGAATTCATGACGGAGGCGCCATTTCGCGGGAGGAAACCCATCTTCCTCGGCGACGATACCACCGACGAGCATGGGTTCCTTGCCGTTAACCGGATGGGCGGGTTGTCTGTCAAAGTTGGACGCGGACGAACCAGCGCCCGTTGCCGTCTGCGCAATGTCGGAGCGGTGCGCGCCTGGCTCGCCGGGGCGATACGCTCATGCGATGGGGAGGGAAGACGATGATGGCAAGCACTCTGGATTTGGCGCTCATCGGAAACTGCACGGTCGGGGCGCTGGTGGACAGCCGTTCGGAGATCGTATGGGCCTGCCTGCCACGCTTCGACAGCGACTCCGTGTTCTGCTCGCTGTTGCGAGGGAATTCCGGGAAAGATGAGTACGGCTTTTTCGTAATCGAAGTGACGGATTTCGAGCGCTCTGAACAGCACTATCTCGAAAACACGGCGATCCTGATTACTCGTCTGTATGATCGCCTCGGCGGGTGTGTGGAGGTAACCGACTTCGCGCCGCGTTTCCTTCAATTCGGTCGCATGTTCCATCCGATGATGCTGGTGCGCAAGGTTCGGCGGTTGGCCGGTAGTCCCCGAATAACCGTACGGCTGCGCCCCGCTTGTGATTACGGCGCCGCCCGGCCCGTGATCACATGGGGCAGCAATCACGTCCGTTACGTCGCGCCTGAGCTTGTACTGCGGCTCACAACCGATGCGTCGATCACCGCCATACTCCAGGAGACGCCTTTCTTTCTCGAAGATGGGATCACGCTGCTGCTCGGGCCGGACGAAACGGTGCATGAGGCCCCCAGCGAAGTTGGACGGCGCTTCTTCGAGGAGACGGCACAGTTCTGGCGCGCCTGGGTTCGCACTCTGGCAATTCCCTACGAATGGCAGGATCTCGTGATCCGCGCCGCGATCACACTCAAAATCAACGCCTTTGACGACACCGGGGCAATCGTTGCCGCGATGACCACATCCATTCCGGAGTCCACGGGTAGTTCGCGCAACTGGGACTACCGCTATTGCTGGCTGCGAGACGGTTATTTCGTGGTGAATGCCTTGAATCGGCTTGGCGCTACTCGAACGCTGGAGAGATACCTCGCCTATATCATCAATATCGCGGCCGAGGCGGGAGGCGCCCCACTGCAGCCGGTGTATGGAATAGATGGCCGCACCAACCTGGAGGAGCGGACGGTAGCCTCCCTGCCCGGCTACCGGGATATGGGTCCGGTACGGGTCGGCAATCTCGCCTGCCGGCAAATTCAGCACGACGTCTATGGCTCCGCCATCCTGGCCGCCACTCACATCTTCTTCGATCAACGGCTGGTCCGCCGAGGAGATGAGCCGCTATTCCGGAAGCTCGAACATCTCGGCGAAAAAGCTGTCCTCGTCTTTGACCAGCCGGATGCGGGTCTCTGGGAACTGCGCGGCTCCGCTCGTGTGCATACCTTCTCGGCCGTCATGTGCTGGGCGGCTTGCGACCGGTTGGCGCGCATTGCCGACCGGTTGGCGCTGAGTGGACGAGCCGATTACTGGCGCAATCACGCCAAGGTCATGCGTCAAGTCATCGTCGCTCGCGGCTGGAACTCAAAGCGCAATGCTTTCACCTCGACATTCGACGGCGAAACCATGGACGCGAGCCTGCTCCTGCTGGCTGAAGTGGGGTTCCTGGAAGCCTCCGATCCGCTCTTTGCCAGCACGGTGCGATGCGTGGAACACGACCTCCGCCGCGGCGACTTTATTTTCCGGTACATGGAGCGGGACGACTTCGGAACGCCTGAAAATGCGTTTCTTGTCTGCACGTTCTGGTATGTGGACGCTCTCGCTTCGATCGGGCGGGGGGAGGAGGCGCGCAGGCTGTTTGGCAAGCTCATCGCGCACTGCAATCATCATGGTCTGCTGGCCGAACACATTCACCCCGACACGGGCGAACTCTGGGGCAACTTTGTCCAGACCTACAGCATGGTAGGACTCGTGAACTCTGCTATCCGCCTGTCAATTCCCTGGGATCAGGCATTCTGATCCAAGGCATTCCATGCTCTCCTGCGAAGTGCGCGCGATCTCGACGTCGCACTGCAAGCAGGGAGCGCCAAACTGGATCCAGCGCCGGTTTAAGGGCGCCGCCTTGTCGAGGGAAACGATCGCTCAAACGTCAGTAAATGAGCTTGAGGGAAAACTGGATTTGCCGGGATGTGCCGGCGGTTTTGGTGATCTCGCCAAAACCCTGGGCGAGCACGATGTTGTTCGGCAAACCGAAATTCACGAGGTTGAAGAGATTGAAGAACTCGGCTCGAAACTGGACGTCTACGAGTTCCTGGTTCCCTCTGCTGCCCAGTGGCGTGTCTTTGATCAGTGCGAAATCGAAGTTGTGGAACGCCGGACCGCGATAGGTGTTGCGTCCCAACGTTCCGAAGCGGCCGCGATTCGGCCCGCTGCCCCCCGCTACGTTCACGGGAATGGAGAAGAACGAACTGTTGGACGCGCCCATTCCGAAGTAGTCTTCCCGCACGGTCCTGTTCGTGGAGAGTACGGGCTGGGCGATCTGGTCGGGACGGTCGGCGTTGTAGAAACCGGCGCCGGTCTGTTGGATGCCGGAGTAGATGCCGAAGGGCAAGCCGCTCATCAGCGTCGTGACGTTCATTAATTGCCAGCCCGAAGTAAACCGCTTGCCCAAAGCACGGAGCAGGAACACGCGGTCCAGCGGCAAGTCCTGCAGCAGGTTCAGAGCAAGCACATGGGTAACATCGAACGTCGAAGGGCCCTTCTCCGCCCGCCAGTTTCGAGGATCCTGAGGAAGCGTCTGCAAGATCGTGCTCCCGCCGCCGCCGAACACTCCGCCCGTCGTGGAACTGGCGTCATCCAGCGACTTGCTGTAGGTGTAGCTGGCCTGTACGCCGAGACCGTGCCCGAGGGAAGTCTTTTGCAGGCTGGCCTGCAGGGAATGAAAGCTCGAGTGTGCGCGACCGGTCACGATCCATTCGGGGCCAAATCCGCCGAGCACCTTGCCCTGGCTGTCGAAGCGTGTAAACGGGGCGTATTCGGCGTTCGCGCCCGGGTATCCGTTCGGGGCGTTGATGGCCGCCAGGTTCACGCCCGCCGTGCCGACGTAGGAGGCGCCGAGAGTCATTCCGGCGAATTCGTGTTCCAGGCCCGCCGTGTAGGTGGCGATGTAGCCGTCCGGAAAATGCAGCGCCTCCCCGTAAGTCAACAGAGGCCTGATTTGCTTGTCGGGAGAGAGCGCCGCAAGGTCCTCCTCGAAGCGCTGCAGGTCCATGATGGTGTTGGGCGGAACTTCGCTCGCGCGCCCCGTGGCGAAGACCGGTTTGCCGTCGAGGGTGTAGGTGGGAGGAATCTGAATCGGCGGAACCGGACTGTGAAACGCGACTGGAGCCGTGGGCGACGCCGTGGAGTAGATCTGAACCGTGAAAGGCGCTCCGGCCGTCACGACATTGTCGTTTGCGAGGCTGCGGAGCAGCGTCGTGATCGCCGCGCCGGCATGGAAAACGGTGTGGTCGCGGATGTGCCAGTCGAGCCCCAGGCGCGGCGCAAACCCGTTCCAGTTCTGCTGCCAGAACGGCTGGAGATTCACCATGAACGCCTGCTGCATTCCATTGTCGGCGCGCTTTCCGTTGGCATCCAGGTAGACCACTCCGGAGGCGCGCCCCGAGCCTTCGTAAGCCGGCGTGCTCACTTCGTAGCGCAGGCCATAGTTCAGTTGCACGCGCTTGGAAATCGTCCAGGTGTCCTGAAAGTAGAAAGCGTATGCCTCGCGACGGATGGCGCTGGAGCCCATGGAATCCCCCTGCGCAAATTGCGGGGGCGCGACCGCGATGTTCAGCGAGAAGGGCGTTGCCGTCAACAGGCTGCTCAACGCATCGGGCAGCGGATCGCCGACTCGTATGTCGTGGCCCCCGCTGAGCGAACGAATCGCGACCGGCGACCGCACCGTGCCGCCGCTGAAGGTGTAGTCTCCATTCGGACCCAGCCCCCAGTAGCTCGAGTCACGGTTGACCCGAATCTCGAAGCCTGTCTTCACCGAATGGGATCCCCGCACCCACCCGAGGTTCTGCCTGAGTTGGAACACCGTGCCGTACGTCCCGGTAACGGTGCCCGCCGCGGCGTTGAAGGGCTCGTAAAGGCCGTCGGCGTAGTGCAGCGCGGGCTGTGTCTGGTTGAAGGTCGGAAAGAGGGGTGAAGTCCGTTCCAATCCCAGGGACGTCTCGGAGGTGAGGTTCGACGTGAAGGAGTGCGTGTAGCGGAGCCCGGCGTTGCGCTGGCGATCCTTGAAACGGATGCCGAAGCTCGGGTCGAGCGCCGTCTGGCTCGGATTGGTGGTCGGCCCGTCCACGTTATTGAGCGAGAACCGGAAGAACAGTTGGCCCTTTGCCGACAGCTTGTGGTCCACCCGGACCGAGAACTGATCGGTAAATGTGCTGATCTTCGAGGACGTGGCGTAGGTACGATCTCCATATGGGCCCTGCGGGTCGTTCGGCTTCGGGTAGCGATTCAGAATGGATTGAATCGCCGGATCCACGGGCACGATCAACGTGTCGCCCGGAAAGGCGGTCGTGTCGAGGCCCCGGCGTTCTGAAAGAGCCGGGACCGAAAGCACCTGCGTGGTTCCAAGCACCTGGCGGAACCCCTGGTACTGGCCAAAGTAGAAGGTCCGGTTTCGCCCATCGTAGACACCAGGGATGACCACGGGGCCGCCGTTGGTAAAGCCGAACTCATTGCGGGCGAACGGCGGGATGCGGCGGGGGTCCAGGTCGGAACTCCGGTCAAAGAAGTTGCGCGCGTCAAGCGAGGCGTTGCGCAGAAATTCGAAGACGCTTCCATGCACGGAGTTCGAGCCCGACTTGGTGATGATGTCGGTGAAGCCCGCGGCCCCGTGGCCAATCGTCGCGGGCATGACACCCGAACTGGAACGGATCTCCTGGATGGCGTCCACGTTGAAATTGGAAAATGAAGCCCCGCCCATCTCCGGGTCGGTCGTCTCGATTCCGTCCATCGCAAACACTGCCGCCGTACCGCGCTGTCCGTTGATGGCAAACTGCTGCGTGAAGTTCGCGGAGCCGTTCGTGTCGGTCATGGTTCCCGCGGCGAGCAGCAAAAGCTGGCTGAAGTCCCGTTTGTTCAGCGGAGTGGCCGCGACGGTCTGGCTGGAGAGATGTTCGCCTCCGCTCGCGGCGGCTCCCGCCTCCCGTGCGGATGGACATGGGCGCAGTTCGTCTTCGGGAAACACTTGCAGACACGCCGGCAGCGGCGCATTGGCGGTGTGATCCAGCGGAGCGCGCAGCCGGGCGTTGTGCCCATTCCAGCTCGCCGAGACCGTGTAACTGCCCGGCGCGAGTTCCTTAAACCGGAACTCCCCAGCGCTGTCCGTCGTTGCCGTCAGTCCCGCTTGCGGCGGGTTGCGATCGAGCGTGAGCCTGGCGCCAGCCACGGCGTTGCCGGTCGCGTCGCGCAGTTTGCCGGTCCATCCATCGCACCATGCATATTGGGCGCCGACGGTCGATATCAGCAGCCAGAGCCCCGCCCGGGCGAGTGAACGATTCTGATCGAAAGACTGCAACACTGCCGTCAAACTCTATCAAACTCCGGCATGATGATGGGCAGTTATCGGTAACTTTCGTAACGACGGGGAATGTGGCGCCGCAGCCACGAACTCATTCCGCCGTCCGTGCTCTTAAGCCATTCACCCGGTTTCTATCACCGGATTCCTCTCGCCAGTTTGGGTCGTTGCACGGATTTGCGCCCAGGGCGGAGTCTCGCCTGGAGCCATGCAGGCCACCTTAGCGGGAGATCCGCCCTGAGAGCGAACTCCCGTCGACGATGTTCCGCATAACCTGCCCTTGCCGACAGCGGGAGAGCCGCTTCCTGTACGGACTGGCGTGGCCGGCCAGGTGCTGCACCTCTTCGGGAACCCGCTTTGTACGATCGAAGAAAAGAAAAGAGCGTCCTTGAGAAGCTCCCCTGTTCCCGTAGCCGGGCGCTCCTTCCTCGGTTCACGTTACTTCGGATGTGGAACGATCGTCACGATGAGGTAGGTGTCATCCTGGATCAGAAAAAAGAAGCGCCAGTCGCGATTGACGCGAGCCTGCCAAAGGTCCGTAGCCTCGTCGTATTTCTTGGCGTGGAGTGAGGGATGGTTGAGGTTCTTCGTCAGCAGCCGGACTTGCTTCTCGAAGGCCTTTTGGATCGCAAGCGGCGCGGCGCGATAATCCTTCTCCGAACGCCGGGTGTATGCCCAGTTCATGCGAGTCAGGATGCTTTGCGAGTCGTGCGGCGCTTGCGTC
>Ga0315272_10001513_pt1 | contig 11541 bp, 11 predicted proteins | sample C3_middle_MG_FD_203918 | JGI IMG/M metagenome (GOLD analysis project Ga0315272, IMG submission 203918) | Sediment microbial communities from Yellowstone Lake, YNP, Wyoming, USA - C3_middle | ecosystem: Environmental > Aquatic > Freshwater > Lake > Sediment | place: USA: Wyoming | collected...
GCATGATCGAGATCATCCCGGCCGATGGTGAACCCTCCGAAGCCACTCCGAAGACTCCCGGGCTCCGCCACCTGGCGCTCAGCGTGACAGGGTTCGAGGCCGAATGCGAACGGCTCACCGCCGCGGGGATCGCCTTTCTGGACCCGCCTCTCATCAAAGGTGGAAACAAGGTCGTGTTCTTCCGTGATCCCGAAGGCAACATCCTCCATCTCATCGAACGTGCGGCACCACTGCCGTAAACGGCCGCCGGCGTGATAAATTCAGAAGCGCGGGCGGATTTGCGCGGGGGCCCTTAGCTCAGCGGTTAGAGCCGCGGACTCATAATCCGTTGGTCGCAGGTTCAAATCCTGCAGGGCCCACCACCAACTGGGGTGTGCGCGTCTCCAAACCTGGACGCGGACATCACTGCTCCGTCACCGGCTCCGCCAGTCGCCGCTTTGGACGATGCTCCGGGGATCGTACGGCCGGTTGTAGATGTAGGCCCACGCCCAGCGCTCGGTCCCGTCTTGCAGGACCACGGGCACCGAACGCCGCAAGTAGAGCGATTGCGCCTCCGCGTCGGGCCGGTACTCCTCAACGAAGTCCAACTGCGGCAGCAAGGAGTCCAGGTTCTCGAATTCGGCGTACTCGCCGAGGACCCACTGCCCGCTCCTGCGCGCCGGGATCAGGCCGGGGTGTTCGCCCAGGTCCACCAGCCGCCCGGGAGTGCGAGCCGGAACGAATTCTCGCGGCCCCTCAGCCTGGATCAGATGGCCCAGCGGCTCACCGCGCATCAGCGTTCCATAGACGAACAGAGACCCCATTCACCGTCAGGCTACACTGGTTTCACGCCACCAGAAAATTCCGAAGGTGGTTCAGAAGGAGTGTGTCCAAACGATGCTGAACGATCTCGCCGCCCGTTGCCGGAGCGAACTGACCGAATCCATTATTCCTTTTTGGATGAATCATTCTATTGACAAGCAGAATGGCGGCTTCTGGTCGTGCCTGGAACGCGACGGCACGGTCTTCGACACGCGCAAGTACGTCTGGATGAACGGACGCCAGGTCTGGCTGCTCAGCCGGCTCTACCGGACTTTCGAACAGCGTCCCGAATGGCTGGACGCGGCTCGCGGCGCGGCGGAATTCCTCCGCAACTACGGGTTTGACGATCAGGAGCGCTGCTGGTTCAGCCTTACCGCCGACGGCCGTCCGGCCGGGTATCAACGCAAGCCGTACGGCGCCGTCTTCGTGATGCTGGGATTCCTTGAATACTCCAAGGCGAGCGGCGATGGCAGTTATCGCGAGCAGGCGCTGGCGCTTTTCAAGCGGATCGGCCGGTATCTCCAGGAGCCGGCGCTCCTGGGGCGGCCCGTGCTGCCCGGCGCGCCTCGACTGAGCGGCCTGGCGGATATTTACGTGCTCTGCGCCATGGCTCTCGACCTGTTGGAGGACGATCCGCGGAACGAGGAATATCTCGACGTTCTGCGCGGCTGCCTGCGCCAGATCAGGCTCCATTACCATCCGGCGCGCCGGCTGCTCTACGAGAATGCGCCGCTCGACAGGGAATCGGCGGAAACGCCGGACGGGCGACTGATTTGTCCGGGAAGCATCTTTGAAATCAACTGGCTGCTCTCACGCGCCCTCGACTTCGTGCCGGATGCCGAAGTCGCGGCGCTACTGCTATCCACGCTGGAAGGCGCGCTTGAATTCGGATGGGACCGGCAGTATGGCGGCATCTATTACTTTCTTGACGTGGACGGGCATTCACCGCTGCAACTCGAATGGGCAATGAAGCTCTGGTGGGTAAACGTCGAGGCGCAGTACGCTCTGGTCAACGCCTACACGCGGACTCACGACGAGAAGTGGCTCGTCTGGCTTGCCCGGGTACAGGAGTGGGTCTGGGCGCACTTTCCCGACCGGCAGTTCGGAGAATGGTTCGGATACCTGGATCGTCAGGGCGAGCCCGCCTTGAGCCTCAAAGGCGGAAACTACAAGGGCTGTTTCCACATCCCCAGGGCGTTGTTATTCACACTGCAAGCGATCCAGCGGGCGGACGCGCGCTAGACGGCGCGGCCAATCCGGGTCTTTTTTGCGATCTTCCCGGGGAAAGAAAGAATTGCTCAGCAATTCAGTAGCCCCTCGCGTTGCCCTGCCCGGATCAGCGTGTTATGCTTGAAGAGCCTCAAGGACCGTGGTTCCCTGAACTGGTCCGAATCCCCGACGGAGCGCCCTTCCCAATCTACATGAGTTCGACGGTTTTTCTTGGTAACCTTCCACCGTGGGTCACTGCCGATGACATCAAGCAGTGGCTTGTAGCGGAAAATCTGGTATCCGATTCAGTCAAGGTCATCCGTAACCCGGAGACCCAGGAATCAAAAGGTTTCGCGTTTATTGAAGCGCCGAATGAGGAAGAAATGAACCTCATCATCAAGCGCTTTGACCGGGCTCCGCTCGAGGATCGCCTCCTGCGGGCCAACCCGGCCCAACCGCCCAAATCGAAGAGCGGTATCGGCCCAGTCCGCCGTGACGGTCCTCCTGCCCCGTACGTTCGCTCGGGAGCGCCCGTGGCGGCTGCCACGGCTGCGCCGGCTGCCACCGCGGCTGGGGCTGGAACGTTCGATCGCAACCGGCGCGGCGGCAAGAAGCACGCGAGGAAGTCTCAGGCTCCTCAAACGCTCTTTGCCGAAGAGCTGGCCAAGGCCCTTTAGCTCTTCATTCTTTCGTACTATCCGGCGTACCGGAGCGCATGCAGCGCTCCGGTACGCCAGTTTGATTGCCTGCCTCCGCTCCTCATCTTCCTATCCGGCCTGGTGGTATACTCGGTGGCGCGGAGCTGGACTGTGTGCCGGTGCATGCAGCATCCGCTTCACATCGACGGCGTGAGGTGTTGCAGTGTACGATTTACTCTTTCTCCGGGCTTTTTTCATCCTCACCCTGTCGGTCGCCGCGTGGTATCTCAAACCTTTCGGACTCCAGAATCTTCCAGCCGGCGGAGTGGGATTGGCCCTGGGGCTGTTGGTCGTTTTCTTTGAACTGCGCATCCGGCAGGTGAGTCTGAAGCGATTGATCGGCGCGGCAGCCGGTTCGGTGCTGGGTATAGTTGGCGCTTATCTTATCTCCCTGATCCTCTCGCGGGCATTGACCGGCGAGTCGAACAGCCTCGCATTTCTGCAATTGCTGATCCTTCTGCTGATGTCTTATGTCGGCCTGGTGGTTGGGGCCAACAAAGGAGAAATGCTCAACCTCGCCGCGCTCGGCGGACTGTTCGGCGGGGAGAAGACATCCAAACAGAGCTTCAAGATTCTCGATACCAGCGTCATCATCGACGGGAGGATCGCCGACATTGCGGAGACGGGATTCCTGGACGGCATTCTGGTCGTTCCTCAATTCGTCTTGCGCGAATTGCAGCTCGTCGCCGACTCCGCGGATTCGATGAAGCGAAACCGCGGCCGCCGCGGGCTGGATGTTCTGCAGCGCATCCAGAAGATGGCTCACTTGAACGTACAGTTGATCGAAGAGGACTTCCCGCACGTCAAGGAAGTGGACTTGAAGCTCATCGAGCTTGCCCGCCTGTACGACTGCAAAGTCGTCACCAACGACTTCAATCTCAACAAGGTGGCCCAACTCCATGGCGTCACTGTGCTCAACATCAATGAACTGGCGAACTCGCTGAAGCCGATCGTCCTTCCCGGCGAGATCATGCGCGTGTTTATCCTCAAGGAAGGGAAGGAATACAACCAGGGCGTCGCCTACCTGGATGACGGTACGATGGTGGTTGTCGACAACGCCAAACGGATGATTTCGAAAACAATCGACATCACGGTAACCAGCGTGCTTCAGACCACTGCCGGCAAAATGATCTTCGGACGGTTCGACGAGCGGGTCCACCACGTCTATGACAAGGCTCCGCCGCCGCCTCTGGACCGGCCGCAGGAACGCGACCGTACGGTGCCTCCGCCGCCGTCGGCGATGTCGCCGGAGGCCACGCCGCCCAATCACTGATTCGCCCGGGTCTTTACAGTGTGAACCATGAAAGTCTCTGTTATTCTTCCTGCCGCGGGACTCGGCACCCGCATGAAATCGGCCGCCGAGTCCACCGGCATCAGTCGTAAGCAGTTTATGCAGTTGGAGGGCGTACCGGTGCTCGTACACACGGTGCGCAAGTTCGTGTCCAGCCCCTTGGTGACCGAAGTGGTGATCGCGCTGCGCGCCGACGACCTCGAATGGGTTGAATCGCTGCTGCGCTCGGAGGGCTTCCCAAAGCCCGTACGCTGCGTCGCGGGCGGTGCATCGCGGCAGCAGTCGGTGGAGAACGCGCTCGCTTCCCTCGCTCCGGATGTCGACGTGGTAGCCGTTCACGACGCGGTCCGGCCATTTGTCGCCCCGGAAACTATCAATCAGTCCATCGAGCAGGCGGCCAGGACCGGCGCGGCCATTGTGGGCATCGTTCCCGTCGATACCGTGAAGCAGATGCAGCGGCACACGGTTCGCGGAACGCTGAACCGCGACCGTCTCGTTCTGGCGCAGACGCCCCAGGTCTTCCAGGCCGATGTGCTGCGCAGGGCGTTCGACAAGGCTCGCGAAGACGGCTTCATAGGCACCGACGAGTCCAGTCTGGTCGAGCGGCTGGAAAACGTGGAAGTCACGGTTGTCGCCGGCACGGATCGCAATATCAAGATCACTCGCCCGTCGGATATCGATCTGGCCCGATTGTTCCTGGCCGAGGAGAAGCGCAAAGCGGAGGAACCGGGCGCGGACGGGACGCTCGAGTGATCGACGTTCGCACCGGCCTGGGCTGGGATAACCATCGCATCGTTGCGGGACGGCCCCTGATTCTGGGGGGCGTTGCAGTCCCGAGCGAATTCGGACTGGAGGGCCACTCCGACGCCGACGTGCTCTCGCACGCCATCACGGACGCCCTGTTGGGCGCCGCCGCGCTGGGCGACATCGGCCTGCACTTTCCGGATAGCGACGCGCGCTGGAAAGGCTGCGACTCGCTCGTCTTTCTCCGGCACGCCGTCGCGCTCGTCCGCGAGCGAGGCTTCGAGATTCTGAACGTCGATTCCACCGTGGTCCTGGAGCGCCCGAAGCTGAAGGATTATCGTCTGGCGATCCGGGAGTCGCTGGCCGGCGCACTGGATCTCGAACTGGAGCGCGTATCCGTGAAGTTCAAGACGGCTGAGAAGGTCGGACCGGTCGGCGAGGGACGTTCCGCCGAGGCCCAGGCCGTCGCGACCATCGTCCGTGATTCTTCTATCCAAAATACAAAGCCGCGACTGTAAGAGCGTGGCGGCTTCGGCGTTTTCCCAGTTTGGCGCAGCCAGATCACGCCCGGTGATCCGATCTGCCAGGGCGGCTCGCTGATATGCCGTGAAATAGCTCCAGAAATCTATGCCAGGCAAATGGGCGCCCAAGGGCCCGTGGTACTTCCTTACGCTCGCGGTTCGAACTGGAAAGCCAGCGCCTGCGATGCGGCCTGGCGTCCGGTGCGAATGCAGTCCGGCACGCCGATCCCCTCGTAGGCGTTGCCTGCGAGATACAGGCCGGGCAGCCCCGCCAACTGTTCCCGGATTGAGGCCAGGCGCGCTTCATGGCCAACCGTATACTGCGCCATCGCCCTGTGCCAGCGGGCGACACGAGTGAAGAGCGGCTGCGCCGTCCAACCGAGCAGGCCCTGGAGTTCGTCCTGGATTCGCCGCAGCATCTCCCGATCGTCGAGATCCAGAACGCCCTCCTGGCCGGCGCCGCCCACGAAACACCGGATCACGACGATTTCGTCGGGAACACGGAATGGGAATTTCGCCCCGATAAACGTGCAGGCGACCAGCAGCTTGCGCTCGCAGGCCGGAATCAGGATTCCGAAGCCAGGCGGGATCGGTCCGCAGTCGCTGCGCCGGAATCCGATAGCGAGCGTCGCGGAAGAGCTGTATTCCACGCCTTCCAGCAAGCCCGCGAGTCTCGGGTCGACGTCGCGGAGCAGCGCGCCCGCCGCCCAGGCCGGGGTGGCCAGGATGACGCTCGCCGCATCCAGGACCTCCCCACTGGCGCGCACGCGGAAGCCCTGCGGCGTCGTCTCGATGCCTTCGACCGTGGCCTGCCGGATGTCGATCTTGCCTCGTATACGGGATTCGAGTTCGTCCGTGAGTTGTGCCAGGCCACCCTTCAAAGTCTGAAACAAAGCGGGTGCGCCCTTGCCGGAGGCTTTCCTTTGGGCCGCTGCCAGGCGCCGGGCGTGCAGGACCCCGCGGGTCAGGCTCCCATACTTATGCTCGAGGTCCACAAACCGGCTGAGCACGCTGTTAACGCTCAGACGGTCCACGGATCCCCCGTAAACCCCTGACAACAGAGGCTCGGCGAGGTAGTCAACCGTCTCCCGCCCGTAGTGGTCCGTGATGAAATCGGCCACTGAGCGGTCGGGCATCTTTTGCACCGGAGGGTGCCGGAAGTATTCGAGCCCCATCCGGACCTTCGTGCCCCAGCCCAGAAGCGGAGAGGTAACCATGGGCAGAATCTTGGTCGGCACCATCATCATCAGCCCGTCCGGCATGGGCACAAGCCGCCCGCCGCGAACCAGATAAGTCACGCGCGAGCTGTCGTTGGAACCGATGACCTCGGGTCCGAGACCGACCTCGCGGATCAGTTCGAGCCCCGCGGGTTTGGCGGCCAGAAAGCTATCCGGTCCGCCCTCCAGGACGCAGCCCTCCACGCGCTCGGTCTCAATTACGCCGCCGAGACGCGGGCGCGCCTCCAATAGGATGGCTGGCTGGCCTGCCTTTGCGAACTCGTAGGCGGCCGAGAGGCCGGAGATGCCTCCGCCGACGATGATGGCACGGGGAACTGGCATTCCTGACGGCGGGAACTACGGCCGGAACTCCCGCACCATCTGAACCACGGCCTTCACATTGTCCACCGGCGTATCGGGCAGGATCCCGTGGCCCACGTTGAAGATGTGGCCCGGACGTGTCCCCGTGCGCTTGAGCAATTCGGCTACCTTTGCCTTGATTTCGGGCAGCGGAGCAAACAGCGCGGCCGGGTCCATGTTGCCCTGGATCGCCGAGCGATAGCTGATGTCCATCCACGCCTGGTCGATGTTCAACCGCCAGTCGACGCCCATGACATCGCCCCCCGCGGCGTGCAGTTCGCGGAAATATCCCGCGCAACCCGTGCCGAAGTGGATCACCGGAACGCCGCTCGAACGGATGCGCTCGATCAACGCCCGGGAATAGGGCGCCACATAGCGCACGTAATCGTCGGCGCCGAGCGCTCCGATCCAGCTATCGAAGACCTGGATACAGCGCGCGCCAGCCGCCACCTGCATGATGGCGAAGGGACCGAGCACGTCCACCAGTTTGCCCATCAGGCGCCGCCACAGCGTCTCGTCCCGATACATCAAAGTTTTTGTATTGATGAAGTTACGCGACGCTCCACCCTCGATCATGTAGCTCGCCACGGTGAACGGCGCGCCGACGAACCCGATCACCGGCACCTTGCCGTTGAGCGCGCGCGTCACCATCGTGATCGACTCGCCCACGAAGCCGAGGTCGTCGGTGTTCGAGGTCGAAAGCGCGTCCACGTCGGTGGAAGTACGCACCGGGTTGTCGATCAGCGGTCCTTCGCCGGCGACGAACTCCAACTTCAAGCCCATCGGCTCGACCGGCAGCAGCAGGTCCGCGAAGATAATGGCCGCGTCCACGTCCAGAATCTCGACCGGCTGCAGCGTTACCGCCGCGGCCAGATCCGGGCGCTTGCAGATCTCCAGGATCGAGTTCTTCGAACGAATCTCACGGTACGGTTTGAGATACCGGCCGGCCTGACGCATGAACCACACCGGGCGGACATCAGTCGGCCGGCGTCGGCAGGCGTCCAAAAATCGGCTGCTCATGGGAGGGACACGCATGCGATCTCCGTTCTGTCCTCGCAAAGAAAGACTTGAAATTCCTTGGGTTTGTGGCGCGTTGCCCATTCGCGGCCAAGCACGAAATAGGGCTTGGTCCACGCTTCGCTGTCCAGCGTCTTAGGCGCTACCACCGAGACGGCCAGCATACCTTGGACGGGGTTTCCCGTGCGAGGGTCCATCAGGTGACTATAAGTCTTCCCTCCGGCCACGAAGAACTTCTCCGTGGTCCCGGAAGTCGACATGGATTCGTTCTTGAGATAGATCTCCCAAACGGTCTTACGCGGATCGCGCGGATTGGGCAGCAGGATGTGCCATCCGCGCGACTCCGACGGAGGCGCTCCGATGGCGTAAATGCTGGAACGGCCAGCCGAGATCAGCCCGCTGGTCACCCCATCCCGGCGCAGAATGTCCGCCATCCGGTCCACGGCGTAGCCTTTGCCGATCCCGCCCGGATCGATGTCCACGGGAGCGTCGAAGCGAACCGTGTGCGCTTTCGGGTCCAGGTGGATGTGCTGGTAGCCAATCCGGTCCAGGGCGGAGCGAATCTCGGCCTGGTGGGGAATGCGCTCCGTATTCTTATAAAAGCCCCAGATCTTCATGAGCGGCCCGACCGTGATATCGAATGCGCCCTCGCTGCGGCGGCTGTAATCCAGGCAGCGGTCAAGCAGATCGTAGAGTTCCGCGGAAACGGGCACCGGAGCGTTGTAGGCGCCCCGATTGACCCGGCTCCACTCGCTCTCCGGACGGTAGTTGGAAAGCAGATCGTCGAGCCGCTTCGCCTCGTCAAACGCGTCGTCTATGGCGGAATCCAGACGGTATTGGTCTGTTCCGTACAAGGTAACCGTATACGTGGTCCCCATGGTATCGAGCGATCGCTCAAGCCGCAGCAACTTCTCGGGCTCGCCCGCGGAAACGAAGATCGTCGCCGTGGCAAGCCACGCAATCAGGCCGAGGGGAAAAAACCGGGAGACAGAAGGCACTCTCTATGCGGCGCCGGCACGGGGGCGCGACCCTGACACCAGCGTACAACCCGCGCTTGAGTTCGGCAACAAAACGCTTGATTTTCTATGGGATGGGCGTCACACCGAACCCTGCGGCGCCGGGTCCGCGTCGCTCTTGGGCCGCCCTCGCCGGGCGCGCCGCAGCAGTTTGCCGAGCGGCCGGTCGGTGATCGGCTCCGAGTCGGCGACAAAACGCAGTTCCGGCATGCGGAAGAGTTCGATGCGCGCGGCCAGCTTCTTTCGGAGATACGCCTTGGCGTTCATCAGCCCGTCCATGGCCTCTTCGCGGGACTTCGAATTGCCGGGAAGCGAGACCAGCACGTCCGCTTTCTTCATGTCCGGCGAAACGACGACCCCCGAGACGTCAATGCCCGTCAGGCGCGGGTCCGCGGACTCAAAGCGAATGAGCTCAGAGAGTTCCTCGCGCATGGCCTCGGAGACACGTTGGGTGCGAAGCGGATCCACACCTACAGGCTACACCCTCCCGCTCCGCCTCAACGGGGCCGTCCACGGGGGGGTGTGCGACATAGAAGGGGACACCGGCGCGATTCCCAGGCAAAGTGGCCGGAAGCCGAGCGTATGGGCACGTAAGGCAGAGGGCGCAGTTGTGGGGCAGCTTGGCAAGCTGCGGCCGATTGGCAATCGGCCAACCGGCACGTTGGCACGAGACGGCGCCGGCAGCGGTTCCACCTCTATGTCGCACACCCGTCCCCGGGTCGGAGCCGCGCCTGGGAACGCCAATCTCCGGATTGGCCTCGTTTGAATGGAGCGGGCGTGTGGAGCGGCCGTGTGGAGCGGTAATGCAGAGCGGCAGTCCACGGCCGCGCGCCCGATGCCATCTCTCCCTCGCTGTCCTGGCTCCGTTCCCTCCCGCCGCGTAATATGCTGTCGTGTGAGGTCTTCCCATGAAACTCCTGCCGGCCGCTCTTCTCGCGAGCTTCGCGTTCCTGCCCGCCTTGGCCCAAAGCCTCTACGAGATCCCCGATGGCGTACAAACCCGCTGGGCCAGCCCTGAGAATCCCCGCGGCTTGAAGGGCAAAGCGGCACAGGAAAACGGCGGCAGGAAAGGCCGGCCCAATATCGACCTGAAACCCGGCGGCCAGCTCGTCCTCGCCGAGGTCCACAATTCCAGCGGCACCGTGCGCCGCATCTGGGCGACCATCGACAAGCGCACGCCGCAGGTCCTGCGTGGCATGCGCATCGACATGTACTGGGATGGAGCCGCCAAGCCCGCCGTCAGCGCGCCCTTCGGCGACTTCTTCGGCACCGGGCTCGGCCGCCTGGCGACGTTCCAATCCGCGGCCTTCGCCAGTCCCGAGGGCCGCAGCTTCAACTGCTACCTGCCCATGCCCTTCCGCAAAGGCATGAAGATTGTGGTGACCAACGAAAGCGCCGAGACCGTGACCATCTTCTACGACGTGGACTACACCCTGGGCGACCAGCACGACGCGAACGCGCTCTACTTCCATGCCTACTACCACCGGGAAAACCCGACCAGGATGCAGCAGGATTACGAGATCCTGCCCAAGCTCGCCGGGAAGGGCCACTACCTGGGCGCGAATCTCGGGGTGATCGCCAACAAGGCGGTCTACTCATCGACGTGGTGGGGCGAGGGTGAAGTGAAGATGTACCTCGACGGAGATCAGGCCTGGCCCACTCTGAGCGGGACCGGCACGGAGGACTACCTTGGGACCGGATGGGGCCAGGGCCAATTCGCCTTGCCGTACCAGGGTTCGCACGTCGCCGATCCCGAGCACATGAGCTACTGCTTCTACCGCTATCACCTGCCCGACCCGGTCTACTTCCACAGCGATATCCGGGTCACCATCCAGCAGATCGGCTACCGCGGCACGAACGACATCGCGGCGATTCAGAAGAGCGGCCAGCCGGTCTACAAGGCCGGTCCGGGCCATGTCGAAATGGAGGCCGGGCAAGAAGGCATCTTCGAACGCGAGGATGACTGGTCGAGCTGCGCTTACTTCTATCTCGACCGCCCCGCCACGGATCTGCCCGCTCTCGATCCGGTGGAAGCGCGCACCGCCGGTCTGCAGTAGCGCGCCGGCCAATGTCGGGTAAGCGCACCTTCATTGCACGATCTTCAGCCGGACTGGTCATCCGGCTAGAGACTGGAATGGAAGGTTCTAGGATCGGCGCCAATACAACCCTGCGACGGCCACGCCCAGTCCGTCATCCGATCCCAACTGCGCTCGTCGTGCGCAGATGACCAGTACCGCCGTGAGTGCTCGGCCTCTTCGGCCTCGTCAAATGCAGGCAGAACGTTGGTTCCGCAGTGATTCACGACAACCGCTTTCCCCTCGAATTCCTTTACCCGAAAGCATCGAGGGGCAATGGGAAGCCGCTCGATCAACCAGTCCGTCAGCGCCGGAGAGATCTTTCCGCGTGCCTCAACGTATTCGGTGATGTGAAATCGCAGAAAACCAGCACTTGGATCGTCCGAGAAACGGACGAGTTCTTCGTATTTGTTCTTAAGGTAGGTGCGATCCGAATCCGAAACTGGGAATTCATACCAACTGACATTCAACTGCGACCTCGTCGCCTCAGATTTCAGATCCTCCAATCCCTCGGTTGTCATCATAGCGAAGGCCGCTTGACGGCGCGGGCGTTCAGCCCAGCGGTGGTCCGAGAGCTTTATGAGAGAACCAT
>Ga0315272_10001514_pt1 | contig 11537 bp, 11 predicted proteins | sample C3_middle_MG_FD_203918 | JGI IMG/M metagenome (GOLD analysis project Ga0315272, IMG submission 203918) | Sediment microbial communities from Yellowstone Lake, YNP, Wyoming, USA - C3_middle | ecosystem: Environmental > Aquatic > Freshwater > Lake > Sediment | place: USA: Wyoming | collected...
CGGGTGACCAGGTTACGCGGTAGGTGTAGTGTTTGGTGTTCATGATTCGCCTTCAATTTTGGCTATGGCTTGCAGGACTTGCCTGACCTGGTAGGGCTTGGCTTTGCCGTTGGCGTTCTGGATATTGACGCGTGGGTCGCCAGGCCAGGGTGTCTTGAAAATGGCGTGACTGCTGCCGTCCTGCCGCGGCTTGCCAAAGTAGGCTTGGCACACCTTCTTCAAATCGTTGAACCCGACGTTGACGGGTTCACGGCGCATCTGTTCCAGAACTTTCTCAATGCTTGCCATATGAGTCGAATGGTGCCATTAGTGGCCCCATATGTCAATAGTGTCCCTGAGTCCGCTGCGGTGATGTTTCAAACACTGATCGAGATGATCCCGTTGAGTGCCTCACACGCCGACTCGTATACCGTCGGCGGCACTTGTTTCCAGGGATGCGGGCGCGCACCTCGGCTGCGCCAGGCAAATGATTTGGGTTGGTGTGCCAGCACGTAGCAAACCTCGCCTTTGGGTGTCGTGAACCTGACTGCAAAGGGGTTGCTGTCGTTTGATTGGGCGTGCGTCATCGGCAGTCCAATGACAATATTTGTCCGTTCGTTAAAAGCTTTTGGCGACAGCACCATCATGGGATGCTCGTCTTTCATTTCGCCGCCGACCTGGGGGCTGAAATCAATCCAGATCATGTCGCGCCGATCCGGCACCCACGCTTTTGGTGGCGCTTTCATCAGAACACTTCGGCGCCGATACGGCCCGTCGCCATCACTTCGCCGCCATGGATCGACGGATCAAAAGCCTTGAGCTTCTGCGCCAGCGTCAACTGAGGCTTGCCTGCGGCCCGAAGAAAAACACCGCCTTCAACCACCTCCACCTTGATCGGCAGGCCGCGCGCAAAGCGTGCGGCTTTGGCGACTGGCGCAGTAATGCGCACCCCAAGGCCATTGCCCCAGGCCTGAATTGTTTGCTCTGTCGTTACGGTTGCACTCATGACGGACCCTTTTGCACTTTGTTGATACAAGTATAAACCGTAACACTTGCCAACGTCCGTGTGCACGTTGGAGCAGTTGCGCGCCACGGTTTTGGCCAGTGCTTAGACGGAGCAGGGGCCGCACTGGCTGATTCAATAAGTTTGGTCAGATCATCATGGCATTGCGCGCATTGCCTGGCGAGCAAACTGCTCAAACCCTGCCAGCGGCAACGGTCTGCTGAAGAGGTAGCCTTGGTAGGCATGGCAGCCACTTTCGGCGAGAAAAAGGCGCTGCGCTTCGGTTTCCACGCCCTCTGCAATCACTGCCAGCCCCAGACTTTGTGCCAGTGCGACGATCATCTTGGCGATCACGGCATCGTTGGGGTTGGTGAGCGCATCTCTGACAAAGGACTGATCAATCTTCAGTTGATCCAGCGGCAGGCGTTTCAGGTAGGAAAGCGACGAGTAGCCGGTGCCAAAGTCATCCAGCGCGAAACCCACGCCCTTGGCCTGAAGCACTTTCATCTTGGCGATGATGTCCTCCACATTGTTGACCAGCACGCTCTCGGTCAGCTCCAGCTTGAGCTTGTGCGGATCGGCGTCGGTGTCGGCGAGTACCGCCAGCACCTGATCGACAAAGTCGGTTTGGTGAAATTGCTGCGCGCTCACATTCACCGCAACGGTGAGGTGAGCCAACTCCGGTTGATCCGCCCAAGCCGCCAGTTGACTGCATGCGCTCTTCAACACCCAGTGCCCCAAAGGCAGGATCAGCCCGGTCTCTTCGGCCAGGGGAATGAAATCGGCTGGAGACACTGTGCCGCGTTGGGGATGCTGCCAACGCACCAGCGCTTCGGCACCGCTGATGCGATGCTCTTCACCGACAACCTGCGGCTGGTAGTGAAGCACGAATTGCCTCTGCTGGACCGCCTCGCCCAGACTGGCCTCCAGCGCTACGCGAGTGGTCACCGTGGCCTGCATGTCCGGGTCGAAGAAACGGATGGCGTTGCGGCCTGAATCCTTCGCCTGGTACATAGCCAGGTCCGCTTGTTTCAGCAGTTCATCGACATTTTCCTCATGAGCACCAAAGAGCGTGACGCCGATGCTCGCCGTGCAATGGTAATCGAGGGTCTTGCACTTTGCGGATTCCGTGCTGAGTTCCAGCCGGTACGGGCGGTCGAGTGCGGCCAGTACCTTCTGCGCCACTGCCTCTACCTGCGCAGCAAGCAGACCTTCCGTATCGAGGTCTTCAAGCATCACCACAAATTCGTCGCCGCCCAGACGGGCCACCGTGTCACCCTGACGAACCGTGGCTTGGAGTCGCTGAGCGGCCTCGGTGAGCAAACGGTCTCCAACATCATGGCCTTGTGTGTCATTGAGCGTTTTGAAATTGTCAAGATCAATAAACATGATCGCACCCTGGTGCCGGCTACGCGCGCTGCCGGCCAGCGCATGCTCCAGTCGGTCCAGCAACAGACGGCGGTTGGGTAGCTGGGTCAGTGGGTCGTAGAAAGCGAGCCTGTGGAGCTGATCTTCCACTGACTTGCGTTGGGAAATGTCGATATGCGTGCCCACATAATGGGTGACGCCGCCGCCTAGTCCTTTGACGGCGGAGATTGTGAGCCAAGCGGGATACACCTCGCCATTTTTGCGCAGGTTCCAGACCTCTCCTTGCCAGGTGCCGATCTGGTGGATGGACTCCCACATGGCCGCATAAAAGGCGGCCTTGTGTCGGCCTGATTTCAGCAAAGTCGGTGACTGGCCCACGACTTCATCGGCCCTGTAGCCGGTGGTTTCGGTGAAGGCTCGATTGACCCGCAGAATCACACCAGCGGCGTCGGTGACCATCATTCCTTCCTGGGACTCGAAGGCGATGGCGGCGATGCGAAGTTCCGCTTCCCCGCGCTTGCGCTCGTTGATTTCGCGATTCAACGCCTGATTGACGGACTCCAATCCCGCCGTGCGTTCTAGAACTCGCTGTTCCAACTGTTCATTGAGTTCGCGGATGCGCAGTCCCTCAGCCAGTTCCCGGTCCATCACGCCGCGCGCCAGCCTCCAGGTACCGGCAAATACCAGCAACCAGACAGCGAGCAGGGTCGCCAGCGCCTGACCCAGGTTTCGATTCGCGGCCGTGAGCAGATCCTGCTTTGATACCCCAACCAGGACGTGCAGCCCCACTTCGGGGAACTCGGGCAAGGTGCTGGCCGCCCATATCCTGGACACACCGCCGGACTCGATATCCTCACGCACCTGCTCGCCCTGGCGCTCCTGGGCAAAGCGAAACAGCGGTGAATTTGCAATGGACGAGCCGCGCAGCTTTTCTCCGTCCGGATGCCAGGTGAGAATGGTTCCCTTCGCATCCACGAGCGCGATCACCGCATTTTTTCTCGGCAGCGTCCGCGAACGGGACTGCATGGTTTTTTCCAGGTCCAGCGATGCGAGCAGAACGAACTTCAACTCGCCCGTTGCGCCGCGCGCAGCGTAGGCAATCTGCAGCACCGCGCTCCCGGTTAGCCGGCCGAAGACCGGCTCGACGGCCAGTGGGCTTTTGGCACTGAGTGCATCCTGGAAATAGCGCCGGTCTGTGAGGTTCAACGTCCTGCCGCTGCGCAGCGAATCGCAAAACAGCTCACCATTGGGCTTGATCGTGAGTATGCCGGTGTACTGCGGGTATTCGCCGAGCACATCGGCCAGAAAGGTAGAGCATGCCGCCCGGTTTTGCGTATCGAGTTCGGGCGCGCGAGACAGGCCGTAATGAAGCTGCGCCGTGGCCCGCACCGTATACTTGAGATCCTGTGCAACCTGTCGCGCTGAAGCTGCCAGGTCCTGGCGCGCAGCGGCGATCTCCAGGTTGCGGCGTTCGAGAAACTGCATGCCAGCCACCAGCGCCGGTATCAGCGTGGCGAACAGGATCAGTACAAAAAGCCGGGCGCGAATGCTCACGGGTGCATCTCCCGGCGTAGCTTGTCAATCCTCTGGCACCCATGCTTCGCCTTGCGCAGGAACGAGTTCCCCCATGGCGCACCGCAGCGATTGCGAGTCATCTGCGGTGCGTTGGCCGCAGCAAACCAGGTTGCCACGATGTCCATGATGAATACGGCAGGCATGGTTTGTTGCAAGGGCCTATTCCGGTGTCAGAGAATCAGTCTGCTGTGGTGATTCAGCGCCGCAGGAACAGCTTCCAGTACCTGACGCAATCATCCAGTCCGATTGGCTCCACCTTGCCAGCCAACGTGGTCAGCAGCTCTACCGCCTTCTCGGGCTGATTGAGCTTGGCATACACCGACACCAGCCGCAGTCTGGCCAAATCACCGTTTCGCGCGATGCCCTTGGCCAGCGCTTGCTCCATCAGTGCCACCGCGCGTTCGGATTGTCCAAGCTGAAACAGATTGAAACCATAGTTGAACAGGGCATGGCCGTCCGGCAGCGTTCTGGCGCGCACGATATCCTTCTCCAGCGTGTTCTGATCTTCGGTCGCCGACTTGCCCGCCTTGTCGGTCAGGCGCTTGAGTTCGCGCGCTTTGTCGCCCGCTACCAAAACGCCCGCTTTGTAGCCCTGCTCGAGTACTTTGTTGGCCTCAATAGCAGAACCTTCCTGCAGGGCCAGTGTCGCCATCTCGGTGTAGTCAGTTTCGTCGGTCAATCCGGCGGCGGCCATTTGCAGCCGAAATACGTCCATTTGAAGACGCGCCGCCAACTGGGGCTTGGCCCACAAACGCGCAATCAGCGCTCGCCAAGTGGCCTGGCTCGGGTAATACTGCACCATGGTTTCCAGGGCTTTGACAGAGCCCGCCTCATCTTTCAATCGCACGCGCGAATCGATCAGCAGCTTGAGTTGCATCTCGTCGGGTGCTTTGCCCGCCGCGATGGCGTTGCCGACCTCGACAGCAAGCGCTTTGGCGGCATTCGCGTAGTCCGCCTTGAGGTAGTAACTTTGGGCCAGCGCCATTTTCATGGCTGGGTCGTCACCGCCGGCCTGCTGGTACTTCTCGATCCATTCAATTGCCTTGGCATAGTTCTTGGCGTTGTAGTACAGGGCCACGATAGCCTGCAGGCGTGGCACTTTATCGGCTGGTTTCAACCACGGGCCCTGGCTCGCCAGCTCGTACTGCTGTACCGCCAGATCGGCGTCACCCATGGCGATCGCCAGCGCACCCTTGACGCGCGCAAGAATATGCAGTTCATAGGGTGTTTTGTCGGCCACCGCCTCGGCGGCCTGGACCTTGGCGGCGGCTTGAGCGTTGTTCTTTTCAGCCAGCAGGCGCTGCGCGTCCAACAACAGGTTCCCGATTTCCGGTCGAACGGTGGGCGGCGCCTCAGCCGCCGAGCTCGCGCTGGCGGGACTGGGCGCAGCCCGTTGCGCGCCGGTTGTCGATTGGGCGTGTGCGGGCTGCACCCAAGTTGTCGCAAGAATGACGCTGCACGCCAGTGCCCAGCGCAGCGCTCTGTTTTTTTCAATCATAGTCAACTCCATTCAAATCTACAGTCAGTCACGACATCACGAAATCAGGGTCAGCCTGGCCATCTACCGCCCGCTGTCCGATCAAGTCGAACAGGGCGGGTGCCTGGCAATGCAGCATGGGGGCTCCTGGTTGGCAGTGGTGCACGTCGATGGCAAGCATAGCCGATATAAGTCGCATCCTTGCTCTGTCGCCGTGGTAAGCTGAACCAGCTGCATCTCAACCTGCCAGGGCTGTGGGGCTGGTACAACCGGACGGAGTGCGACCGGTTTTGACAACGCAACGAGGTTTCAAATGAAGATGTTTTTTGCACGGCAATGGCTGGCCGCTTTGACGGCCCTGTGTTGTGTGGCGGCGTTGGCGCAGAGTCGCATCGAGCTCCAGGCGCACCGAGGCGGGCGATGGCTGCTCCCCGAAAACACGCTTGCCGCTTTTGCGCGCGCCATGCGACTGGGTGTCACAGCGCTTGAACTCGATGTGGTCGTGACCCAGGACGATGTTCTGGTCATCAGCCACAACCCTGAACTCAACCCGGACATCACCCGGGATGCGCAAGGCCGATTTCTTGCCTCGCCCGGTCCGCGTATCATCGCCCTCAACTACCAGGAACTGACGGCCTATGACGTGGGCCGCATCAACCCTGCGTCGCGCTATGCGCGCACTTTTCACGAGCAGCAAGCGGTAGATGGCCAGAAAATCCCCCGTCTGAAAGACTTGTTCGACCTGGTCAAGTCGACCGGCAACACAGCCGTGAAATTGGCGATTGAAATCAAGGTAACCCCGACGCATCCCGAGCAGACCCCCAGCCCCGAGCGGGTGGTGCAATTGTTGCTCAAGGAAATCAAGGACAACGGCATGGGGGAGCGGGTCCAGATTCTCTCGTTTGACTGGCGGACGTTGCAGCAAGTGCAGCGCCTGAGTCCCGCGACCCCTACCGTCTACCTTAGTGCGCAGCTCCCCGAACTCGACAACCTGATGGTACGAAGCGCGCAAGACTCGCCCTGGACGGCGGGCTTTCAATACCGGCAGTACGGTTCCGTGGCCAAAATGATCAAGGCTGCGGGCGGCACCCACTGGTCATCGTTCTGGCGTGAGCTGGACGCGCAAAAGGTGCGTGAAGCGCAGCAGCTTGGCATCAAAGTCGTCGCCTGGACGGTCAATGACAAGGCCAGCATGAACCAGATGATTGATATGGGGGTGGATGCGCTGGTGACGGACCGGCCCGAGCTGGCCATCGAAGTGCTCAAACAAAGAAAGATCGACTGGTAATTCCATTTCCAAATCATTCCTGTCGTTGTTGTCTCGCCTTGTCGTGCAATAGCACTGCCTGCGGCGGGGCGCCTAGACATGAATGATTTGGAAAAGGAATAAGTGGCGCCGGCAGTGACGCCGTTGCGCGGGCCATCCCGCTGGTCTTTGGCATAAACTGGGGCGCATTACTCACTCAACTTTTCTATTTCCATGCAATACCGCAATCTCGGCAAAAGCAATTTACAGGTCTCGGCGCTGTGCCTGGGCACCATGATGTTTGGCGACCAGACCGGCCGCGATGTGGCCGCTGCCATCGTGACCGACGCCCACGCCCACGGCGTGAACTTCATAGACACCGCTGACGTCTATTCCAAGGGCGGATCGGAAACCATGGTGGGCGACTTGCTCAAGGGCCAGCGCCATGAATGGGTGCTGGCCAGCAAGCTTGGCAACAAGATGTCGGAGCGTGTCAACGAAGGCCGCTACTCGTGCTCCTGGATGCTGCGCGAGGTCGAGCAGTCGTTGGCGCGCCTGCAAACCGATTACCTGGACATCCTCTACCTGCACCGAGACTACAACGGCATGAACCTGGAAGAACCCTTGCGCGCGCTCGATGCGATGCTGCGCGCGGGCCGGATCCGTTATTGGGGCGTCTCCAATTTCCGGGGCTGGCGCATCGCCGAGATGATGCGCCTGGCCGGGCAACTGGGCATGGCCGCGCCGGTGGTGTGCCAGCCTTACTACAACCTGCTCAACCGCATGCCCGAGGTCGAGGTGCTGCCGGCCTGCGCGCATTACGGCATTGGCGTGGCATCCTACAGCCCGATCGCGCGCGGCGTGCTCAGCGGCAAGTACGCGCCCGGGCAGACGCCCGACCCAGCCTCGCGCGCGGGCCGCGCCGACAAGCGCCTGGCGGAGACCGAGTTTCGTGAGGAGTCGTTGCTGATTGCCCAGCAACTCAAGCTGCACGCGCAAGCCCAGGGCATCAGCCTGGCGCAGTTCGCTTGCAGTTGGGTGCTGGCCAACCCGGTGGTCAGTTCGGTGATCGCCGGGCCGCGCACGCTGGCGCAGTGGCAAGACTACCTGCCCGCGCTGGACTATGGCCTCAGCCTTGAAGACGAGGCGCTGGTGGACCGCCTGGTTAAACCGGGCCACCCATCGACGCCGGGCTATACCGACCCGGCCTACCCGATCGATGGCCGGCTGCGTGGTGCACCGGCGGTGCCGAGCAGCCGCGCATAATTAGGCGCATGGAAACCAAATGGCTTGAACCATACGGTTTATGACAGAAACCATCACCCTGACCCGCCCCGACGACTGGCATGTGCACCTGCGTGATGGCGCCGCGCTGCACACCGTGGTGCCCCACAGCGCTGCCCAGTTCGGCCGCGCCATCGTCATGCCCAACCTGCAGGCGCCGGTGACCACTGCCGCGGCTGCGCTGGCCTACCGTGAGCGCATCCTGGCGGCGCTGCCGAAGGGCCTGCCATTTCAGCCCTTGATGACGCTGTACCTGACCGACAACCTGAGCGCGGCAGAGGTCGGCCGCGCCCACGCGGCGGGCGTGCTGGCCGTCAAGCTCTACCCGGCCGGCGCCACCACCCACAGCGACGCGGGCGTGACCGACCTGCGCAAAACCTACGCAACGCTGGAAGCCATGCAGCGCCTGGGCATGCCGCTGTTGCTGCACGGTGAAGTGACCGCGCCCGAAGTGGATATCTTCGACCGCGAAGCGGTGTTTATCGACACCCAGTTGATCCCGCTGCGCCGCGATTTCCCCGAGCTGAAAATTGTTCTTGAGCACATCACCACGCAAGAGGCGGCGCAGTATGTCAATGCGGCCGACCGCTTCACCGGCGCGACCATCACCGCGCACCATCTGCTTTTCAACCGCAATGCGATTTTCACGGGCAGCGCTGGCGCCGGCCTGCGCCCGCATTACTTCTGCCTGCCGGTGCTCAAGCGCGAGCGGCACCGCCTGGCGCTGCTGCAAGCGGCAAGCGGCGGATCGGGCAAATTCTTTTTGGGCACCGACAGCGCGCCGCACCCGGCGAACCTGAAAGAAAGCGCCTGCGCCTGTGCCGGTTGCTACACCGCGCACGCGGCCATGGAGTTTTACGCCGAGGCCTTCGACGCGGCCGGTGCACTGGATCAACTCGAGGCTTTTGCCAGTTTCAATGGCGCCGATTTTTACGGCTTGCCGCGCAATAGCGGCACCATCAGCTTGAAGCGCGAAAGCTGGACGGTGCCCGAGAGTTTTCCTTTGGGCTCGGCGCAGCTCAAACCGCTGCGCTCGGGTGAAACCTTGCCGTGGCGGATGATCCCAGAAGCCCCAGAGGTTTGATCCGAAAAGAAAACCGTCATTGCGAGGAGCGCAGCTTTGCTGCAATCCATGCAATCCGGGGTCATGGATTGCTTCACTTTGGCCTGTCCTGAGTTCATCGAAGGGTTCGCAATGACGATCTTCTTTCACGTTAATATTGAATCAATGGCCCGCTGATTCGGGCCGTCTTGGAGGAATCCCATGAAACGTATCGTTCTGTTCGTCTTGACCAATGTACTGGTGGTGGCCGTGCTGGGCATAGTCGCGAGTTTGCTCGGCGTCAACCGCTATCTGACTGCAAACGGCCTGAACCTGGGCGCCTTGCTGGGCTTTGCCCTGGTGATGGGTTTTGGCGGCGCCATCATCTCGCTGCTCATCAGCAAACCCATGGCCAAGTGGGCCTCGGGCGTGCGCGTGATCGAGCAGCCGCAAAACGCGGATGAAGCCTGGATCGTGGAGACCGTGCGCAAGCTCTCGGAGAAAGCCGGCATTGGTATGCCGGAGGTGGGTATTTTTGCGGGCGATCCCAATGCTTTCGCCACCGGCGCGTTCAAGAACTCGGCGCTGGTGGCGGTTTCCACCGGGCTGCTTCAGGGCATGACGCACGAAGAGATCGAGGCGGTCATAGGCCACGAGATTTCCCACGTCGCCAATGGCGACATGGTCACCATGACGCTGATCCAGGGCGTCATGAATACTTTTGTGGTGTTTCTGAGCCGGGTCATAGGCTACGCCGTGGACGGTTTTCTGCGCAAGGGCGATGAGCGCGCCAGCGGCCCCGGCATAGGCTACATGATCACCACCTTCGTGCTCGATGTGGTGCTCGGTTTTGCCGCCGCCATCGTGGTCGCATGGTTCTCGCGGCACCGGGAATTCAGGGCTGATGCGGGAGCGGCCAATCTGCTGGGCCGGCGCCAGCCCATGATCAATGCGCTGGCACGACTGGGCGGCATGCGTCCCGGCGAGTTGCCCAAGAGCGTGGCGGCGTTTGGCATCACCGGCGGCGTTGGCCAGTTGTTCGCTACCCATCCGCCGCTGGAAGAGCGGATTGCCGCGCTGCAAAACTCACAACCCCGAAGCTGATTGCGTCACTGCGAGCGCAGCGCGGCAGTCCATGTCCCCTGACTTCGTCGTTAAACTTGCAGCATGGAACTCTCCACCTGGCTGACTTTCTTTGTCGCGGCCTGGGCCATCAGCATCTCGCCCGGTCCGGGCGCGATTGCCTCCATGAGCGCCGGGCTGAACCACGGCTTCAAACGCGGTTACGTCACCATCTTTGGCCTGGTTCTGGGCATCTGGACCCAGTTGCTGGTGGTCGGCGCCGGGCTCGGGGCGTTGATCGCGGCCTCCAGCACCGCGTTCACGCTGGTCAAGTGGCTGGGCGTGGTTTACCTGGTGTACTTGGGCATTTCCCAGTGGCGCGCGCCGGTGCGAGCGCTGGTGGTGGTGCCGGATGCGCCGGTGTTGGTAAGCCGGCGCGCGATGATTTTGCGCGCCTGGATGGTCAACCTGATCAATCCCAAAGGCACCGTGTTTTTGCTGGCCGTGGTGCCGCAGTTCATGAATCTTTCGCACCCCCTGCTGCCGCAATACCTCGTGATCGGAGCGACGCTGGCCTTTACCGACATGGTGGTCATGGCCGGCTACACGGCGTTGGCGGCGCGCGTGCTGGGTGCCCTCAAGGCGCCTTCGCATCTGCGCGCCATGAACCGCACCCTGGGCAGCTTGTTTGTGCTTGCAGGTTCCTTGCTGGCGCTGTTCAAGCGCGCAGGCTAAATCGTTAGCCCAGCAAATCCAGGGCCAGCGCCTCGGCCACTTTGATGCCATCGACACCGGCCGACAAAATGCCGCCGGCATAACCGGCACCTTCACCCGCCGGATACAGCCCCTGCGTGTTGCTGCTCTGAAAATTTTCACCACGGGGCATCTTCAGCGGCGACGAGGTGCGCGTCTCCACCCCGGTCAGGAACGCATCGGGCCGGTCAAAGCCCTTGATCTTGTTGCCGAACGCGCTCAGGCCCTCGCGGATGGCGGCGATGGCGTAGCCGGGCAGGGCGGCGCTTAGATCGCACAGCGTGACGCCAGGCTGGTAAGAGGGTTCGACCTCGCCGAGCTGCGTGGAGGCCTTGCCTGCCAGGAAGTCACCCAGCAGTTGCCCCGGTGCGCGGTAGTCGCTGCCGCCCAGGACATACGCGTTGGATTCAAGCGCGCGCTGCAAGGCGATACCGGCCAGCGCATGGCTGCCGGCCGGGTTGCGTTGCTGTGCGGCGGCGGCTTCTTGCGCGTAGCGGCCACCCGCTTCGGCGCCAAAGGCCTGCACAAAAGCGGCGCCGTCCTGCGGGTAGTCGCGCGGCTCAATGCCCACCACGATGCCGGCATTGGCGTTGCGCTCGTTGCGCGAGTACTGGCTCATGCCGTTGGTCACCACGCGCCCCAGCTCCGAAGTGGCGGCCACCACGGCGCCGCCGGGGCACATGCAAAAGCTGTAGACCGAGCGCTTGTTGCTGGCGTGGTGCACCAGCTTGTAGTCGGCCGCGCCCAG
>Ga0315272_10001515_pt1 | contig 11533 bp, 4 predicted proteins | sample C3_middle_MG_FD_203918 | JGI IMG/M metagenome (GOLD analysis project Ga0315272, IMG submission 203918) | Sediment microbial communities from Yellowstone Lake, YNP, Wyoming, USA - C3_middle | ecosystem: Environmental > Aquatic > Freshwater > Lake > Sediment | place: USA: Wyoming | collected...
ATTGGCCTTAAAGAGATCAATAGCCTCAATACCATTTGAAGCATGAAGGATTTTGGCCCCGGTTTCACGTATAAGAACAGCGTTCAGATAGTAGAAATTTGTTTCATCATCTTCTGCTATTATAATATGGGAAGTTGGTGCATTCTTTCGTGGGTCTTTACCCACATCAGAAGAGCCGGCCTCAATCACATTTCGCGTAACAGGAACTGACAGGTAGAAACAGGAACCTTTGCCCAGCTCTGATTCAAGCCTGATAGATCCTCCAATTGCCTGTGCCATTCCTTCGGCTATAGACAATCCCAGGCCGCTCCCTTCTGAAACTTTATAAGGGTCAATATTATTCTTGGAAAACCGGTCAAAAATAGTTCTAAATGAATCTGCATTTATTCCGACTCCAGTATCCCTGACAAAAAACTCAAATTTGCCGGTGTTGATTTGGAATCCAAAATTTATACTTCCTTTTTCGGTAAATTTGACTGCATTATCCAGGAAATGTGATAGTATTTTCTGGCATATTTCAGGGTCATTATTAAGCGCAATACTCTCAGAATTTTCCGGAACATCAAGGATCAGATCAAGCTTTCTGTTAATACATGATGTTTCGAAGCTATTAAATAACCGTTTGAGAACCAGGACTGGAATAAAATCCTTTTTATTAACAGTAAGGCTACCGGATGTGATGAGGGAAATATCCATGTAATTCGTGATAGTATTCAGCAACCTGTTACTGCTTTCAAAAAGCATTGTAAGTGATTCCTTTCTTTCTGTTTCGGATAAATCCTGAAGTGATATTATTTCCGCAAAGCCAAGAATTCCATTAAGAGGTGTTCGCACCTCGTGTGAAATATTATTGAGAAAATCGGTCTTCAACTTATCACTTGTCTCTGCTTTCTCCTTGGCAATCTTCAATGCATCGGATGCAATCTTGCGCTCAGTAATATCACGCATACTGCCAATTATTTTTTCTGGTCGTCCTGAGGGATCGAATAAAAGTTTGGCTGAAATAGCACATGGAACCACCAGATTTTCCCTGTCAGTCAGGATAACTTCAAAATCGCTTACAAGCCCCTTGTTCTTCAGGATATCGGTTATTATACCCCTTTCATCAGGATTCTGATAAAATTCATACATCGACTTTCCTATCAGATCAGAAACATTATAGACCCCTTTTGTCAATCCAACAATTGAAGGACTTACTTCAAGTATCAATCCCTCAAGGCTTGTTTCATAGTAAACGTCCTGAACATTCTCAAAAATTCGTCTGAACTTCTCCTCGCTTTTTCTCAAAGCTATTTCAGCCATTTTTCGTTCAGTAATATCGGTGACGGTACCAACATAGCCGATAATTTTATTATCCCTGTATTCTGTAACAGCATTGCCCATAACCCATACGATCCTGCCATCGGGCCAGACAAAGCGGTACTCTGCAATTGAATCCAGGGTCTTCTGTACACTTGAATTCCATGTTTCTTCAAGCTGTTTCCTGTCATCGGGATGAACGGCTTTCAACCAGCCAAAACCCAAAGCTTCCTGCTCGGTAAGGCCTGATAGCTGCAGCCAGCCCGGGTTAACATAAGAAGTATAACCATCTGGTCGGGTTCTGAATATGCCAACCGGCGAAACCTGAGAAAGAGTCTGAAATAACTGCTGGCTTTTCTTAAGGGCTTCCTCTGATAGTTTGCGCTCAGTAATATCGAGTACTGTAAATGTTACTCCCTTTGATATATCGTTTTTATCCAGCGGTGTGGAATTAATGATAACATTAATTATTCTTCCATCCCTTGTTTTAATTTTTGACTCCACTGATGCTCCTCCACTGTCCTGTCCATGCGAGTATTTTGATTTGCCCACTTTATTGAATTCATCAACGTCAGAATATAAAATCTCCGTTGATCTGCCAATTAATTCACTCCGGGTATATCCTGTCATACTGCAGAAAGTATCATTTATTTCAAAAATAATCCGGTCAATGACCAGTCCGATACCGACAGGAGCTGCACTGAAAATACTCTGAAGCTTGGCTTCATTATCGCGCAACAACAGTTCCGATGCCATTTTTTCCTTATTTATTCTGAACTGTTCGAGAGCCTCCTTCACTGCAAAAGGAAGTCGTGTCATATGTTCTTTAATGATGTAATCCTGGGCACCGGCTTTAAGACATTCCACCGCAGTCTCTTCATTTACAGATCCTGTATAAAGAATAAATGGTATGTCAGGATTGTATGCTTTTGCTTCATGCAGCGCCTGAAGTCCGTTAAAAGCGGGCATCATGTAATCAGAGATAATAAGGTCGGGGTTGAATTCGTCAAGGGCTTTTAAAAGATCATTTCTTGTACAAACAGTAGTGTACTCAAATTTCAGCTTTTCCTTTCTTAGTTCCAGCACTGCAAGATCGACATCAGATGGAACGTCCTCAACAAATAATATTTTTAAAAGGCTCATGTGGTTTCTTTAATTCTGATTATTAATTTATTGAAGTCATTTCGGAAACCGGAAGACTGAAATAGAATGTAGCACCGTACCCCTCTTTGCCTTCAGCCCAGACATTTCCGCCATGCCTTAGAATTATTCTTTGTACAATTGCCAGCCCCACCCCAGTCCCTTCAAATTCATTAGCTTTATGGAGTCGTTGGAAAACGCCAAATAATTTATGAGAATATTCCGGATTGAATCCTACACCATTATCCCTGACAAAGTAGACATTTGATTTTCCTTCATTATATCCTCCGATTCTGATTTCAGGATTGTTACTTAATGAGGTGAATTTAATAGCATTAGATAAAAGATCGATCCACACTTGCTTGATAAAAGTCGGGTCAGCAAAGATACGTGGCAACGGGTCAATTATGAGTTCTATTTTATGCTGGATATCAGGTAAAGCTGCCTCATTATACATTGAGAGGGCCATTTTAGTCATATCGATAGCCGATTTTTTATGTTCGGTTCTCGACACTCTTGAGAGAGAAAGAATATCAGTAATAAGTTTATCCATCTTCTGGGTATTACTTCTTACAAGGCCCAGTAATCTTTGTCCCTCGCTATCCAATTTAGATCCGTAGTCTTCCAGAACAAATTTTGAAAATCCATCAATCGCACGAAGCGGTGCTCTGAGGTCATGTGAAACTGAATATGCAAATGCCTCTAGCTCACTGTTGGCTGCTTCAAGCTGAGCTGTACGTTCAATAACACGTTCTTCAAGCGAGGCATTCAATTTATTAATCTCATCTTCAACCTGTTTGCTCTCGGTGATATCAATGATTGTCCCGATCAGTCGCGAGGGTATATTGTTTGAATCAAATTCGAGTTCGCTTATTCCGTGTACCCAGCGAATCTGTCCATCTGATTTTCTGATGATCGGATATTCCTTGTCAAATTTCTGCCGGTTTTGCAATACGTGGATTGTAACATAATCAAACATATCTTTCTGTAAATCAGGATGAACCAGGTTCACCCAGCCATCAAAGCTGCGGATATAGTTTTCATCTATCCCGAATATTTCATCGAGAATTCCGGAACTTTTCCACAATCCGGCTGGAATATCCCAGACAAAACTTCCCAGACGTGCAATATTCTGTGATTCCCTTAAAAACCGTTCACTGTCAATAAGTGATTTCTCTGCCAGTTTTTGCTCTGTTATATCTACTACAATTCCATGCCATAATATATCTCCGTTTTCCTGAGGTTCCGGTGCTGAAGAGATTTGCAGCCACTTTATGGTTCCCTTATACATTGTACGTCCCGACCAGCCAAAAGGCAGTCCGGATTTAATTCCATCCTCATTCAGTCTGACAAAACTTTCCTTATCATCAGGATGTATTCTTCCATAGATATTACTTGCATCTGAGAGTAAGACATTTACGCTGGTATCCAGCAATTCAGCCATCCTCGGACTGATGTAGTCAAGAGCAAAATTGCCATCAGGGAAAGTTCTGAGAATATAGATACCAACAGGAATTTTTGAAACCAGGTCATCATATTGTTCTTTACTCTTACGGAGTGCGTTCTCAACAAGTTTCCGGTCGGTTATGTCATGCCAGATAGACTGGTAAGTTCCATCAGGCATCATTTTTGTATGCATTTCAATAGTTACAGTACTTCCATCTGGTCGTTTTATGGTTCGTATACTGGTTACTGATTCCTCCGCTTCAAGAAGATCGTACCTTAATGGCGAAGACTTAAGTTCCTGACCTGAAAATAGTAATGAAATATCCATCCCGATCAATTCAGTCAATGTTTTTCCGGTTATATTTAACATTCTGGAATTTGCTCCCTTGATCGTGCCATCATGCATACCGATCAATATTCCATCTGGGGCAAGCTCTATCAGCTCACGAAATCTTGTTTCACTTTCTTTTAAATCTCTTTCAATCCTCTTTTTTTCTGAAATATCCCGTGTAATGCTTAAAATATGTGTTATTCCATCCAGATCAATTAATGAAGCTGACATCAACCCAAACCGTGATGTCCCGTCTTTCATCCTGAACTCTGCTTCCAGATTGTTAACTGTGCCTACGTCTCTGAGACCCTCAACAAGTTTTTCACGATCGCGTGAGTCGGCCCATATATCTATTTCAAACGAGGTCTTGCCTATAATTTCTTCTTCGGAGTATCCGGTTATATTCGTGAACCCATTATTTATCGAAATATACATCCCGTCGCTCAATCGATTAATGTTAATAGAATCAGGACTTGTGGTAAATGCCTTCCTGAATAATACTTCTCTGGCATGAAGCTGATATTCAGCTTCTTTACGACTGAGTGTTCTGGAAGTAACATCTGCGAAAATTTTCATAATGTCCTCAGATAATTCTTCCTGACCTTTCTGACCTGCAATAACAAGAGTACCAAGCAATTTTCCCTTATCTATCAGAGCGACCCCCTGAAACCAGTCAACATTAAGCAATCTCTCAATTGCCTTGCTTGCAGAAACGGGGATCTGTCCGAACGAGATGGCATGAAGCGAAGTAAATAATTTAGTGCTGCTCTCGATTATAAACCTGTATTTCTCTTCATCAATTAGAGTTTTAAACCTTTTAAAAGCGAGCCCCAGCAATTTATTTATCCGAGAACTTTCTTCTTGGGTAACAGTGGATGTTTCCAGAATCAATTCAGAGGTCTTTTCATCATAAATGGATATCCAGACTGCTCTTACTTTAAAAAGATTTTTAAAACTGCTAACAATAAATTGCTGGATCGTTTCGGTCTCCTGCCTGGCCAGATCAATTGAATACTGATTAAAATCTGATAAAAGTGAAGATCTCTTTATCAGTTTTTCCTCAACCTGCTTCCTGACCTTTATATCGTTTTCGAATGAAGCTTTCAGTTGATTGAATCTGATTTCACTATCATGCAATTTTTGGTTGAGTTCCAGGATGACATTATCAGAATTATCCATAAATATCGTGTTATGAGGCAAGATTTGTCTTAAACTGAATGACAGTAAAAATGAAATCGGTCCCTTTTCCTTCATCGCTTTCAACCCATATTCTGCCACCTCCTTTTTCAATAAATTCCTTGCACAGCAATAGTCCCAGACCAGAACTTAATTCTCCGCCTGTGCCCTTCCTGCTTGTTTTCTCGTTAATCATGAACAGTCTGCTCTTCAATTCAGGAGGCATACCTATTCCCGAATCACTTACTTTCGTCTCAATGAAATGATCATCTGTTTCGTGCGCAGAGATACTGATTTTACCTCCCGGATTTGAAAACTTAATAGCATTCGAAATCAGGTTTCTGATGACTGTTTCAAGCATATGTTTATCGGAAATGACTTCAATTTCTTCATTGATAAGAACAGATATTGAGATATTCTTTTTTCTTGCAGGTTCAGAAAATACAGAAACACACGCATTAACATATTTATTCAGATTCAGCTGTTCCTGCACAAAATCTAATCCGTCGCGCTTCAATCGCGACCATTCAAGAAGGTTTTCAAGAAGGTTATAAATATTTGAGGCCGAAATCTTCATGCTGTTAGTAATTTCAGTTATCTCCTCTATCGTCATTGTATTAATTTCTTCAGTAAGTATCTGAGTTGCTCCGACGAAAGAACTCAGCGGACTTCTCAGGTCATGAGCAATAATTGAGAATAATTTATCTTTTTCAGCATTTATATTCCGTAACTGTTCATTCTTCATACTGATCTCATCTTCAGCTTTCTTTCGTTCAATTGCCATTGCAATGTGTGAGCCGATAGACACAAGGAAATTTACATCATTTTCAGAATATACATTCTCCTTCTCATAATGTTGAAGAACCAAAACACCGATAACCCTTGAAGGAGTCTGAAGCGGAATGCCAATCCATGATGGGGAGTTAGAACCTACCAATTCAACTTCACCCTTCGCCACTAAATCATCAAATATCCTTTGTGTCAGAACAAGAGGCCGGACAGTCTTATATACATAGGCGGAGCAACTTTTTGACATAGAAATAGGCAGAGGTGTCTCATCAATCTTGTCTATAAAGTACGGAAAACTGAAAAGTCCGGTTTTCTGGTCGAATAAGGCAACAAACATATTTTCCGCATAGACTGCTTTGCCAAGAGAGCTGTGAATCAACCTCATAAGCTCGTCAAGATTGGATGTTGTTGTTACTCCCTGAGAAATCTCAAACAGGATCTGATTCTCAAGTTCAGCCCTTTTACGTTCAGTAATATCCCTGGAAATTCCAAAAGTTCCAATTATTCTCTTCTCACTGTCATAGAGAGGCATTTTAATAACTGAAAACCAGGCATCAGAATGATTCATCCTGGTAAGCTTCTCCTCCTTCTGAATTATTTCTCCTGTCCTTATTATTCTCTGCTCATCCTCGAAGGCCTGAAGTGCGGCTTCCCTGGTAAAAAAATCAAAATCCGACTTGCCTGTTAACTCAGCAGGATCTTGCAGCCCGAATGACTGAGCATGGGCTTTGTTGTTTCTGACGAACCTACTTGATAGGTCCTTGAAGTATATATGGTCTGTAAGACTATCCATCAGAGCATTAATAAGGAATCTTTCTTTAGTCAGTGCTTCCTCAGCTCTCTTACGTATTGTAATGTCCCTGGTAACTGTCATGATGTGAGGAACCCCATCAAGTTCCATCATGGATGCAGACAAAAGGCCATCCAAAATTTTGCCATTCTTTGCCAAAAACCTTGTTTCGAAATTTTTAACGCTGCCTTTTGTATTAAGCTCATTTACCATTTTCAAACGATCCAGAGGATCTAGCCAAATATTCATCTCCAGAGACGTACGCCCTACCGATTCTTCCGATGAATAGCCCAAAAGTTTTGTAAATCCATCATTAACTGAGATATACATACCATCCTGAAGCCGGGTAATATTTATTGCATCAGGACTGGTTGTATAGGCAATCCTGAATATTTCTTCACTTTTAAGATGATTTGTTTCTGGAAGCCGTAGCTCATCAATCTTCCTCTCGTATAATTCTTTCATTGAATTATATTCCTCATGTAATTTTTTTAAATCCTTCTCTAAATCTGAAGGTTTCATACCATCCGTATTCATTTCTTTCCCCTTTAATTTTATAATCACCAATATACGAAATACAGTAAGAAATGTTTTGATTTATTTGACAAAATTTCAATTTATTGAACATTTATATCAAATAATTATCAGCTAATTACTCTAGATTTCAAATGATGATCGCTCTCTAAAAGTAAAGGCAGGCAGATGATTCTTTTTAGAATTCCGATTTTGTTTACTTAATCAGGCCGCTTGTCAGCCTCAATAAAAATTTCAACTTTTCTTGCTACATTTGCAGCCACAAATAAAACAGATGCAATACGATATAAAACCCGGAATAAAAGGACTGATCTTCGATCTTGATGGCACTCTTGCCGATACAATGCCTTATCATTTCAAGGGATGGCAGCTGGCGTGCAAGAAATTCGGGGCAGAAATAGACACTGCATTTCTCAGAAAACATACTGGCAGTCCAGGCTGGCTTATCGCAGCTGAAATAATTAAAAAATGTAAGCTCAACGGGGATGTTTCAATTGAAGAGATCGTTGAAGAAAAACTGATCTCATTCAAAGAGGATCAGCATAAAGTAAAACCTATCTCCCCTGTTGTTGAAATTGTTAAGAAATACTTTGGCAAATTGCCAATGGCTGTAGGAACAGGTGGCCACAGGGAAGCCGTTGAAAGAACTCTTGAGATCACTGACCTTAGAAAGTATTTCGATATAATAGTCACAGCAAATGATGTAGCTAAATTCAAGCCGGATCCCGAGACATTTCTGAAATGTGCCGAACTTATGAATGTAGATCCTCAGTTCATTGAGGTTTTTGAGGACGGCGATCTTGGTATTGAAGCTGCCAAAACCGCAGGAATGAACGCCACAGATGTAAGATCGTGGTATGATTCAAACTGGTAATAGCTCAGAGCACAGGGTACGGGCACAGAGGACAGGCACAGGAAAAAATGACTCTGTGCTCTGTGCTCTGAGCCTTTTAACAGGCCATCTCCCCTGCATTTTTCTTGGCAGAAAGCAGACTATAGGCTCCCTTTATGACAACCATTGTTGCTGAAATATTAAATCCATCGGGAAGCTTTACCTCAGTATAACCTGAATCGGTAACTCCTTTCTTAACCTCAATCATTTTATACTCGGTAAAGGCTTTGCCCGCCTCCTCTTTTTCTTTTTCATAGGTGAAAATATAATCTTTGTCATCGAAGCTTACAACAGCATCCGACGGTAGTGCTGTCACCTGCAAATCAGATTCTGATATAAGGGCATTGACATACATTCCCGGGAGCAAATTTTTACACTGACTTGACACAGTTGCATAAACCATATAACTTCTGTCCTCGCCCACTGATTTACCAGTCTGTGAAATAACTGCTTCATGCATTTCAGTTTCATTGTTCACATAGAATCTTACCTTCTGTCCTGTCGATACCTTATCTGCATCCTTTTCGAATAAGGTCAGAGTAAGGAAGAGTTTATCCTTATTAACAATTTCAAACAGAACTTCAGTCGGACTCACATATTTACCAATATTAATATTCACCGATTTCAGGAATCCGTCAATTGGCGACACAAGACTGACTGTACTGCTTATGTTTTCCTCTTTTAATTTTTCAGGAATTATTCCGATGAAAATGAGCTTCTGTTCAAGAGACCTTACCAGTGCTTTGAGATTCTTGTATTCCACAGTTACCTGCTGGACATTCTTTTCAGAATATACATCGCTCTTATACAAATCATTATGACGATTAAAATCAGCTTCAGAAAATGCAAGCTTGTTCCTGGCTTCAAGGTAAGCCTGCTGAACATCTACAAATTCCTGGTTATCTACTACTGCAAGAACCTGGCCTCTGGTGACCTGATTACCAGGGAGAAGTGATGTGCTTTTTATAAATCCTCCCAGCGGCATGCATACTGTAGCGAGATTTTGAGGAGCTACCGAAATTATACCATTGACCTTAAGAACACTCCCTAAAGATTGCATCTCTATTTTTCCAAGTTTGATTTCAGCAAGCTTAATCTGATCTTCCCTCATTTCAACAATATCGTCAGGAAGAACCTCAGTCTCCTTTGTTACTGAAGCAGGATTTTGCTTACAGGAAATCATTATAAGTGATATTCCAAAAAGGAACATTGATATATTTCTGCTTACATTTACTATTCTATTCATGGATTAAAATATTTTTCCTGTTATATATTCAATTGAAATTATTGTCTGGTTGCAGTTATTAAGAGCATCCAGGTAGTTTTGTTTAATGGTAAGTGCTTTGTCGAGTGTCAGTACATAATCAAGGTAATCAAGTGCTCCGGCCTTATAGCTAAGGGTAGCCTGATCAATGATCAGCCGGGCTTCCGGCACTGCCTGTTTTTCATAATAATCTACACTCGCAGAAAACTTACCGTATTCATCGAGCTGTGACCTGTAATTGCCTGCGACTCTCCTGGCGTATGACTCTGCATCTGTTCTGGCAGCAATTTCATTAAAATTTGCAGCTTTCGTTCTGGCTCTGAAAGGTGCAAACCATACCGGTATAGATATCCCTGCCTGAATTCCGGAAAAACGGTAATCGTGCCCGAAGTTTTTTGAAACTCCGTTTATGTCCTGAGTACCGATTATGGTCTGGCTGAAATAGCCAATGTTAAAGTCAGGAAGCATCTGGCTTCTCTCGAGCTGTTTTTCAAATTTAGAGACCTCCGTTTGTTGTCTGACATAGTTCAGCGACGGATTTCCCTCAACAGTTGTACTATCAGAAGGGAAAACAAAATCTATTTTATGAAGGTAGTTTTCAGCGGGAACCGGTTCAAATGAAGTGTTTAAAAGCAGTTTAAGTTTTCTTCCTGCAATGCCTATATCTGTAGTAACCTGGAAAAGCTGATTTCTGATCTCCATACTTTGCGACCTGGCAGTTATCATCTCAAGACGATTCGTCTCTCCCGACTTTGCCCTGAGTTCTGCAGCTCTGGTAAAACCCGAATAAAGGCTATCCTGATATAAAAGCAATTTCTTCTTTGCAGTAAGGTATACATATTCCCAGTAAACCTGTTTCACCCTGGTGGCAATTTCTGTCTGGGAGGCTTTATACTGCCATTCCCCACTTTTTATATTGGCTCCTGCCAGTTTTGACCGGTTCGCATATACTATAGGAAATGAAAACGACTGCGACACACTAAAGCTGTTATCATTGGTAAAGGAGTTGAACTGTCCATACTGGCCGTCAATAGCTGTCTTTGGCAGGTCGACGGAAGCTCCCTTCAGTGCTTTGACTGCATCGAGAGAGATTGCCGCTGACTTGACTGACAGGTTACTGTCGAGCGCGGTCTGAATTGCTTCATGAAGGGTGAGGCTCCTGCTCTTCTGCGCAAACGCCGTATTATTTACTGAAGTAACTGTAAATAATAAAAGGATTAATGCAATCTCTTTCCCATGAAGGTTCCACCCTTTTCCGGTAAGCTTTCCGGAAGAGAAAATAACATAAAATACCGGCAGGATAATAAGGGTCAGTATCGTAGCAGTAATTAACCCGCCTATTACTACCGTCGCAAGGGGCTTTTGTACTTCTGCCCCTGCTGAAGTGGAAATTGCCATAGGAAGAAAACCGAGGGAGGCTACCGAAGCAGTCATTATTACCGGCCGAAGCCTCGACTGGAGACCTTTTAAAACTCGTTCCTTTATATCCGTAATTCCGTCTCTTTCCAACCTGTTAAACTCAGCAATCAATACTATTCCGTTCAGCACTGCAACTCCGAAGAGTGCAATAAACCCTACCCCTGCTGAAATTGAAAAATTCATGCCCCTTATCCACAGTGCAAATACACCACCGATTGCCGACATTGGAACAGCCGAAAAGATCAGCAGAGATTCTTTCACAGAATTAAAAGTAAAATAAAGCAGCACAAAAATCAGTAACAATGCAATTGGCACTGCAATCGAAAGACGCCGCTGTGCGGCTTCCAGATTCTTGAACTGGCCACCAAAAGTTACGTAATATCCTTCTGGCATATTTATCTTATTATCGATCTCTTTTGTAACATCGCCGATAACACTTTGGACATCACGATT
>Ga0315272_10001517_pt1 | contig 11521 bp, 13 predicted proteins | sample C3_middle_MG_FD_203918 | JGI IMG/M metagenome (GOLD analysis project Ga0315272, IMG submission 203918) | Sediment microbial communities from Yellowstone Lake, YNP, Wyoming, USA - C3_middle | ecosystem: Environmental > Aquatic > Freshwater > Lake > Sediment | place: USA: Wyoming | collected...
TTGAGCCCAAAGACACGGAGGGGAAGCGTCTCAAACTCCTTGTGAACAGTCAGAATGCCGGTTTTGCCACCCCCCTTACCGAGGGGGCCGAGGTTGAAGTAGGTTTTGAGTAAAATTTTTTGTTCGAAGAATTTGGGAGCGCAGAGGGCAGGGGCGGGGAACTGGATATGGATAAGTTTGCCGTGGTCTATACGGAAGCGATCAGGAAAATAGTGGTTGACGCCGGCAGGGACGCGGTAACCGCTTTTGAGCAGATGATGGGCCGCAAGATAGCGGTGGAGATCTCCGGCGTAAAGGTGGTCCCGATCTCGGAAGCGGCCGCCGTCATGGGCGGCCCCTCGACCGTGGTGGCCGGCGTTTATTGCAGACTGGCGGGCGCGCTTGGCGGAGGTTTTCTGCTTACGTTCCCAGAAAAAGACGCCATACCGCTGGTTGATAAGATCATGGTCCGGGTTGAAAAAAGCGCCGAGCTCAGCGAATTCGACATGAGCGTTCTTTGCGAGATAGGCAATATCGTGGCCGGCTCATTCGTTCGCGCGCTGGGAAAGGTACTGGACCAGATGCTGCTGATCTCCGTCCCCAAGTGCAGCGTGGACATGCTGGGGGCCGTGATAGATCTGGTGCTTATAGAGATGGCCGAAAAAGCGGAAGAGCTGCTGATCATAGAAATGAAGTTCGAGGGTATCGCGGACAACGACATAGTGGGGCATTTTTTTCTCCTGCCCACCCCGGGAACGCTGGAGCTTCTGGCCGCGGCCTGCGGTAAAAAATAAAGAGGTTTTTATATGGACATAATAACGGACGCGTTGAAAGAAGTGATAAATATCGGGACCGCCCAGGCCGCGAACGCGCTTTCCGAGATGCTCAATAAGAAGATCTCGATCAATATCCCCGATATGAAACTGCTGCCTTTGGCCGAAGTCCCGCAGCATCTGGGCGGGGCCGAGACCCCGATCGTGGGGATCTATTTTCAGATAAACGGGCCGCTGGGCGGAAGGATCTTTCTGATCTTCGACAAACCGGGGGGCCACCGCCTGGCCACGCTGCTTACCGGAAACACCGCCATGCTTGAGGGGGAACTCGATGAACTGGGCGTTTCCGCGCTTATGGAACTCGGGAATATACTTTCAAATTCCTATATAAACGCCATCGCCAATCTCCTGGACGTGAGCATTTCCCCTTCGGTTCCTTATTTCTCGGAGGACATGCTGGGCGCCGCGATAGATTACCTGCTTATAGAGATCTCGCAGGTCGCCGATTCGGCTATTTTATTCACCACGGACATAATGGTGGAATCGGAGAATCTGAAAGGAAATTTCCTTGTTTTTCCGGATGCGAAATTTATGGCCAGGATAAGCGAAAAGCTGGGACTTTAGGGGATCGGCTGAGGACTTCACTTTTTATGAACAGGGTTACCGTCGGCATGGGAGATTATCAGATCGTACAGCACCCCGCGGTCATTGAGACCGTGGCGCTGGGGTCGTGCGTGGGGGTAATACTCCATTGCCGGGACACCAGGATAACCGGGTTGGCGCATATCATGCTTCCCGCTTCCGTGAGAACGGAAGCCAGGGGCGCCGACGCTTTGCCCGTCGGCCTTGTACAGGGGGGGGCCGGATTGTGTCTGCCGCAAGCCCCCGCGGTTAAAATAAAGCCCGGGAAGTACGCCGATACGGCGATCAAAGAGATGCTGGAGAAAATGATCAAGCTCGGGGCCAAAAAGGACAAGGTCCTGGCCAAAATGGCCGGCGGCGCCAGTATGTTCACCGGCGTGGGCAATGAATGGATGCAGATCGGTTTCAAGAACATCGCCATGTCGAAAACCATATTGAAAGAGCTGAACATCGCGCTTGTGGCCGAGGACTGCGGCAGCAATTTCGGAAGGACCGTGGAATTCAGCACTGAAACCGGCAAGCTAACGATAAGATCCGCCCAGCGCGGATCAAAAGATATTTAACCTGAATCCTGCAGTTGGAAGCGGTTTCCATAGGAGAATCAGGCGGACAGAATTATTCTGCAGGATTCCCCGCGAAGCGGGCGGAGGGCCCAGCGCAATGCGCGCCAGGCCCGACGAGGCGGCCGTCTGAAGCGCATAGCGCCTGATACGGCACTGCCAGAGGCTTGTATGCCTCCCGGAGGGCGCCCGCTATGCGGGCGGAAAACTTCAACTGAAGTTTTCAGGCTGAACTTTATTGCGCGGGTTGAATATCAGAGTAAGGGGGATTTATGGGATTATTTTCGAGCAAACCGAAACCGTCGAACAAGATACTGGTGGTGGATGATTCCCGCCTGATCCAGCAGACGCAGGGCTTTGAGGTCCGGCAGCTGGGGTATGAGGTGGCTTTTGCCAACAGCGGAGCGGACGCCCTGGCCATAGCGGAGAAAGAGCCGCCTCTTCTAATCCTGCTGGACTGCCTGATGCCTGAAATGGACGGCTGGGAAACCTGCCTGCGGCTGAAGCAGAATCCCGTCACCAAGGATATCCCGGTCATTATGGCCACGGGAGATTCCTCCGGCGCCGGGCTGGAGAAAGGCTTCCAGGTAGGCGTGAACGCTTATGTCATAAAGCCAGTGACAAAGGAAAAACTCAAACCTAAATTCGAACAGCTGCTTCCCAAGCCGGCGGCCTGAGGTAATAAAGGAATGGAGAAAATTATGAATGCCAAGCCTAAAATAGCGATGTACTGGGCCTCATCCTGCGGCGGGTGCGAGATAGCCCTCGTTAATCTTCATGAGAAAATTTTAGATGTGGACGCGGCGTTTGACCTGGTTTTCTGTCCGTGCCTCATGGACACCAAGAAAAAGGACGTGGAGGCCATGCCGGACAAAAGTCTCGCCATCGCTTTCTTCAACGGGGCCATCAGGACCGCGGAGAACGAAGAGATGGCCCAGCTTCTGAGGAAAAAGGCCAATGTCCTTATAGCTTTCGGCGCCTGCGCCGGCGAAGGTTCCATCCCCGGCCTGAGCAATATGCACACCAGGGAAAGCCATTTCAAGACCATTTACACCGAAAATCCCACTACGGACAATCCCGGAAAGATCGTCCCGGTGGAACATTTCAAGGTTCCCGAGGGCGTTCTTGAGATACCCGCCTTTTACGACAGGGTCAGGACGCTGGCGCAGACCACGGACGTGGACTATTTCATCCCCGGCTGTCCGCCGGAGTCACATCAGATCTGGAACGTGATAGAACTTGTCATCTCGGGCAAGCCCCTTCCCCCGAAGGGAAGCGTGGTGGGGGCCGGGAACTCCTCGGTATGCGACGAGTGTAAGCGGAAAAAAGGCGACAAGAAAGTTAAGAAGTTTTTCCGCACCTATGAGATCATCCCCGACAGGGAACAGTGCCTTCTGGAGCAGGGTATCATCTGCATGGGCCCGGCCACCAGGGACGGCTGCAAGGGCCGCTGCCCCGAAGTGAATATGCCCTGCGTGGGCTGTTACGGTCCGGCCGCCGGGACCATGGACCAGGGCGCCAAGATGGTGGCCGCCCTGGGCTCGGTCCTTGATATCGGCGAGGTCAAGGGCGTTTCCGAGGAAGAGCTGGTGAAGCGGGTGGACGCGGCGCTGGATTCCATCCCCGACTATGCCGGTACCTTTTACAAATTCAGTCTGCCAGGTTCGATCCTGGGCGGGAGGCGGGTATGAAGCGTATTACTATAGATCCCATAACGCGGCTGGAGGGACACGGCAAGATCGAGATATTCCTGAACGACGCGGGGGACGTCGCGAACACCTACTTCCAGATCCCGGAGCTCAGGGGCTTCGAGCAGTTCTGCGTGGGCCGGCTGGCCGAGGAAATGCCCATCATAACCAACCGCATCTGCGGCGTCTGCCCGGAGGCCCATCATATGGCTTCGGTCAAGGCCCTGGACGATCTTTTTGAGGTAGACCCTCCGTCCGCCGGCAAAAAGGTCAGGGAACTGCTCTACTCCGCTTTCTACGTGACCGACCATACGACGCATTTCTACGCCCTCGGCGGCCCTGATTTCATCGTGGGGCCCGACGCGCCTCCCTCGCAGAGAAATATCCTGGGAGTTATCAAGAAAGTGGGATTGGATATCGGGAAACAGGTCATAGAATGCCGTTCCCGCAATCATCATGTCATCGAGATGATGAGCGGGCGCAGCATTCATCCGGCCGGCGGCCAGCCCGGCGGCTGGAGCAAACCGGTCTCGGAGGCCGAGCGGAAAGAAATAGAGGCGATAGCCCGCAAGAACATAGATTTCGCGCTCTTCTCCCTTAAGATTTTCGACGACATCGTCCTCAAGAACAAGGCGTATCTAGATCTGATCGTCTCGGATATCTACCTGCACCGCACCTACTATATGGGCATGGTGGACTCGAAGAACAGGGTCAATTTTTACGACGGCATGATCCGCGTGGTCGACCCGGACGGACAGGAGACCCTGAAATATCACCCCCGGGAATACCGCGATCACATAGCCGAGCATGTGGAACCCTGGACCTATCTCAAGTACCCCTATCTCAAGAAGATAGGCTGGAAAGGTTTCGTGGACGGAAAGGATAGCGGCCTCTACGCCGCCACGCCGCTGTCGCGTCTCAATGTCTCCGATTCCATGGCCACGCCAAAGGCCCAGGAGCATTTCCAGAAGATGTACGAAACTTTCGGCTGCAAGAAGGTTAACGGCAGGTATCAGCCCATTCACCACAGGCTGGCCACCCACTGGGCCCGCCTGATAGAGCTGCTTTACGCGGCCGAGCGCATGCTGGAGCTGGCCACGGACCCGGAGATAACCTCCCCGGAGGTCCGCCGCATCCCCAAGGGCGGCAATAAAGGGATAGGGATAGGCAGCGTCGAAGCGCCCAGAGGGACGCTCACGCATCATTACGAGACCGACAAGAACGGCGTGATCACAAAGGTCAACCTTATCGTGGGGACCACCAATAATTACGGGCCGATAACCCTTTCGATCAAACGGGCGGCTGAAAAACTCATCAGCAAGGGGACGGTGGTGGAAGAATCCATTCTTAACAAAATAGAGATGGCTTTCCGCCTCTATGACCCCTGTTTCTCCTGCGCCACCCACGCGCTTCCGGGGGCCATGCCGCTGATAGTAAATCTGCATGACAGTTCGGGAAAAGTGGTGAGAACCTTGCAAAGGGATTGAACATTAAGTGACCAGAACTTTGATCATAGGCCTTGGAAACCCCATCCTGTCCGATGACAGTGTGGGGCTGCATATCGCCCGGCTTTTGAGAGAGAAGCTGTCCGGCGAGGACGGCGTAAAGGTCATTGAACTTTACGCCGGCGGGATACGGCTTATAGACGTTCTGGCCGGCTGGGACAGGGCCATACTTGTGGACGCCATGCTCACGGGAACGAGGCGGCCCGGTGAGTGGCTCAGTTTTCAGCTCGCGGCTGGAGAAGTGGACGGTATGCCCGTGACACGCAACGCTTCTTCAACCCATGATATGAATTTTGCCACGGCCATAGAGATGGGGAGGATGCTGGGGATGCCGATGCCGGCGGAAGTCTGGGTCTGGGGCGTGGAAGCGGCGGACGTGGAGACATTTTCCGAGAAGCCGACCGAAGCCGTGTCGCTCTCGGTCGGGCGGGTGGCGGAGGAAGTCGCGGCTGCCGTAGCGCCCCGCGGCGCAATTCATCAGTCTGCGGGAGGGGTTTCATGAAGATAGGGATATATTTCTGCGATTGCGGAACGATCGTCAAGGAAAAGATAGATTCTGAAAAAGTCCGGGAGGCCGTTTCCAAACTTCCGTACGAGATCCGGTTCAAGACTTTCGGGCTCATGTGCTCCGAAGAGGGAAAGAACTGGCTGGAACAGGACCTGCGCCAGAATCCGGTGGACCGGGTGGTGGTGGCGGCCTGTTCGCCGCGGGACCATGAAGCGACCTTTATGCGGGTGCTCGCAAAAGCGGGGATGAATCCTTACTATCTCCAGATGGTGAATATCCGGGAACAGGTGGCCTGGGTAACCGAGGACAGGGCGCACGCGACGGAGAAGGCGGCCAGATATGTGACGGCCGCCGCGAAGCGGGCGGCGCTCCACGATCCTCTGGTCAAAAAAGAAATTGATATCTGTCCTGACGCCCTTATCGTGGGCGCGGGTCCCGCCGGACTGAAAGCGGCTCTGAGCCTGGCCGAGGCCGGCCGCAAAGTGGTTCTTGTGGAGAAAGCTCCCATCATAGGCGGAATGCCGGTGCGCTACGAGGAGATCTTCCCCAATATGGAGTGCGGCCCCTGTATGCTGGAGCCTATCCTGGGAGATATCCTGCACGGCGAATATCACCAGAATATCGAGATCCTGACCCAGGCGGAAGTGACCGGGGTGGTGGGATATTTCGGCAACTTTACCGTGACGATACGCCGCAAGGCCCGCCACGCCGATACCGCCAAATGTATAGGCTGCGGCGAATGTATAGGACCGTGCCCCGTGTCGGCCCCCAACCCCTATAACTGCGGGATGGATCAGCGGAAAGCTATTTCACACGCATTCACCGGCACCCTGCCCAATGTCCCGTATCTGGATGAGTCACTCTGCCTCAGATTCCAGAAAGGCGCGGAATGCACGCTTTGCCGCGACGCCTGTCCCGTGCCCGGCACCATCGTTTATGACGAAAAGGAGCAGATCCTGGAAAGGCAGGTCGGAGCCGTCATTCTGGCCACCGGCGCGACCGTTTATGACGCCGGCCTCCTCCCCAATCTGGGATACGGCAAACTGCCGGACGTATACACCAATCTTGAATTCGAGCGCATGGCGGCCGGCAACGGCCCCACCGGCGGCGAAGTCAAGACAAAGGCAGGCAAGCCTCCAAAGAGCATTGCCATAATCCATTGCGTCGGCAGTCTTGACGAAAAACATAAGGAATACTGCTCCGGGATCTGCTGCAACGCCGCTTTCAAACTCAGCCATCTGATGACGAAGCGCCTCCCGGAGCTGAAGGTCTGCCACCTTTACAAGGAACTTTCCCTGGCCGGAAAAGAGGATTCCGCCCTTTCGCGCCACGCCCATCATAATCCCAACCTGAACCTGGTGCGCTACGACAAGATCGACGATCTTCAGGTCTCCGCCAGGGGGGATACGAAGGCCGTTTCGTATAAAGATGTTTCCGGCAAGTCCGGGACATTCGAGGCCGACATGGTGGTGCTCTGCCCGGCCCTGGTTCCCAACGCGGACGCAGGCGCCGTGGGGAACGTATTTGAGGTCTCGCGGGACCGCTACGGTTTTTTCGAGGAGATGCACGGCCGGGTGGACGCGGCGCGCAGCAAGGTCAAGGGAGTCTTTCTGGCGGGCACCTGCCAGTCTCCCATGGATATCCAGAAGACGATGAACCAGGGGCAGGCGGCGGCGGGCCACGTTTTGTCCGGCCTGGTGGCGGGCAGGAAGCTTGAGATCAGTCCCATCCACGCCGTGGTGGACGAGGAGCGCTGTTCCGGCTGCCGCATCTGCGTGCAGGTCTGCCCTTATAAAGCCATCTCTTTCGATACGAAGAAAGAGGTCAGCGTGATCTCGGATGTCCTTTGCCAGGCCTGCGGCACCTGCGTGGCCGCGTGCCCCTCGGGCGCGATCACGGGAAAACACTTCACCAACGGGCAGATACTCGCGGAGATAGAAGGAGTACTCTCATGACACAAACTGAAAAAAGCGGCGGAGCTGATGAGAAATTCGAGCCCAGGATAGTGGGGTTCCTTTGCAACTGGTGCTCATACGCCGGGGCCGATAAGGCGGGCACGGCCCAGCTTGCCTATCCCTCCAACTTTCTGGTGGTGAAGGTGATGTGCAGCGGACGGGTGGACCCCCAGTTCGTGCTTAAGGCTTTTGAAAAGGGCGCGGACGGCGTTCTTATTCTCGGCTGCCACCCAGGGGACTGCCATTATAAGGAAGGCAATTACCGCTGTCTCGACAGGCATCGCATGCTTATCAGGCTTCTGGACCAGCTGGGAATAGAGAAAGAACGCTGCCGTTTCGACTATATTTCCGCGGCGGAGGGTGAAAAATTCGCGACGGTGGTCAAGAGGATGGAACAGACAGTAAGACGCCTGGGCCCCCTCAGGAGTACCTCGGCGCAGAGAAAATGATACAATGAGCCGGTCGTAGCGCTATGACCTGCGCAAAATCAGGAGGAATAAACAACAATGGCTACTCAGACTTTTGATCTTAAAGGCTTGAAGTGCCCGCAGCCCACGCTGCGGCTGACCGTTCTGTTTCTGAAAGCGGTTCCTGGCGATATTTTCGAGGTTGTGGCCGATTGCACCTCTTTTGAAAAGGACGTGAGGGCCTGGTGTGCCCAGATGAAAAAACCTCTCCTCTGGATAAAGGACGAGGGCGCCAACGTGAAGCGCTGCCAGATCCAGATGTGATCGGAAATTTTTGACGCAGAAAATTCTGCTATACCCCGCCCTTTAGGATCGGATAAGCGGGATGTTGTGTCTTGTTTTCGGCCGGGCAACATTGAAAATACGGGAGACTTGAATGTCACAGAGAATGGCTGTCGCAAAAATGGAGTTAGGGAAAAAACTGACCATCGGCCTTGCGCTCGCGGTGGTGCTGATCTTAATGGCGGCCTCCATGTTCGTGGTCACGATGTCAAAAGTGCAAAGCGTGTCCCAAAAGTTTAAAGCGGCGCACGAAGCCGCCAGCTCTCTTACCGCGGACCAAACGGCGGCGTGCGATACGATCGGCCGGATCACGCGGCAGGCGACGGTCCTTATACTTTCCATGACGTTTCTAATAATAATCGTCTGTATCTACGGCGGCCTCGCCGTCATCAGGAATATAAGGGGGCCTGTGGAAAAGATTCTGAGGTCTATAGAGCATGTAAGGGACGGAGATCTGACCACGCGAGTCGAAGCCGTTAAAAGCGGGGATGAATTTGAACTTATGGGGGACGGTTTCAACGGCATGGTGGCCCATCTTAAGAGTTTTATGGCGGTGGCGCATAAACTCTCCGGGGACACCAATAATACGGTGATGTCGGTCGCGACAACCACCAGCCAGGCCTCCCAGACCATGGGGCAGATACAGAACTCCATCCAGCAGATAGCTACGGCCACGTCGCAGGTGGCAAAAAGCACCCAGGAGATAACCATCCTGGTGCAGGGCGCCAATAAATCGGTGGACGCCGGGAACACGAACATCTCCAAGGTTCTGGAAAATTTCCAGAGCGTTCAGATAATCACCGAGACCACGGGCCAGTCTGTGACGAAGCTTAACCAGCGTTCCCAGGAGATCTCGGAAATAGTCGGGCTTATAACCAAAATCTCCGACCAGACCAATCTTCTGGCCTTGAACGCCGCGATTGAAGCCGCCCGCGCCGGAGAAGCGGGGCGCGGATTCGCCGTCGTAGCCGATGAAGTCAGAAAGCTGGCCGAATCCTCCAGCCAGTCGGCCGAGAAGATCTCGCGGATAATCAAGGAAATACAGGCCGACATGCTGGGTGTGGTCCAGGCTTCCTCCAAGGCGGTGGAGGAAACGAGAGCGGTGCTGGAACTGATGATCAATATGCAGGACGGCTACGGCGAAATGGTGGGGGCGATAAAAGGAATAAGCACGCAGGTGGAGGCCATAGCGGCCACTTCCGAGGAGACGGCCGCCTCCGCGGAGGAAGTGACGGCCGGCGCCGAGGAGCAGACGGCCGCTATAACCCAGATAACGGGCATTGTGGAAAAACTGGCCATGGGAGCCTCCGATCTTCAGGGGGAACTGAACAAGTTTAAATTTGAGTCGGGAGAACCGGAGAAACAAGGTCAATGATAAGGCTCCATAAACTGAACGGCGCGGAGATAGTCGTCAACGCCGAACTTATAGAAAGCGTGGAGGCCTCGCCCGACACAGTCTTGAGCCTCGCCACCGGCAACCGGTACCTCGTAAAGGACTCGGTGCAGGAAGTGGTGGACAAGGTGGTGGAGTACAAAAAAAAGGTATACGCCGACAGGAAGTGTATCAACCCGATAGAGGGGTTTGAGAAGAAGTAGTCGAGGAACAACCATGGATATAGCCACAATCAGCGGCATCATAATTTTCTTCGGATTCGTGGTCGCTTCGGTTTATATGGGAGAAGGCCTGTCCGGCTTCAAGCCTTTTATGAACGTGGAAGCTTTCCTGATCGTCATGGGGGGCACCGCCTGCGCCATCCTGGTCAATTATCCCATGTCGGCCGTTATCGGAGTGGGTAAGGTGCTTAAGCAGGTGCTCACTTCAAAGGGCGAGGACACCTCCAAGCTGGTCTCCACATTCGTCTTCCTGTCGCAGAAAGCCAAAAAAGAAGGCTTCCTGGCGCTTGAAAGCGACGCCAAGGCCATTGATAACGATTTCCTGAAGCGCGGAGTCCAGCTGGTTATAGACGGGGCCGACCATGAATTCATAAGGAACATGCTTGAGACCGAACTGGATTTTGTGAGGGAGCGTCATAAGGTGGGCCGCGAAATCTTCAACGCCCTCGGCACCTACGCGCCTGCTTTCGGCATTATCGGCACGGTGCTGGGCATGATCATGATGCTTGCTTCCATAGAAGACGTGGCGCAGGTCCCGCGGCGCATGGCTTTGGCTTTATCGGCCGCGTTCTACGGCCTTGGCTCCGGCTACTGGCTGTTCCTGCCCATGGCCGGCAAGCTGAAGCACCGCTCGGAAGAGGAACTTTTTGTCAAAGAGATCACCATAAGGGGCGTGCTGCTTCTCCAGAGCGGCGCGACTCCCAGCGTGGTCGAGGCCAATTTAAAAGCCTATCTTGAGCCTTCGAAAAGAAAAACCGTGAAAAAAGACGCCAAGAAACCCGTGGAACAGGCCAGTGATAAACCGGTTTAAATCTTATATCAGCTTATGGCTTTAAAAGTCAGGGGGATGATCGCGGAAGACGACCCCAGGGTGGCCCAGATCGGGCACCCCGCCCCTCCGTGGCTGGTTAATTACGCCGACCTGATGACGGAACTGGTCTGTTTTTTCGTCATCCTCTACGCCCTCTCCGCGGCCCTCAGCAAGGATATGCAGAAAGCGCAGCAGGACGTCCAGGAAATGATCAAGGAAGGCCAGATGCAGGGCCAGGTTACGATGGATAAGGAGGGCATGCGCATCACCCTCGAAGAACAGAGCCAGGTGGCTTTTTTTGAAAGCGGCAGGGCCGAGCTGACCGACCAGATGAAAGGGCAGATGGACAAGCTTTCCGGAGTGCTTCTGAAACTTTCCGAAAAACACGACATCGTGGTGGAAGGCCATACCGACAATGTCCCGATCTTCACCAGACAGTTCGCTTCCAATTGGGAACTGTCCACCGGCAGGGCCACCAATGTGGTGATGTACCTCCTTGAAAAAAATTTTCCGCCGAAGCGGATGGCGGCGGTAGGCTACGGGGAATATCATCCGGTAGTCCCGAACGATAGCGAGATCAACAGGAAGAAGAACCGCCGGGTCGTGTTCTTCATCAAAAATACGCCTTATCCGGAAGCCAAACCGGGGACGGGAAACGGCGGCGATAAAAAAATAACGGTATCCGAAGGGGCCATTCCGGCTGCTTCGGAACCGGCGTCTGCCGAGGCGGCAGTCCC
>Ga0315272_10001518_pt1 | contig 11509 bp, 16 predicted proteins | sample C3_middle_MG_FD_203918 | JGI IMG/M metagenome (GOLD analysis project Ga0315272, IMG submission 203918) | Sediment microbial communities from Yellowstone Lake, YNP, Wyoming, USA - C3_middle | ecosystem: Environmental > Aquatic > Freshwater > Lake > Sediment | place: USA: Wyoming | collected...
TTACGGCAAAATGGCCGCGACCTTTCTCAACACGAAAACAGGCAAGGCGGTGCGGATCGTGGCGCGCGAGGATTCGCGCGTGAAAGCAAAAGAGCTTTTCCCGGGAATCGAGAACAAATACGCAGGACAGCTTGAGGCATACAAGATCATGCCCGATGAAGAGATCTTTGACGTGACGGAGGTTGTCGTCAAGGTGCGGCCCGAGGACATGCCGGGAAGGCCGATGCGCCGGGTGCAGTGCGACTCCTGCGGCGAGCATGTTCAGGACATGCGGGAAGTCTATCGGGACGGAAAGGCGCTCTGCACTCCCTGTGCCTCAGGCGGCTACTACGAAGTGAAAGCGTCTCTTTTTGAGGTGCGTTATGCAGAAAAGCCATAACGGACTGGACATCAGATCGAAAATTTGGATCGAGGTGAACGGCGAGCCGGTCTTCGGCAGGGGCAGACGCTTTCTCCTGGAGGCAATAGATACTCACGGTTCGATCAACCGGGCCGCGCAGGAAGTGGATATATCCTTCCGCAAGGCTTGGGGCTACATCAAGGCTATGGAAGAACGGCTGGGCGTGAAGCTCGTCGAGCGCCAAACGGGCGGAAAGAACGGCGGCGGCGCTCTGCTTACGGATGAGGCGCGGGATATGCTGAAAAAATACGAAGCTCTTGAAAAAGGAATACAGGAGATCGTCGATAAACGGTTCAAGGCAATATTCAAGGGAGGCGTCCATGTGTGATGATGCGCATGAGAGTCAAAATCACGGTTCCGTCATGAAGGCGATACCGGTCGATAAGGCCGTGGGTACGATCCTTGCCCATGACATAACGGAGATACGGCCCGGAGAGTTCAAAGGACGCGCATTCAAGAAAGGGCATATCATCCGGGAAGAGGACGTGTGCCACCTTCAGCGGCTCGGCAAGGAACATCTCTTCGTGCTGAATGTCGCCGAGGACGAACTGCACGAGAATGATGCAGCCTATGCGATCGCCAGGGCGCTCATGGGCGAAGGTGTGGCGATCAAGGGAGAACCGAAGGAAGGCAAGATCAGCATCATTGCTGAACGCGACGGACTCCTCAAGATAGACAAAGACGCTCTTCTTGCTTTCAATATGCTCGGCGAGGTCATGTGCGCGACGATCCACAACAATACGATCGTCAAAAAAGGCCAGACAGTGGCAGGGACGCGGGCGATTCCGCTGGTTGTGAAACGCGGTATCGTTGAACAGGCCGTGCAGGTCGCAAAAGAGGCTCAGGGCGTCATCCAGGTAAAGGAGATCAGGAAGCCGAAGGTCGGCGTCGTAATCACCGGAAACGAGGTATACCACGGCAGGATCAAGGACGCCTTCGCTCCGGTCATCACGAAGAAGATCGAGGAGATCGGCGGGGAACTTGTGGGCATCTATTACGCGCCGGACGATAAACCGTTCATCGTGGACAGGCTGCGGGAGCTGTTGAATGCGGGAGCCAACCTCCTGATCACCACGGGCGGCATGTCCGTCGATCCTGATGACGTAACGCGGTTCGCGATCCGGGAACTGGGCGCGGAAGACATCACTTATGGTTCAGCTGTACTGCCTGGCGCGATGTTCCTGACAGCCTATCTCGGCAAGGTGCCCATTCTTGGCATTCCGGCCTGCGGCATGTACGCAAAAACGACGATCTTCGATCTGGTCCTGCCACGGGTGCTTGCGGGAGAAAAGATCGGGAGGCGCGAACTGGCTGAACTGGGCCATGGGGGGCTCTGCATGAAATGCGATGTGTGCCGGTATCCGGTCTGCCCCTTCGGAAAGCTGGGATAGGGAATCCCTGTGCGCGCATGAAAACGGTTTCCTTTGTCGCCACTGCATCCAACAGCGGCAAAACCACGCTTATAGAAAAACTCATCCCCCTGCTGAAGGAGCGCGGTCTTACGGTTGGCGTGTTGAAACACGCATCGAAGGGGTTCGACCCCGAACAGCCCGGCAAGGATTCCTGGCGTTTCCAGGAGGCGGGCGCTGACATAGTGGCGTTGGCCGGACCGGGCGGGACGGTGCTCATGCGGAGCGGGGAACGTGAACTGGATCCGGAGGACCTTAACCATATTCTCGGGACTTGCGACATTGTGCTTCGCGAAGGGTTCAAAAGCGCCGGAGGCGACCGCATTGAAGTTTTCCGTAGCGGCATATCTGGGACCCGCCCGCTCTGCCTGGATGATCCTTCTTTTATCGCTCTTGCGACGGACACAAAATTCGAGGTGGACATACTGCAGTTTGGCCTGAACGACGCGTCAGGTGTTGCGAAATTTATTGAGGAGAGGGAATAATGCTAAAGAAGTTTTTTGTGGTAATCGCTGTATATGTTACGGTGTTGCCGGGCGCTGCTTTTGCCGGCAAGGACCTTTCCTATAGCGGGTCATCTACGATCGGCATGGGGATTATTGAGGCGGGCGCTCAGAAAGCGTACGAAGAAAAAACAGGTAAGAAGTTCACGCTCGTCGAAATGCCGGGCTCCGGGAAGGGTATTCAGGCACTGCTTGACGGCAAAGTAGCGATAGCCGGGGTGTCGCGACCGCTTAAGAAAGAGGAAAAGAAACAAAACCTCGTCGATACTGTGATAGGCCTGGACGCGATTGCAATTTTTGTCCACATCGACAATCCGGTAAAAAACCTGACAAAAGAACAGCTCAAAGGTATTTTCACCGGCAAGATCAAAAACTGGAAAGAGGTCGGCGGAAGCGATGCACCGATCGAGCCGAATACCGAGATCGCCGGTGCAAAACGGGCGACGATGCTCGAATTCCAGGAAATGGTCATGGACAAAGCTCCCTATGGAGAAGGCTTCAAAGAGATCGACTTCCCCAAGGACCAGATCATCGAAACAGCGAAGAACAAGAACACTATCTGCACGGTCAGCCGCGGTCTGCTGATAAAACTGAGCGCCTATATGCGCACGAAAGTCAAAGTGGTGACCGTGAACGGAGCATCGCCGACGGAAGCCGATATTTTGTCGGGCGCCTACATCATATCCAGACCGTTGCTGCTCGTTACAGAAGGCAGACCGCAGGGAGAGGCGAAGCAGTTCATCGATTTCATGCTTTCACCGGAAGGACAGAAGAAAGTAAAGATCAACTTCGTACAGGTGAAGCAATAACATCAAACGGAGCAGCTCAAAAACGACAGCACTGTGAGGGTGTCATGAGAAGACGGTTACTTGCATCGGTGTTTCTGTGTATATTCTCTATTGTTCTTAACGCTTCATCTGCAGGTGCGGAAGTTTTGGTTGTTTACGGTTCCACGACCTGCATCAGCCGTTTCCTCGAACCGGGCGCGGTTGCTCTGGAGAACGCAACGAACATCCAGGTCCGGAACGTGGGTGTGGGGACGGGCCAGGGATTATACGCTCTTCTTCAAGGACAGGCCAAAATCAGCGCTGCTTCTGAGGATCTGCAGGCGGCGATAGAATCGGCGAAAAAGTTTGCCGCATCAAAAAGAGAAACGCTTGGCGGCTTCGAGTATCTGGAGTATCACCAGATCACCGATGATGAAGTCGTGGTCATTGTGCATAAGGACAATCCGGTAAAAACCCTCACCTGGAAGCAGGTGAAGGGTATCAACACCGGAGAAATCAAGAATTGGAAAGAAGTCGGAGGACCGGAGCTTCCTATTAAAGTAGTGACCAGCCATGCGGGAAGCGCGACGCGGTTGTTCCTTCAGAAGCTTGTTATGGGGAATGCTGCCTACAGCGAACAGGCAACGATTGTATGGACCACGGAAAAGGAGATCGCTGAAGTTTCTGCCGACAGGGGAGCAATCGGCGCGGTGAGCGTAACGTTCCATGCGAAAGCTCCGAAGGACACGATACGGATCAATACCACCAGGATCGTCAGACCGCTGGGCTTGATCACCTACGGGAAACCTTCGCAGACGGCGAAAAAAGTGATCGATTTCTTCACGATCGGCGATGGCCGGAAGTTCACTCAAGGTTTGGGTGAAAAATAAAACATTCATAGTGACGGTCTGGTGTTCTTCCTCAGAACGCCGAAATGATTGAATTGGGAAAGTACGTATATGGCCATTGACGACGGACCAAAAACGGGAATACTTAAAGATTCCTTCAACCGGCAGATCGATTATCTCCGGATATCCATCACCGACCGCTGCAATCTGAAATGCATTTATTGCATGCCGGAAAAGGGGCTTAAGCACTTCGCCCAGGATGACATCCTTACGAACGATGAGATCCTAAGGATCGTTCGCGTCGCGGGCAAGTACGGCGTCAGACAGGTGCGCCTCACGGGCGGGGAACCGTTATTGCGCGACGAGATCATCCCGCTCATTGCCGGGATCAAGCAGGCGGGTATACAAGATCTCAGCATAACCACCAACGGCCAGCGGCTGGCCAAGATGGCGGGGGCGCTCAAGAAAGCGGGCCTTGATCGGGTAAACATCAGTCTTGACACGCTCATCGCGCAGCGGTACCGGGAGATCACAAGAGGAGGCGAGATAGATCGTGTGTGGGAAGCCGTGGCCGAGGCGGAACGCGTCGGTCTTTCCCCGGTAAAGATCAATATGGTGCCTGTCCGGGGGGTGAACGACGACGAAGTTTCCCGGTTTGCGACACTTACTTTATACAAGGACGTTCACGTCAGGTTCATCGAGTTCATGCCTATCGGAAACCATGAGACTTGGAATCCTGACGCCTATTTGAGCAAAGACGAGATCATGGAACGCGCATCGTCCGCCGGGAAGCTGGTCAAGTTGCCTTTCAAAGGCGGCGGTCCTTCGCGGAATTATCGGATCAAGGGGGCGCAAGGCATGATCGGTTTCATAAGCGCCATGAGCGACTGTTTCTGCGGTTCCTGCAACCGGCTGCGGCTTACGGCGATCGGCAAGTTGCGACCATGCCTTTTTTCAGAAACAGCAGTGGACCTTAAAACTGCCCTCAGAAACGGCGCTACTGACGATGAGCTGGAAAGCCTTTATCGCAGCGCGGTCTTGTCCAAACCCGCCAGGCATACTCTTCATGAGAATCCTTTGCTCCAACCTGCCTTGTCTCCCATGTCGCAGATCGGCGGATAATCAGATGACCAATAAGTTGACTCACTTTGATGATGCCGGCGCGGCCCGCATGGTGAACGTTTCCGAAAAGCCGGATACCGCCCGCGAGGCTGTCGCAGCGGGCCGTATTGTTATGCTGCCCGGGACGCTTCGACTGATACTGGATCGTAAGGTGACGAAAGGCGATGTGTTCGGAGTATCGAGGATCGCGGGAATCATGGCGGCAAAGAAGACCGCCGATTTGATACCGTTGTGCCACCCCTTGCAACTGACGTCGGTGGACATTTCGTTTGAGCCTGATGAAAAAACATCGAGCGTGAACATTCAGGCCACGGTCAGGACCGCGGGGCAAACAGGTGTGGAAATGGAAGTATTGACAGCTGTCTCGGCAGCGTGTCTGACGATCTATGATATGTGCAAGGCCGTTGACCGTGCTATGACCATAACCGACATCAGGTTGTTGAAGAAGACCGGCGGCAAGAGCGGAACTTTTGTGAGAAATAACGAATCATGATAACCGTCAAGCTGTTCGCCATATTGAAAGAACGCGCGCGGAAGGGGGAACTGACCCTTGCTTTCCCATCCGGTTCTGTAGCGGACCTCTTGAGGGAGGTTTCACGCGAGTGTCCTGAACTTGACGGTCTTCTGACGACGGACCGGATCATGGTTTCAGTAAATCAGGAATTCGTAAAGAAGGATGCATTGGTCAAGGACGGCGATGAAGTAGCGCTCATGCCGCCTTTCTCGGGCGGATCCGGACTTTGTGGCATTGTTCGTATACAGCAGGAGCCATTTTCCCTCGATGAGGAGGTGGAACGGCTGAAGCGGTCTTCATCGTCCATTGGCGGCATCGTGATCTTCCTCGGGACCACGCGTGATATCTCGCGTTCAAGGACGGTAGCGAAACTCGATTTCGAGCATTATCCCGGTATGGCGGAGAAGAAGCTTTCCGAGATCAGAAGCCGGGCAATCAAAGAGTTCAGCGTCATCGACGTGACGATCATTCACCGGGTCGATACGTTGCCGGTGGGGGAGAACATCGTGCTGATCCTTGTCGCATCAGAACACCGCGATGAGGCATTCCGCGCCTGCCGTTTCTGCATCGATGAACTCAAGCGGATAACGCCTATCTGGAAGAAGGAAACAACGCCGGATGGTGAGGTCTGGGTGGAGGAGCACCCTTAAAGAAAAGAAAAATGAGCGCTTGACAAAACGATTCCCGTACGCTAACATATAAAAATAAATTGATATGAGGTGCGGGGATGTTAAAAGCATTTGCTTCCTATGTAGTGTACGATCTGTTCGGCATGGCGCGGGATACGCGGTTGTCAGGCGCTCTGGAATTCTTCATTTACGACACAATTAAGATATTTTTGCTCCTTTCCGTCATTATCTTCGCGGTTTCCGTCATCCGCTCCTATTTCCCGCCGGAACGCACAAAGCGCATCCTGTCCCATAAGCGGGAATTTATTGGTAATATTCTCGCAGCCTTACTGGGCATTGTCACGCCCTTTTGCTCCTGCTCGGCTGTACCGCTCTTTATCGGCTTTGTCGAGGCCGGGGTGCCGCTCGGCGTGACCTTTTCCTTCCTGATCTCATCTCCCATGGTGAACGAAGTCGCGGTGGTGCTTCTTTGGGGCCTCTTCGGCTGGAAGATCGCGCTCATCTATATGGTGACTGGGCTCCTTGTCGCGATCGTCGCGGGCATGATCATCGGCAAGCTAAAGCTCGAAAAATGGGTCGAGGAGTATGTGTATACGATCAAGTCCTTGGGTGCTGCTGCCGATATTGCGAAGCAGACATTCAAGGATCGGCTGGTCTACGCCCTTGAAAACACGACCGATATCCTGAAGAAGGTCTGGGCATATGTAATCGTTGCGATCGGCATTGGAGGATTCATCCATGGGTATGTGCCCGAAGACTTCCTGGTAAAGTATGCCGGTCCGCAAAATCCTTTCGGAGTGCCAATTGCCGTTGCCCTGGGTGTGCCCCTTTATTCCAATGCTGCGGGCGTGATTCCCATTGTCTACGCACTTATGGAAAAAGGGATGAGCATGGGCACGGTGCTTGCCTTCATGATGGCGGTAACGGCCCTGTCGTTCCCGGAGATGATCATTCTCCGGAAGGTGCTCAAGGTCAAGCTCCTCGCCGTGTTCGTGGGGATCATGACAGTCACGATCATCGGTGTGGGGTATCTGTTTAATGCGATTCTTTAATCAGGAGGAATAGAAATGGAAATCAAAGTGCTCGGACCTGGTTGTGCAAATTGCTTTAAGATGGAAGAACTGGCGAAGAGTGCCGTAAAGGAACTCGGCATCGAGGCGAAGATCGAGAAGATCACGGACATCGGCCAGATCGCCATGCACGGCATTCTCTCAACGCCGGGTCTTATCGTAAACGGCAAAATCAAGCATTCCGGAAAGCCACTCCCGAGTCTGGAGAAGGTGAAAGAACTGATCAAGGGCGAAGCGTAGAGGCTGGACTATGAACGAACTTGTGACGATATTCAAGGCGCTTTCCGACGAGACCAGGCTCAGAATCATCAAGCTTCTGGAAGAGGGTGAACTGTGCGTGTGCGACATCACTGCCGCGCTGGACATGGTGCAGCCGAAAGTGTCGTTCCATCTCAGCGCACTGAAAGAGGCGGGGCTCATCAAGGACCGAAAAACGGGGAAATGGATCCATTACAGCCTGAATGAAAAAGACATGTTCAGGAGAATGCTGATCCTCTCCGCCTGTGAGCGGATGCAGGACGGTACCCTATCAGGTGATAGGAAGCGGCTGAATGCTTTTCTCGGGCAGAAAGAACAGGGCGGCAAGGTTGTGTCCTTAAAGCCGAAGGTTCGCTGCTGCGGTTAACGAAAAAGGGGGAGATGAATAATGACTGACAAGGGCGAGAAAAAACTCTCTTTTATGGACCGATTTCTTACTCTCTGGATCTTTGCTGCAATGGCGCTTGGCGTCGGCCTCGGATATTTTATCCAGGGGACCGAAGCCTTCATAAACAGCTTTCAGGTCGGAACGACTAATATCCCCATTGCCATCGGCCTAATCCTGATGATGTATCCGCCTCTTGCCAAGGTTAAGTATGAGGAACTGGGTGAGGTGTTCAGAAACAAGAAAGTATTGGGCCTCTCGCTTGTCCAAAACTGGGTTATCGGCCCCGTCCTGATGTTCGGCCTTGCTATCATCTTCCTTCATAATTATCCCGAGTATATGGTCGGTCTCATCATGATTGGTCTTGCCCGGTGCATCGCCATGGTCATCGTCTGGAATGACCTTGCGTGCGGCGATCCGGAATACGCCGCCGGTCTTGTGGCGTTCAATTCCATCTTTCAGGTCCTTTTCTTTTCCATCTATGCCTACATCTTCATAACCGTGTTGCCCGTCTGGTTCGGGCTTAAGGGTGTCGTCGTCAATGTGACAATCGGTCAGATCGCACAGAGCGTGTTTATCTACCTTGGCATTCCGTTCATCGCGGGAATGCTGACGCGGTTCACCCTCATTAAGTTGAAAAACCGCCAATGGTACGAGACGGTCTTTATTCCGAAGATCAGCCCGATTACGCTCATCTCGCTGCTCTTCACCATCATCATAATGTTTTCGCTCAAGGGCAACTACATCGTCAAGCTTCCCCTTGACGTGCTGCGGATTGCGGTTCCGCTGCTGATCTACTTTGTCGTTATGTTCCTGGTCTCGTTCTATCTCGGGAAGAAGATCGGGGCGGATTATCCGAAGACCGCGACGCTGGCCTTTACTGCCGCGAGCAATAACTTTGAACTGGCGATTGCCGTAGCCGTGGCCGTGTTCGGCATCAATTCCGGCGCAGCCTTCGCAGCAGTCATCGGGCCGCTGGTCGAGGTTCCGGTGCTGATCGGGCTCGTGAATGTGGCGCGGTATTTCCAAAAAAGATATTTTTCAGTCGAATATTGCCGGGTCGCTAAAACGGCACAGTAATTAAGGAGAATCAAGAATGAACATATTGAGAACAACCTTTTCGGCACTCATAGGTATTTTGCTTCTTACCGGCTGCAGCCAGGCGAGCGACGTTGACAACGTGCTTGCTCAGGCACAAAAGGACGGCAAGGTCGTAATGCTGGAACTCGGCTCCGTGGGCTGCATCCCCTGCGAGCAAATGAAGCCGGTGATGGACAAGCTCAGGTCCGGCTACAAGGACAAGCTGGAAGTCTATTTTGTCGACGTAAGAAGAGACAATGCAACCGGTCGGCGGTTCGGCGCGCATATGATCCCGACGCAGGTCTTCCTGGACAAGGACGGCAAGGAATTCCACCGGCACGTCGGGTTCTACGCCTATGATGAGATCACGCCGGTATTAAAGAGGGCGGGCTTGTAATAAAGTCGCGAGGTTCTGTGATGGCGAATCAAATATGCTACTGCTTCGGATATTCCGATGAAGACATTATCAAGGACGTGCTGGCCAACAAAGGAGTCTCGACCATTCTCGAAAGAATTGTGAACGAGAAGAAAACGGGCGGGTGCAACTGCGGGACCAATCATCCGCTCGGGCGTTGATGTCTTGCTGATGTCCGCCGGGTCGCGGACAAGGCAAAAGAACAGCTCTGAGCTATCAGGGATAAGAGGCGAAGACCATGAAAGTCGCTGTATTCGGAGACATACACGGCAATATCGAGGCGCTTAAAACGGCTTATGATGCGGCGCGTGCTGCGGGTGCCGAAAAGATTTATCATCTCGGCGACCTTGGCGGCTACTCCCCATTCGTGAACGAAGTCGTAGCTTTCCTGAGTGAGCATGCCATCGAGGGCGTTCAGGGGAATTATGACGAGACCTTGGCGAATGACCGGGAACACTGCGGGTGCAAGTACGAAGACCCTATCCAGGAAGAGATGGCGAACAAGTCTTTTGAATGGACGAAGAAGCATGCATCCCCGGAAACGAAAGAATACCTGAAAAAGCTTCCGTTCTCTTTATCGTTCGTTGCTGAGGGGAAGAAGGTTCTGCTTTTCCATGCCTCGCCCTCGAAGAACAACCTGTACTGGTTCGAGGACCGCCCGGAAAAGTTCTTCCGGGAAATGGCGGAGAAGACCGACGCCGATGTAATGATCTACGGACATACGCATAAACCGTATCGGAAGGATTTTAACGGCAAGGTCTTCGTCAATGCCGGAAGTGTGGGCAAGCCGAAAGACGGCGATCCAAGGGCGTGCGTAACTCTGCTCACCATAACAGCGGACAAGGTGAATGTCGAGTTTTTTCGGGTTCCGTATGATGTGCAAAAGACGGCTGACGCAATAGTCGCGAGCGGTCTGCCGGAGTATTTCGCGGACAGATTGAAAGAGGCCAGGTAGAGCGATGGACTCCCTGTTCAATAACATTCAGCACATCATCCAGAACCAGCCGGGGATTGCGTTCCTCGCCGTCTTCGTTGCCGGGCTTGTCTCCGCCGCCAGCCCCTGTGTGCTCGCGGCCATCCCGCTCATCATCGGTTATGTGGGCGGCTACTCGGAAGGGAACAAGAAGAAAGCGGCCCTCTATTCACTCGTCTTCATTCTCGGTCTTTCGATCACCTTTACGCTCTTGGGCGCGGCAGCATCAGTCATGGGAGGGTTCTTCAGTTTCATGGGCAGGTGGCTTTATGTCGGGCTTGCAGTAATCGCCGTAACCATGGGACTCCAGCTTACGGGGCTCATTTCTATTCCTCTGCCTTTTCAAAAGACGCGGACGATCAAAAGCAAGGGTCTCTTGGGCGCGTTCTTTCTCGGGCTCCTGACCGGCACGGTCTCGTCGCCCTGCGCAACTCCAGTGCTTGCCGTGATCCTTGCCTATGTGTCCACGCAGGGAGATATGTTGTACGGTGGGTCGCTCCTCTTTGCCTACGCCGTGGGACATTGCGCATTGATCTTTGTTGCCGGTCTTTCCATCGGGCTGACGGAAAGCATGGTAAACTCTAAGGGTATCAAAAACTTTTCCCTGTACTCGAAGCGGTTCAGCGGTGCATTGCTTGTGGCAGCGGGGATTTATCTGGGAGTGACAAATTGGTAGGTGAGTCAGCGAGAGATTTTAAGGAGTTTGCTATGGATGCAAAGACTCGCGCTTGGGCAGAGGCTAGACTTGCTGGAAATGAAAATAAATTTTGCGACATCACCTCGTCGCTTGCCGAGGGGATTTATGTTTTAAACAAGGATGGACAGATAACCACGATGAACCCCGAGGCGGAACGTCTTTTAGGATGGACAGAAAAAGAAATAATCGGGAAAAATGCGCATGATCTTATTCATTGTCGAAAGGTAGACGGTGAGCAGCTGTCTTTTGAAGACTGTCCCATACACAACATAACAAAAAGCGGCGGCAGATATGTATCCGAAAAAGAAGTATTTACGCGCAAAGACGGAAGCACCTTTTTTGTTTCTGTGGTCACCAGCCCGATTGTAGCGAGCGGTAAAATCATAGCCTCTGTTACGGCATTTCGTGATATTACGGCTAGGAAAAAAATGGATGAGGA
>Ga0315272_10001519_pt1 | contig 11507 bp, 13 predicted proteins | sample C3_middle_MG_FD_203918 | JGI IMG/M metagenome (GOLD analysis project Ga0315272, IMG submission 203918) | Sediment microbial communities from Yellowstone Lake, YNP, Wyoming, USA - C3_middle | ecosystem: Environmental > Aquatic > Freshwater > Lake > Sediment | place: USA: Wyoming | collected...
GGTGTACGGACAACTCCCCAGACGGGACTTCAACCCGCTAGATTTACTGCTGTTACTGCGAACGGTCAGGCCTTACATTTTACATTGGTCAATTTGTGGGCTATGCCGCCCTGATCTCATCCAGAAGGTCAGGATGCTGATCAAGAATCTTGAATAATTTCACCAGTGCCAATGGCGGCTTAGTTTTACCTAGCTCGTAACGCGAAAAGGCATTAACTCCACCCCCGAAAATTTCGGCAGCTTCACGCTGGTCAAGCGCAAGTTTTTTGCGAACACTTTCAATAAAGCCGGGTTCAACAATAGATGCATTTACTTGCTTGTTAAAATCAAGCATTGCCGCGCTGGTGCGCGTTGATTCTGCGACGCCGAGAACCGCTTCATCACAGGCAGGGCAAAAATCACCCGTCACTGTCGGGATGATTGTTGATTCGCCTTTATAGATGTAGGGCATGTCACGGGTGTCATGCACCAGTTCAGCCGCTCCGCAAATTGGACATTTCATTTTATAGCTCCTTAAATGACACGATTAGCACGTCATCCACTACCGTGAGTTTTAGATACACTTCTCCGGCTTGTGTGGTGGGCCGGTACACGTCTTGCCAGACTTTATGATCTGAATGCGTTGTCATGCTTTTGTAAAAGTCTTTCTGTGTAAGCACCATGCGCAAAAAATGGGGTCCGCAAAAAATGGGGTCAGACTCGAATTATTTTAATTTTTGCCGTCATAAGCAAACTTAACGGCCTAAATTTAAAACCTATATACAGGTGACAAATGAAACTGGGCATTGATCTTGGCGGTACTAAAATAGAAATTATTGCGCTCGATGATCAGGGCGTTGAGCTGTTGCGCCGGCGCGTGCCCACGCCGCAAGGCGATTACGCCGCCACTTTGCACGCTATCGAAAATTTAGTTCTCTCAGCGGAAGCTGAATTAGGGCAGCGTGGCTCTGTGGGCATAGGCACGCCGGGGTCTGTTTCCAAAGCGACTGGCTTACTCAAAAATTCCAATTCGGTCCACCTTAACGGTAAACCTGTGCTGCAGGATCTGGAGTCCTTGTTGCAGCGGGAAGTAATGATTTCTTATTTTTGAATTCGCACACCCCCTCGCAAGCTTTTCCCCTGGAATCCTTTTTACCTGCAAGAGGTAGGTCGTTGAATACCTGGCTGCTGTGCAGCGCCTGGGCACCTGGCAGGGTATTTATCTGTGTGAGCACCGCGATAGCGGCGGCAGCCGTAAGGTGGCGGTAACGCTGCAGGGGGAGTGTGTGCTCTCATTGTCGTGTTTGTTGACAATGGAACGAACGTTCTTTAGGATGGAGTTGTTGTCCGACAAGTCGGTGTCAGCTTGTCACCGACTGCCAGGCACAATTTGAAAAAATCACTCTGATGGTCGTTGCCGATGTGGATTGTTCGCAGGTTCAATCGTAATTGTTTATTACGAACATCATTGAAAGCGGGAGTAAACGCAGAGTCAGTGAGGAAAGTACCATGAGTAAAAAGACTGCAACACCCGATAATCCAGAAAATCATCTTGTTGTTTTTCAAGAAAAAACGATCCGTCGTATATGGCATAACGATGAATGGTGGTATGCCATCGTGGATGTAGTGGCTGTTCTAACCGATTCAGTTCAGCCAGAAGGTTATGTAAAAGATTTACGACGTCGAGACAAAGAGTTGGCCAAAGGGTGGGGGCAAATTGCCACCCCCCTTAGGATTGAAACAGAAGGTGGTGTGCAGCGGGTTAATTGCAGTAACACCGAGGGCTTGTTCCGCATCATCCAGTCTATCCCTTCGCCCAAGGCTGAACCCTTTAAACGCTGGCTGGCTCAAGTTGGTTATGAGCGTGTGAAAGAAATTGAAAACCCAGAGCTGGCTGCAGCGCGGATGCGCGAGCTTTATAAGGCCAAAGGGTATAGCGACGATTGGATCGAGAAGCGGGTACGCGGTATTGCTATCCGTGACGAATTAACGAACGAATGGAACAAGCGCGGCGTTAGGGAGAAGCGAGAATTTTCTATCCTCACCGCTGAAATCAGCCGGGCTACTTTCGGTATGACACCTGCCGAATACAAGGCATTTAAAAAGCTGGAGAAGCCCTCGGATAATCTGCGCGACCACATGAATGATTTGGAGCTGATTTTCAGCATGTTGGGCGAAGCCTCCACCACTGAGATTGCACGCAATAAGGACGCGCAGGGCTTTAATGAAAATCGCAGTGCAGCTTTAGATGGCGGAGCAGTAGCTGGAAGTGCACGGCGCGATTTGGAAAAAAAATCTGGGAAGCGAATATCCAGCAAAGAAAATTACAAGCAACTACCAGAAGCTGTTGTGCGCGAGAAGCTGAATAAAAAATAAAAGTAATATGTTCGTGTGCACAAATCGATGGAGTCTGCTCCCATCGATTCGTGCACAAGGTAATCAGGGATGCGAAGGACGTCAGATTTGCTCATACCGTTGCGGCTTCGGTCATTACTTGTGCGCGGAATTTATCGGGCAGTGCATTGGGTGTTAAGACATCCACTTTTACATTTAGCAGGCGTGCAACTTCAACTTGAATTCTTGCGATGTCCATCAGTGTCGTTTCAGCTGTCGGCTCAACCAGCAGATCAAGGTCGCTGTCTTCTGTATCTTTGCCGTGCAACGCAGAGCCAAACACACTCACGTTGGTTACGCGGTGGCTGAGTGCGATGCGACGTATTTCAGCGCGGTGTTGTTGCAGGGCTATGGAAGGGCGCATGGCTTTGTTCCTATAAGGTTCGCGGTCATTATAGCCAAGTATAGGTGCACAGCCATACGGCCGTAACTAAACAAGCACCGGCTTTGGCTGATGGTTGTTTAGTGTTGCCGCTAGCAAGTAAACTGATCTACCGAAATAAACAGCTTTTATACGGGTGAAAAATGAAACTGGGAATTGATCTTGGCGGTACCAAGATAGAAATTATTGCGCTCAACAATCAGGGCGTTGAGTGCTTGCGTCGGCGCATGTTCACACCTCAAGGCGATTACGCCGCCACCTTGTACGCCATAGCAAATTTAGTTCACGCAGCGGAAGCTGAATTAGGGCAACGTGGCTCAGTGGGTATTGGTACGCCAGGTACTATTTCCAAAGCGACTGGCTTACTCAAAAATTCCAATTCGGACCACCTGAACGGTAAACCTGTGCTTCAGGATCTGGAATCCTTGTTGCAGCGAGAGGTAAAAATTTCCAACGATGCGAATTGCTTTGCGCTTTCAGAAGCAACCGATGGCGCGGCGGCGGGTGCCTCGGTGGTGTTTGGTGTAATCCTGGGTACAGGGGTTGGGGCGGGTATTGTGGTGAATGGCAAGGTGTTGACGGGCCCCAATGGTATCGCGGGTGAGTGGGGGCATAACCCCTTACCTTGGCCTGCGGCAGATGAGCTGCCCGGCCTTGACTGCTATTGCGGCCAGAAGGGGTGTATTGAAACCTTTCTCTCCGGCCCGGGCATGGCGAAGCAGCATCAGCACGAGCATGGCGATATTAACACCGTTGGTAATGGTTTTCGCCATGACCGTTTCCCCCTCCCTAACCCTCCCCCAGAGGGAGAGGGGACAAACGAAGCGCTACGCGAATTTCAGGTTAACGACACGGGTGTAGCCCTGAGCACAAAAGACATTGTGGCGCGGGCAGAGGCGGGTGATGAGGCTTGTGTGCTCAGCATGCAGCGTTACGAAAACCGTTTGGCGCGCGGCTTGGCGCATGTGATTAATATTCTCGACCCGGAGGTGATTGTGCTGGGTGGCGGGATGTCTAATATTGAGCGCTTGTATACCCATGTGCCTCAGCTGTGGACACGCTGGGTGTTCTCCGACCGGGTGGAGACACGCCTGGTTAAAAATAAATTTGGCGACTCTAGTGGTGTGCGGGGGGCGGCTTGGTTGTAACGACCGGTGATTTCACAAATGAGAGGAGTCGGTTACAAAATATAACCGACTGCAACTGGTAACAAGCTGTTACCAATTGATAAATGCAGATAGAGCGTCATGTCTTTAAAAAGGTCATTTTTTGAACATATGCCGAACGACGTGATAAGAAAATGTAAATTTTTATACATGTTATGAGTAACATGATAAGATATTGGCGGTTTATTATCACGTACCAGCAGGGGGTTACATGACCGAATTGGATATACCGAGCGTAGCTAGCCTTGAGGTGAAGGCTGTTTGGCAAAGCCTGGCCGAGGCGCACCGTTATTTGGCGGAGCTGAAAGGCTTGTGCGAAGCGTTGCCCAATCGTGCGATTTTGCTGGATACGCTTGCCATACAGGAGGCGAAAGACAGCTCAGAAATAGAGAACATCATCACCACGCATGACGAGCTGTATGCCTACGATCAAAGCGGCTCGGCTTCGCCTGCGGCCAAGGAGGTGCAAAATTACATCGCGGCGCTGAAGGTGGGATTTACCGATGTAGTAAATTCCGGCTTGATCCGTATGAGCACGATTTTGCGGGTGCAGGAGGAGGTTGAGCAGAACAACGCGGGTTTGAGGAAGGTGCCGGGGACGGTGCTGAAGAACCAATCAACGGGTGCGGTTGTCTATGAGCCGCCACAAGACGCGGTGCTGATAGAGAAATTGATGACGCAGCTGGTGGACTTTATTCATGCGGATGATGAGCTCGATCCCTTGTTGCGTATGGCGATTGCACACCATCAGTTCGAGAGTATCCACCCTTTTTACGACGGCAATGGCCGCACCGGACGCATTTTGAATCTGCTTATGTTGCAACGCGAAGGCTTGCTGGATTTGCCGGTGTTGTATCTGAGCCGCTATATCACTTCGACCAAATCGCAGTATTACCAGTTGCTGCAATCCACGCGCGAAGCGCATGGTTGGGTGGATTGGTGTGTGTACATTGTGAAAGGTGTGGCGATCACCGCCAAGAGCGAAATCCGGCTGATCAAGAATCTGCGTGAGCTGATGCAAGCAACCAAACACCGGCTACGCAAAGAATTGCCAAAAATTTACAGCCAGGAGTTGCTGAATAATTTGTTTCGCTATCCGTATACAAAAATTGAGTTCGTGGAAAAGGACTTGAGCGTTTCGCGTATTACTGCAGCCAAGCATTTGGAGGCGCTGGTAACTAAAGGCTTTGTAGAAAAGAAGAAAATCGGGCGCACGAATTTTTATATCAACCGCCCCTTGTTTAATCTTTTGACGCAGATCAGCCTGAGCGATAAGTGAAGTTTAATTCCGATGACGACAAAAACAATCGATAGGGTCAGGTTCCTTTGAATTCAGCCGCTGCAGAGTTTATACAAAAAAAATCAAGATGCCAGCTGCGAAATAGACTCACTCAGTTCTCTAAGGTCTTCAGGGTGTCTTGTTGAAGTCTGCCCCCCGCCAGTAAGTTCTCGATGGCACTGCAACCCGCGTGTCACTTAGTGAACGGGCTTACAGTGCCCAGGGATTAAATACTTGAGGGTATGCCGCAAAATCCTGCACGTTGCGGGTGACCACAGTTAGGCCGTTACATTGGGCGGTGGCCATGAGTAAGCCGTCCATCAGCGGGAGGGGATGCCCAGCCTGCTCGGCGTGAGCGGCAATTTGAGCCCAGACGTGGAGCGCTGCAGCATCAAGTGGCAGGATGCGACCTGCAAAGCGTTGCTCTACTTTGCCCAGCCAGGCGGTGAGTTTCTGGCTGCGGCGCGGATCACTGGCGCGCAACTTGAGAATTCTTTTTTCGATTTCACCCAAGGTGAGGACGCTGATAAAAAGGCTGGCTTCGTCTTGATCATCCAACCAGGTTATTACCTCAGTCGCAGGGGCTTTTTTTGCGTATTCTGAAATCGCGCAGGTGTCTAGCAGCCAGCTCATAGTTCGACGTTGCGACCCGTGTCACGGCTGCGTGAAATATCCAGGTCTTCGGCGCCCAGGTCGGTGCGCAGTAGTGCGGCAGAAAGCTTGCCCCGGCGTTGTGTGAGGCGTGTATATTCAGCCGCTGAAACCACCACCGCTGTCGGTTTGCCATGCACGGTTACCACTTGCGCGTCTCCACTTGCCGCTAATTTGATAAGCTGGCTCAAATTTCCTTTTGCTTCTTGCAATTGCCATTCACTATGCATGATGTGCTCCTTTATATTCTGACTAGTCTGACCAGAATATATCATGAAGCTTGTGGATTGGCTATGTCTAATATCGGTGTCAGACCCCATCGTCGCTCCCCAGCAACTGCACACGCACCGGTACCCCTGCACGGGTGCAACCGCCATTCGCCAGCTCCGGCACGGTGTAGAGGAAGGTGCGTTTGGTGAGTAAATGACCGATGAACAGCACAAACTCCGCCACGCACAGGTCGATGCCGCCCAGCCGCGTCAAGATGTCGCGCAGGCTGTGATCGGCAATACCTTCCATTGGGGCGAGTATCAGACGCATGCTTTTTGTGAGCGGTGGTGGGGTGCGCATGCTAGAGTAAATGGCCGATGAAGTGCTCTCATTGCTACGTTTGTTGACAGTAGAGCGTTCGTTCTACAGGATATAACCCGTATGATTGATATGCCTGCACACCTGAAGACCAGCCTGCTGGGCTCTAGCCTGAATATCCCCGTTTGCAATGGCAAGCTGCGCCTGGGTACCTGGCAGGGTATTTATCCGTGCGAGCACCGTGATCATGGCGGTAGCCGCAGTGTGGCGGTAACGCTGCAGGGTGAGTGAGTTGTTTCCTTAGGCGGGGCCAGGTTTTTGACTTTGTCAACACCGCTGTTGTATTTTTACCATCTTGTGTTGGTATGAAGCAAACCTCTTGTAAGATGCCGTTGCTGCATACATTATTGATTCCTGCTCTGGCTTTAGTTGCCCATCCTGGCAACGTGTCTCAACTACGCTACACCGATCTGTCGTCTATACCCCGGCGTGCTTCCCGAGATGGGTAAGTATTAACAGGATTAACACTAACCGCGTTGTAAAGGATTTGTATGTTATCGAGAAAGATTGCAAATATATTGTTGCTCGGCACCCTTGCGTTTTTAATTGCCTGTAGCAAAGGCGGGAGTGATGGTTCTCCGCAAGCCAATTCGCCTGCTAAAGGTCTTAACTTCGTCAATTTTGAAACGGGTCAGGTCAGGCCTCTCGTCATGTCGACCGATGGCAGCAGGCTGTTTGCACTAAACACCCCCAACGGCACGCTGGAAATTTATACGATCGCTAATGGCGGGCTGACACACACGGGCTCGGTGCAAGTAGGTATGGAACCCACCGCTGTTGCTGCGTTGAGCAACAACGAGGTGTGGGTGGTAAACCATTTGTCCGATAGTGTCAGCATTGTGGATGTGAACTCTAACCCGCCCAGGGTAACCCGCACGTTATTGGTGGGTGATGAGCCGCGCGATATTGTGTTTGCCGGCAGCAATAAAAAATTCGCGTTTATCACTACTGCGCACCGCGGCCAGAATGGTCCGAGTAATCCTCAACTCACCACCGCAGGCGTAGGTCGTGCGGATGTGTGGGTGTTTAATACAACAGCGCTCACCGGCAATCCTACGGTGCTTACTCTGTTTGGCGACACGCCGCGTGCTCTGACGGTGAGCCCGGATGGCAACACGGTTTACGCGGCGGTGTTTTTCTCGGGTAACCGCACTACCACCCTGGGGCAAGATAGTCTCAATCTAAAGAAGAACGCTCCTACTAAAAATACTGCAAATGTCACCGCACCGGACACGGGTCTGATTGTGCAGTATAACGGTAGCAACTGGGTGGATGCCACGGGCGGCAGTGCGGTTCCGGGGACGGCAACACTCTATGACAGCAAAGTGCCATTTTCCTTGCCCGACTACGATGTGTTTGAGATCGATGCAACTCAGCAGACGCCGTCATTGACAGGGCAACGCTGGTCTGGGGTAGGCACTACCCTGTTTAACATGGTGAGCAATCCAGCCAGCGGTAAACTGTATGTGAGCAATACCAACGCGCTGAATCTGACGCGCTTCGAGGGCGAACGCAGTGGAGGTTCCACCACGAGCACGGTACGCGGTCATTTTGTGGAAAGCCGCATCACGGTGATCAATGGCAGCACGGTTACGCCGCGTCATTTAAATAAACATATCAACTATAACCAGGCTAACGGTACACAGGCCGAGCGTGATGCGGCTCTCTCACAGCCGCAGGATATGGCGATCTCCAGGAATGGCAATGTGTTGTACGTGACAGGCTTTGGTTCGCAAAAGGTTGCGATCTACGACACTGCTACGCTGGAAGATAATACCTTCACACAGTCGACTGCGAATCAAATTGCGTTAAGTGCGGGCGGCCCATCCGGGGTGGTGCTGGATGAGGTGAACAAGCGACTGTATGTGTTGACGCGTTTCGATAATGGCATCTCGATCATCAATACCGATACCAAAAGTGAAACCTCACATGTGACGATGTATGACCCGGAACCGGCAAAGGTCGTGGCGGGGCGTCCATTTTTGTATAACGCCAGCGCCACTTCCAGCCACGGCGATTCTTCCTGCGGTCTGTGCCATGTGTTTGGCGATTTCGACGGGCTGGCCTGGGATCTGGGTAATCCGGATGGCGCGGTGGCCAACAATCCCAATACTTTCGTCAATCAGTTCCTGAAGCCGTCCGCCCCGGTTGTGTTCCACCCGATGAAAGGGCCGATGACGACACAAAGCCTGCGCGGGTTGAAAGGTAACGGCCCGATGCATTGGCGCGGTGATCGTGTCGGGGCCAGTCAGTTGGCAGGCGAAAGTCTGGAGCTGGGTGCGTTCAAGGACTTTAACGTGGCCTTCCCCGGACTGGTGGGTAGTGCTGCGCCGCTGGCGGATGGCGACATGCAGAAATTTGCCGAATTTGCGCTGGGCATTACTTACCCGCCCAATCCGATACGTGCACTGGATAACACCTTGACGGTAAATCAGACAGAAGGCAGACGAATTTATCTGAATGATGTGACAACCGGCGGTGCATTTCAATGCAATACCTGCCATGTGCTGGACCCGCTCAATAACCATTTTGGTACAGCCGGTTTAAGCACGGTGGAAGGACCGGATATTTCCCAGCAATTCAAGGTGCCGCAATTGCGCAATGTGTACCAGAAGGTGGGCAAGTTTGGTAACTCGGGTCAATTTTCTACCGATGCGACTCAATATGGTGCTCAAATCCGCGGCTTTGGTTTTATGAATGACGGCGGGATGGACACGCTCGATAAATTCTTTCAGGGTGTTGTGTTTAAGTTTGATAATAACGCAACGATCAACAATACCAAACGCGGCCAGGTTGTAGATTTTGTCATGGCGATGGACAGCGAGATGGCGCCTGTGGTGGGGCAGCAGGTTACGCTCAGCGCTGCCAGCCTGGCCGATGTCACGACCCGCATTGATTTGCTGCGCGCGCGGGCGATGGTGACCACGCCGCGCAAGGAATGCGATTTGATTGTTAAAGGTGTGATCAACAACGAAGCGCGGGGCTTCCTGATGCTGGCAAACGGCAGCTATCAGAGCGACCGCAAATCGTCCGTGGTGACGGATACCGTGCTGCGCAACTATGTGAACAGCAACAACCAGACGCTCACCTTTACCTGCGTTCCCCCGGGCTCGGGAACCTGGATGGGAATCGATCGTAACGAGGATGGGCGTTATGACCGTGACGAAATCGATGCCGGCATTAGTCCATTGTGATTCAGGATTGTTGCCTGGAGAATGATGGGGCCAGGCAATTAGCCGTGTCGTATCTTAGTTGCTTGCATCTACAATTGCCGCAGGGGGCATGCTGCTTTTGCCCATCCTGCGCAAAGCTCACTTTAACATTCCTTCCTGGTTTTGGCGCTTGGCAAATTGTCAACTTTGCCGGTGACTCACCACGGCTATAATGGGCAGGGTCGTATATTTTTTCACCTCAATCGTGAACAGGGAGAATTTTCAATGAAGTATGCAAAAGTGGTGTTTGGCTGTGTTGCGCTTTACAGTTAGCTGGCTTTGACTTTGGATTTTTCGTTTGATAACGGGGGAAGCAATCATCGTGTGCGCATTGAAAATGGGAGCGTTGATGTAGATAGTTCTGATGAACAAGATAAAGACAACGACAAACCCTCCGCACCAAAGACAACGATGACAGTCAGCCGGCAAAATCCGGATCGCTCAGCTTTGAAAAAATACGCCTGAATGTGAATGCAGATCTGCATATACACCTGGGAGATAAGGTTGATGTGGACTTGGGCAACAACCATGCGGCGGTATCGGTGCAGACAAATATGGGCACGCTGACGTTATCGTCGGGCTCCGGCTCTCCCGACAGGGATAGTAAAGTGGACGTGTGGGCGCATAAGCTGGAGGCGATTGAGAACGATAGTTCCAGTGACATTAATTTGGAAAATGTGCAACAACGGGATATGGAAATCATATTGAACGGCTCGGGTGCGATACATATCACGGGGCATGTCGAGAACTTGATCGTGACCAACAATGGCAGCGGTGATGTTGAGCTGGAAGACCTGGTTGCAGAAAATGTCACAGTAAAAGTAAACAGTGCGGGCAGTGCCAGTGTAAATGTACGGCGCTCGTTAATTGCGACGAACACCGGTACCGGTGATATCAAGTATCGCGGCAATCCCGGTCGGGTGATCCCCAAGGTTTATGGCGCGGGATCGGTGGAGAAGCTTTAGTTTTTGCGCGGCCCTGGCGCTGGGGTAAATTTGGCCGTACGCGGTTTAACTATCCAATTTCAAAATGTCTACCCGTATCTGCTTTATCCGCCACGGTGAAACCGAGTGGAATGTGGAAAAACGCATCCAGGGACAATCCGATATTCATCTGAATGATACCGGGCGCAGCCAGGCGCTGGCGCTGGCGATTCACGCGGGGCATCATGACTTCAGTGCGGTTTACAGCAGCGACCTGGCGCGCGCGCGGGAGACTGCCAGGATGATTGCGGTAAGCCGCGGGCTTGAAGTCAACACAATGCCCTTGTTGCGCGAACGGCATTTCGGCAACTTTCAGGGGCTGACTGCGGTAGAAGGTTTGCAGCACTACCCGGCTGCGCATTGCTGGTTCACAGGGCGCGACGTGAACTACGATTTTGACACGGGTGAAAGTCTGCTGAACTTTGCCAAGCGGGTGCAGGAGGCAGTTGCAACGCTTACCAGCGACCACCCCAATCAGACTATCGCCGCGGTGAGCCATGCCGGTGTGCTGGAGATAGTCTACCGCAAGGCCACTGGCCGCCCGCTGCACACAACGCGTGATTTTCTGATCCCCAATTGCGCGCTGAACTGGTTTAATTTCGATGAACATGGCTGGCATCTTGAAATGTGGGATGACCACCATCACTTGAGCAGGGTGTTGATGGATTCTGCGGAATAGTTACCCACGCCGTTATTTCCCCAAACATTCAATAAAAAACCCGCAATGCCAATAGCAGTGCGGGTTTTCGTGTGCTGGCGGAGAAGGGGGGATTCGAACCCCCGTTGGGATATTATCCCAAACACGCTTTCCAGGCGTGCGACTTAAACCACTCATCCACCTCTCCGAAGGGCGCGCAGAATAAACCAGAACGC